>Ga0137395_10001702_pt1 | contig 10335 bp, 7 predicted proteins | sample czobulk216metaG_FD_108283 | JGI IMG/M metagenome (GOLD analysis project Ga0137395, IMG submission 108283) | Vadose zone soil microbial communities from Angelo Coast Range Reserve, California, USA - czobulk2.16 metaG | ecosystem: Environmental > Terrestrial > Soil > Vadose zone | place: USA...
CTTTGTCGGCAAGGTCGGCTACTTGCAGATCGGGTTCCCCTGCCAGGGCGTGATGTTCCTCTATGAAGTCTCCACGCCGTGGTATGAGACGTATCAGCGCCTGGAGACCGCGGCCGACGATTACGACGGCATCCTGATTGACGATACCGATCAGGACGATGAATAGGCTCTTGCATAATGAAAGCCATCTGGTCTTTCGCTAATCCCGATTCAATTCAGGTAGAAAGCCTTCGCACCGAAGCGCGGCTCTCTCCGCTTCTGGCTCGTCTGCTGGCGCTGCGCGGAATCACCGCGCCCGAGGCTGCCACGTTTCTGTCGCCGTCACTAGATCAGCTGCATTCGCCGTATCTCATGCGCGGCATGAGCGTCGCCGTGGAGCGTCTCAGCGCCGCCATCGCCAATAAAGAGGGCATCCTGATCTACGGCGACTACGACGTGGACGGCACCACCGCAGTCGTTATTCTCAAGACTGCCATTGAGCTTTGCGGCGGCGCCGCCGACTTCCATGTCCCGCACCGGATCAAAGAAGGTTACGGAATAAAAGACGACGTCATCGAGCGTGCGGCAGCAGCCGGCATTAAGCTGGTAATCAGCGTGGACACTGGCATTCGCGCCTTCCAGGCCGCTGAAACCGCGCGGCGCGTCGGCATCGACTTGATCGTCACCGACCATCACCTGCCCGAGGCGCATGAAGGCGTGCCCAACGCGCTGGCGGTGCTCAACCCAAACCAGCAAGGCTGCGACTATCCCTGCAAAGAGCTGTGCGGTGCCGGCGTTGCATTCAAAATTGCGCAGGCGCTTTTTGCCAAGTTCAAAGACCAGACCGACCAGGCCAGGCTCATTCCATCATTCCTGAAGATGGTAGCTATTGCCACGATTGCCGACGCGGTCCCGCTGGTCGGCGAAAACCGCATCATCGCGCGGCTTGGCCTTGACGGATTGCGACGCCCGGTGAATGGCGGCCTCAAGGCTTTGTTTGAGGTCTCTGGCCTGACCGGCGAACGCACGCTTGCCGCGGGCGATGTCGGCTTCCGTCTGGGCCCCCGCATCAACGCCGCCGGGCGTATGGATGTGGCCCGTGATGTGATCGAACTGTTTACTTGCAAAGATCAGGCGCGCTGCAAGGAGATTGCGGAGAAGCTGAACCAGCTCAACCTTGAGCGCCAGGCAGAAGAGCAGCGCATCGTTGCCGAGATTGAAGCGCAACTCGCCGCCGAGCCCGACCTGACCGGCAAGTACTGCATGGTGTTTGATGGTGATGGCTGGCACCGCGGCGTCGTAGGCATTGTGGCGTCACGCGTGGTCGAAAAGACCGGACGGCCCGCGCTGGTGATCGCCAAAGAAGGAGAAGAGGCCCACGGCTCCGGCCGCTCAATCTCGGCCTTTCATCTGCTGGACGCCCTGGAGTCCTGCCACGACCTCTTTACCCGTTTCGGAGGACACGCCCATGCGGTCGGCTTTGCCCTGCCCAGCAAGGACGTACCGATCCTCAAGCAGCGGTTGAATGTTTATGCACAAACAAAACTCAGACCGGAAGATCTTGTGCCCCAGTTGATGATCGACGCCGAGATTCCGCTTAGTTCCGTTACTCCCGAACTGTTTGCCAATCTCGGCCGATTGGAGCCTTTTGGCCATGGCAATCCCGAGCCGGTTTTCTCAAGTTCGGGAGTCAGCCTACTGCTGCCGTCCAGGATCCTCAAGGACAAACATATCAAGTTGCGGGTAAATCAGAAGCTTCCCGATGCGCGAGCCAGTTTCAACTATGAAGCGGTGGGCTGGCGGATGGCTGAGCGCCTGCAATCTGAGTCGCTGCAACCCGGCGACCGCCTCGACGTTGCCTTTACCGTAGGCATGAACTCGCATCCCGATTTCGGCGGCCTGGAGCTGACGCTGGAGGACTTCAGAAAAGCAACTCCCGCAGCCGTTTCCGTTTGCGGCTGAAAGACAATAGAGTTATAGTCGCGGCTATGGCTGAAGCTTTGATCTTTTGTTCCAAGTGCGGAGCGCAAAACTCCGGAACAGTGCAGGTTTGCCAGAATTGTGGCGCGGCGTTGTGGCCGGCCGCTACATCCGTTCAGCCTGCTCAGGCGGGGCCGCCGGTATACGTTCCGCAGCCGGCCGTTTACGTTCCTGCCCCATCGGCTCCGTATGCAGGCTTCTGGATCAGGGTTTTGGCGTACATTATTGATCGCATCGTTATCGGTATCGCGGCTACGCCTTTCTATGTTGTTCTAGTTCTGCCTAGTGTACTCAGGATAATTCATGAGGCCGAAAGCAGCGGCGGCGAGCCTTCCCCGGAGATGATTTTTTCTATTATTGGCAGTGCTTCCATCTTTTTCATTGTCGCTTTCGTCGGATATTGGCTTTATGAGGCGCTACTGACGGCTTCTTCCTGGCAGGGGACCGTCGGCAAACGAGTTCTGCGCTTGAAAGTGACGGATGAGGCCGGCAACCGCATCAGTTTTGCCCGTTCGACCGGCAGATTCTTCGCGAAAATTCTCTCCCAAGTGATTCTATGGATCGGCTTCATTATGGTTGCCTTCACAGATAAAAAACGCGGCCTGCATGACATGCTCGCCGGCACCCTGGTGATGCGTTATTAATCACGAATGACAGCGGCTCCGCGTCAGCCGTTCTGCCTCTGGCTCATTTACCATTAGGGGTAGATGCCCTTTGATCCTAAACGTCTGAGAAAGATTTTTGCCGCGGGCGCGGTCTTGATTGTTGTGATCGCGGCGGGATTCTATCTTCACACGTTTTGGAAAGTGAAGAGCCAGATTCCACCGGCCCAGAAGAGCATCCCCAAAAACGTCTTGCAGAGCGCGGCAGGATTCACATTCTCCAAGTATGACGGCCCGAATAAGCTCTTCACCATCCACGCTGCCAGCGTGCAGCAATATAAAGAAGGCGGCCGCGCGGCGCTGCATGACGTCAGCATCATTGTCTACGGACGCAACCAGGACCGCTCCGACCAGATTTATGGCTCTGATTTTGCCTATGATCCCGTGGCCAAGGTAGTCACTGCGGAAGGCGAAGTCAGAATCGATCTGGAGGCCAACTCCGCCGGCGCCGCTGCGCCTGGCCGGCCGCCTGCGCCCGAAACCAGAAATCTCATACACGTCAAGACCAGCGCGTTGACGTTCAATGAGAACACCGGAATCGCGCAGACCAAAGCGCCAATAGAGTTTCGCGTGCCTGAAGCCAGCGGTTCGGCCGTGGGCGCCACGTATGACTCGCACGGCGGAGTGCTCACGCTGAAGTCGGCGGTCAAGATCGTTACCAACGGCAAGCGCAAGGCCACCATCACCGGCCAGAGCGCGACGATTACCAAGAACCCAAGCAAGGTTCAACTGCAGTCGGCGCGAATCGAAGATCCGCAGCGGACCATCTCCGCTGACACAGTCTCGGTCTTCATGCGCGACGACAACAACGTGGATCGCATCGTGGCCTCCGGTAACCTGCATGCGGTAAAGAACGGGCCAAAAGCATTTGAAGTCAACGCTCCGCAAGGGGAGCTGATCATGGCAGACGCAAACCAGGCGCGGTCTGGCTCGCTTTCCGGTGGCGTGACCTTTGCCAGCAAGAGCGACTCTCCAGCAGACGGGAAGGCAGGGAAGATACTTCTGGCTTTCGGCGCGGAAAATCGAATCACCAAGGCGCGGGCTGAAGACTCAGTGCAGCTTAAACAAGGCACGACCGGCAAATCACAGGAGCTACACGCGGCCGCCGTTGATCTCTACCTGAAAGAAGGAAAAAAACTGGAGAAGGCGATTACTTCTGCCGGTCCGGCCGACATCGTTCTGCAGCAGGGTGAAGGGAAGACCACCATCAGCGCTGGCCGCTTCGAAACCACGTTCAATGCGCAGAATCGTCCCGCGGTGCTGTACGGCACGCCTGACACGAAGATTGTGGATTCGGCCCCAGGCAAGCCGGACCGCATCCTTACCGCACGCGAGCTGCGGGCCAAATTCAACGACAAGGGAGAGATTGTCTCCGCTGAGCAGACCGGCGATTTTCATTATCAGGAAGGTACACAGACCGCCTCTGCCGAGCAGGCGAAGTATGGCGCAGCGGATGAGACTATCGTGCTTTCAGGATCGCCGCGGGTCGTGGATTCAACCGGAACTCTCACCGCTGACACTATCCTGCTCAATCGCAAGACCCGCAACGCCTTTGCTCAGGACCACGTTAAAACGACCTACACTGGTCTCAAGGCCCAGCCCAACGGGGCCATGCTGGGAGCCACAGATCCAATTCACGTGACTGGAACAACCGTAACCGTGAATAGCGCCACCGGAGTAGCTCGCTATACGCAGGCGCGCCTCTGGCAGGGCGCAAACATCGTGGAGGCGCCCGTAATTAGCTTTGATCGCACGCACAGGAGTCTGGGGGCGCAGGGTAGCCAGTCCGGCCAGGTTGCATCAGTTTTTGTGCAAAAGGACAAAAAGGGGAAGGTGACGCCGGTCAACGTGACCTCTGACAAGCTGACCTACGTAGATTCCGAGCGCAAAGCGGTCTTCAGCGGCAGGGTTTTAACCCGGGCTGAAGATACCAGGATCGCCGCTGATTCCGTTCAGGTCATCTTATTACCCAAGGGAAGCCAACCTGAGAATCAGGGAGCAAGCCAACTGGAACGCATTGTGGCTCAAGGGGATATACAGATCGAACAGGGAGGAAGGAAGGCCACCGGCAGCCAGCTGGTTTACACCGCAGCGGACGAGAAAATGGTGTTAACCGGTACTCCCGGCCATCGTCCTAGCATTTTTGATGCCGAACGGGGCGAAATCTCGGGCGATTCGTTGACTTTTTTTACCCACGATGGTAGGGTGCTCGTAGGTAGTGGAGAAACTTCCCAAACCCAGACTCCAATCAGGAATCGAGACGCGAGCACGAAGTAATGCAGACCCTGGCTACGGACGAAATCGCGAAATCGTACCGCGGTCGCAGGGTAGTTAACGGAGTCAGTCTCCACATCAACCAAGCTGAAGTAGTGGGGCTGCTGGGCCCCAATGGCGCTGGCAAGACAACAACTTTTTACATGACCGTGGGGCTTGTGCCCCCTGATAGTGGCCGCATCCTGGTGGATGGGCAAGACATTTCTGACGTTCCCATGTATCTGCGGGCGCGTAATTATGGCATCAGCTATCTGCCGCAGGAGCCCTCGGTTTTTCGCAAGCTCACGGTCGAAGAGAACATCATGGCGGTGCTTGAAGTCCAGCCTATTTCATGGCAGGAGCGCAGGCGCAAGCGCGACCAGCTCATTGACGAGCTTGGCCTCGGCCACATTCGCACCAACATGGGGTATGCGCTTTCCGGCGGCGAACGCCGCCGCGTTGAGATCGCCCGGGCGCTCTGCATCGCGCCCAAATTCATTCTCCTGGATGAGCCGTTTTCGGGTATCGACCCGATTGCCGTCCTCGACCTGCAAAAGATAATCTTTGATTTAAAGGGAAGCGGGATCGGAGTGCTGATCACGGACCACAACGTTCGTGAAACGCTCTCTGTGACCGATCGGGCCTACATCATTAATGAGGGCCGAATCTTCCGCACTGGCACACCTGAGCAGTTGGGTAACGACCCAGAAGTGAAACGAGTCTATCTGGGAGAGAGTTTTTCGTTTGTATAGTGGACTCAATTACGTTGAAACACCGGGTGAGCGGATGGCGAGTGCTGTTCAGCACGAGCCAAACGCGAGGGCGGAGCAGCGCAGCGTTGCGGAGCCCTCAAAGAAACGCCGCGCCGCATTTGCTAATTTTGTAGCTGAAGGATTTTGGCAGTACTCAAATTACGACAGTACCCTTTCAGGCTGCGGCCTGAAATGCAATAGTGAAAGCTAAGAAGAAGCAGGGATGGTCTTACTCCAGCACAAATTGAACCTGAGAGTCTCTCAGAAGCAGATCCTCACTCCGGGTCTGGTCCAGATGGTGAGCGTTCTTGCGCTCAACAAGCTGGAGCTTAGAGAGATGATCAACACTGAGATGATCGAGAATCCCGTGCTGGAAGAGCTGGATTCCACTGTTCCGCTTTTGGATGAAGTTGCCGGCCGCGAAGAGGCGCAGGATCGCCAGGATGCAAAGGACATAAAGGACAAGGAAGAAGAGGCTGCGCCTGAAGCCGACAAGAAAGACCCTTTTGACGAGATCGATTTCGGCTCGTTCTTCAAAGACTATCTGGATCCCGGGTATCGCAACTCCGCTGACCTGGAGGAGATTGACCGCCCATCGTTTGAAAATTTTCTGTCCAAGCCCGGCACTCTCACCGACCATCTTCTGTGGCAGCTGGGTTCCGTAACGGTTCGTCCAGCGGTCTATGCCGCAGCCGAACTGGTGATCGGTAATCTGAATGAAGATGGGTACCTTACCGCGTCAGAAGACGAGTTGATGGGAGTGGCGCAATCGCAGCAGGTTGACGAAGCCGCAACCGCTGTAGCCGGCCCAGAAGAGCAGTCGGCAGAACAGACTGCCGGTGAGCCGTCACATCTTGAACTGGTAGTCTCGCACGAACCAGCGCCGGAGGCAGTGGCGGCGGAGAAACGCAACGGGTTCACTCCCGTGCTGCAATTCACTCGCGACGACCTCCGGGAAGCCATTGGACTGATACAGCACTTCGACCCGGTCGGCGTGGCTGCACGTGATTTGCGCGAATGCTTGATGGCCCAGCTTGAGCATCTGCTCAAAACCCGCGACATGGAAGGTTCTGACGATCCGGAAAACGATCAGGTGGTGGAAGACGCTCTCAAGATCGTGGACAAGCAACTCCACTTTCTGCAGAATAAGCAATATAAGGAAATCGCCAAGGCCATCACCCGCCCCATGGAAGCGGTCATACAAGCGCACGAATTTATTCGCACACTCGATCCCAAGCCCGGCCTGCGCTACAACAAGATCGAGCCCAAACTGATCGAGCCGGACGTTGCTTTTGTGAAGCACGGAGATGAATACCTGGTTCTGATGAATGACGAAGACCTCCCACAGCTTCGCGTCAGCCCCACCTATCGCAGAATGCTGAACCAGGATGGCGGCGTGGAAAAAGACGTCAAGAACTACGTCAAGGAACGCTACAAATCTGCCGTTCAACTCATTAAAAACATTGAACAAAGAAGGCAGACGATTCTGAAGGTCTGCTATGCAATCATTGGTCGCCAGCGGGAGTTCCTGGACCAGGGCATCGATATGCTCAAGCCGATGATGATCAAGGAAGTGGCGGAAGAGATTGGCGTCCATCCTTCCACCGTGAGCCGGGCCGTGGCCAGCAAGTACGTACACACGTCGCAGGGCGTGTTTGAGCTGCGCTACTTTTTCTCAGAGAGCGTGCAGGGCCCTGAAGGCGCGGGCACATCTCTGCTAATCTTGAAACGGCGAGTCAAGAAACTTATTGAAGAGGAAGACGCGGCGCATCCGCTAACCGACGACCAGATTACCCGCATCTTACAGTCCCAGGGCATTCAAGTCACCCGGCGCACAGTAGCCAAGTATCGTGAAGACATGAAAATTCCCAGCACGCACCAAAGGAGGACCAAGAGTTAGACGCGGGATCGCGGGCACAACCAGCCGGCGTTTCCGGAAAGACGTTACAGCCGCCTGTACCCGTGCCGTACCTCCCATGCACTCGTCAGACGACTCCAAGTGCCACACATTTCAGGAGGGAGTCAATGAACGTCGAATATACTGGCCGGCAGTTTGAAATCACTCCTATCACCCGCAAGCAGGTCGAAGGCGGGCTCGAAAAAATCCAAAAAATCTTAGGCAGCAATTTTGACACGCACGTGATCCTGTCCACGGAGAAGCGTCGTCACATCGCGGAAATCACCGTTACGGTGCGCAATCATCCGTCCATCGTCGGCCTTTCTGAGGCCATAGAGATGAGCACGGCGATTGGAGGAGCGCTGGACCGGATCGAACGCCAGGCGGTGAAATATAAGACACGATGGAAGAGCAAGAAACGTCAGGCCCGCAAAAAACTCGAGCAAGCCGGCGAGCAGGCAGAAGAGGTCAGAGTAGCGGTGGCTGTGAATGGCGATCTGACTACGGCTGTGCCCGTCAAGGTACATAGCTTTCCCAGCGTGGTGAAAGTCACCGAAACGCACGTGGTCAAGAGCTCTGACTCCGTATCGTACAAGCCGCTCACGTTGGAAGAAGCAGTCAAAGAAGCCGAGTTTCGCGACCGCGAGGTCTTTGTCTTTCGCGATCTGCAAGGCAAGGTAAAAGTGCTGCACCGCAAGAAAGATGGCAAGATGGAACTGATAGAGGCTCCTTAGGGCCGATGTTTTGGATATAAGAGAGGGGCGCTGCGGCGCCCCTTTTGTAGTTCATCCAACATGTGCGGCACATGAGGATGGAGCAGGCATTTGTGCCTGCGTTTCAGATCTGCAACTTTCCGGCGTCAGCCGGATTCAAAGTAGCCCACTAGCGGAATCCGCACAAGAGTACGGGACCGCTGCCTGTTGAAAATCTCTTCTCCCAAGCAAGGGTATAATCAAAGTTCCGGCATGAGTTATCAGGTACTAGCGCGCAAATACCGCCCACAGCGCTTTTCTGAGGTGATTGGGCAGGAGCACGTCACCCGTACGCTGAAAAACGCCATTGAGCAGCAGCGGATTGCGCACGGCTACATCTTCAGCGGGCATCGGGGAATCGGCAAGACCACGATTGCCCGCATCCTGGCCATGGCGCTGAATTGCCGTGGCGTTGATGGCAAAGCGGACAAGCCAACGCCCGAACCCTGCGGCGTGTGCGAGTCATGCACTGAGGTGCGGGCTGGAAACTCCGTGGACGTGATCGAAATTGATGCTGCCACCAACCGCGGCATCGATGAGATCCGTGAGCTGCGAGACGCGGCCCGCTATCGCCCCGCGCGCGACCGCTTCAAAATTTACATCCTGGATGAAGCCCACCAGATTACTGATGCGGCCTTTAACGCGCTGCTCAAAACCCTGGAAGAACCGCCGCCGCACATCATCTTTATGATGGCCACCACGCAGGCGGAGGACATCCCGCAGACCATACGCTCGCGCTGCCAGCACTTCAGCTTTCATGCCGTCAGGTTTGATGAGATTGTAGGACAGTTGAAGGAGATCGCGGGAAAAGAAGGCATTCAGGCCGACGATGAAGCCCTCGCAGTCCTGGCCGAGGCCGGTGACGGTTCCATGCGCGACGCGCTCTCCATCATGGACCAGGCCATTGCCTGCTGCGGCGCGAAGCTCAGCGGCGAACTGGTGCGCGGACTGGTGGGGAACGTCGGTTCAGAAGTTCTGGAAGACCTGATGGGCACGGTGGCGCGCAGCTCCAGCGAAGATGCTCTTCGGCTGCTCGACCGGCTGATGACGGAAGGCCACAATCCCGCTCACTTTGCCAAACAACTGGTGCGATTTCTGCGCAACGCTGTAGTCGCCAAAGTAGCGGGCAAAGACTCGCCTTTGTTGCAGATCTCGTCTGACGAACGGGCGCGCGTGGCGCGGATCGCCGAGCAGTTTTCTGAAGAAGACCTGGCGCGTTTTCTGCAAATCATGCTGCGCACCTTTGACGAACTGGGTTATCGCCAGGAGCAGAGATTCCACCTGGAACTGGGCGTGCTGAAGCTGGTCCATGCACAGCGGATGCTTCCGCTGGAACAGATTCTGAGCCAGGCTGGGGTCGAAGCGCCACGCACATCTGAGCTGCAGAAAGCGCCGGCTTCGCGTCCGTCTGCAGCTTCAGCCGTGAACGCACCAGCGCCGGGCGGGTCGGCTCCCAAGCAGCAGAACTATGTTTCGCCTTTCGAGGCGGACCGGGCGCGCAAGGGACGCAGCTTTGATCCTGAACTTTCTGCTAACCCACAAGCGCAAAGCCAAACGGTGGCGACCGCGGCTGCTGTCGCCGTGGAAGAACCTGAGCCGGTCAGCGGCGTTACGGATGATCCAGGCGCAGGCGCAATTTTGGGCCATGTGCTTGCGGAGTTGGAAAAAGCTGGACACAAGATGCTGGCCTCAACCTTGGAGAGCGGGAGCGTAACCCTCCAGGGCAACGAACTTCTGGTGACCATCTCACGGCCGGCATCGGTCATTGATTTGATGATGGGGCCGGAGCCGAAGCGGCTAGCCAATGCAGCAGCCAGTGCAGCGATGGGGCGTCCGCTGAAAGTCAACGTGGTGAGCGGACTGCCCGCGGCGCCGACCGGGCCGGCAGCCCAGATTTCGCGTCCGCGCGATGGCGCCAGCGCGCGCAGCCGAGCCGCGGAAGATCCGGTGGTGCAGCGCATGCGGGAAAAGTTCGGCGCAGAAATTCGCACGGTGATCGACCATCGTCAAAAGAACTAGGAGAAACGCATGGGCGGATTTAACACACGCCAATTTCAGGA
>Ga0137395_10001703_pt1 | contig 10330 bp, 11 predicted proteins | sample czobulk216metaG_FD_108283 | JGI IMG/M metagenome (GOLD analysis project Ga0137395, IMG submission 108283) | Vadose zone soil microbial communities from Angelo Coast Range Reserve, California, USA - czobulk2.16 metaG | ecosystem: Environmental > Terrestrial > Soil > Vadose zone | place: USA...
CAGGCCAACGCAGGCGCTACGAGGGCTCCGTTTCAAAATAGGTTAGATACCGCGCATGCCGGATATTTCGACCGTTCACCGGGTGCAGGCATGGCGCCAGGAATACCGCCGCTGAGTCCTGAATTGCAGATGCACGTTGATCAGGGATTGCTGGACCCGCGCACCATCACCAGTCGCAACGTAGGCGTCCTAGATCAGATAGCTAAGCAGCATCCGGAAGGTTTCGACTTCAACGCGTCGCACGCCAATTCTGTTATGCAGAGCAACGCCACGTTCCAACAGCGGTCGGCGACGCTAAACACGATACCGGGCAACATTGAACACTTGGTGGAACTAGGCTCCAAGCTGGATTACTCGCCGGTACGTTTCGCGGGCGCGGCAGAAGCTTGGATGAAGGGCGAGCTGAATGACCCGACGCTTACCGAATATATGACCGTGCGCAATGACACACTGCTTAAGCTCGCAGCGGTCATGCGCGGCGTCGGCGCCTCGAATCAAGCCCTCAAGGCTGAAAATGAGGTAATGCATCCGACTATGAATCCTGCCGCTCTTGAAGCGTGGGCGCGCGGGCAGATGTCTGTTATAGGCCCGCAACGGGAACAGAATCAGCAGTTGCAGCATCGTAACTTGCATCCCGGAGCGCCGCTGCCGACCGCGGCAGCGGGCGCCGCGCCCGCTGCCGGAGGTTTGCCGCCCGGCTGGACAGTGGAAGCACACTGATGGCCTCGTTTACCTTCAAATCGCCGGAGGGCCAGTCGTATACGGTCAACGGACCGGAAGGCGCTACGCAGGAACAGGCGTTCGGCGTAGTTCAGCAGCACGTCGCAAATCAGCGCGCGCAGGGCGTTGTACCTATCAACGAGAAAGCTATCGACACCGCCGCAGTGCCGGGCGGTCCGCGCAATGAGCCCAACACGCCGGGCTTCGATCCGACCGCACAGCCGACCGATGAGCGCGGTAACAACGCGAACGGTAAGCTATCGGACATCCTTACTGGCCCCAAGCAGATACTCGGCGCTGTTGAGAATGCCGGAAGCGGTCTGCTGTCAGGCGCCGGCAGCCTGGCGGAAGCCGTGACCGGCGCAGAGCCTGGCTCGATCTCGAGCAAGGCGTACCAGCCGCACACCGAAGCCGGCAAAGAGCAGGCCGCCGCGATGAGCGAGGGCGCCGGCAAGTTAGGCCACGCTGCATTCGAGCACGCCATAGCCCCCTCAATGCGCTCACTGGGGCACAGCGAGGGTGATGTCGAGGCTGCGCGGCAGACGCTCGCCGAGCGCGTCCCGCAGGCGCTCGGCGCCGTAAGCACTGTGGTTCCACTCATCGGCGGCGCGGCCAAGCTGGCGCGCGGCGTTACGCCGGTCGTGGGTGAGTCCGCCGGCATAGCACCGCCGAAAGCTGCGCCGAATCCTATCGAGCGTGCGCAGGCCGCGGGCTTCGAGGCGGCGCCGAGCGACGTGGCGCGGCATACCAACGCGCCTGTGCCGGGCAGCACCATACAGAATCTGACCGAGACGCCGGGTACTGCTGCCGAGCGGCACCTGCGCAACACGGATCAGGCCACGCAGCTTGCGGCGAAGGATATCAACCTCCCGCCTACTACAGTCATTACACCGGAGCATATAGCCGCCGCCAAGAAGGCACCGGGATTGGTCTACGACACGGTTGGGCAGGCGGTGCCCGAAGTGCGCAACGTGAACCCGAAGACGATCACGGCGCTCGAAGATGTAATGGGCGACACCACTACGCCCAACGCCGTGAAGCGCGACATGGGGCGCATGATCACAGGGCTCAAGAGCGGCAAGTACACGGGCACTCAGATCATGCAGGACATCAGCTCGCTGCGCGCTGAAGGTGTGCCCGGCTTGCGCAAAGCCTCCGGCGCGCTCGAGTCCGAGCTGGAGAATCAACTCTCCGGTCAGCCTGAGAGCTTGGCTGCCTATAAGGGGGCTCGCGAACAGTTCGCCAAAATTCAGGACGTCGAAGATTCACTCAAGGGTGGTCGCGTCGATCCTCAAGCTCTCCTGCGGCTCCAGGAAGGCGCCCGTGCGCGCCCACTGTCTAAGGGTCTGGCCGAAATCGCTCATGCGGCGAGTGTGTTGCCTGATTCTGTCAAGATGCCCGGCACCGTGGCCCCGGAAGGGCTGTCTGGCCACACTCCGTACGGGCTCAAATACGGGCTGATTGCGAAGGGGATCAAAGGGGCCGTCCGCGCGGTAGCCCCGAAACTGAACACCCCGGAGCGCCAAGCTGCGATGTCCAGCGTGGCGCCTTCGGCTGGTCCGCTGCCGGGGCCGCCGACCGCGGGGCCTCTGCAGCTCGGTAATGCGTTCGGTGAAGTGGGCGTTCGTCCACAGCAGGGCGAGCTGCCGGTTCCGCAGGGGCGCGCGGCAGCGCCCGGTCTTGAGCTTGCATCGCCGCCGGGTCTCGTAATCGAGCCTCTCCAGCGTGGCGCAGCACTTCCGCCGGGCCGCGGCAATCCTCCCCCCGCTCCAGCTTTCGAGCTTGCTGCGCCAGCCGGCGAAGTCGGCGTTCATCCGCTGCAACGCGACGCGACGCTCCCGCGCGCTACCGCCCCCTTAAATGTGGGTCGTCAGGTATCTGACCAGCTCGGCCTGCGGAATGAAGCTCTCCCAGGACGTGCTGTAGGCGATAACGGACCCCGGGACGCTACCCAAGGTGCGGGGGTGCCGAACGCCTCTGCAGGGCGCTCTGCGCGAGCCCACGCCCACGAAGAGGGCGCTGTGCCCGCCCGCGTCCGTGAACTGCTCCAAGCGATTATCGAGGCGCGGAGGCGGGGCCAATGACCCGCATTCGCGTCCCGATCATAGGCGGGAACAATAAGTCAGTCCTGATCGACTCCACGGCGACGAAGGGGTCTACGCTGGGCATCAATCTGCTGATGCCGGATGGCACCCTTGCGACCGCCGCTAAGCTCGCGGCATTCCTTGGCGTCACCCCGAACCCTCCGAATAAGTCGCCGAATGCCGGCGCGACGGGCGCGGCCGGGAAGCAAGGCGCGCCGGGACCGCCCGGTGACGACGGCATAGGCAGCGACGGCGATCCAGGACCGCCCGGGGCTCGAGGCACGGCCGGGACGCCGGGACCGCCTGGTGATGATGGCGTAGGGAGCGACGGCGACTCAGGGCCTCCCGGACCCGCAGGCGTCGCCTCTACGGTGCCCGGCCCGCCGGGTGCGACCGGCGCACCGATCCCCGGTGAAGACGGCAGGGATGGTTATGACGGCGATCCGGTGCCAGGGCCGGCCGGCGCAGCTTCCACGGTGCCAGGCCCCGCCGGCCCCGCCGGTCCTGCAGGCGTATCTGTGCCGGGCGACGACGGTGCACCTGGCATGGATGGGGATCACATACCAGGACCGCCTGGAATATCTGGCGCCAGTGTAGCCATTCAAGGTGACGACGGTGCACCTGGCATGGATGGGGATCACATACCAGGACCGCCTGGAATATCTGGCGCCAGTGTAGCCATTCAAGGTGACGATGGTGCACCCGGGATAGATGGCGATCCGATACCTGCGCCGCTCCCGCTGAGCCCGGCAGCCTTCATTCAGACGTATACTCCTGGTCCACTCTCGATACTTAACGGATTTTTCATGCATGCTGTCCGACGGCAGCAATGGACCGGCGCGCAACGAGTGATCTTGCAAGGCAACGCTCGCCTGTCGATAGGAAACTAACATGGCCGACATAGTTCTTGACGTTCAATCTGCTTCAGCCACGCCGGCTGCGGGTCAAGTTGTGATCTTCCCGGAGACGGGTGGCAAGCGCCTCACGTTTAAGGACGACGCGGGCCGCACCTACACACTTGGTGAGGGCGCCATACGCAATTACTCAACGTCCGTCAGCAGCGCCGGTTTCGCGGCCGATACTTACGTTACCGGCTCGGCTATCACAGTGCCGGCGAGCTTGACGCTTCAAGTCGGCTCGCAATATCGTTGTAAAATCAGTCTCAGCAAGACGGCGGCCGGCGTAGCTACGCCAATTTGTAATGTCCGCGTAGGCACACTTGGTACCACGGCCGATGCGGCGATGTTCATATTTACCGGCGCGATACAGACAGCGGCAGCGGATGTTGGCTTCATAGAAGTGCTAATTACGATTAACACTATTGGCGCCACTGGCACTATGCGCGGCACTTATGTACTGAAACACAACTTGGCGAACGGCGCCGGGCTAAGCGGAACTGATGTAATCGAGCAAGGCAATGGTTCGTTCAATACGACAACGGCGTCATTAATCATTGGGATTTCACTTAATTTCGGCACTGCTGCCTCCGTGGTCGTCACACAGGTAGAAGCCGAATTGCTTAACATTTGACCCTGACGTATGATCCACTTGACTTTTAGGAGCAGCTTTCCATGACTATGAAACGAATCGTCGGCCCCACGCAGCTCACCGCTGCTGCCGCCACGTACTACACTGCGCCAACCGGCATTCGCGCCGTCATCAAGCGCATCCATCTTCTGAACACGGACGTAGCAGCGCGCACCGTCACCATATCGATCGGTGCGGATGCGGCAGGTACTCGCCTGTATCAAACGCAGACTCTCGCAGCGAACGGCGGATACTTCGACGACTACGCCAACTACACGCTGGAGCCTGCTGAAATTCTGCAGGCTAACGCTGATGTGACGCTCAAAGTCACGATGACGGTCAATGCCGATCTGACGGCGACCTAACATGGAGTGGCTCGCTGGCCTAATAGACTTCAAGGTGCACGGACCGCTGGGCGCGGCCGTGGTCGGGATGATCTATTTCGGTTGGCAGCACGTCAAGGCGGATCGCAAGGCCAACGGTCACTTCGATGAACGTGTTCGCGCTCTCGAGGTTGACCGCGTGGTGAAGGCAGACTTCCTGCATCTCGACGGCAAACTGGATAAGATCGTCCAGCAGAATATCGACACGCTGACGATCCTCGCCGACCGCCGTTAGGTCGATTCGGAATAGCCGAACTCGCACATCCTGCAGATCGTCAATCCATGGCTGCATAGCTCCGGCTTTGGCGCGTGATCGGGCAACAGGCCAGCGCCGCGTTCAGGTTCAGTCAGCTCACCAACTTCGTCGGCATCTACGGCGCCGTTCTGCGCGTAGGGCCAGCCGAACGGCAATTCTGCAGGCGTAAAGTCTGCGCCGCAGTCAGGGCAAAACGGGTGTGTTCGTGCCGTAGCACGCTTCAAGTCGCCCACTTCGCCGCACCATCCGCACTTGCATGCTATGCGGGTGCGCGTCGACGCGCCTTCGCCCGCGAAGCACCGCCAAATCTGCCCTTTGCGTACAATCTCATCACCGCGTTTCATAGCCGGCAAGGGCGTGAAGCGCTTTACATCGTCATCCATTCCGCTCGTCGCGGCCTCACCTAGTGCGTCTTGGCGAGCCGCCTCGATATCGAGCTGCGCCTGCGCCATGTTGCGCCATACGCTTTTGATAATATGACGCTGGCCGTCGCTGTCGAAGTGCACGCCACGCTTGCGATCAAACATGTGACGGAAAGCCGTGTTCATTTGATCGGTCGACTTTTCGCGCGCCCACTTGATGTCGGTCGGCGCCAGCTCGGGGTTGTGCTGGATATTGCCCTGCACGCAGAGCTTAGTCAGCTCCACGATGACGTCAGGGAAGTACTCAGTGAGGAAAGTCAGGATGGGCAACGCTTTGCGCGCCTTGTCGTCAGTGGGGAGCATCACAACACCCGATCCTTAACCCACTCAGCGCTGCGGAGTATGGTGTAGCAATCCTGCTCAGGGCCAAGGTCAACTTCATAAGTGAAGAACTTATGCCCGCAAAGCAATCCTACGAACGCCTCTAGCCGGGCACCGCGGGACTTCTCCCAGCCGGGTAGAAACACAATGCCTTGAACATGGTCAGCTACGACCTTAACGTCTTTGGCGAGAATGTCGCCCCACGTCTCGCCGGCTATTTTTCCGTTGGCGTCCAGCGTTCCGTCCTTAGATGCCATTGCGGCGGTCTGCACCGCGAGCGAATCGGCCTCGGCCGGTGAGTGAACTTCCAGTCCTTCCGCACGTAACTCTGCGGCAGCCTTGTGGAACAGCGGAAAGTTGAATTGAGGGTATCCGGTCATAGGACCAGCTAAGTATAGCTTCATTGTTTACTCCGGGATGAATATGCCGCGCGCGATCTCGCCGCGCTCTTTGTGGTACGTGATGCTCGCCGCCTGGCGCTTAGACAGCCAGCCGCCGCGCGCTGCGTAGGCGTCAGGCGATGCGAGCGTCGGGTGCTGCATCACCTTCATGCCGGGGTGCTCTTTCTCTTCGACGTTGTGCTTGTGGCCGGTATGGCAGTAGCGGTAGACCGTCTCGCCCCACATCGGCGCGAAGCGCTCGGCGAAGATCATCGGGAGCGAGGTTCCCTTGACGGCTTGCTTGACCATGTGCCCGTGGTGGAAGGCCAGCATTGTCTTACCCCACCGCATCGCGCAGTAGAGGTTTGGCGACTGCTCGACGGTCACGCGCGGGTTGTTCTCATAGAGCTGGGCGAACATCACGCGCAACCACACCGAGCCGGCTGGATCGTGATTGCCCTCGTGCATGTAGACTTGCACCTTCGAGTGCTTCGCGAGCGCGGCGTCGATTACGCGGCGCAGGATGCGCACGACAACCTCGACCACTTTCTGATATCGCGAATCGGCATCAAGAATGTGGTGATGCGTTGGCGTCATTGGCGCCAACCCATCGAAATGCAGGAAGTCGCCGAGCTGATTTACGATGCCGAGGCCGCCAGCGGGCGCCGCTTCGATCATGCGCAGCAACGTCTCAGTTAGACACTTCTCGGCGATCTCGAGGTTCCACGGATCGCCGGTCTCGCGGCCCCACGCCAGCATGCCGACGTGGCAATCCGTGAGCGTATAGAGCGTCGCCAGGTCGTCTACGCCGGTATAAATCTGCGGGATTAATGGCAGCGGCTTCAGTTTGGCGCACAGTTCTTTGAGCACCGCGCGCTGGATCTCGTAGAGCCGCTCCAGCTCGGCATCAGTCTTAACCCACTGCAGCTTGACTCCGCCGTCTTTGCCGTACAGCGTAGACGTGCCCTTGAGCTTGTAGCCTTCCGGCGGCGACGCATGCTCGGCGCCTACAAGCGCCTGCACCTTGGGAGTCAGCCCCTTACTGAGCGCGTTGTTATATCGCGTCTGCAGCGTCTCGCGCGGCATGCCTAATACGCGAGCCGCGGCGGTTATGGTGCCGTGTGCCGTTGCGGCATCGAGCGCCTGCTGTAGTTGCGCTTCAGTGTTGGGTCTGGCCCCCATTACGGTTTTCCGTTCAGCGAGTCGCGATCCTTACTGCAGGAGTCTAGGGCGACGGAGAGGTCTCGGGTTGCGTCGGCGAGGCTTGCAGCCACGTCTCCCAGCCCACTAAACCCACTCGCGCTTTCTCCTGGGCCGCGTTCTCCACTTGCACTTGCTTCGCCGTTCGGGGCGGGACGTGCCACGTCGGGGTGTCCTTGACGATAGGCTTCGAGCTGGCGCACCCGCTCATGCACGCGCACAAGATCAGCAGCGTGCACAGCAGCGTTGTCGGCGAGTTGTTTTGCAGTAGCGACTTCATTTTCGTGAACCTCTTTTGCGTGGTCAGCAGTCAGTGTCTTGATCTTCGCCTCAGCGTTGGCGAGGTTGGTTTTGCTCTGAGCGATGTCGCTTTGCAGCGCGTTCTCAGCGGCGTGGCAGCGATGAACAAAGACGCCCACGGCAGCGGCGCCCATGAGCAGCACGACAATCGCGCCGATATACAGATATTCTTTGATGGGGTTCATTTGTGCATCCTGTCAATTACGTCTTGTGTGCCATGTCCGACAAGTATGACGCCGAGGGCATAAACCCATTCGGTGCCGCCGAGCTTGCCCAGGAGGCACATAGCGGTGGCTATCGCGAGCGACGCGATGGCTAGTATGAACCTCTTGCTAAATATTCGGCGAGTCGTTCCACTCGTGAGAGGTGAACCTGTTTGATCCACAGGGGGGAGTTGAGTAGAGCCTGCGCAGCCGCCGGCCAGTCCTGACGTTGGATTGCTGCGCGTGTTTTGGGGAATTCCGATATCCAATGTCCATCTCCGAGGTTGAAGACGCATTCGATGATCGCGTTGCGTCGACAGGCTGTGCTGAGTGAGGCCCACTCCGGGAGCTGGGCGGCTTGTTCGTTTGCTTCTTCGATGTCTTCTTCGAGCCAGGCGTCGGCCTGCGTTTGCGTGATCGTCATGCCGACGTACACTTCCGGCCCGGTGTGCCCGTAGCCGACCGTAGGAACTCCGCCGCCGTCAGCGTAGCCGACTAGTTCGGCCCGGCCGCCGGGGGCCTCTGAGAACTTGATGTCGTGCAGCAGTCGTTGGTCGACGCTCACTCGGCGTCCTTCAGACCTTTGTTGAGCGCATCGAGTCCGCCGTTCGGGACGGGTTCTTTACCTTCCATGCCGAGCAGACCCTTTAGGCCGTCGAGAAGCGACTTGACATGCTTAGGATCAGGCTTGCCAACATCTTTGTCAGTCGGCAGCGAGGCGCCCTTGAAACCGGACGGTCCTGACTGGTAGTTGGACGCGCGGCCCATGCTCTTGTCCATCTCAGGGGTTGACATTGAAATCACCTAGTAGGTCGGAATTGGGGTCAGAATCTGTGTCCGCATCATCCCCTGCCATCAGGCGAATTGCAAGTGGGACTTCAGTCTCCCATTTGAGCCCTGCGTGCAGTCGCGCGCCGGTGTCCATGTGATGCTTAATTTCGCTCTGCGGACGTTTCGCCCATATAGCGGCATTGCGCCAGCACCACAGCCGCACATCATCGATGCGCAGCGGCACGGCGTTAAACGGGGGGCGCTTGATAAGACCGGCGACCGCGCGCAATGAGGGGGCGCCCTGACCCAACAGTAAGTCGCGCACGGAGTCTAGCGTAAACAGGTCGCGGTCGAACGGCGGCTCGCGTCTGTCAGCGGCCTCGACTAGCTTCGTGATCCACGGACTAAGGCCCATGCTCACCATGACGGTGCGCCCCTTGGTGCGCGGCGCTTGGCCGGCATGATCGAACCCCACCAAGTCTACGTTCTGGAATATGCGCTTCAGCACGCCCGCGGCGCGCGGCGTCGACAGGAAACCGCCGTATAGGTCCGCGGCCTCGCGCGCCGTGATGGCGTTTCCGCTCAGTTCGCTGATGCCCCATCGGCGATCGTCGTCCTCGATCTGTACGGCGTCCTCGAAGTTGGATGTTGCCGTGATCTGCACGCGATTGCGGATCATGTAATGGTTCTCGCCCTTACGCTCTATCTCCAGCTCGGGCTCGGTGATCCAGGGCTTCATCTTGTTGGCAAGCTGCATGCGGTCGTACTTGCCGCCGTTGGTCTTCAGCTCATCGAGCACTATGAACCAGGAGTCGGCGAGGAAGCCCGTGAAACGCCCTGTCAGCGCATCGCTCGATACAGTGCGTATCCAGCGCTTACCGAATAGCAGCGTGGGCACCATCTTCATCAACGTCGATTTGCCGGTGCCCGGGGTCATCGAATACAGCAGCGGCGCGCTCATGACCTTGACGCCGGGGTGCTTCAGGATGTAGGCGTAAAACTGCATCAGCCAGCGGCGATAGTCCTCGTCGCGGATGCGGTTGATGAGAAACTCCCACGCTTCGAGTTCGTGCGGCTTCGGGGTCAACGATTCGATCGCTTCCGGCACGTAGCCATTGAGATATTTCTGGCCGTCAGCGTCAATGAAAATGCGCCCCTCGCCGGGATGGAAGCCGATGTTGGTTACGGTAATGGGGCGGATCTCTTTCAGATATTCTGTAGGCACCCGCTGCGACACCGCGCCTGACTTCGGGTGGATGATGCGCGGCATGTGCTTCGTGAAGAGAACGTTGACCGAATCGTTGCTCGTCAGGAGCTGGTTGCCGTCCTCATCCAGATCCTTTATCGGCGGAGAGCCCTTGAGGAAGTAGTAGTGCCCCTGGCCCGACAAGAAAATCAGCCGCGGCTTGAGCAGCCGGTGGGCGATAGCGCCGGCCGACATGTCGCTCGGCGCGTCTTCGGCATCGGGCGTGAACTCTGAGACTTCCTCGACAGGGAAATCGGCCATATCGGCCACTTTATCGGCCAGTATTTGGCCGATACCGAGCCCGCCGCCGACGTGGAAGGAGCGCCAAGCCGGCTGTAAGTCGACCGAGCCCTTATACTTTGGGGTGCCGTCTTCGCACTTGCCGGTAGCTTTGCGGGACCAATTGTCCCATATGTAAAATCCCTGCCCGTTCGTCGCCTCGTGAATGCGCATGCCGACCTTGACCCACGACTCCCGGTCCATATCGGGGTCTTTCGATGCCAGCCAGGCGGTCAAG
>Ga0137395_10001705_pt1 | contig 10325 bp, 10 predicted proteins | sample czobulk216metaG_FD_108283 | JGI IMG/M metagenome (GOLD analysis project Ga0137395, IMG submission 108283) | Vadose zone soil microbial communities from Angelo Coast Range Reserve, California, USA - czobulk2.16 metaG | ecosystem: Environmental > Terrestrial > Soil > Vadose zone | place: USA...
CGGCGATGAGCGTCATCCTTTCAACGATGCTGCGGGCCCTGATGCGAGTCGCCTGATCTGGGATTTCGTGTCGATGTTCCGTCGCGCTTGATGCGTCCCGGGAGCGCCGCGCCAACATGCACCCCTGCCGCGCGTGCGAGAACAGCGCTTATATTATAATCAGTTACAGTGCAACTCTAAAGTCCCCTCTAGGTAGTTACGTGGTGGGGCGGCCACACCAACTCCTTCCCCCGCTTGGTCCTGAGTCTCGAAGCAGGTACTTTCCCGCCTACCAAGCGGAGGCAGCCAATGAGCCGGAACTCCAGCCGATGGCGAACGGGTGGCGTGAGAATTATTCGCCCCGACGAGCTGGACGATGCCACCGCTCAGACGCTCGGCATGCACCGGCGCGCGGCCGTGACCACGAAGCGAACCGGTGCGACCAAACTGTGGGCCGGCACCGTCACCATCGAGCCCGCCGCCAGGACGGGAGCGCATCACCATGGGGATCTGGAAAGTGTGATCTACGTAGTCAGCGGCCTCGCCCGCATGCGCTGGGGCGACCGCCTGGAATTCGTCGCCGAGGCCGCGGCGGGGGATTTCATCTACGTCCCTCCCTACGTCCCGCATCAGGAGATCAACGCGAGCGAAGATGCTCGGCTTCACTGCGTGCTGGCACGAAGCGGGCAACAGGGCCTCGTTGTCAATCTCGACATCACGCCCGTAGAGGTTCCGGAGCTCGTGCGCTGGATAGACGATTTGCACAAATGACGGTCGCGCTGCGACAAGTAGCCATTTGTTTCGCGCGCTACACATTGTTGCGGTCCTCCCGCAAGCCGCACATCAAGAACTCATAGTCGACCTCTAGTCTCTTCCAGGCGCGCGACAGGCATTGTCTACCGCGGTGATCGCGGTTAGACGCCCAGCGCCGCTCGCAAAACCGTCCACGCCGCACCCGGGCAATGAGCGCCCGGGAAGGAATCTCGTGCTACCTGTGAAGCTGAACCGTTCGACTGCTACTTTGGTGCTGGCGTGCAGCCTGATCGGCTGCGCCAGCCTGCCGCCAGGCAGCACCCGGGATCCACGCGATCACATCGAGAGGTTCAACCGCTCGATGTTCAAGTTCAATACCGCCCTCGATCATGCGGTCTTGCGGCCCGTGGCGCGTGGCTACGTCAAGGTGACGCCGCGCCCGGTGCGCACCGGTGTAGCGAACTTCTTCGGCAACCTCGGGTACACCAAAACCATCGGTAACGATATTTTCCAGGGCCATCCCCTCGACTTCGGGAGCGACGTCGCGCGCCTCGTGGTCAACACGACCGTCGGCATCGGTGGCGTATTCGATCCCGCGACCCGCTTCGGACTTGAGAAGCACGACAGAGACTTTGGACAAACGCTCGGCAAGTGGGGGGTGCCGACCGGCGCCTATCTGATCTTGCCTCTCCTGGGGCCTTCGGATGTGCGCGACGCCTTTGGCCTGGTTCCCGACCGGTTCATGAGCGTCGAGGGTCAGATCAACGACCCCGTCGTACAGGCGGGTGTGAGTGTCGCGGCCAAAATCAACGCTCGTGCGAACATGCTGCCTTTCGACAGGGCCATCGATACCGCCTACGATCCTTACGCGCTCGTGCGTAACGTCTGGTTTCAGCGGCGCGATCACAAGGTGCACGGTGACGCCGGGCCCGACGACAAGGCCGCCGATACCGACCACCAGTCGCCCGACCCGGATGACCGGTGAGCACAGGGATCTCAGACGACGTGAGGCAGGCTGACGAGCGCTTCCAATCCCCCGCCAGGCTGATTGCAGAGAGTAATCTCCCCGCCGTGACCGCTGATGATGGCCTGCGTTGCCGTGAGGCCGAGACCGACGCCCCCGGTGGCCCGATTGCGCGATCGGTCGACCCGGTAAAACGGGGTGAAGACCCGAGCCAGGGCATCCGGTGGGATCCCGGGCCCTCGATCCCTGACGGCAATCGTCACTAAGCGTTCACGGCAGCAGAGCTGGATCTGCGGGGGCGTGGCGTATTTCACCGCGTTGTCGATCAAGTTGGTGAACGCCCTCTTCAAGCCGAATGGCCGGCCGCAATAGACTGCATGGGCAGGCCCGAGGTAACTGATTTCAATACCCTGATCGGCGTAATCGTTGGCGATGGTCTGTAGCACGCCCGCGAGATCGAAGCTCGTCGTCGCTTCCTCGTCCGCATCGCCACGGAAGAACGCCAGAGCCCCGTCGACCATCGTCTGCATCTCGTCGACATCCCGGAACAGTTTCGCCTGCTGAATCTCGTCGTCGATCAACTCGCCGCGTAAACGCACGCGCGTCAACGGCGTACGCAGATCGTGCGAGATGGCCGCCAGCATCATCGTGCGCTGCGCCACGAACTTCTGGATCTGGGCCTGCATGGTATTGAATGCGCGGATCACTTCGCGGAATTCCCTGGGCCCGCTCTCGGCGAGCGCAGGGGCCTGCGGATTGACACCAAAGCGGCGCACCGCGCCGGCGAGTTGCTTGACGGGCCGAACGAATCGGCGCGTGGCGATGGTGCACACGCTCGCAATCGACACCGCCACGAATGTCAACCAGATTGCCCAGCGTTGCGGCTCACTCAGACCCCAGGTCCGGTTCGGTGCGCTGAAGACCACCCAGCTGCCGTCATTGAGCTGGACAGAAAAGAAATACGCCGACGCGTATCCCGGCTGGGCGCGCATGAGCGCCGCAGGTGGCCTGATCACATTGTGCGGTTCGAAGACCACGGCAGTTCGCCGCAACTCACCGAGCAGGCTCCTCTGCAGCGCCTCGCTCTTGAGCAGGCCGCTGTCGCGCCACAGCGTGGCCGAAACGGGGGACGAGGCCTCGAACCAGTCCACGGCGACTTCTTGCGCCAGCCCCGCGGCCGCCAATGTCGGCCGCAACTGCGGCGGCGCGGCTTCGAGCAAGCGGACCATATCACCTACCCGCGCATGCACGATCGAACGATCCAGGGGCTCGTGCGCCCACACACCGCCAAACACGAAGAACAGACGGACGAGTACCAGTGTGACCAGGACCGTCAGGACGACTGTCCAGGCAAAGCGCGACGCGATGGTGTCGCGCGGCCAGGCAACAATCTTCATCTCCGCGTCACCTTTGGCAGGAAGATATAACCGCCGTTGCGAACCGTCCGAATCAACGCGGGGTTCTTGGGATCGGCCTCCAGCTTGTGCCGCAGCCGGCTCACCTGCACATCGATGCTGCGGTCGTAGGCGGCGTGCGCCGCGCCCCGCGATTGATCGAGCAATTGCTCTCGCGTCAGAACCCTCTGCGGGTGCTCCGCAAATGCCAGCAGCAGATCGAACTCCCCGCCCGAGAGCACCACCAGAGTATTGTTGGCCGATCTCAGCTCCCGCCGCGTGACATCCAGGCGCCAATCCGCGAAGCACAATGCCGGCCGCGTGTCGGCGGACGTCGCGACGGTACCGCCGGCCGCCGTCCGGCGCAGCACCGCCTTGACGCGCGCCAGCAATTCGCGCTGATCGAACGGTTTTGTAAGGTAGTCATCCGCGCCCACCTCGAGTCCAACGACACGATCCGTATGGTCCCCCATGGCGGTGAGCATGATGACTGGAACGTGGGATGTGGTGCGCAACCGCCGGCACAGGCTCAGTCCATCTTCTCCCTGCAGCATGAGGTCGAGGATGACGAGATCAATCGAGTGCTGTTCCAGGGCGGTGAACATTGCGGCACCGCCCGTCACCACCGTCACCATATGGGAATGCTTGCGAAAGAACTTCGTCAGCAGGGACAGAATATCTTCGTCATCGTCGACGATCAGGAGATGAGGCACCGAGGTCATTCTCTCATGAGACTAACATTCGAAATCGCTGCCCTGATGTGCGCACGGCTCTGATTTGTGTCATGCCATACACATTATTGCGCGCCCGGCGCAAACCGCAGCGTCACCTCGAGCTCCTGGGCGAGCCGGCCGACACCATGCATGAGCAATATTGTGTCCTTGAGTGATTATTGCTCGTTTGTCGCAGTAACTGCGAGTGGCTATGGTCTCGGTCTCGAGGAACCATTCCAGATGGAGCTGACACCATGACCAGATATCTGAGCGCGATGCTCTTTGCTGCTGCGGGCAGCCTTGCATGGCCGGCCTTGGGTAGCACCGCCGATTCGCCTTCCGCACGCTCGGCCTCATTGGTTCAAGACCCTCTCGTCATGCGCCTGAGCAAGGACGAATTCCGCATTGCGTTCGGTATCAACGCCCAGGGATGCGCCTCGAACGGTTGCCGCGGCGTGATCCACTACACGGTCAAATGGAAGACTGAAGACGGCACGGTAATGTCGGAATTCAGGCGCGTCAGGTACACCGTCGTACCGCACTCCAGCCGCACCATTACCGTTGACCGGCAGTATTTCGATACGGCCGAGGGCGCACACACAACCGACGTTGTTAAGATCACCGTCGACAGGATTACTTGTCTGTGACTGCGACTGCGTGCCCCAACCCGCCAGGCAGCGCCCGCATCGCGGCGGCATCAAGCATCAAGTGCCGCGCAGCGCCGTCGTAACCGGAACGCGCGCCGCCCGCAGCGCCGGCAGGAGCCCGCCGATGAAACCCATCGCGAGCGCCCACGCGATGCCCATCTCGGCGAGGTGCGGGGTGACATCGAGGTGGAAGCTGAAGCCGAAGGGGCTCACCGCCATGCCGTGGAAGAAAAGCCACGCGAGCGCGGCGCCGAGCAGCGCGCCCGGTAGTGCCAGAAGGGTCGACTCGACCAGAGTGGCGGCCACGATGGCCCCGGAGCCGAAACCGATCGCGCGCAGCGTCGCGAGCTCGCGGCGGCGCGCATCCACGATCGAGTAGAGCGAGTTCACGGAACCTAGCGTCGCGCCGACCGCCATGATCGCGCCGACGAAGAAGGCGGCGAAGTTGAGGAGCGCGTTGAGTCCCTTTAATCTCCCCTCGATGAAGTCCCGCTCGCGCTGCGCCTCGAGCTTCAGGGCAGGATTGGCCTCGAGCGCTGCGCGAAAGGCATCGAAGTCCCCGGGAGACTTGAGCCGAACACCGACCTGCGTGAAGGCGTTGCGGCCGAAGACCGTCATGAGGGTCTCGACGTCAGTGAGGACGACACACTGCATGTCCTCACCCTGGTCGAAATGTCCGACCACCGTCCAGTCGATGCCGTGCACGTCGCGCTTGGCACCGAGTTCGAACCCCGTGAACGTGCGGGTGCAAGGGTTGCTGGCGACGAGCTCGTGCAGTCCCGGCTCGAACATGCGGCCATCGGTGAAATGCATTTCCGGCACTATGGCGGTGACGTTGGAGCTCGTGCCGACGAGCGGAAAGAACACCCGAACCCCCGTGCCCCGCCTGTGTCCCTCGACGATGACGACCGACCGGTACTGGACGAGCGGCTTGCCGTCGCTCCCCACGGCGATGCCGGGCAGATCGGCGATCGCCGTAGCCTCGTCTCTCGGGACGCTGCTGTCGAGGCCGTTTGACCCGCGGCTGGTGACGAGTGCGATGTCGTCGCGCACACTGCCGAGCGCCTGCCGATGCGCGCCCGCTCCCATGGCCAGCATCGAGACCAGTACCCCGACCGTGCAGGTTACTCCGATGACGATCGCGAGCACCGAACCGCCCCGCGCGGCGATACCCCCGAGATTCATGCGCAACAGTGCGAGAAATTGGCGCAGCAAATTCATGACTCGCCGCTAGTGTGCAGCCAGCGCGGTCGCGACCTTGAGGCGCGCCGCGAGCGCGGCTGGCACCGCCGCGCTCACCAGCGCCACGACCGCCGCAAGGGCCAGGCCGATCGCGAGCGTGATCTTCGGCATCGACAGCCCGACTACGAAGCGTGCCGCGATCGGCAGCGTGGCGGTCGCAAGCGCGAGCCCGAATGCCGCGGCCAGAATGCAAACCGTGATGGCCTCCGCCAGTATCAGCAAAAACACGGCGCGGTCGGTGAAGCCGATGGTCTTGAGTACTGCGAGCTCCGAGGTGCGCTCCCTCACCGACTGCACCATCATGGTCGCGGTCGCAAACAGCAGCGCCGCGAGCACGGCGCCCACGACCGCGCGGATGAGGAAGTCGAAATCGCCGATCTGCTGCACCTGCTGCTGCGCGAGCTCGCGTAGTGACTCGGTCTTGGTCTCGTGCGAGGAGTTGGCGGAGATCCGGTCGATCGCATCGGCGACCTGCACGGCGAGCTTCGGGTCTGTCACGGCGACGTTGAAGTGGTTCACCGTCCCCGTCCCGGTCGCGCGTGCCTCATCGTAGTAGGGGTAATTGATGAGGATGATATAGCGGCCGCCGCCCACATCACTGTCGGTGAAGGTTCCAACGACGTCGAAGGCCCAGGTTGTGGAGCCATCCTTCTGCGGCACGTTGGACACGAGCGGGATGTGATCGCCGATCTTCCAGCCGTATTTCTCCGCGGTGAGGTCCCTGACCAAGGCCGCGGTTCGGCTCTTGGCGAAAGCAGCGACGTACTCGGCCGCAATCGTGTAGGTGAAGGCTTCCGTCCAGTCCTTGTCGGGGGTCACCGCGACGATGCCAACACCCTGGTCGGGTTTCTGGTAGTGGCCGAAGAAAAGTTCCACGGGGATTGCTACCCGCACTCCCGGCACCGTGCGGATCCGACCGAGAAGTGCCAGCGGCAACCCTTCCATGATGGAGCTCAGGCGGCTGTGCACGATGAGCAGGTCCCCGCGCGCAGCATCGACCGCGTGCTGCACTCCGGTCTTGAGGCCCTGCAGCACGCCGAAGAGCGCGAACGCAACGCTCACCTGGAGGAAGATGAGGATGGTGCGCCCGGGTTTGCGCCAGATGCCCGACCAGATGAGCGGCAGAAATCTCATGCGGCGGTCCGTGCCTGAGCGACCATCAGGTCATTGTACTCACTTGGGCGGATGCCAAGGGCTTCGTCTCGAGTCCGGGGGCGCTCACGCTAGAGCTCGAACGTAGCGACGGACCCGCGGACGGATAGGTCAGATCGGCTTCATGTTGACCTTCGCCCAGTCGGCGAAACCGGTGAACCCGCCGGGGACTAAGGCACGCGCCGCGGCGATGCGTCTCTCGTGCTCGGGGCCGAAGTAGGTGTGCTGCTCGTAGTACTGGTACATCTCGCGGATTTCGTGCGCACCGGGGTAGAAGCTGTCGTAGGCCTCCGGCGGCACCCGAATCACCTGCAGCTTGTGCCCTTGCGCGTTCAGCGTTGCGACGAAGTCGTTCCAGGAGTAAACGCCCCCGCAAACGGCGAGGTGGCTCCCGTTCGGCAGCTTATCGCCCGCAGCGAACGCCGCGGCCACCGCGCGGCCCACCTCGCTCACATCCCCGGCGTGCATGACGCGCGCCGCCGGGTCCATCGGGACCGCCCAGCCGCGAGCGCCGCCCGGCAGCGGTTGCGGGGTGTTCATCGTGAGGAAGTTCTGGAAGTACATCGGCGCGTGCACGAAAGTGTGGCGCGGGAACTTAGCCGTCTCGACGACCGCGTCGACACGCGCCTTGCCCGTGAAGTGCACGACCTTGAGGCGTTCGCCCGTCAACCTCTCGCAATCGGGCAGCGTCGACCAGATGAGGTGCTTCACTCCGAAAGAGCGCGCGGCCTTCACCGCCGCGGCGCCGATCTCGCTCTCGCGCGTCATCTGCGCGGGATCCCAGAAATTCGTGACGACGAAGGCGCCGTACGCACCCTCGAACGCCAAGCGCAGGCTGGCGGCGTCGAGCAAATCGGCCTTGATGAGCTCGACTCCCCGATCAGCGAGTGCCTTGGCCGCGTTGCCGCCGGGGTTGCGACTGGGGACACGAACCGCGAATTGCCCGGATGCGAGCAACGCCTCGACCACCCCGCCCCCCTGTCCCCCGGTACCACCGACTACCGCGATCACCTGCTTCGCCATTTGTTAGCTCCTGAGGCTGCGAGCGTTCCCGCGTATCGGCTGCCGCCGCCGATGCAACGCGGCGAGATACTGGTGAGTCGCGAGGCAGAAAGCAAGTACAAACTATGAAGGATTCGCTATGCTCTGGTTGTTTGCACCACGCGGGCCGTTTGTACCACTTAGTACAACGTTGCGAGAGGACGAAACCATGACCGAGCGATCCCGGCGCGGCGCGCAGACCAAGTTGCGGATCATCCGCGCCGCGGCCGACCTGTTCCATCAAAAAGGTGCCCGCGCCACCAGCCCCGATGAGATCATCGAGGCGTCACGCACCGGCAAGGGCCAGTTCTATCACTACTTCAGAAACAAGGAAGGCTTGATACACGAAGTACTGCAGACCTATCTGGATGCGATCAAGGCTGGCACTTCCCCGATCGACTATGAGATCAGATCCTGGCGCGATCTCGAGCAGTGGTTTGCTGCCCACCTCGAGCTGCAAAAGCGCTACCAGATGACACGGGGCTGTCCCTTCGGAACGCTGGGCAACGAGGTGTCGGCGGACGATGAGCTCATCCGCCAGGATGTCAGCCTGATCTTCGAGGTCGTGAAGCACAAGCTTGCCGCCTTCTTCGTCAAGGAGAAAGCCAAGGGGCGGCTCGCCAAGCGCGCGGACACGCAGCGCATGGCCGATTTCTGCCTCGCGACGATTCAGGGCGCCATGTTGATGGGTAAGATTAAGAGAAGCAGCCAATCCGTCGAGGCGGTCGCACGAGAGGCCGTGGCACATGTGAAGAGCTATCTGACAAATCGTAGGCCCCGGTGAGGCCCTCAGCTCTATCGCATCCTGCCTGCCTCACGCTTAGACTTCCTCCCGGGGCACCCCGAGCACCCAGGCGTTGAGATGCGTCCCCTATGAGCAACCCCGCGATCCCCCAACCCCTGCGCCGCCTGCGTGCCGGTATCGTCGGCGGGGGGCGTGGCGCATTTATCGGATCGGTGCATCGCATTGCCGCTGAGCTCGACGGCCAGGCACAAGTCGTTGCGGGTGCAATGTCCTCTCACGCTGAGATCGCCCGCGAGAGTGCTGCGGCCTGGTTTCTCGAGCGCGCCTATAACTCCTATGCGGACATGGCCGCGACCGAGGCAGCCGACAAGAACGGGATTGACTTTGTCATCATCGCGACCCCGAATGATCTGCATTACCCGGTCGCGAAGGCCTTCCTCTCGGCAGGCATTCATGTCGTGTGTGACAAGCCCCTCGCGTTGACGGTCGCCGAGGGGGAAGAGCTGGTTCGCCTGGTTGAAGGCGGCCCGACGCTGTTTGCGCTCACACACAACTACACGGGCTACCCCGCGGTGCGCCAGGCGCGTGACATGGTGCGTCGCGGGCAGTTGGGCGAGATTCGCAAGGTCATGGTCGAATACACCCAGGACTGGCTGATGGAGCCGCTGGAGAGCCGCGGCAACAAGCAGGCCGCCTGGAGAACCGATCCGGCACGGGCCGGACTCGGGGGTTGCGTGGGCGATATCGGTACCCACGCCCAGAATCTGCTCGAGTTCGTGACCGACCGTCCGATCGAGGCCCTGTGTGCGGACCTGAGCTCCGTCGTAACGGGCCGGCGGTTGGATGACGACGCCAGTATTCTGCTGAGATTGCGCGGCGGAGCCAAGGGGACACTGGTCTGCTCGCAGATCGCCTGTGGGGAGGAAAACAGGCTCTCGATTCGGGTTTATGGATCCCAAGCGGGGCTGGAATGGCACCAGGAGGATCCGAACACACTCATTTATAAGGGCGCTGGCAGAGCCTGGGAGCGTTTACGCACCGGGCAGAGCTACTTGAGCCCATCGGCCAGAGCCATCACTCGAATGCCGGCTGGGCACCCGGAGGGCTATCTCGAGGCTTTTGCGAACATCTACCGCGGCTTCATCGAGGACGTGCGCCGGGTCGGCCTGGGTCAGGCGCCGGTGCGAGAGTACCCCGGGGTCCAGGATGGCCTGCGCGGCTTGCGCTTCATCGCGCAGGCGGTCGCGAGCTCGCGGGCCGGGTCGGTCTGGCTGAGCCTGTAGCGCATCGCACCGCGGTGATTCTCGAGGACACCCAGTGACCAGAATGATCCGCTTTCGTCTGTGCACCATGATGTTTCTGGAGTTCTTCATCTGGGGTGGGTGGTTTGTCACCATGGGGAGCTACCTGACCTCGAGTCTGCACGCCAACGGAGCGCAGAGCGCGCTCGCCTATTCCACGCAAGCCTGGGGTGCCATCATCGCCCCGTTCATCGCCGGGCTCATCGCGGATCGTTACTTCAATGCCGAGCGCCTGCTCGGCGCCTTGCACATCGCCGGCGGCCTGCTGCTTTACGCGCTATTCAGCGCTCGAGGCTTCAAAGCCTTCTATCCCTGCCTGCTCGCGTACATGATTCTGTATATGCCGACGCTCGCGCTGGTCAACACCATCTCGTTTCGGCAGATGGATGAGCCC
>Ga0137395_10001708_pt1 | contig 10319 bp, 9 predicted proteins | sample czobulk216metaG_FD_108283 | JGI IMG/M metagenome (GOLD analysis project Ga0137395, IMG submission 108283) | Vadose zone soil microbial communities from Angelo Coast Range Reserve, California, USA - czobulk2.16 metaG | ecosystem: Environmental > Terrestrial > Soil > Vadose zone | place: USA...
CACTGCGCGGAGCATACCTTGATTCTTTGCGTGGGGTTGGCAAAAGTAGAGCGTCGGCATACCAAGCTATCATCGGCAATTCGCAGTAAATCTTAAATAGTACGATAGGACCATTGGCGGAAATATTGGCGAATGTCGCTCGAAAGCCTTTAATCTTGTTTAACTGGCAACATTTCAATGACTTACACGTCATCTCTGTTCCTTCGAGGCCACCACCCGGTAACTAAAGAGAACACGTGCCGAAACAAGATACGTTCGCTGCCATCCCCCCAAACTCAAGGATGAAGCAGGTCTAAGGCCGTGAGCGCATAGATCGCGGCGCAATCGACTATTTTTCGCAGGTCAATGTATTCGTTTGGTCGGTGCGCCACGGAGAGCAGGCCCGGACCGTAAGCATAAGATGGGACGCCCTGAGCGGCGTAGAAGCGTATCTCCAGCAAACCGGGACACATCTCAAATCGCGGCGCTTCGCCCGTGACCTCTCCTACGCTGCGCCTCAGCGCGACTCCGAGCGGCTCCCCCTCTCCACATGCGCAAGATTGCCCCTCCTGCAATATCTCCCAAGCGAGTGGAATGCCTTCGCGCCTGCAACTCTCCAGCACCCCGATCAACCTGTCCTTCTCCTCCGCAAGGCTTTCCTCGGGATTGATGCGCCTGTCGACGGTGAACCAGCACTCCTCCGGCACCACGTTGAAGTTCGTCCCGCCGCCGCTCTGTCCACCCAGCAGCAGAATCGATTGCAGCGTTTGATCTGCCCCGATGTTGAAAGTGGTGGCTCTTTGCTCCACCTCCTGCTTCAACTTTTGGAGTCGCGTAACGACTTCATACATGCGCTCGAACGCGTTTTCCCCCTGGTGCTGCAATCCGACGTGTGCGGATTTTCCCAATACTCGAACTCGTAGCGAAATGGCCCCGCGGTTTGCGCTCCACACCACGCCGCTGGTCGGCTCCGCCAAAAGCATGCCAATCCCGTTGCGGCCGAGCCTCCCCTGACCCGCTAGCCACGCCGAGCCGCGCTCGCCTCCCGTCTCTTCATCAGGGACCAGCATCAAAGCAGTGCTTCCGCCTAGCTCCGCGCCGCATTCTTTCAGCGCCAGAATGGCATAGATCATCGCGACAATTCCGCCCTTCATGTCACAGGAGCCCCGTCCAAACAAGAAATGTTCCTTGCGAACCGGTTGGAACTGTTCCGGGGACTGCGCTGGCACAACATCGTAGTGTCCGTGGAAGTAGAGAACGCGTTCTCCCCGTCCGTACCCGGCAACCAGACAAACAGGGACTTCGACGGTCCCGTCTTTCGCACCGCTGACCTCCAGCCGCTCGCATTCCAGTCCCGCCTGCTTCAGCCGATTTTCAAGGAGATCGGCACAGGCGCGATAGTTTTTCCCCGGCGGGTTCTCCGTCGGTATGGCCACCAGTTCGGCCAACAGGGCGGCCATCTCGTCCTCGCGTTGTTGCAGCCATTCAAGCAGGGCTTTTGCCTGACTGTCGCCTTCTCCCGTATTCTTCGTCATGATCGAAGATGCTAGGGAATCGCGCGAATCGAGCAAAGCTCCATATTGGAGCCCGGGCTTGGGCGATTTCATGTCATCGAGCAGGCTAGGATGGTGAGTGTCCGAAGGAACAGAATTGTCTCTGCCCAGGAATAAAAACGGGTCGACGCGCGTCTAACTCTCTAGAGCCGCCACCTGCGAACCCATGCTGGCACGCATTCAAACCGTATTCCTGCTAATCGCCATTGTAGCGACTCCCCCCGAGCTGGTGACCCGCGTTTCTGCGCAGGCGAAAGACCAGTGCCATGGCATGTGCTGCCCTGCGCGTAGCGCACACTCCGCGGCGGAACAGCATCGGGCACGGGCTTCCAATGAGGGACGAACATCTTGCCCACGAGGCATCGCCGGCCACTTCGCAATCTGCGTGGGCAAGTCCAAACAAAAGGTCGTTTACGAGATTGTCGCGCCGCAGCGACCGGCCACGCTCCCCGATCATCCCGGCTTCGCCGGACCGCAGTTTTCAAGCCCGGCCTCGCTTGTGAGAAAAGAATTTCTGCTCTCCGGGTTTCTCCCCGCGCCTTTCGAGCCACCGCGAAGCTAACCTTCCCCACGTCATTTCGATTCGTACATCGCCTCGCGCTCGTTGCTGAGTGTCGCGAAGTGCCTCCCTTGGCAGACCTTCGCTGACCCCCTCGGCAAAAGTAGTTCCGCAACTCACGGTGCCGCAGATTAAACGCCACTGCTGCGCCATAACTCCGCACCTCGGGCCTCGCGCCCTCTTTTAAAGGAGAATGTATTGCTATGAAAAAGATTGAAATGACACGCAGGCAATTGCTCCAAGCCTCATCTGCCTTGGGTTTCTCGGTCGCCATTCCGTCGATCCTCGGACTTGCAGGTTGCAATTCCAAATCAGGCCCGCGAATCACTGCGGAAAGCTGGCGGGAAATCGCTGCACCCCCTCCTCGAGAAAGCATCACGCCCCGAGTTACTGCCATGGCGGATGGCAGCGTAATTCTGAGCTGGCTCGAACCGAACGAAGATGGCACTGCCGCGTTGCAATTCTCGCTCCGGCGGGATGGCGCGTGGTCCCAAACCGTAACCATCGCGGGGCGACTCTTGTTCAGCCGGGACCGTGCGTCCGCACCCGGAGTCATCGCTCTCTCGAGCCGCAATCTCATTGCCTACTGGTCCCAAAAGCCGGCAAACAAGGAACGATCCGCGAACGCCATTGAGCTTTTCATGGCGGTTTCGACCGACGGCGGAGGCCACTGGTCATCTCCTGCACTCGTCAATCGTTCCGCCGCTCAACCCGGCGAGGACAATGGCTACGCCTCAGCTGCGGCGCTGAACGATACTGACGCCGTGTTCATTTGGCTCGATGGCAGAAACTGGGAGAAAGACAAGCGCGTCCAGTTGATGTCGCGAACCGTGTGCGCCGACGGCACCATGAGCGGAGTCAGCCTTCTCGATCCCGACACATGTACATGTTGCTCAACCGCGCTCGTCCGAACCTGCTCCGGCCTACTCGCTGCTTATCGCGGCCATACACCGGAAAATATCCGCGACATCTCCCTGATTCAAAATCGGGGCGCTTGGTTTCAGCCGCGCATCGCCCATCCAGATCGATGGCATATCGAAGCATGTCCCGTGAACGGTCCGCATCTTGATACCGACGGCGCGCGAACCGCCTTGATCTGGTTCAGCGCTTCGCAAGATCAGCCCGCGGTGAAGCTCGCATTTTCCGAAGACGGCGGCGCCACGTTTACTCCGCCTCTGCGCATCGACACGGGGAATGCTCTTGGCAGGGCCCAGGTTATGGTGCTTCCCAACCAATCAGCCCTTGCTTTCTGGCTGGAAAACAAAGCTGGGACGGCAACGCTCCTGGCCCGCCATATCCGCAATAACGCTCTTCGCGATGAACCATTCGAATTGGCGCGCGGAGGAAACATCGGCTATCCGCACGTCGCCCGCGCAAGGGACGGAATCTCGCTGACTTGGCCCGAGAAAGACACAGAGTCTGTCTCGAGAGTGCGTGTCGGTTTGCTGAGCATCGCCTAAACCCGCAAGAAGTGATCGGTAACGAAAGCCGCGGATCGGCTGGCAATTGTACGCTCGCAAACGTGAGCCGAAACTTTCCAGCCGATCCGGCAGTATTCGGTCGGAACCTGATTCCCTCCCTGCCAAGTCCCACGGCGCTACACTCGGGGCCGCGAACAGTGGTAGTCTGTGCCCGTTTCTGGGAGTTCTCGGTGTAACACATGACCACTGTCACGAACGCGTTCCCGGTGTTGCGATGGGTCGGGTTACTGTGGACGTTGGTGTGGCTTCCTGCCTACATCCGGTTTTGGGGTTGGGCCAATCTGCTGCACTTGTGCGATGTCGCGGTGCTCCTTGCCTGTGCTGGTTTGTGGTGGGGAAGCTCCTTGTTGATTTCCAGCCAAGCGGTCAGCTCGCTGGCGGCGGGAGTCTTTTGGGCCACAGACATTGGTTGGCGGCTCGTCACTGGGCGATTTCTAGTCGGCGGAACGGATTACATGTGGGATACCCGAGTCCCTCTTTGGGCGCGTCTGCTTTCCAGCTTTCACATCGGTCTTCCCTTGGCGCTGCTTTGGGCCATGCGCAAAACAGGGTACGACCGTCGTGCTCTTGCCTTACAAGCAGCAATCGCGGCCGGGCTCTTCGTCGCTTCGCGCTTTTTGCCTGCTGGGTACAATATGAACTATGTTTATCAAGATCCTCTCTTTCATCGCTCCTGGGGACCTGCTCCTGCGCACCTTGCTGTGATTTTTGTTGGAGCCGTCGCGTTTGTCTATTGGCCGACACACTTACTCTTGAGCTGGATGTTTCCGGTGGCCGGCGCCGCCAAATAACGTAACAAAGCCGGAAAACTCCGGACCAGGTGAAAATGAGCTCGGACGCTGAAAAGCATCGTGAAAAATATCTCGCCATGCTCAAGGTAGCTTTGGAAGAGGCTCGCGCTGGACTAGCTGAGGGCGGCATTCCCATCGGGGCCGGTCTATTCGATCACGACGGAAAACTGCTCGGACGCGGCCACAACCGCCGCGTGCAGGAAGGCGATCCCTCCGCCCATGGTGAAACGGATGCGTTTCGCAAAGCCGGCCGCCAGCGTACCTACCGCGACAAAATCATGGTGACCACCCTGGCTCCCTGCTGGTATTGCAGCGGCCTCATCCGCCAGTTTGGCATTGGCGCCGTGGTCGTCGGCGAGTCCGTGAATTTCCGCGGCGGCCTTGACTGGCTCCGCGAGAACGGGGTCGAAGTCTTCGACGCCCATTCGAGCGAATGCGTCCAAATGCTCGGGAGGTACATTGCCGATCATCCTGAGATTTGGAACGAAGATATCGGTGTGGACTGAAAATTTAGAGCGGCTATCAGAAAATTCATGCACGTGGAATTGCCTGAACATTTCAATGTGGCGTCGCATTTTCTGGACGCACCGGCTGCGCTGCATTCTGAGCACCCCGCCATCGCTGGCGAACCACGCGAACTAAGCTACGGCGAACTGGCCACGCTCGCCAATCGCGCGGGGAATGCGCTTCGCGCGCAAGGTGTTTCCCGGGGCGATCGTGTTCTCATTGTGCTGCCGGATTCCGCGGAATTCGTAGCCGCCTTTTTTGGCGCCGCAAAAATCGGCGCGGTCGCTGTCCCCGTGAATCCTTTCGCGCGCTCTTCCGATTACATTCATTACCTTGAGAATAGCCAGCCTAGCCTAGCAATTGTTCATTCTGAATCGCTTGTGGAGTTTTTGCCGGCCTCCAGTGTGCGCCCGCAAATTCCGATCGTCATCGCCGGCGAGAATAAAATCGATTTGCACGGAGTGTCTTGCGCAAAGTGGAGCGCTTGGATTGCCGCAGCCGGCGAAAAACTCACTGCAGCTGATACTTCGCCTCAGGATCCAGCCTTCATGCTTTACACTTCCGGAAGCGGTGGCGCGCCCAAAGCAGCCGTGCATCGCCATGCGGACATGCTCATCACCAGCCGGAATTATGCCCAAAACGTTCTCGACCTACATGCTGACGATTTAACATTTTCTGTCTCCAAATTGTTTTTCGCATACGGCCTGGGAAACGGAATGTACTTTCCTCTTTCAGCCGGCGCGCGCACGCTCCTGAATCCACAGCGCACCAGCGTAGCGCACGTGCTCGAGATGGTGGCGCGCCACCGGCCAACCATTTTCTTCGCGGTGCCGACTCTTTATGCCGCGATTTTGCGCGAAACGGAACGTCCGGACCACCACGTCGATTTTTCTTCGGTGCGCAAGTGTGTTTCTGCCGGTGAAACACTGCCTGCTGAAATCTTCAACGCGTGGAAACGGCAATTCGGAATCGAAATCCTCGACGGCATCGGCTCCACGGAAATGCTGCATGTTTTTATTTCCAGCGTTCCCGGAAAATGCAAACCAGGAAGCTGTGGTTTCCCCGTACCCGGCTACGAAATCCAAATTGTGGATGACCATGCAGAACCTGTCCCTGGCGGCGAAATTGGCAATCTCTGGGTGCGCGGCGCCAGCGCGTTTGCGGAATATTGGCGGATTCCCGAACTGACGGCCCGCACGAAGCGAGGCGATTGGGTGGTAACCGGCGATAAATTCTTTTGTGACTTCGATGGCTACTACCACTACTGTGGGCGCGCCGACGACATGCTGAAAGTTGCGGGCATGTGGGTTTCGCCGATAGAGGTGGAAAACGCGCTGCTAGGCCATCCCCACATCGCCGAAGCCGCCGTGGTTGGCGCGACCGACGAGCGTGGACTTTCGTATTCCGTTGCGCACGTGGTGTTGCGCGGAAATGTACAAGGTTCGGAAATATTGGCCGGCGAAATTTGCGAGCACGTCAAAGCGCGCCTCGTCTCCTACAAAGTGCCGCGTGAAGTGCGATTTTGCAGCGAGCTACCGAAGACGGTGACAGGAAAAATTCAACGCTTCAAGTTGCGCGGCGCGTGAATCAGTTGTTTCGCAAACGAGCTCACGCCAATATGCCCCAAGATTGAAGCCTGCCCCGCATTTTCTGAGAATTGATTAGACGGTATCATTGTAGGTGTCGTAGGAAGAGGCGATGGCGCGCACTTCAGAGAGAGTTTGGTCGCGCAGGATCTTTCCGTCTTCGAGAATTGTTTCAAGAACATTGTTGGATGGGATCGGAGCGCCTTCAACAATTTCGACAGTGGCAAAATCCTTGCCGTTTTGGATGAGATTGAAACGGCCGCCCCGGCTGGCTTTGCTGGGATCGGTTTTTGGATTCTTATAAACGTTGTGCCATTGGCCGTTGCGGTCGATCGCCGAACATTTCAGAGCAAATTTCAGCGTGTCGCGGTTGACTTGCTGAAGCAGCGCGCCACCCATGCCGTAACTCCAAATGTCTTGCGACCAGCCTTTGCGGGTGAGCTGCGCGGTGATGTTTTGAATGGTGTAGAAGTTGACGCCATCGCCCTGGATGAAGCGCACGCAGGGAACGGTGGTCTTCCAGCCTTTACGGTTTACTTCGTAGCCGAATGTTTCGCTCACAATTTTGAAAAGTTCCTCGAGGACAGTGACAGCTTCCCCGGAATCTGGACGAATCACCAGTGTTCCCGCGCGGTGCAGAACTTTTTCGCGCAGCGCGCCGCCCCAGAGATTGCGCACTGCGTTGTAGATATCGTAGGAGTCACTGACGCAGGCGACGATTCCTTCGGGACAATTTTCGAGCATGTTCGCGTAAGCATCGAGCTCGTGCGCTTCGCCCCATGCGGTGATGGTGGAGTGTTCGGAAGCAGGGATGCTGTATGCGGCGCATTCGAGCGGATTCTGCGTGGTGAGATCGGCGGAATAGAACTGGTTGAGGATCTGAATGGCGGCCAGCGTGTCTGTGCCGAGAAAATTCAACAGGTGAGCGGCGCCGCCGATGGCAGCCGATTCCTTGGAAGAGACGCCGCGAAATCCGAAGTCGTGCAGCTTGAAGGGAAGAAGCCCAGGATCGCCGGTGCGAACCAGTGCCTTGCCAATGACTTGCTTGATAGCGCGCGAGAGTGTGGCCACAGTAATGGGATACCAGACTTGCAGGAGAACGGTTTCCGCCCAGTTGGTGAGCCAGTAGAACTCCGGGTCGGTGTTCTCGATGGTGATGAGGGCGTTGTGGCTCTTGACGACGGTGCCTTCCTTGACGGCGCGGATGCGGAGCGGCAACCGGCCGCCATGTTTCGCGTAGAGGGATTTGAAGCCCTCGTAGTTGAAAGTTTTTGCGCGTCCGGAGAAATGCGCGTGCGCGATGCGGCGGGCTTCCTCGACATCATCGAACTTAAAGACCTGGCCGGCGAAATTGGACTTGATGATGTATTGGAGCATGGCGAGCATGGTCTCGTCGAACATGCCGCCGCGGGATTCCACGTAGGAATAGATGTGCCGCGTGTCTGGAGGATATTGCCACCAGTGCGTGAGCTTGTAGGAGTCCGTATTGAGGATGGGGTTCAGGCGCAGCGACTGCATGGGGCTCCTCGGGGCTGTAGGCACGAAATGGATTGGGAACTGACGAACGCCCACTCGAGTGAGGATAGCAGAAGAGGGGAAAAGGATGACGCCGAGAGGCAGAGTTCGCGCCGACAAGGTCGCAGTAAATGCCGCAGCGGGGAGAAAAGGTGCGGAAGCACGCTACACACCCGGCTGTTCTTAGGTATAGCAGACTTGAAAAATGAAACGTTCTGGGGCAGAAGGACACTACTCGACAGAGGGAACCAGTTCACCAGTCTGGTTGGGACCCCACGACCAATTCAACAATTGGTCCGGAAATCCCAAGGGAAACTCCGGCGTCCACGCAACAAAAGCGAAACTCACGATATGGATGTCTTTAAGCTCGCCTTTGAAACGACAATCGTCGGCCTTCTGGCCTTTCTTTGGTTGGGGATGGCCGTTGATCTTGTCTATCCCCGCTTCTTTGCCGAGATCGTTCCTGATGCTCGAAGAGACGGAAAAAATGACACGCTGCTGGGCCTGGGAATATTGTCTCTGGCGTATTGCATTGGATCCGCGATCGTGCCCATCTCGGGCCAGCTTGTGAATGACGAGCATTGGCCCGTGCCTGAGGACGCCATCCGGTGCCTGGTTCTGGAAGAGCAGAGTCAACGGCTGGACGGGATTAAACAGATTGAATTACTGAAACCCTACGAGCCGGGGGACGATTTCGACGTTTGTCACCGTGCATTTTTCGAGCGATTCCGCGAGAAGGACCCGGAAACAAATCAGCGAGTCGTGACAAAACGCACAATATGGGCCGGCGTGCTGAAGACTTTTGAACGCCGGGATGCGGAACACAAGGCTCAGGATGCAAAAAGAGAACGAGAGAACGACAGAAAGTTAGACAATATCCTGACGAAGTTTCTACTGATAGAGACCAAAATATTGAACCAAGAGACCGAGAAAACGGATCGGCTCAAACTGCTGCATGAAAGGATCGTTGTGCTCCGCGGTGCGGTTTTCAGTGGAGTTAGTTTATTTTTGATTTGTCTCTTTGGCTCGATCGCGCCGAGAAACGGCAATTCTTTCCCTTGGAAAAGGAGACTGTGGGGGACCATTTTGGCCATGGCCCTCACGCTTTTCTCCGTTGTCAATGGTCTTGAGGATCTGAGCCATTTTCAAGTCTCCGACATACCGGCTCTGGAAGGCCTGCTGGGTGTAATCACCCTCTTCGGTGGATTTCTCGTCTACTACGGTGTCAAAGAGCGGCCGTATCTGGGCAGGAGGATTGTGCTAGTGGCCGGCTTTTTTGCAGCGCTTTCCTACGGCGGCTGGATGTGGTCTGAGGTTATTTACGATCAGCAGCTGATTAGCTCGTATGCGGTCATGGAGCGCAACCCAAGCCCTGCGATTCCTAAGTAAAAGACGCCGGCATGGATGCCAGCGCTGCCTCCCTTGACCCTCGGTTTGTGGATGTTCCTGAAACACTTCCAAACATTGAGTGATTCAAAGAGTCGAAGAATGACAACTCTCGCTCTTTCAGCCAGCAAGGGCGCAGCTGTGCTGCGCCCTTGCTGAGAAGAAGAGAAGCACGAAGAGGCTGCTACTTTGCGGCTATGCCGTTGAATCCTGCGGCCGCGGAGACGCCGCTCGCAGGTCCGAAGCTGGTGAGTTGGCCGTCTTTTTGAATAGCAAAGATGCCGATGGTTCCGTTGCCGGAGTTCAGAGTGTAGAGAAACTTGCCGTCGGAGCTGACGGTGATATCGAGATTTGTCGCCCCGCTAGGGTTTGCGCCGACAACGGTTCCTGACAAGGGAGTCAGTGTTCCGTTTGCGCCGATGGAAAAGCCCGAGATCGTCGCCGAGCCGGCATTCGAGGTGTAGACGAAGCGGCCGTCCGGAGTGAAGGCGTTCCAGCAATTGGCCGCTCCCAGCGTTGGAGCGCTGCTCGTAACCGGTGTAAGTGTTCCGTCGGGCTGAACTCGATAGGAAGTGATTGCCGAACCGTTGATGGCGCCGCTGGGGCCAGTCTCGGAGACAAGCGCAGTGCCGTTGGGAGCGAAAAGGGTGGAGAACACGCCGAGCATGGCTACGCGCGGGAAGGTACAGTCCGACGGCGAGCATGCCCAGAAATAAACTGCTCCTTACCTTTTTCATGGTTTGGCCCCTAGATGGATTTTGAGATACACATCACCGCATCGTCAGAAAAGGGAGAGAAAGAGGACCTTTCGTCGAGAATGCAGCGCGCAGGGATAGGAATCAGAGATTTTTGAAAGGTTACGGCACAACCGGCGAAGAATTCCTGTTAAGCGGCTCTATTGCAGCGGGGCCTGCTGGTTGTATTCGGCTCTGCGATATTTCGAGAGCGAGTTGAAACTGCGA
>Ga0137395_10001710_pt1 | contig 10305 bp, 11 predicted proteins | sample czobulk216metaG_FD_108283 | JGI IMG/M metagenome (GOLD analysis project Ga0137395, IMG submission 108283) | Vadose zone soil microbial communities from Angelo Coast Range Reserve, California, USA - czobulk2.16 metaG | ecosystem: Environmental > Terrestrial > Soil > Vadose zone | place: USA...
CGCGAAATCCTGCTGCAGGAGCATCTGCCCTATGTGATGCCGATCGTGTTCTCGACCACGATGAACAACATGATCTGGTCGATCGGACTGGAAGTGACGCTGGCGGTGCTCGGCTTCACCGACATCAACACTCCGACCATCGGCGGCATGATCTATTGGGCGAATCAGCACACCGCGATGGTCGCGGGCGTCTGGTGGTGGATCGCCTTTCCGACGATCGCCGTAGTCATCACCTTCATCGGGCTGTTCCTGCTGGCGGTATCGATGAACGAATATATCGATCCCCGCAGCCGGTTGAGCCGCATAGGCCGGGTGACGTCATGACCATCGCTGCCAATTCCGTGGGAGCGACACAGCCTGACGGCGCTGGGCCGATTCTGTCGGTCAGCAACCTGCAGGCCTGTTTCCGCACCAATCATTTCGGCGTCCATCGCACTGTCAGAGCGGTAGACGGCATTAGCTTTGACGTCGGGCGCGGCGAGATCTATGGCCTCGCCGGCGAATCCAGCTCGGGCAAGACGACGCTGGTCAGGACCATCGCAGCCGCGATCAAGCCGCCGCTCGAAGTGGTCGGAGGCACCGCGGAATTCTCATTCCTGCCCGGTTATGACGGCCTGCATCGTGCGCCGGCCGCCGAAGTGGCACGGATTCGCTGGCGGCATCTCTCCTACATTATGCAGGGCTCAATGAATGTGCTAAACCCGGTGCGTCGGTTGCGGCAAAGTTTTGTTGATTTCGCGCGGCCGCACATGGCCGGCACCGAAAGAAAATTCGAGCAGGCCGTCATCGACCATCTGGCGCGCGTCAATCTCGATGCCTCGGTGCTGGCGGCCTACCCGCATGAACTGTCCGGCGGCATGCGCCAGCGTGTCACCATCGCGCTCGCCACGATTTGCCGCCCCGATTTCATCATCGCCGACGAGCCCACCACCGCGCTCGATGTCATCGTCCAGAAGGACGTGCTCGGCATGATTCGCGGGATCCAGCGCGAGATCGGCTCGTCGGTGCTGTTCGTGACGCACGACATGGGCGTGCACGCGCATCTGACCGACCGGCTCGGCATTATGTACGCGGGCCGCCTGATCGAGGAGGCGACGACGGCTGAGATCTTTCGCGCGCCGCTGCATCCCTACACCAGACACCTGATCGCGAGCCTGCCCCGCATCGGTAACGACACGCCGCGCAAGGGACTTGAGGGCACACCGCCCAATCTCGCCGATCCGCCGCCAGGATGCCGCTTTCATCCACGATGCCCGCTCGCGATGGAGGTTTGCAGCCGCAGCGTGCCCACCATGATCGGGACCGCGCCAGGGCATCGCGTCGCCTGTTTCGCGGTCAATGGGAGTGAGGAGCCGTGAGCGCACTTCTCGACGCCCAACATGTTTGCAAAACCTTCACCCGCGGTGGGGTGTTCTCGAGCCGGCGGATTCACGCCGTCTGCGACGTCAGCTTTCGGATCGAGGCGGAGAAACCTGAGATTTTCACCATCATCGGCGAATCCGGCAGCGGCAAGACCACGCTGGCGCGGATAATTTTGAATATCGAACAGCCCACCAGCGGCGCGCTGCTGTTCGACGGCATCGATCTTGCCATGGTGCGCAGCAGCGCCGACCGCATGGTCTTTATGCACAAGGTTCAGCCAATTTTCCAGAACCCGTTCGAGGCCTTCAATCCGCTGAAACAGCTCGACCGCTATCTGTTCATGACGCGTCGGCGGTTTCTGGCGGCAGGTGACCATGCCGATATCGACATCGCCGTCGATGACGCCCTGCGCAGGGTCGGGTTGTCATTGAAGGAAGTACGCCACCGCTATCCGCATGAACTCTCCGGCGGCCAGCTGCAGCGTGTCGCGATCGCCCGTGCGCTGCTCTCCAATCCTCGGCTGATCGTCGCCGACGAGCCGGTATCGATGGTCGATGCGTCGTTACGCATGTCGATCGTCAACCTGTTCAAGGCGCTGCGCGACGACCTCGGCATCTCGATCGTCTATGTCACCCACGATCTGGCGACCGCCTACTATATCAGCGACCGCATCATCGTGATGCAGAAAGGCATCGTCGTCGAAAGCGGCGAGGCGAGGGCGGTGCTGAACGCGCCGCAGCACCCTTATTCCCGCCAGCTGCGCGCCGCGGTGCTGTTGCCCGAAGTGGCGGCCGCCGCGCCATCGGCCACCCTATCACCCTGATACGCGCCACGAATCCTATGACATCGGAGACAAAATGAGAGAAGCGAACGTTCTGGTGGATCGCGATTTTGCCATCGGCGAGACCGATCCCCGCTTGTTCGGTGCGTTCGTCGAACATCTCGGGCGATGCGTCTATGGCGGCATCTACGAGCCCGGACATCCGACCGCCGATGCAAAAGGGTTTCGACAGGACGTGCTGGCGCTGGTGAAGGAGCTCGGTCCGACCATCATGCGCTATCCCGGTGGCAATTTCGTCTCCGGCTACAATTGGGAAGACGGCGTCGGCCCGATCGGGAAGCGGCCGGCGCGGCTCGATCTGGCGTGGTTCAGCACCGAACCCAACAGTTTTGGCACCAATGAATTCATGGACTGGTGCAAGGCCGCCGACGTCGAGCCGATGATGGCCGTTAATCTCGGCACCAGGGGCGGCGACGCCGCGCGCAACCTCGTGGAATACTGCAACCACCCCGGCGGATCCTATTGGTCGGACCTGCGCCGCGCCCACGGCTGGGACAAGCCGCACGACGTAAAATTCTTTTTTTTCGTCAACGAAATGGATGGTCCCTGTCAGATGGAATACAAGACCGCGGCCGCCTACGGCGCGGTGGCGCGGGAAGCCGCCAAGATGATGCGCTGGATCGATCCGACCATCGAGCTTGCGGCCTGCGGCTCGTCGGCACGCAACATGCCGTCGTTCGGGCACTGGGAAGACACCGTGATCGATCACACCTTCGATCATGCCGATTATATTTCGCTGCATACCTATCTGAACAATTACAGGGGAGACACCGCGGCGTTCCTCGCCTGTCCCGATCTGATGGACCGCTTCATCGATGAGGTCGTCGCCATCGCCGATTCAGTTGCGGCCAAGCGGCGCTCGGCCAAACGCATGATGCTGAGTTTCGACGAATGGAATGTCTGGTATCGCACCCGTCGCAAGCGCGCCGACAGGGTCAAGGAGGGCTGGCCGGTGGCGCCGCCGATTCTTGAAGAGATCTATACCATGGAAGATGCGCTGGCTTTCGGCGGCGCCTGCATTTCGCTTCTCAACCACGCGGATCGGGTGAAGACCGCCTGTCTCGCCCAGCTTGTCAACGTGATTGCGCCGATCATGACGGAGACCGGCGGGCCCGCATGGCGGCAAACCATTTTCTTCCCGTTCGCCCATATGAGCCGCTTCGGCCGCGGGAAGGTGCTGCGCGCGCAGGTCGCGTCGGAGACTTACGATTCGTCCTACTACGACCCCCGCGGAACCGAAGAGCTGTCCTTTCCGGTCCCCAATGTGCCCTATCTCAAGATGTCGGCGGTTACCGACGAATCCGGCGGCCTTTCCTTGTTCCTGCTTAACCGAGACCTGACGCAGGAGATGCAGGTCAGCCTGGAGGCGCGCAGCTTCGGCCGGCTCGCCATGGGCGAGGCGCTCGAATTGCGTCACGACAACTTGCGGGCGACAAATACCAGGGATGCCGCGGAGCGCGTGAAACCAGCGCCATTGAAGGGTGTGACCGTGGCTGGCGGCCATATTCGCGTGACATTGATGCCGGCGTCATGGAATGTGATTCATTTGTCTGCGAACTGACATAAGGCTGAGACCACGAAGCCGACAGACCGTGCCGGCTTGCACAGCAAGGACCTCAAAAATGCTCGACAGGAAATCGGAGCCGAGGAAGCGGACAAAGTCCGACGGTACATCGGAACGAACGCCGCCCTTGTCAAAGGCAAAAAGCATTCGCAGCTTTCTCAACGTCAATCCCGAAACCCAGTTTGAAATCGTCCGCGGGCTCGCTTCGCCGGTTCGTGTGCGGATCCTGCGGCTGCTGCGCCGCCGCGGACCGCTTAACGTCAACCAGATCAGCGAAGCGCTTGGGATGCCGCAATCGACTATCGCTACCAATATCCAGATTCTGGAGGAATCGGATTTGATCGATACGGAGACAGGGCGAGCCCGCAAGGGCCAGCAAAAAATCTGCACGGCGCGGTTCGACGAGATCGTGATCCGGCTCGATGGTGAAGAGACCAGCCGCGAAAAGGACATCATCGAGATGCCGCTCGGGCTCTATACGAGCTACAATGTGTCGGCGCCGTGCGGCATTTGCTCGACCGAGGGGATCATGGGAGTGCTCGACGTGCCCGATCTGTTTCTCGATCCCTGTCGGGTCCAGGCCGCGCTGATTTGGTTTGGACGCGGCCATGTCGAATACAAGTTCCCCAACAATGCAAAAGTCCTGGATGTGCCGGTCGCGGCGCTTGAATTCGCACTTGAGCTGTCGTCCGAAGTTCCGGGCACCAATGCCAACTGGCCCTCCGACATCAGTCTTTGGGTCAACGACGTCAAGGTCGGGACATGGACGTCGCCGGGCGACTACGGCGACCGTCGGGGCGTTCACACCCCGCGGTGGTGGAAGCTCGAGGGCTCGCAGTACGGCGCTCTCACGCAGTGGCATATCTCATCGAAGGGCACCTTTATGGGCACGAAGAAGCTTTCATCTGTAACGCTGGCGCAGCTGCGGTTAGCCGAACATCACTCGATTCGCCTGCGGATCGGTATCGACGAAAACGCCGCGCATCCTGGAGGCGTCAATATTTTCGGCCGCGGCTTTGGTAATCATAACCACGATATCTTGATGAGGCTGCATTTGAAGTAGGAGTCAAAGAGAAATCCAAAGAAAGCCAAGCGCGGCGAGAGGAGCAAGGGTCCTATTCGAGTTCGATTTGATAAGCCGGCGCTGCTTTGAGGGGCATTTGATCTTTCGGTAACCCACTTTGGCGTATCGCGCGTTTCCTCTGAGCCGTCGTATTGCGATAGCGAGACGATCCGCCGCGCTTCCGCCTATGTGTCGCCGCATCCAACCGCGTTTCCAGATGCTATTGACTGAAGCGCGGCCTCGAATGCTGACAGTGTCGCCAATACCTCCGCCTCCGGGACCGGGAATGGGCGTTTCCCTTCTATCGCATCGACGAACGCGTCCAACTCGGTGCGTAAGACATTGATTGCCGGGTAGCTGATCCGCTCCGGTTTGTTGCCCGTTGTTCGCAAGATCAAGGTAACTTCATCCAGCACCTCAGCAGATCCATTCGTGCCGAAGGCGTGAACGCGCCAGTAGAATGGGGTTGCCCTCACCGTTGCCAACGTACCTGTCACGCCGTTGACGAAGTCCAGCGTCACTATCGCCGTGTCGAGGGGAGGGGGACCCTGCTGATGCGAATTGACTTGAGCGTAAACGCGGCGAACCGGTCCTAGCATGCTGACGAACGCATCCAGGATATGCAATCCGGCACCTGTTAATCCGCCGCCCGGCGACTCTTCCGGGGACAGCCGCCAGCCCACCAAGACGTTGTTCGAGTTCTCGTTGCTATTGTGGCCTTCGATATGAAGTATGGTGCCAAATTTGCCGCTCGCGACCACATTGCGCAGCGCGCTCATCGCGGGCCAGAAGCGGCGATTGTGCCCGACGGCAAGTGTGACACCCGCTTTTCGGCAGGCTTCGAACATACGAGCAGCATCGGCTTGGTGGAGCGCAAGAGGCTTTTCACAGAACACGTCCTTTCGCGCGGCCGCGCAGGCCATCACCTGCGCTGTATGCAGCGAATGTGGTGTCGCCAGCAACACGGCATCGACATTAGAATCCGCGAGCACGGCGTCAAGGTTGTCGAATAATTCGAGGTTATGAGTTGTGCAAAAATCTCGGACACTGTCGATCTCGGGTTCGACCGCACGGATGATCTTGAACCGCTCGTGGTTCAGCGAGGTCTCCACAATATTCCGACCCCAGCGCCCCAGCCCGACGATTGCAGCGTTGATCATCGAGAAACCTCGGATGAAGCGGCTCGTCGCCGAATCGCCTCGATCGCCGCCGCGCTGTCGCTGTTCGGGCCTGTTAGGGCAATGGCCGTACGCAACAGGCCGGTCTGAGTGAGCGTCATCGGCAGACGCAGGTTTTGCCGCTGTGCTTCTTTCAGAATCAATTCAGCATCTTTCAGAGTTTGAGAAATATGGGATTGCGGCTGGAAATCCCGCGCCAGCATCTTGTCGCCCTTGCTTCCATAACTCGTGAATACGCGGCGGATTCGCGGACCGCCTTCAGGAAGGTCTGTCCATCGAGCCCCAAACATTCGGCAAAAACAATTCCTTCGGCCAATGCGGCACGATTGTTCTGCAGGATAAGATTGATCGCGAGTTTGACCCGGCTGGCATTTCCGATTTTTCCGACGCACATGCTGCGGGGACAGATAATGCTCAAGAGCGTTCCAATAGTCTCGATGGCGCCGGTTTCGCCTGCCACCAGTGCAGTAGCGGTGCCTTCTCGTACCTCCGCGCTGGTGCCGGATATAGGCGCCTCTAAAAAAGGAATTCCAAGACCAGTTGCTCGCTGGGCGAGCCGGGCAATTTCGTCAGGCGCACATGTCGTCGTGCAGACGACGGTCGGGCACGCAGAACCGGCGCCGCTGCCAAGCTCGCCGAACAGCACTTCCACCTGTTCTCCACTATAGACGGCTACGACGCTTGCACGGGATCGGTCGGCGAGTTCGTGCACCGACGTTGCGACTAGGCCACCGAATGCCCGCAGCTTTTCGCACTTGGCGGGTTCAACATCGAAACCGATCACCGATACCCTCGCGCCGATCAGACGCTCGGACAACGCGGTATCCATCAGACCTGGTCCAATAACTCCGACCGGCCCATTCACTTGCATGATCAACTCGCCATTTCCGATAAGTGACTATTTCGCCTCGATGCCGGCGGCCTTGGCATCTGCCGTCCATCGCTTGATCTCGCTGCGGATAAAGGCGCCGAATTCGGCTGGGCGCATCGGCGAGACAATCACGCCGACGCCGGCGAGCCTCTCGCGCGTCCCGGGCATCGTCAGGAACTTTTGACTCTCGTCGTAAAGTTTGTTGACGATCGGTTCGGGCGTACCAGCCGGCGCCAGTAACCCGTACCAGATCGTTGCCTCGAAATCAGGCATGGCCTCGGCAAGCGAGGGAAGATCCGGCGTCAAGTCGTTTCGCTTAGGCGATGTCACGCCAATGCCACGCAGCGTGCCACCCTGCATTTGCGGGATTGCGATCGAAAAATCGGCGAAGGCGAGGTCGACCACGCCAGCTATCACGTCGGTGACAGCCTGCGGTACCCCCCGATAGGAAGCCGCGATCACCGACATGCCGCCGCGCGTTTGCAGTTGTCCGATGGATATCTGCGATGCCCCCGAGCCGTAGCCGGCGGTCAGGTTCGGGTGGGTGCGAGCATACTCCATGAATTGAGCCAGGTTCTTGGCCGGAAAGTTCGGCTTCACGACCAGCACCATCGCGGTTGTTATCGTCCGTATGATCGGCGCAAAGTCGTTGGCCGGATCGTAGGGCAGATTTTTCAGCATCGCGACGTTCGCTGCCTGCGTAGTGTTGGTTCCCATCAACAGAGTGTATCCGTCAGGGGCGCTACGGGCGACCTCCTGCGCACCGATGCTGCCAAGTGCGCCGGTTCGGTTTTCGATCACAACCGTCTGTCCAAACGCGTCCTGCAGATGCTGGCCGAGCATGCGCGCGACCTGATCCGGGCCCGCGCCAGCAGGAAACGGCACGATGATCTTGATCTGTCGTTTTGGATAGTCGTCGACAGCGTTGGCGAGTTGCGGCGAAAAGACTCCCAGCAGAACAAAGCAGGCAAGAAGGCCCGATCGCACCATCATCGGCTTGCCCATCCTCGTCACCACTCGTTTTGAGGATTTCGCGCGAAGGGTTTTATGGGTACAAATGGAGGAAGGGCTCATATGTACATGACTCCTAAGCTCAAAATTGAGCTCAACCACCTACGACAAGAGGAGACAACGTGGACACCAGCGAAATGTACGCGCGCGGGTTGCGACGGCGAAAACGAATGTTTGGCGAGGCCGACGTAGAAAAGCGGATGACTGCTTCGGGCGAGTTCGGCGCGCCACTACAAAACATTATCAATGCCTATGTTTATGGGGATGTTTGGGAAAGAGAGGGCCTTGCCGACGATATTCGCAGTCTCGTGATGCTCGGAATAACCGCCGCGAGCAATCGGCCGGCGGAATTCCGCGTTCATGCAAAGGGCGCGCTGGCAAACGGATGCACGAAGCAACAAGTGCAGGACGTCCTGCTGCTGGTCGCGATGTATTGCGGCGTACCCGCCGCAATCGAAACGAACCGCATTGCCTCCGAGATCTTTGGAGAATCTTCCGGCTCATCCGGGGCCTAAAGGTGAAGACCAAATCAGCGCAAGGTAGCTGGCACCCGATCGCCGTGCTGGCGACCGAGCATCCATTGGTCGAGCGGCGCGGCGCAGACTGCCTGGTAATCATGTCGCGCTCTTTCCAAGCACGGATTTCGCGCCCCAGACGGTTCCTACAAAAGCGGCGATCCAAAGAGCATCGATGCCGATTTCAAGACGAGAAAGGCCCCATTCATTATGAGTTAAATACTCGAGAAACAGCGCTGCAAAGACAGCGCTAATAAAATAAAGCGAAAGCTCACCCGCCCGGCGTTTCATCAACAGAATATGCCTTATCGGGAGGTCATTGAAAAGGAGATGATCACAACCGGACCACTATCCGAGCGAAGTTCTCGAGATGGCTCCGGCGCACACAATTGGCAGCAAAGTCGAAGCCGCCCACCGGCGCGGTGACCTATTCGACAAGCGCCGCTCATTAATGACGGATGGGGCAAAGTCCTGCGCCTTAGCCAAGCGCGATGCCGGACGCGTCGTGCCCATCAGCCGGCGTGGATAGATTGTGTGGAGATACGGTAGTCCAGAATACCGTAACTACCCATGGCCCCAGCTAACAGAAATGTTGGTCCCGATGGCCGGCACGCCTACGAATATTGAGGGAGGAGCAAGGTGCGTTAGCAGCGCACGCCGGGATCTGTGCGGGGACGAGGAGAAATCCTCGTCCCTACCGCGACCATCACCAGACACAGGGTCGTTGGAGAAATTTTCTGCTTTCGTCCCCCGAACGCTGGTCTATAAATTGAGCATCTGCGAGGCATATCGCTTAGGAAAAGAGAAAATCCAATGCGTATATTGCTCGGAGTTTGGGTCTCATCGCCGCAGCAACCGCCCGGCAGCCCTCTCCTTGGCCACCGGCTTGGATCGAACCGGCGGAGGCCACGCACATGTTGGCCCCATCGATTTTATGGGCACGTGTGGGCTCACCAACTATGTGATCACGACAGAAGCAGCCCACATCTTGATTGATGGAGGTATGCCGCAAACCGCGGCAAGTGTTGAGGCTTCGATCCGAAAAACTTGGCTTCAAGCCAGAGGACATCAGGTTGCTGCTCGTCACGCACGCCCATGTCGATCACGCCGGTGCCACCGCACACTTTGGGAAGCTCTCCAGCGCGAAGATCGCAGGGATCGATCGCGATTTCGAGCGGCTCTTTGATCTGCGCCTCAATTGGGATGCCTGATGGAGGCTGCGAGAGATCTCCTACCGGCCATGCTTTCCTTCCACACGCGTGTCGGCGTTCGTATCCGATCGCAACGCTTCCACCCGTTCCCGCGCCTTCTCGATGCCGGCCGCTGCGGCCAGCTGATAAAATTCCAGTGCCATTTGCGCGTCCCCGCGCACGCCATATGCCTGCAATGAGCGAAGTATTTGCCGGTCATAGGTTTCAGCCATCATGAAGGCAGCGCGAGCGCTCCCCTTTTCCAAGGCGTGTGCGAGCAAAAGTCGCGCGCCGACAAAATCGAACTGCTTGATCAGAGATTCGGCGCGCGCGACAAGCTTTGCCTGCTCTGCGGAAGACATCGCACTCGGCGGTTGGGGTCGACTAGGTTCGGATCGAGTGGATCGCGTGAGCCGCCCCGACGTGTCCACTGTTGCATCGTCTGGCGTTGCGTCGAAAGAGGCCTGCACTCCTGCCGTTACGTTGCCCCCGCTTTGCGGGGTCGCCATGGTCTCAGACGCAGCGTTCGACTGTTCCATGGGCCGGTTGACTGGTCCAGTCGGTGCGGCGGCGTCTCGAGCAGTCACCTCTGCATTGGAGGGCTTTTCGGCCGACGCAATAGTCTCGCGAGCGGACGCAAGCTCACGGGCGAGCGCCTCCGATTTTGCCTCGCTTTCGTCGAGCGCCCGCTTGAACTCCTTCTGCCTGGC
>Ga0137395_10001715_pt1 | contig 10294 bp, 9 predicted proteins | sample czobulk216metaG_FD_108283 | JGI IMG/M metagenome (GOLD analysis project Ga0137395, IMG submission 108283) | Vadose zone soil microbial communities from Angelo Coast Range Reserve, California, USA - czobulk2.16 metaG | ecosystem: Environmental > Terrestrial > Soil > Vadose zone | place: USA...
GGCGTACAGCATCCCGAGCGCGCCCGGTCCGCCGAGCCCCTGCGCGATGGCAGGAAACAGCGCCATCGGCATGCCGAAGAACATCGCGATGATGTCGACGGCGTAGGTGCCGATCAGCTCAGGGCGGCTTCGCGCGTAGCGGATGCCTTCGATGACCCGGCGAAGGCTCGGCCGCTCCGCGTTCACCGGCGGCGGGACCGCGCGCATCAGCCACAGGCAGGCAAGGCCGACCACAAAGGTCGCCACGTCGACCATGTACGTGAGCGGCAGCCCGATCACGGCCAGCAGCACGCCGCCGAGCGCGGGGCCCAGGATCTGGCCGAGCGTCGACCTCATGCTGTTGAGCGCCGCCGCCGCGGCCAGCTCGTCGCGGTCGACCAGCCGAGGCAGCATCGCGTCGAGAGACGGGCGCTGGACCGCGTCGAGCCCGCCCCAGACGACTGTGATGGCGAACAGAACCCACACCTGCGGGTTCGCCAGCGCCGCGTTGCCGGCGAGGATGAGGCTGCACCCCATCAGGCCCACTTCGGTCAGGAGGACCATCCTTCGCCGGTCGGCGGCGTCCGCCAGCGCGCCGCCGAGCATCGCGAACAGGAGGATCGCCCCAAACTCGAGGACCCCGAGCACGCCGACCAGCAGCACGCTGTGCGTCAGCTGGTACACCTGGTAGGGGAAGGCGACGACCGTGATCATGCTGCCGAAGAAAGAGACCAGCCTCCCGATGTACAGAAGGCGAAAGTCGCGGTGCCGCCGCAGCGGCGTGATGTCGACCGTCGCCAGGTGCAGCCATCGACGTTTGGGCGGTGGAGCGTCGGGTATACCCATGCGGACGGGTCATTCTAGGTAGCGCGTATCCTCGGAGGAGAGATGGAAAAAGCAACTTTCGCGGGCGGCTGTTTCTGGGGCGTCGAGCACCTCTTCAACGAGATGCCGGGCGTGATCGACGCGGTTTCCGGTTACACGGGCGGGTCGCGCGACAACCCGACGTACGAGCAGGTCTGCTCAGGCCGGACGGGCCACGCCGAGGCGGTCGAGGTCACATATGACCCCGCCAAGGTCACGTATGACGAGCTGCTTAACGCGTTCTGGAACATGCACGATCCCACGACGCTCAACCGGCAGGGGCCGGACCACGGCCACCAGTACCGGTCCGCGATCTTCTACCACAACCCCGAGCAGGAGAAGGCCGCGCTCGCGTCCAAAGAGCAGGCTCAGCGCTACTTCGACCGGCCGATCGTGACCGAGATCGTGGCTGCCCCGCATTTCTGGCCCGCGGAGGACTACCACCAGCGCTATTTCGAGAAGCACCAGGGACACTACTCGTGCCATTTCATCCGCGGCTGGGTGCCTCCGCAGCCGGCCGAGACCGAACCCGCCGCGAAAGAGCCGGCTCGCTAACCGGGTACTAAACGGCGGCGCAGCGCCCTATTCTTACCGCCCAGCACTTCGGGCGGATGAAGGAGGTAGGCGGTGCGGTGTGACCATTGCGCGCACGACGTCCCGGATGGCGTCTTCTGCACGCGGTGCGGAGCTCACCAGGGCACGACCGAGGAGTTCGGGAACGCCAAAACGCGCGAGCACCGCTATGCGGCGCATCCGGGAGAGCACGTCGCCCAGCCGTCGGTGTTCACCACGCTGTTCCCGCACCTCGGACACCACAAGATCCACGAGTTTCGCTGGGCTTTCTTCGCCGGCCTGGCCGGCATCCTGGTCCTGTATCTCGCCGGCCTGATCACCGCCGCGATCCTGGTTTCGGCCTTCCTGGTACCGGTCCTCTACCTCATCTATCTATATGAGGCGCAGGTCTACCGCGACGAGCCCGCCATCGTGCTCGGCTTCACGATCGGCGGCGGAATCGTGGTCGGCATCGTCTTCACGATCTTCGAGCGCGCAGTCTACAACCCGTTCCAGTACACGAGCTTCGTCGCCCATGCGGGCGTCAACATCGGCGGGCTTCTGATCGTCGGTTTGCTGCTGCCGGTGCTTCAAGAAGCGCTGAAGCCGCTGCCGGCCTTCTTCCTGCCCAACCGTAAGGACTTCCCCGAAACCGTGGACGGCCTCGTCTTCGGCGTGGCCGCCGGCCTCGGTTTCAGCCTGGCCGAGGCCCTGATCGGCTTCTCGAGCGTGCTGACCGGCCTGCCTGCGCACGTGGAGCCCGGCAACTGGATCTACGACCTGACGACGCTCGCGGTGTTCCAGCCCCTGCTCCAGGGCAGCGCCACGGGAATGATCGTGGCAGCGATCTGGCGCTGGCGCCGCGGCCGCCTGGGGGGTCGCGAGATCGGCGGGGTCGCGGCGGCGGTCCTGGCGCATATCGCGTTCTCAGCCGGCACGCAGGTAATGAAGGAGACAGGGGTCAGCCCGCTGTTCATCCTCATCTGGCAGGCGGCCATCGTCGGGGCCGTTTTGATCTACATCCGTTACCTGTTGCACCATGCGCTACTCGAAGAGGCCGCTCACATGGGCTATGCGGAGACCGTCTGTCCCAGCTGCCACATGCACATCGTCGCGTCTGGCTTCTGCCCCAACTGCGGCATGGCGCTCACGGCCGCGCCCAACGCGGTGAAGCGTGCGCGACGCCCGCGGGTCGAGGCGGCGCCCAACGCCGCGAGGAAAAAGTAGATGGCCATCGCCTGCCCCAGGTGCGCCACCCTGAACCCTGACGGCAACCAGTTCTGCCAGGCGTGTGGCAACCCATTGACCGCAGCCGCGGCGGCGCCTCCGGCAGCGGCGCCAGGATGGGCGGTGGTGGCGCCTCCAGCCCCACCGGCGCAAGCTGCACCGCCGGGACCACCGCCGGCCGCGCCGGGGTGGGGCGTCGCGACGCCTCCAGCCGCTCCGCCCGGACCGCCCGCGGCAGCGCCGGCATGGGGAGTCGTAGCCCCAGCCGCGCCACCTGCGGCCGCGCCCCCGGTCGCCTTTGCCTCACCGCCCGGGTACGCGAGCCCGTACTACACGCCGGCGGGGGCGCCACCACAGGCGCCAGTGCACCGCACGCCATGGATGCTGATCCTCGCCGCTGTCGTGGTCCTCATTCTCGTCATGGCCGGAATTGGCACCGCAATAGCGCTGGTGGGCAACAAAGCTAGCGTCAACGGCGGGATCACATCTGACATTCCCAGCCCGACGCCGGCTGGATCCCCGAGCCCGCTGGCTTCCCCGTCCCCGATCGCCGGCGCGAGCACGGCCTCGAACGATTACGTGTCCATTCCGGTACCGCCGGGCTGGCAGGTGTCCCACAAGGACAGCCAGGTGATCGACCTGCTCAGCCCGAACGGGCTTGGCGCCCTGGTCGTTGCCAGCGGGCCGTTGAGCCCGAAATCGACTGCGCAGGCAGGGAAAGATGAGCTCGACAAGGCCTTCCAGACGAAGTACCCCGGCGCCGGGAACTGTCCTGGGACAAGGCCGTCGAATGGATCACTGAACGGTGAGTCGGGAATCTTCTGGACCATGTGCTACACGGTGGTTTCCAACGGAAACTCATTCCCGGCTGCGTCAGCCCTGTTCGTCGGCGTGAACTCTGACGGAAGCGTCGCCTACCTCCTGGAGCTGGACACTGTGGCGGGAAGCATGGACAGCTTCCGCACGGAGTCAAAAGCAGTCGTTCAGGGAGTCGTCTGGAAGTACAAATAATGAGCGGGAGACGGGGTTTGTCGCCCCTGGTACCAAGCACCGCGTTGAATTCAGTTATCGGCTCGCATAGGGCTCAAGCGGCCAGGAGCAATCCCAACGCCTCTCGCCTCGGCTCCGAGCTGTTGGGTGGTCCCCGACATCGGCCGGCACTGAGCCGTTGACGGAGGAGAAGTTTGGTGGACCCAGACTTACAGCGGTCGACCAATTAACCAAACTCGACGGCCGGGAGATGCCCCTGCACGGACACCGTCCTGGCCGGCAGCTACGTCCCGGCCAGGTTAGCGCCGGTAGAGGTCGGTGCTGAGGTACCGAAGGCCAGAGTCGACGATTAGGGTAACTACAGTCGCGTCGGGTCCGAGCCGCTCGGCAACCCGCAGTGCGGCAACGACGTTTGCCCCGGATGAGGCGCCTGCAAAGATGGCTTCCTCGCGGGCAAGTCGCCGGCTCATCGCCACCGCCTCCTCAGTTCTTACCTGCTCGATCGCGTCAACCTCGTCCGGTTCCCAGAGAGGTGGGATAAAGCCAATCCCGATTCCCTCGATCCGATGCGAGCCGGTTGGCTTTCCCGAAAGGACGGCAGACTCAGCTGGCTCGACGGCGATGACCTTAAGCGCCGCGTAATGCGCGCGAAGGGAGCGCGCTGCGCCGTGAATGGAGTGAGCGGTGCCCACCGCCTGCACGAAAGCGTCGACACGCCGGTCCGACTGCTCCCAGAGTTCGTCGCCAAGCGCGAGGTAGCCCGTAATGGCGTCGCGGTTGTTGAGCTGGTCACACCACCAGTGCCCAGGCTGCTTGCTCAGTTCGCCGGCGCGGGCGATCATCGCCTTGATCAGCTGCTCGGTGATCCGTGCCCGATCGCTTGGCACATCCTCGACCGTCGCCCCGAACGCCTCCATCGTTGCCCGCTTCTCGTGACTGAATGCATCGGAGAAAACGGCGTGAAATCGGTACCCCTTTGCGGCACAGACAAAGGCAAGCGAGATCCCGGTTGTTCCGGCGGTGTACTCAACGACCGTGTCGCCGGCCGCCAGGTCCCCGCGAGCCTCCGCGGCCGCGATCACGGCCCCGGCCATGCGATCCTTCATGCTACCGGTCGGATTCGCCCACTCGAGCTTCGCAAGCACCCGGGCTGATCCCGGAGCCACGACTTTGCGCAACTCGATCAGCGGTGTGCCGCCAACCGCCCCGAGGACGCCGATGCTGACGGGAGAACTCACCGCGTCGATCTCATCCCGACCCGCCTGAGCCCGGGCGAGACTGGACCGTTGCTGGGATCAGGAATGCGGCTCGCGGAGGTCCTTGGCACCAGAGGCCCAGATGATCGCGCTTTAGCTCGTTAAGCGGTTTGGCCATCCCCTCCAGCTCCCACCGCCCACGCTACCATCCTGGCGGAACGTCATCAAACCGCCACGCGCTGCTTGGTCGGGCCGCACTGCTTCGAGGTAGGAGAACGAACGTGCCAATGAGCCGACGACATAAGAAACGTAACAAATCTTGTTACTTGGTTGGCCGCAGCTCACATAACGCGAACCGGTTCACGGTGATCGACGGCTGCATGATCTCGATCTGAGCGCCGGGTCGGTGGTGTTCGGTTCCATACGGGTTTGGGCTTGTGGCCAGCCGGGCGAGCGCGGGTGAACCTTTTAGCGTCTCTCAGCGCGGGCTACGACTCACCAAGAAGCTTCAGCCCGTAGCGAGCCTTGAGCTCAGACACCCAGTCCATGAAGTGACTCTCGTGGTACCGGGCCGCGATCTCCTCGTGCTCCGGACCACCCGGCTTCGCTCCGGTCGCGAAAAGTTCGGAAATCTCGACGAAATAGTTCTCGAATCCTGCTTTGCAGATGATTTCCAGCAATCGGGCGGGCTGGTCCGTCGGATTCCAGAACGTGTGAGGGATACCGCACGGCTTGTAGATGTAGGTGCCAGGTCCGGCCTCCGCCACGTCGTCCCCTACTCGCACACCGACGCGACCTTCCAGGACATAGGACAGCTCATCCTCCATCGAGTGCGTGTGTGGCGGGACCAGGCACCGCGCTTGGATGGGGTGCTCGACGATGGCGAAGCGGCCACCGGTCTCGTGCCCCCAGATCTTGAAGTCCACTCCCAATGCCCCCAGACTCACCGACTTGCCTTCACCTGGGCCGACGACCAGCAACCGGCTCTCCAGAACCTTCATATATCAACTGTCTCCATATTCGCGATCCACCGCTGTATCCTGACAATAGTCCCTGACCTCAGGACTGTCAACAATCAATTCACACTGGAGATCCCTGAAATCGCCAGGAAATACGTCCTCAAACGCCGGGCGGAGAGCCAGGACGCAACCCGCGAGCGAATCGTCGACGCCGCAGTGGCGCTTCATCACACGGTCGGGCCGGCACATACGTCCGACGCTGCTATCGCCGAAACGGCCGGGGTGACCCGGAGGACTTTCTATCGACACTTTCCAGACGAGCTGTCGCTATTCCGCGCCTGCACGAGCCACTCGTTCGAGAATTGGCCACCTCCGGAGCCCGACAAATGGCGGCGGGTCGCCGACCCGGAAGCTCGTCTGCGGCTCGCCCTGAGCGAGCTCTATACCTACTACCGCGACGCTGGGGCGGGCCTCATGGTCATCATGCGAGACCGAACTCTCATGCGACCGGAGCTGCTCTCCCTGCCAGGGCGAGCCAGCGTCCTGAGGGCCATGCCAGGTGTGCTGCTGGAAGCGTGGAATGTACGTGGGCGGAGGCGGCAGGTGCTCACGGCTGCCCTCATTCATGCCATGGCGGTCACGACCTGGCATTCTCTGGTGATGGAACAGCACGTGACGGGCTCCGAGGCAATTGAGCTACTTGTCGCCCTCGTGATGGCCGCGGCCGGGCCGGAAGTACGACAGAGACAGTAGACTCGAGCCTGCAGGCGGACGCAACCGTCCTGTGTGCGGCCCCACGAATTTCAAGCAGCGGAGCGCTATACAAGGCGTCGGGCGACGCTCGAGTCGCAATTTGAGATCAAGCAGTGAAGTAGCGGGCCGCCGTGGACTCGAACCACCTTCCTCCGCGATAACTCGCTGCCGAAGCGCTGTGCAAAGAAGGAAGATGAGTTGGCTGGAGCCGAGCGCGCGGCTGGGTGTGAGAGGGTGCGCTGGGCGGGCCGTACAGGCCGGGGAGAGAGGAATGTCTGCGCTGCTGATTGCCCGATTTGACGGGGACGTCGAAGAGTTGACGCGGTCATACGACCGCGCGCACGCGGTGATCATGCGCCAAGGAGGGGCGACATCCTTCGGCGAGTTGCGCCATCACTGCGCGGTCGGAGATGGCGCCCTTTACATCGTGGGCGTGTGGGATTCCGAGGAGCACGCCCGAAGCGGCTGGTCAAGCGATGAGTTAGAGAAAGTTTTGACCTCGGAGGGGTTTCCGCCTCCCAAGAGTGCCGATCTGACGATTCTCGAACTGCACGTGATCGAACCGCCGCTCTGATTCCGGTCTGTGGTGGGCCGAAGCTTACATAACGCGAACCAGATCGCAGTCGTCCATAGCCGACCAATCGCGCTTCGAAAGCGATAGGGAGCTGTGCATGCGCTTTGAGCGCGGGCCCGGCTTACCTTTCTTCGACCGGATCATAGCCACTTCAGCGCATCAGCTTTGGAGGCGTCCCGTGATCTCCAGTTGGCGGGCCATCGAAGTAGCTCTGCGCCTTCTCCCAGGCCATCTGGGCGACCATACGCCCAGCGCGCCGACCATCCAGGTCTCCCTGTTCGAAGTGGATTCCGCCGTACCGTCGTGAAACGCCGGCCTGGTCCGCCGCCTGGTTGAAGGTCGCCCAGTTCAGGGTCAGCTCGTGTGCAGGCACCGCTCCCGGCTCAGTCCTCGAGCTTCCCGCCGGCAAGGTAACGGAGGCACCGAACCGGTCGCTTTTCGTAAACAGTCTCAGTATCTCGGCGCCCGCGGCGCTGAACGTGCTGTGCCCCGAGCTGTACTCAGGAAACGGCGGCGTCGGAAAGGTCGTGGGTTGGTAGGGGAACCAGTCCTCGCCTGATATCAGCCGAGTCCCGCGATAGGGCCCGGCCCAGGCGAGCACTTGCTGTCCCTGGAAGAGGTAACGGAGCGCGGTAATGGGGCGGACAGACGCAAACGCTCGCTTGCCGTCCCAGCAGCAGATGCTTGCGTCAAAGATTGCATTCGTGAGAGCGAAGAAGAGCTTGACGTCGGCGTCGACACCATGCTCGTCGGCACCGTGCTCGTCTCTGCGCGAAACAAACTGGCCGAAGAGATTCCAATGCCCAGGCGGCAGCTCAGAGTGAGGCCCGTCCGCCCAGTATTCGGCGATCATCTTGTGCTCGTCGGTGAGACCGGCGCTGAGCTCGAGCAAAGCCTCAGCCTGCGCCAGGTAATCGTGTAAGCCGTACCTCGCCGGTCCGGTTGAGGAGCGTAGCTGTGCGCTCGACGTGAGCGCGAATGGAGCCACGTGCTGCCATTGGGCACCAACGAAGGGCTGGGTCACCCGAGCTCCAGTCCCGTCGACGTAGCGCAGCGGTTGCCACAGATTCGGGTCATGAACCGTCGCCTGGTCGAATGCGGCCCGAATGTCCATGGGGGCATTTGCCGACCGATAGCCGGTGTAATCCGAGTACGGCACGCCCGGCACGCCGCCAGGCTCGTCGCCGAGCTGGTTGGCGCCGTCCCTGTGGCGGTATTGGAGGACTGCCCCAGCTGCAATGTTTCCCACGCCTGCTGGCGTAGTGCTAACGGTCGTCGTGTCATTTGGGTCAAGACCCAGGTCGCGCATCAGCCGGTCGAAAACGCCAGCCTTGTCGGCAGGAAAGAGGTCGATGGCCGCCCGGTAAGCGGCGTAGCTGATCGCAATGATCTTGTTGGCCGACGTTCGCTCACGAGGCGGCCGGCGGAGAGCCCCGCCAAGGCGCGTGCCGACGGCGTGGTGGTCGTAAGCAGCCCAAGCGTCATAAGCGCAGGTGTGGACGATGGCGAGGGCGCGTGCAACCATGGGCGGCCCCAGCTTGGAGTCACGAACCCCATGCAGCGCAGCCTCGTTCCAGAGCAGCACAACGCTTTCGCCTGCTTTCGGTTTGGACCGTGCGGCAGCCAACACGTCAGCAGCCGACACGGACGAGAGCCCTGGGATGAGCAGAAGCGCCCCGCCCGCGCCTGCACGAACGAGGAACTCGCGGCGCGAAAGCGCGGTCGCCGGGACTCCCTGTCTTGTCACCTGTTCCTCATCTGTATGTAGTTGCAGAACATCGTCATAGAGGCTTGCCGCTGGGTCGGACGGACGGAGGGCGTCCAATTCGCAACCCTCCGTCCCCCTTGCCGTGTGCCTAGCTACTCGCGATAAATACCGTGTTGCTTGTCAAGCCATATTCGTCAAGTTCCGATGCTGATCTGACCGTGTACGACCGTACCGGGAAAGTCCATGCCGAGGATCTTGAGATCCTCCTGCCCCACTCCCGGCCCGCCGGCGACCGCGGAAGCTGTAAACGGCACGGCGATGGTCCGCGGTCCATTGCCCTTGGCAAAAGTCACAAAGGCCATGCCGCTAAAGGTGGCCGTCATGCCTGTCGCTGTAGCCGATGTCACCGTCGCTTCAACGGTCATCACTCCTGGCATGAGGCACTCGAAGTGCCCGCTGCCATTGTGAACGGCAAGAGCGAATCGAGTCATGTCGCCCGTCATGCCGCCTCCGGTGATGTTCGCACCAGCAGACGCCGCCACCGGCGCTGCGGCCAAGGCGAATAGGCTGACCACAACGCCCAGGCTGAGCGCCCACCGGAGTCCTACGCATTGCTTGGGTCTAAAAGCACCGGCTGCTCCCATGGCGTTCTCTCCTTTTGCAATGGCGGTCATAACCCCATCGCTCACGGCGCGAGCGACCAATCGCTCTCGCAGTCTCTCGAGAGCAAAGTGTGGTTTAAGCCTGTCCGACGTCGATGGCTTTCGTCTGGCGGATCTAGGACGGTGCGCCCAAGGTAAACAGCGAGGCTCCAATCCCTGCCTGTTCGAAAGTCTTGCCGCCGACGGTGAGCATGAAGCCCTCCTCCCCGCCAGCGGGCCGGCCCGGCAGGTCGCAGAAGATTTTCAGCTTGCCCTCGACCCTCTGATTGTTCGCCGGAATGAGGTCGATGTCCATATCTGCGACGCCGGAAGTGCCCAGTCCAAACGGAGTGCCCACAGTGATGAAGCTGTTCAGCCTCTTCGCCTTCCAGACACCGGTTGCGATGATGCTCGCGTCTGTTGCGCTGAAGTGGACGAACGTGCCGCCCCCTGTCGCCTCGGAGTCGGTTATCAGCCCGTCTCCGGCCAGGATGATCCGCTCCGTTTCCATCTTGCTCGCAGCTACCAGATGGAAGCCGATCCGGTTGCTCGCCAGGACGGGCGTGGCGAATAGCTCGCCAAGGGCCGGTAGGGTCGCAAGGGCGGCCGACCCGATCCCAGCCTTCTTGAGAAACTCCCTCCTGCTGGTTCTCGATGTGAGTCCTTGTTTCTCCATTGTTTTCCCTCCCGCGCTGTCGTGCGGTTTGCGGCCAACGGCTTTTCTGTGGAGTACCACAGCCTGAGGGCGCAGTCAATGGGTCAAGCGTCCCGGAGTCTTCGCCAGTTGCCTCCCTCGCAACGCAAGGGTGCTGATATAGGCGTTCATGAGCGAGATCAGAGTTGAATCCAGA
>Ga0137395_10001719_pt1 | contig 10282 bp, 10 predicted proteins | sample czobulk216metaG_FD_108283 | JGI IMG/M metagenome (GOLD analysis project Ga0137395, IMG submission 108283) | Vadose zone soil microbial communities from Angelo Coast Range Reserve, California, USA - czobulk2.16 metaG | ecosystem: Environmental > Terrestrial > Soil > Vadose zone | place: USA...
TGATAATCAGCTAAGTCAAGCTCTTTAATGAATTGTTCAGCTTCTTCTTTTGTCTTAGCCGTCTTAGCTAATTCAAGAAGATTAATTAGTCTTTTAAGAGAAAGCATCCCATTGAGAAGGATTTCTTGTATATTTTCATCACTATCATAACCATGATATTCATCATAATTCATTGTGTATCTCCATTTTCTCGATTAAACAGTTGATCTCTTTTGTCATTTTCTTCTTTCTTACCTTTGAAATATTCCGCTTTCTCAGCTAAAGTGTTTCCCACAATATGCTGGCTAAGAACTCCTTGCACAAATGTTTCAGGTTCACAGATAACGTATAACTCTTTCTGCGCGCGGGTAATCGCAGTATAAAGAAGTTCGCGTTGTAAATTTCTGTTATGGGAATTATGGAATATACAATACACTTTTTCCCATTGTGAACCTTGAGCTTTATGGATTGTGAGTGCATATCCAAAGATAAGTGAATTGACTTCACTTGTGGTAGAGCATTCATATTCGTCCGCATCATCACCCTCATCTTGAATATCTCTTAACTTCTTTACATGAATAATGTGAGAAGCTTGATTCTTTCTTTCCTCATCTTCTACATTGACATTGAGGAGATTATCAATGCTATCAAATTCAGCAGCGTCAGTAATTTGTGCTTTACCAGCACCATTGTGGCCCCACCGATCAAGAGTTACTGAAGATGGTTGTGGAAGTCTACCAGAATAAAGACCATTCTTATTTATTTCAGTGATTAATGATTCTTCACGCTCGAAGAATACTTTGTCACCTACGGCAAGATATTGTTTTTCTCTTCCACTTATTACTTCATGAACTTCAGCATTTCGTTTCTTCCCAAGATGGTCAGCGAGGAATTTATTAACTTCAATAGTTCCTACTGCTTTATTGTAAGGCATGAGGATCATATGTTTTTCTATGTTGTAATCCCCAGAAGTAAGTTCACGATAGAAGAAGTTAGCAATATTTTGAATTGCTCTCAACTGCCCAACTTCTCCTTCAAGTCTATTCTTCCAAAGATGGATTGTTACTTTTGATCCATCTTCTTCTTTATTCCAAGCTTCAATCGCATCTTCCACAAGCTTTCTAGGCATCCTACGGAGATTAGTAGAATAAGGAACAACATCACGGTTAGCAGGAATAGTGTTTCCAATGCGAATGTGATTAGCCAGATTGACAATGACTCCAGAATGGCGATAAACATGAGTTAATTCCACAACAGGTAATTCAAGGAGCTTATACCCTAAGATTGCGGTATCCATCACAGGAGGTAATTGAGCTATATCTCCAATGTAAATGATTTGCGTACCAGGATGCAAGGCCGCCATTAGCTTTGTATGTAAATCAAGTCCAACCATTGAAGATTCATCAATTTCAACTACCATCAATGCTCTTGGAAGCTTACGATGAATATTACGAGTTGGAATAAAATAACGAATTGTACGAATCTTGCCAGTTTCCTTATCTAATACTTCTTTGAATTCTGGCTCAAATTCCAAAAGACGGTGAATAGTATGAATATTGGATTGGATTTCAGATGGAGTATTATCTCGAAGGTTGCGAGTAGCAATACGAGTAAATGATCCACCGTAAATTCCCGGAAGTCCAGAATGAAGATACTTATGAGTTTCCTCATCTGGAATTATTGGAACACGACCAGAAAGGATGATAGCTCGAATAATTGCTTTCATCGTTGTTGTTTTACCAGTTCCCGCTGGCCCAATTAAACAACCACTCTTTCCTTGTAAGCCAAACCAATCAACAGCACGAGATTGTTCTACATTTAATTCTCCTACTCCTTCAATGAAGTAGGGATTAAATGTTTTACCATTTATTGTTATTTCTTTGTTTCCTTCAAATGGCTTTGGTTCTTTGGTTTGAATTTGTAAGGAACTTGGAAGTCTATCTGTAGTATATATAGCGCTCACAAGTTTGTTTCCATCGACCAAGTTCCTTGCAGATTCACTTTCTGCTAACATCTTAGCAGTTCTTTGTCTAGCTGCTTCTACTATTGCAGCGAATTTAGGGTTGGTCATATTTTAATGGCGGAAACCAATTTAGAACTGGTATTTTTAATTCTATACATAGTTCATTAAAAGCTTTTGCATCTTTAGTTTCTGCATGTAATTCATAACACTGTTCTCCCTCTAGTCTAACTCCAACTTGGAGTGCAAGCTTAGCGTGTTGTTTTTCTCCAAAGCTTCTATGATACATCACACTACTTCTTTCAGTTTAGAACAGTGATATTCATAAGACCACCAATCCCATAAGAAGCATTGATGATGCCATTGATTGTATAACATCCTAAAATTCCACGGAGTATTGTATCCTTTGGGTTTTAACAAAAAAAGAATAGTTTTCTTGAGCATTGTTAGTTTCTCCTATGTTGAGTATGAACTATCAATAGTAACATGCTGTGCTTGCTTGCACAAGGGGTCAGACAAGATAGTTCTGGGAATAGTTCCCACTATCGCTCATTAGTTTCTTATAATGTTAATAACTTTTGAAATTGGAAAGATGCGTGCGCAATATTAGTGCTAGATAATAAAATATAAATATTGATAAGCTTAGAGTTTTAAATCTTCAAGGAAATCAATATTAGCTTTGTTTTTACAAAATTGATAAAATTCAGTTGTTGCTTCTACTACTTTAAGTGCAGCTTGTGATAATTCTTCAGAACTTTTTTCAATTGATATTTCATTTAGTTGTTTGCTTGGTGGTCTATGTCTCAAGATTCTATCAGCTTTAGCTAGATTACTCATTGCCATTCGTGTAAATCCAAGAATAGTATGTAATTCATGCATAGTTAAATGTTCCTTTAAATAAAGGTAGGTAGCCCCTCCTAGCCCCTAGTATATAGGGGTAGGTTTTTGGGGTCAAGCCCCCTCCTAGATCGAGGTGTATGGGAGTTACTATCTATGTTGCTGTAAGTATTTCAATACTTATAATCTCCTTGCCTTCGGCGTTGTTTCGTAATACCCTGTCAAAGAGATTAAAACCTATAAAATGAGAGTTAGTAACTGGAGTATAGATATATACAGAAGAATAGATAGTTACGGTCTAGGCATCTGGAAATGGATAGGGATCATGGCCTAAAACCTACCCACCCCTACTACTCCCTGCTACCTCCTACCTATTGTTACTATCCTGTTGAGTTTTGCTTGTTTGTTCAGGTTATCAAGAGAGCAAGGTTGCTCTGGCCGAAGTGATTACTAACTATCATTCTGGAGTGAATACTTACTTCAGGAGAATTGTAACAGAGTGAACTAACTGGGTTTAAAAATTGTCTTATTAAGGCAACACGTTGCCAGATAAGACCGTCAGATACGCGGGAACACCCGCAACACCGACTGGCAACAGTGCCGGGAACATCTGGAGATGTATTTGACTCCCTCGCGGTTCTCGTTCGTTCTTTATCAACTCCTAAAGGTATTTTCTCAAATGGATAACATCCAAACACTAGCATCACAAGCAATCGCAGGAACGTCAGCACTAGCGAGCGCGATTCCCGTACTCACTTCGCCCGAAGCCAATTCTTTGGACTTCACGAAGTTCAACGCGGAAAAGCAATTTTCTTTTGTTGTTCCTTATAACCCGAAGGTTTCCGAAATGCTCGGTTATCGCCATGCGGTAGTCCGGTATCGGGTTACGGGAACAAACAAGGTGGATAAACCCGCTAAGATGGCAACAGTGCCACAAGTCAAGCTTGACGTGGATAACTATCTGTTGCCAAAGCAAGCCGAAACCGTTTTGCTAGGTGTTCTCGAAGATCAGCAAGACGGCATGATACGGGAAATGATTGAGAGTGGAAAAAACACTATCTCTTGGGAAGATATTACCCTTGAGAAAACTCTTTCCGCTCTTACTGCTACTCGTATCAGCAATCGCCTTACTCGGGAAATCGTAGAGCTATGGGCCGACGTTGCTATCCGGCCATTTACCGATTTCCGGGCGAAGCAAATAGCAGAAACCAAAGGCTTTGCGGGAGATGTGAAAGTTGCGGCGCAAGTTGCTGCGACATTCAACAGTTACAAAGACAATCTTGCCAAGCTTGCGGCGGCCGTTCCCAATGTTGGGCAGGATACGGCGAATCAGTTACAAGTGTTTCTCGCTAACTCCAAATTGGATGATGACATAGCAAAGGTTCTGAACCGTAAGCTTCATGCGATTCTGAACCCTGCTGCTGCATCGGACGATTTGTGATCTGGCTTGCAGTAGGAATGCTGATAGGTTCTCTTGGACTTAGCATCCTGATCTATGCTTTAGTGATCGGGGAATAGAGAAGGGAAAAACTAAGCTAATCCTATCAGTAAATTCTCCAACTCTGCTGAATTGGGATAAACTCTTGATTCAGCAGAGTTTTTATTTAGCGTTGAGAATGAGTAAGCACTCACATCGGCGCCGCTGCGTAGTAATCATCTCGCTTTGATAAGTTCCAGTTGTCTGGCTCGCTGCGCTCGGCTGTAAATGCAACGATAAATACTCCATAGATTTGGGAACCGGAGGGTAGTTAGACCTTTTTAGTTTAGTGGATGATCTTTTCCTAAGCATCATTCAAAAATTTCTAAAGTTTTTCAGAAGTATTGATGATTTTAAGGAATGACCGTTAGGTAGTTAAAGAAGGAAAGGATATACTATTGGAATGAATCAGATGGTCAAGACCCAAACTCAAGTAGATCAAATTTCAGAACCTCCAAAACCTCGTAAGGAATATACGGGAGTTGCTGGACGTATCTTGAAATTTATGTGTGGTGGAGCTACCGCAGTTCAGGCGGCCAATGCTTGTGGAGTTACTGAGAGTTACGTTTCTATTCTTGCTGCTGAAGAAAGTTTTCAGTTACAAATAGCAGAAAAACTTTCTAAAGATTTTGAAGCTGCGACAGCAATTGATGAAAATTATCAAGAAGTTGAAAAAGTATTATCAAAGAGACTTAGGGAATTTACTACTTATATAACTAATATTGATCAGATAACTAGAACTCTTAAAACTGTAAGTGCAATTCCAAAGAAAGTTCAACCAAAGATTCCATTAAACTCTGATACAAGCGGTACTGCAATTGCGCCAGTATCTTTAGCAATTCCAATAGTTGCCAAAAATGTTTTTATTGTCAATCCAAATTCAGAAATAGTTTCTCTTAATGGTAAAGAACTTACAACTCTTAATTCAAAATCTCTTGATTCACTTCTACAAGGAAAAAGAGAAAGAGTTACTATTGAACAATCCAAACCAGAAATTTTAGAGAGAAATAATGGAAAACAACGAATTCCTATTGACGAGTATTCAGACCTTTGAGAAAAAAATGGAAATTGCAGAAAGACTCAAGAGTGAAGAAGCACAAAGAGCTTTGAAACTTTTGGAAACTGCAATGAGCCATTTGGAAGCTCGTCGTGTTATGAAGAAATCTATTTCTCAAAAAATTAATGGAAAAATTAAGTAGTAAATTAGGACTTCATAATGGATATCTTATTCATTACTGTCCAGCTTGTGAAGATATTCATAATATTCCAGTTTATACAAATTCAGGTAAAGATTGGATAATGAATGGAACAATCAATGTTCCTGGAGTTTCTCCAAGTATAAAAATATATATTGGAGAAAAAGTAAAGTGCCATTATATTCTTGAAAAAGGTCTTATTAATTATTGTAATGATACAACTCATAAATATACAAATCAAGTAATTCCACTTCCTGATATTCCTGAGCAATATTGGCCAAAACGTGCAAACTGATCCAACTATTGATGTAATAAAAGTTAATCCTTTAGAGGCAATTAATACTGCTAGAGAGGATCTTAATTTTCTCTCAGCATTAGTACTTGGTGAACATATGCTTTATCTTTTTCCAGCAATGTTTATTGCTCTTTGGCAATTCTTAAAAGATAAAGTTTATCTTGTTCGAGACTTTCCACAACTTGCAATTGGAATTCCACGTGCATTTGCAAAAACAACATTTGTAAAAATCTTTATTGTTTTTTGTATTCTTTTTACAACTAAGAGATTTATATTAGTAATATCAAGTAATGAAGATCATGCTATTAATATTATTAAAGACGTTTGTGATATGCTTTCAATGCCAAATATTCTTGCTCTTTTTGGTGATTTTAGTATTAACATGGAAAGAAACCAGGCTCAATGTAAAGTATTTCTTTTCAGAGGAAGGAGAATTATACTAGCAGGATTTGGGGCCAAAGGGAGTGTACGTGGATTGAACATTGGTTTGGATCGTCCTGATATTATGATATTTGAAGACTACCAAACAAAAGAAGAATCAGAAAATGAACTTCTTTCTGATAAATTATATAAAGAAATGTTAGGAACACATATGAAAGCAAAATCTCCATTTGGATGTGTTTTCATATTTATTGCTAATATGTATCCAACTCCTGGAAGTATTCTCAAGAAGTTAAAGAATAATAAAGATTGGTTAAGTTTTATTGTTGGTGGAATAACTAATGATGGTAAGAGTTTGTGGGAAGAACTTCAACCACTTGATCAATTACTATCAGAATATGAAAAGGATCTCAATGCTGGACATCCTGAAATCTTTCTTTCAGAAGTCCTTAATGATGAAAATGCTGGTATTAAGGCTGGAATTGATATTACTAAAATACCTCAATTTCCTTTTGATGAAGATGAACTTCCACAAGGAAGGGCTATTATTGTTGATCCGTCATTGGATAATCCTACGTCAGATTATAATGGCGTTGGTCTTATGGGAACTTATGATGGAATTCCTACTTTGGAGCAAGTAAAACTTAAACGCTATACTCCGCTTGAATTAATAAAAACAGCAATGATTCTTGCTATGGAAACTGGAACTCGCCTTATTTGTGTTGAAAATATTGCTTATCAAGCTTCTCTTCTATTCTGGTTTGAGAAAGTTTGTCAGGACAACGGAATTTCAGGATTTCACTTTGTTCCTCTTAATGTTGGTGGAAAAAGTAAGAATGCAAAAATTATGGCAACATTGAAAGAACTTGAGAAAAGTGAAATTTACGTAAAATCAGCAGTTCGCCCACTTCTTGTTAATGAAATTATTAAATTCAATCCTCTTAAAAAGAATAATCAAGATACTTGTCTTGACTTAGCAACTTTTATGAAGAAAGTTGTAGAACAATATGAGGATTTAATGTTAATGGTTTATGAAGCAAATTATCAAATGATTGGTAATACTGCTCCTCGCTCTATATCTGAAAATTGCAATTTTTAAGGACTTTTAAATGGCTGCTTCTCCAGAATTGAAAATAACTGAAAAAGCTCAAGATAATCTTCTAACATATATCAAAGCTGCGGCTGTTATTAGAGACGAGGGTTGGCAATTAAGAACTCGTTTTGAAGATATTGATCGCGCATATATGCGTGAGAGAGATTATACTGAAGAACAAGGAAAAGCTGAGATTGCTAATCGAGCTGGAGATATTACTAAACTTCAAAATATGCAAGTTCCAATAATTGAAGAAGCAGTTGAAAATACTACTGGATTTCTTACTAATGTATTCAGTGCTGATTATCCAATGTTTAAATTTGCAAGTGATCCATTAAAAGAAAATATTGCTCTTATGTGGAATTCACTTGTTGGAGAAGATCAAATACATTATGGTTGGGCTGGAGAGTTTAATCAAGCATTTCGAGATGCTGAGAAATATAATTTTGCTCCAATTGAAGTAGATTGGTGTAAAGAGCGTTTATATAAATCAACTAATGGAACTTCAGGTGTTCAACTTGAGCAAGTAATTTGGGAAGGTAATAGAGTTAGAAAACTTGATCCTTATAATACAATTTATGATCCACGAGTTCAAATTCATAAATGTCATGAGGATGGAGAATTTGCTGGGTATATTGAATTAATGCCAAGAGTAAAACTTAAGAGATTTCTTGCAAATCTGGGAGAAGCTCGTCTTAAAAATGATCGTAAAGCTTTTGAATCTTCAGTTTGGGAAGTAATTTATTATATTCCTCATCTTAATAAAAAAGTGTTAATGAAAAATAAAGAATGGCTTGATGGATCATTTAATTGGGTTGCTTGGGTAACTGGAGAAGCTCAAAATCATATTGCATATCGTAATACTTATACAGTTTGTACTCTTTATGCACGTATTATGCCTTATGAATTTGGAATTATAGCTCCAAAAGATCAAACTCCAGCTATTTGGAAACTTATTTCAGTAAATGGAGTTATGGTTTATGCACAACCAATGATAACTGCTCATGATTATCTCCCAATTATTATAGGACAAAGTAAAGTAGATGGACTTGATCATCAAACTAAATCTCCAGCAGAAAATCAGCTCCCATTTCAAGAAATGGTTAGTGCATTATGGGCTGCTAAACTTAATTCAGCTCGTAGACGTACTACTGATAGAATGCTTTATAATCCTCTCTTGGTTGATCCAGATCATATTAATTCTCCTAATCCTGCTGCAAAAATTCCAATTCGTCCTACTGCCTATGGCAGGAAACTTGAGGAAGCAGTACACGTATTGGAGTTTAAAGATGAGAATTCACAATACTTCTTACAAGAAGCTAATGGGATTGCTGAATGGGCTATGAGAGCTAATGGTCAAAATCGTCCTATGCTTGGGCAGTTTCAAAAAGGAAATAAATTACAAGATGAGTGGGCTCAAACAATGGCAAATGGATCAAATCGTGAAAGAACTAAAGCTCTTATGTTGCATTCATATTATATTCAACCAGTTCAAGTTATCTTAAAGAGTAATTATCTTCAATTTACTCCACAAGGAACTCGTTATAATAGAGCTGAAGGAAAAACAGTTAATATTGATCCAGTTGAATTAAGGAAAGCTGAGGCCGAATTTGTAGTTGGAGATGGATTATTACCAGTTCAGCGACTTGTCCATACTGATGTTATGCAAGGAGCAATGCAAACACTTGCAGCAGTTCCAGCAATTGCTTCTGGTTATGATGAAGCTCCAATGTTTTCTTATTTAATGAAAATTCAAGGGGTTGATAAGTTGGATCAATTTGAAAAATCTCCAGAACAAAGACAATATGAACAAGCATTAAGTGCTTGGCAAAATGCAGCAGGACTTCTTGCTAAGAATGCTACTTATGGGGAATTAAAACCAGAACAAATGAAAGAAATTTTGGGGCCAATGCCACAACCTCCAAAACCACAACAACAAACTCCAGTTAAGCAATCAGGAACTCAAAATGCAACTCCGGCCTGATTCAATATTTCAAGAATTTGTATTTAGTGAACAAGAAGAACTTTTAGCAAAGACTCTTACTCCTTTACAAATTGCTTGGCTTCAAACAAAATATACTAAAATATTTAAAGAAAAAGGTTCTACTCTTGTTCCAGAAGAATCTGGACTTGATAGAAGTTTTCTTCTTAAACTTGGTGAACTTGACGGTAGAATGTCACTTATTCAAGAATTATTTAAAGATCATCAAGAGGCGGCTACTAGAAATAAAGAATTAAAAGCTATTCCAGGTGCTTCAGCTAGTACTATTGAAGCACAAAATCTTGCAACTCGTGCTTCAGCTTTAGTTCATAAACTTTAGGAGTAATCTAAAATGGCTGGCTCAGTACTTCAAAATCCTTTTACAAAACCTGTTCAGCAACAAATTCCACAACCTCAACCTGGAAATAAAGGTATTGAAGGTCCAATTTCTACTGTTATTCCTCCAGAAGATAATATAGATAGAGTAGAACCTAGTAATAAAATTGATCCAAATAAAAAGAAAGAGGGAAGTGATGACCCAATGTTGGATTTTGCTAAATTATGGGAAGATCCTCCTGTAGATCCAAATAATCCTCCCCCAGAAAAGCCAACAACTTTCCTTCCCAAAATTGATCCTGCTAAAATAGCTGAAACTCTTGGCAAGATTGATTTTTCCAAAAGTATAACTCCCGAAGAATCAGCAGCAATTAAAGCTGGTGGAGATGGTGCTCAGGCAGCACATCTTAGTGTCCTTAATAAGGCTCTTCGCCAATCTATGATGACAATGTTTAATGTTTCTACTAGATTGGTTGAACAAGGACTTACTAGTGCTGAAGAAAGATTCTTAGATAGAGTTCCTGGTCATGTTAAGGACATTATGGTTAGTGATAACTTAACTGCTAATGATCCATTGATGTCAAACCCAGCATTTGCACCATTAGTTGAAAGTACAAGACAACGATTCCAAGAGAAATTTCCAAAAGCTACTCCAATACAGATTGCTAAAGCAACTAAAGCTTATATTCAAGAACTTGTAAAATCTGCTACTGCTCCTGAAGAAATTAAAGTTGAAGATAATACTAA
>Ga0137395_10001720_pt1 | contig 10282 bp, 6 predicted proteins | sample czobulk216metaG_FD_108283 | JGI IMG/M metagenome (GOLD analysis project Ga0137395, IMG submission 108283) | Vadose zone soil microbial communities from Angelo Coast Range Reserve, California, USA - czobulk2.16 metaG | ecosystem: Environmental > Terrestrial > Soil > Vadose zone | place: USA...
CGACCTGGTTGGAGTGGCGCGCGCCGCCGAGTACGTCAAGACCGGGGCTGTCCCGCTCATGCTCGACCCCAACGGCAAGGCCGTGAAACGTAATTTCGTACACCTCAGCGACCTGGTGGAAGCCATCCTGCTGGCCCTCGACCATCCCGAAGCCCTCCAGCAAACCTTTAACATTTGCATGGACGAGCCGGTCGATTACCAGCACGTGGCCGACTATTTGCGCCAGACGCGTAGTCTGACTTCGGTCGCAGTCCCCACTCCGTACTGGTCGACCTGGCTGGACAACACGAAGGCAAAGTTTCTGTTGGGCTGGAGGCCGCAGTTCGACCTCAAGCGCCTGATCGATGAATCCTGGAACTACCGGCGAAGCCCCGACGATCCGAGAACAGTCTGGTATCCGGGATAGGCGGACCTCACCATCACGGAGTGGAAAGCCGATCTTCGCCCGGGCGGAAAATGGTCGAGCGTGGGTGTGGGCGATGATGGCACATCGTTTCGGGTAGACGGCGAATATCTGGAGGTCGATCCACCTCGCCTGCTGGTCCATACCTGGATTGCGAGTTGGAGCGGCCTGTTGAAGACCGTTGTCCGTTGGGAACTGGAGCCCCGCACCGTTCATGGCTTGCAACATCGTGGACCTCAGAAGGTCGGGACGGGCACGGTAGTGAAAATTCGTCAGGAAGGATTTGCCAACGCTCCCGAGGCAGCGCGGGGTCACGCCCAGGGATGGACGCGCATCCTTGGCTGGATGCAGGCCTTCGTCGAAAAGGGCGAAACCGTGGACACGCGCAAGGCCGCCGGAGTTTCGTAGCGCCGGGGACCGCGGCGCTACACCTACGCGATGGCGCCGAAGCGGACTGACACTAGCTTGGAAACTCCTGGTTCCTGCATGGTTACGCCGTAAAGCACGGGCGCGATGCTCATCGTCTTCTTGCTGTGGGTGATGAGCACGAACTGGGTCTGCACCGCCATTTCCTTCACCAGATCGGTGAAGCGGCCGATGTTAGCCTCGTCCAGGGGCGCGTCCACTTCGTCCAGGATGCAGAACGGGCTGGGTTGATACTGGAAAATTCCGACCAGCAGCGCCAGCGCGGTCATCGCCTTCTCCCCCCCCGAGAGCAGCAACACATTCTGCAGTTTTTTACCCGGAGGCGAGGCCACCACGTCGATGCCACTTTCCGCGCTGTTCTCCTCGTCGGTAAGCCGCATGTAGGCGTGCCCGCCGCCAAACAATTTGTAGAACGTAGCCTGGAAATTTTCGTTGATCTTGTGGAAGGCTTCTTCAAATTTCTGACGAGAAAAGACGTCAATCTCTTTGATCGTGGCCTGGGTATTCTCGATGGAATCGTAAAGATCTTTTCTCTGCGTCTCAAGAAATGCGTGACGTTCGGCGGTTTCCTTGTACTCCTCAAGCGCCATCATGTTGACTGGCCCCATGGCATCCAAACGGGTGCGCATCTCGCGGTAGATTTGATCTTCCACGGTCAGCTGCTCGCCGCGGGCGATCGGGATCGTAGTGTCGGCCATCAATTCGTGGCGCTCGACCCCGAGTTCATTCAGGCAGTTTTCGGCCATGTACTGGGCATCGGACTGCAACTTGGCGGCGGTTGCCGAAAGCTCAGCGCGGCGGTCACGGGACTGGTCGAGCAGCTGGCGGGCATTGTGCAGCGCCTCGTCAATTTCCGTCAACCGGGCGCGTACCTGTTCCGACTCGAATTGCAGCAAACTGTCGCGAGTTTCGCAGACGTTGCGCTCCGCATCGAAATCCACCAGCTTGGCGGCGAGTTCCTGATTCTGAGTCTCGCGCTGTAGCCTCTCGGCCGCCGAGGATTCGATCTGCGTCCGCAGCGATTCGACTCGTTGCATCATTTCCCCGACCAGGGATTCAATCCGCTCGAGCACAGCAGAAGCCGCGCGATGGCGTTCTTCAAGAGTCGCAACTCTGGCCAAACGATGGGAGGCGTTTTCCGCGGCCAAATTACGGCGCTCGCGCAACCCGGACAGTTGCTCCTGGCCCATGGCCGCGGCCAGTTCGAGTTCCGCGCGCTTTTGTTCCGCCTGAGCGATTTGGGTCTTCAGTTGGTCGAGCAGCGATCCTTTTTCAGCCCGCTCAGCTTCCAGTCGTTGCAGCTCCTTGCAAGAAGTTTGCAGACGCTCGTTGACTCTGCTGAACTCGGATTCCAGTTGCTGCAGCAGATGGCCGGAAGTCATGGCCTGTTTCTCCGCTTCGCGTTTCTCTCCCTCAAGACGATCAAGCAGGGAAGTGAGATCCTTAATTTCGCGGCCCAGCGTCAGGACGCGCATTTCTTCGTAGCGCAGCGCTTGTTCCAGTTCTGCCAACATACGCAGTACGTCGCGTAGTTCGCGCTTCATGGAAAGCGGGCCTTCGGCACGCTGTTTGCCGCCAGTGACAGTGACATTGTGGAAGCATTCGCCGGATTGCGAAAGGAAGAACGACTCCGGATTTTCCAGAGCCAGTTCGCGCGCGAAGTTGGGGTCAGGAACGATATAGCCGTCGCGTAACTTGGGCAGGATGACTTCCAGCGATCTCCCAAACCCGTTTAGCACTCGAATCGCATTTTTTAGCGGGATGATCGGACGCTCGGGCTGTACCTGGTGAGCGTTTTCATCCACCGCGAAAGAAAACTTGGCCTGTGAGTCTTCGGGGTGGACCAGGAAGGTAGCCCGCCCGTCCACGTCGGTGCGCAGAAGGCGTAGGCCCTCATCCGCCGCATCCCAGGATTTCACCACAATATAGTTCAGTTCATCGCGCAGAAAGTCTTCGACCACGCCTTCATAGCGGGTCTCCACTTCGAGAAAGTCGGCCAGCACGCCAGCCGGAGCCAATCCGCCTTGCATCACTCCGGACTGAAACAGGCGGCGCACGGATTCAGTCGAATATCCATGTTCAGCAATCACGGCTTCGAGTGAGCCCTTCTTGCCGATTGCGGTCGCATACTCGGCGCGAAGGCTGTCCAGATGGCTCTTGGCATCACTTTCTTCGTGGCGTTTGGAATCGAGCACCTGCCTGGTTTGACGCAGTTCCTCGGTGAGGCCAACCACGCGTTGAGATACCGTTTCAAATTCAAACCCTAGCTGCCCGCGCTGGCCTCCGAAAGCCTCCACCTGAGAGGTTGCAGTAGCCATTTCCGCATGCAAACGCTGCGCTTCACGATCGACCCCAGCCAAACGCTCTTCCACCTGAGTGATCTGATTGCGCAAATTGGAAGCAGCCGCCACGGCTTCCAGAATTGTGCCCCCCGATTGCTCCTGCTGATGTTCCAGTTCTGCTAAAGCAGCTGCCGCGGCTGCCGCTTCCTGCTGACTCTGCGCCAGTTCACTCTGCGCTGCAGCCAAGTCGTCGGCCGCAGAACCCAGAACTTGGCGGTTGGCATCGCGTTCCGCTTCGAGCGCCGCCAGCCGGTGCTGAGCCTGCGCCAACTCAACCTCGGACGAGGCAACTCGCAGCACTAACTCCGCGCAGCGTTCTTCATTGTGCCGTCGCTGGGCGTAGGCGCGATCAGACTCGAGCTTGAGCTGGCTCAACCGCTCACGGTTCTCGCGAACTTCGGTCTCGATGGCATAGCCACGCTGCGTACGCTCGGCGTGCTCGGATTCGAACTGCTGCACATTCTCCGCCTGGTGACGCATCTCCTGCGAGATGGTGTTGATCTGCGCGTCCAGGGCCGAGCTTTCCTCATCCAGTTGGGTGAACTTGCTGGCCAAAACCAGTCGCAGCTTGGCCCGCATTTCCTCGCGCAGCCTAGCGTAGCGCTCGGCCTTGGAAGCTTGCCGCTTGAGCGAATTCATCTGCCGCGTCACTTCCTCGAAAATGTCATTTACCCGCGCCAGGTTCTGCTTGGCTTCTTCCAGGCGCGCCTCGGCCAGGCGCTTCTTGGTCTTAAACTTGGTAATGCCGGCGGCTTCTTCGATGATGGCCCGGCGGTCCGTCGGACGGCTGCTCAGAATCTGCCCGATGCGTCCCTGCTCGATTAAGGCGTACGATTCGGGCCCCAGCCCGGTACCCATGAACAATTCCTGAATATCGCGCAAACGGCAAAGTTTGCCGTTGAGCAGATATTCACTTTCTCCGGTGCGGAAGAGGCGCCGGTTCACCACGATCTCCCCAGCCTTGAAGTGTTGCTTGAACTGTCGGCGGCGAATCTTCAGCACCACCTGAGGACCGGTAGTGGTTGTGGTGGTTTCAGACGCGACGGAAGGCTGGCCCTCCCTGCCCGTCCCCGGAGCCGAAGTGTCGCACGATGGAATCTGCCCCCCTTCGATTTCCTCCGCTCTGCCAGGCCGCGCCTCTTCGGTGAGGCGCTCGGTCTCTTCCGCGGCTTCGGCGCGAACCTCAGCTTCGTCCCAATCCTGAAGCACCGAAGGCATTTCATCCTGGATTTCCACTTCGGTGGGCTCGTGCGCATCCGGTCCGTTGTACACTTCGGGATCGATTAGCGTGAGCGACACCTCGGCCATCCCCGTGGGCTTACGATCGCGCGTGCCGGCAAAGATGACGTCTTCCATGCGCGAACCGCGCAGCGTCTTGGCCGACTGCTCGCCCAGTACCCAGGAGATGGCATCGGCGATGTTCGACTTGCCGCAACCGTTCGGCCCGATAATGGCTGCGACGCCGTCCCCGTGAAACTTCAGTTCGGTACGGTCGCAGAACGATTTGAATCCGAGAATCTGGAGCCTTTTCAGTTTGAGCAACTTCTACTCCTTGTGGGTGCCGTGTTGTCTGGCCCGGCCACTCTTGTCCACGTAACTGTCGTCGCCATCGATGGTGCCAAAACTGTCGCCATGGCTAGGGTGCGAGCCTCATCGGTCCGGGTTAAGACTCGCCCGGGTTAATTAGATGGATTCCTCCGCTAGTCGCTCGGCAAAATGCCGTCCCAGGCTGGATAGGGTGAGGCACAAATTAGAGTTACTGTAACGGCGAAATCACGCCGGGGTCAAGTACGAAAACACTATATCTGGTATGGCCTTACGGTCGACCCCGTCAGATTGCACACACAATGCAGCACCTGAATGTAAAATCGATGGGACAAACGAAGGAAGGGAGAATCGTCGAGAGCAGTTCGAGACTACCGCGGCTTCAGCCAAACGGCAACATCCAAGTGAACAAAGATATGCCAGAACCAACCCACGGCCAACCTAAGGAACCGTCGCTTCCGGACCGCGTCACCCGATACAAGCTCGAAGTTGAGAAAGTGGTTCGAGAGGTGGGAGAACACTCGCAGTACGAACTGGAGCGAGGCTGCGCCCAACTTGCCGACAAGATCGAGTTTGTTAAGGATGTCCAGTCAATTTGCACATCGAGGATAGAAACCGAGGTTCGAGAGAGGCTCTTAGGCGGCCGGGTCCGAGGTGTGACGTCGTGCTTTAGAATCCTCGCCCAGCTCTGGAGGGGCGAGGCGCCGGTCCCTACACGGGCTTTGCCGATTCCCATCAATGAGCGATAGCTGTTTCCGCAACTCCTACGTGCTTATCGCCCGCCCCGTAGTAGAGGAAATAGCGACCATGCCGAACCACCGCGCCTTCCACAAACACCACGTTGGCAACCTGGCCCGTCATTTCCCATTCCTTTTCCGGCGCGAAGATTGGCTCGTCGGTGCGTGAGATCAGCTTACGCGGGTCGTTGCGGTCAAATAGCGCGACTCCGGTACGGTAAACCAGATTGTCGTCAGCGCCGTTGTAGATCAGCACAATGCCGCGAGGCGTAAGGATTGGCGGCGGGCCGGGCTCGACCACGCGCGAATCGAACATCCCTGGCCGGCGTGGAAGCACGGGAGTGTCGCCGACCTCGCTCCAGTGCAGCAGATCGGACGAATACGCCAGACCCATCTGATCGGTTTTGTCAGCGCTCGTGCCCAGCCAGTACATCCAATACTTGCCGTTAATCTTTTCCGGGATGATCGCTCCCGACTTGGTCCAGCCCACATTCCACTTGCCTTGATACGCCGGCAGGATCACACCCTTGCGCTGCCAGTGGATCAGGTCTTTAGAAACAGCCAGACAAAGCTGGGCGTCTTTCTTGTTGTCTCCGGTATAGGTGAGGTAGAACGTTCTGCCAATCTTTACCAGCCGCGGATCTTCGACCCCGCCGACTTTTTCGTAGTCAGTTTCAGGTGAGAGCACGGGCTCGGGACGCCTCATGAAGTGAATACCGTTGCTGCTCTCTGCGTAACCGAGCCGCGACGTCCCCGCTTGATCCTGCGCGCGATACAGCATGACGAACTTGTCGCGGTGGAAGAGGACTGCAGGATTGAATGTTCCGGCCGACTCCCATCCTGTCCCGCGCGGGGAAACGATCGGTTCGATCGAAAGACGATGCCATCCGGCAAAGACAGCGACCGGGTCCGCATTTTCCGCCAGCACCAGCAGGGAGCAGAACACCAAGGCCAGCCTGGCTTTTCGGCGGAAGCGACGCGTGAGCCCCATCGTTTTCCCTGGAAGTCGCCTATGAGCTTCCTGTGACAGCCCCAGCTATTGGCCCAGTTTCTCGAAGAATAAACAGATCGACTCAATGCCACGATGGAAGTTCGGGATGTGAAACTTCTCGTTCGGCGCGTGCAGATTGTCATCGGGGAGGCCAAAGCCCATCATCACGCTGGGAATCTTTAGGACGTCCTGGAAGTCGGTGACGATGGGGATAGAGCCGCCGGAGCGGATGAAAACCGTCTCTTTCTTGAAGACGTCGTGCAAGGCTTCTGTGGCGGCTTGGATGTACTTGTTGTCCGTGCCGACAACGCAGGCTGGACCTTTGCTCCAGACTTTGACGCTGGTCTGAATGCCCTTAGGCGTTAGCTTCTTTACGTAGTTCTTGTATCGCTTGAGAATGTCGTCTGGATCCTGGTTGGGGACCAGGCGCATGGAAACCTTGGCCGACGCCTTCGCCGGAATCACCGTCTTGGCGCCGGGAGCGACGAATCCGCCGGGCATGCCGTGGATTTCGAGCGTAGGACGTGCCCAGGTGCGATACATCACCGAGTAGCCCGGCTCACCGGTTAGCACGGTCGAACCTACTTCCGTCTTACGATAATGTTCCTGATTGAACGGCAGCCGCTTCCAGGCCTTCAGCTCATCCTGGCTGGGAGCCTTTACCTTTTTGTAGAAGCCGGGAATTAGGATCTTGCCCTTGGCGTCCTTTAGGTTGCTGATGATTTCGATCAGGCCGAAGAAGGGATTCGGCGCGGCACCTCCGTACATGCCGGAGTGCAAGTCGGTCTTGGCGCCGACAGCTTCGATTTCTGTGTACACCAAGCCGCGCAGTCCCACGCATAGAGTTGGAAGATCGGGGGCAAAAAGTTCGGTGTCGCAGACCAGCGCGAAATCAGCCTGCAGTTTGGCTTTTTCCTTGCGCACGTATGCCGCGATGGACTCGCCGCCCACTTCTTCTTCGCCTTCGATAATGAGCTTCACATTCAGCGGCAGCGTGCCACTGTGACCCTTCATCAGGGCTTCGATCGCCTTGATCTCCATCCAGAGCTGGCCTTTGTCGTCGACCGCGCCGCGGGCATAGATGTTGTTATTGCGCTCCGTAGGCTCAAAGGGAGGAGAAATCCATTCGTTGAGCGGATCAGGCGGCTGCACGTCGTAGTGCGCGTAGCAAAGCACGGTCGGTTTACCCGGAGCATTGAGCCAGTCACCGTAAACCAGCGGGTGGCCCTCGGTGGCAACGGTTTCGACGTGCTCCAGGCCGATGCGCCGGAGTTCGTTGGCCACAAAGTTAGCCGCCTTCTGCACGTCGGATTTGTGCTCCTGCAGAGTGCTAATGCTCGGAATGCGAAGCAAATCTTTCAGTTCGTCCAAAAAACGCTGCTGATTGCCGCGGGCATAGTCGACTGCGGGGGAGGCCATACGCTGTGACCTTTCTGGCGCGAACGCGCGTTCAGGGGATCAGCAAAACGTGTCAAGTATAACTTAGCAAGCGGGGCCCTCATGCGGGGCGTCATTGAATATTGAAGCGTTCCGGCGAGAAGGGCGACATGTCGTGCTCAGGACTGGTGCCGGTGATCACCTGTGCCATCACCTGCGCGGTGATGGGCGCGAGCAGGATTCCATCCCGAAAATGCCCGGTCGCCACAAAATAGCCCGGAATCCGCGTGGCACCGAGGATGGGCAAACTATCGGGAGAACCTGGCCGCAAACCTGCCCACGCCTCCAGCATGCGGCCCTGACTCAGCGAGGGAACCAGACCGATTGCCGCCTGGTGCATCCGCTGAATGGTGTCCACGTCGGTGCGCTTGTCGTACCCCGCTTCTTCAACCGTGGCTCCCACCAGAATGCGGCCGTCGCTGCGCGGAACTAAATACACTTCGGGAGCACGGATCACGTGGCGTACCAGATCCCGGCATGCACTAACCACAGACAGCATCTGGCGCTTGACCGGACGAGTGGGGAACTGGCGCGGTGGTAATTGCCCCGCCCACGCGCCCGCGCAATTCACGACTGCGGGAGCGCTGTAACTGGTCCTGTCACTTCTGACGCCGGCCACCGTTCCGTTTGAAAGAAGCACTGCGGTGACCGCCGTCCCGGAAGAAATATCCACTCCCCGATGCCTGGCCGCCTTTAGCGCGGCCGAAGTAAGGGCGCGAGGATCCACGCTGCGTTCCTTCAAATAGATTGAAGGCCGTTTTGCGTCGGCCAGCCCAGGCTCAAGTTCCGCCAACGGCGTGGGAAGCGGATGGTCCCTCGCCAACTCAGGCCACTCGCAGACACGCTCGGGAGAGAGAATGAATATGGTGCCCTGGTCGCGCAGATCAACGTCCACGCCGGACTCGTCCTGCAACTCGTGAACAAATTCGGGATACAAGCGAGCGCTCGCCGTGGCCAGAGGCTGAAGTATCGGCGGAGTTTCCAGCGAAGAGTCAGCCAGCATACCGGCGGCAGCGTAAGACGCCTCCCGCCCCGGTTCTCCACGTTCCACTATCAGAACGGTGGCGCCACGCTTCCGCAGTGCAATTGAGAGTGAGAGCCCAATGATTCCACCGCCCACGATGACGACGTCCCAGGACTTCACCCAGGCATTGTAGAAGACAACCTTGACGGCATTGGATTCAGTTTAGAAGCTACCTAGCTTTACCGCAGCTCGCCTTCGTCCGAGGGAGCAGCGCCAACTCCCCGCGTCCAAGCCGGGGAATCGCTCCCTGCTGGTGAATGAGTTTCTCCGGAAACTAAGTGACCGCTCGCGAAAATTGCCGTAAGCACCCGTTTACGCCACCGAGCCAATCGGAAGCGCAGAAGCTGTGAGCTGAAGCGCAGCACGCACTAAAGTGCCATTGACGAGACAGCGCCCTCGCAGTAGCGTTCCGGTGCGCCGCTCCTCGAAAAAAAATCTCCCCGTTTTGCAACGGACTCCCCGCCTTTGCTCCTCGATGCGACGTGTTAAAGACCCCAGGGTTCGGCCCAATCAGCGTGCGAACGATCATGAAGATCATCCCTGCACCATCCGACAAATTAGGAGCTTAATATGAGCACCAGGAAGATGGTTCCAATCGGGGCCACAAAGCAAGTATGTCTTATGCGGCGCACAAGCGTTTGGCTGTCTTTGAGCGTCGAGTGTCTACTGTTTTTGCTTGGGATGGCGCTAGCTATTCCGGCGCAAGCTCAAACCCACGCCTATATAGTGAATACCGGCTCCAACTCGGTCTCGGTGATCGACACGACGAGCAACACTGTGGTTGCGACGGTCAGCGTCGGGGGGTCGCCCCTAGAGGTGGCGATCACACCGGACGGGACTCGCGTCTATGTAACGAATGGCAATGACAACACCGTCTCAGTGGTCGACGCTGCGAGCAACACAGTGGTTGCCACGGTTAGGGTTGGGGCCCTCCCTTTTGGGGTGGCCATCACCCCGGACGGAACCCGCGCCTACGTAACGAATGCCACTGACAACACCCTCTCGGTGATCGACACTGCGAGCAACACTGTGGTTGCCACGGTGGGGGTGGGCGCCGGCCCCACGGCGGTGGCCATCACCCCGGACGGGACTCGCGTCTATGTAACGACTGGTGACGCCGTCTCAGTGATCGACGCTACGAGCAACACCGTGGTTGCCACGGTTGGGGTTTCGGGCTTGGGGGTGGCCATCACCCCGGATGGAACCCGCGCCTACGTAGCGACTTTTGGCCCGGTCTCGGTCATCGACACCGCGACCAACACCGTGGTTGCTACGGTCGTGACTGGGGGGGCTTGCACCAGAGGGGTGGCCATCGCCCCGAACGGAACCCGCGCCTACGTAACGCATTCGTGCTCCAACACCGTCTCGGTAATCGAC
>Ga0137395_10001722_pt1 | contig 10277 bp, 12 predicted proteins | sample czobulk216metaG_FD_108283 | JGI IMG/M metagenome (GOLD analysis project Ga0137395, IMG submission 108283) | Vadose zone soil microbial communities from Angelo Coast Range Reserve, California, USA - czobulk2.16 metaG | ecosystem: Environmental > Terrestrial > Soil > Vadose zone | place: USA...
GATCCGTTAATTCCGCCACAAACCGCCTTGCTACGCGAGGTCGGAATGCCGCTTTCCGCGCTCACTCCTGCTCCCACGAGAAATGAAGACGCGGTCAGTGGAGGAAACGGTGAGTGATTACTGTGGCGCGAATCATGGAAGGTGATGAGGAGCATCTTCCGCCAACGCAGCAGGCGCGATTCGCGATGCTCACACCGTCCGGTTAAAATGGGTTGGGCAAATCAAATGGCGAGCGACTCGGAAGTAAAGGTTAGCGCGGAAGGGATATTCGTATCGTGCTCCCAAGGGCCGAAGCGACTGTGGGAATTTCATCCTGATGACGTTACTTCGATAGGTGCCTATTCCGAAAACGGCAGGATGCATGAAGTGATTGTGACCGTGCTTCGCGACTTTGACGTGGTCGAAGGGACAAGCGGATTTAAAGAACTCAACGAACGGTTATCGAGAGAACTAAAGAGCGAGATTAGAGTTGATCCAAAGCATGGGACATCACCTTTGGGAGTTGTTCTCTGGCCACCTCACTTGGCTGGAGGCGATTTGTGGGAGTTTTACATCATCGGGGCGGATTTACTTGCAAGGTATGTCTCGCCTGACACTTCAGATGCCGAGCGAGGCCTTTGTAGACCCGTTCGACGTGAGATGGCGCAAAACGCCAAACCTCGTTGGCCAGAAGATTTTCCGCAACCATTGATTGACCGAGGATTCGCGTACCACGGCGACGTGGCTTGGTGTAAAGACGATGCGGTGCTTGCGGCTGAGTGGCTAAGTGCAAGAGAAGCGGCGATTGTCGATGCTGAACTTTGGCTCGTCAAGAATGCAATCGTTCAGCCCCACATACAAACGGCGTCTGGAGTTATTGCCTGCCGCTATCGGACAACGACTCAGCCCTCCGAAACGTGGGAAGGATTTGCGAATCGCGCCTTGAACGAGACAACAGCCTTTATACGCAAATTTCAATGGCCGAAGAGCGCCAATGAACCCGCCGAACAGGAGGCGCGGTTTTGCCTCGGCTGGGTCTGGAAATATTGGCTTGAGGAGGATGGATTTAGTTTTCCGAAATAGCCTGCATCCTTTTGTTTCCCTGTCTTCTCGTAGAGTTGTTTCCCCGTCTTCTCGTACAGGCAGTCGGCCATGGTCATAGCCGCATCGGTCATCCTGCTTCTGGCAATCCTGCTGGCTCCAATCCTCCTAATTAGGCTCCGCAAACGGTGGGTTGCAGCCTTCAACTTAGCGGTAACGAACCGAATCACCAGCCGATTCGCCGACCGATTGCCGGGCTTCGGCGTCCTTACGCACGTAGGTCGAAAGTCAGGCAGGCATGCGCCTCGGCTGACCTCCCCGGATCAACGGGGAGATTTCGCACTTGTGGATTAGTACCCCTCTTGGTAGCCTCGATTGCCGATAGAAAGGCGTTCTCACTTATGCGTTGGGCAATGTCATTGATCGTTGTTTTATCGTCTATCTTGGTTGTTAGTTCTCAAGGACAGAAGAATGCCAGTAGCGTTACGACGCAGGCCGATATAACAGATAGGGACTTGTCCAACATCAGTCTTGACCTCACGACCAACAACAAGGGCATCATTGTTTCGCTCAACAAGGAACCTGAGCTTGACGCAAGAGCCGTGCGGGTGAACTTCGAGTCTATAAGCGGAGACGCCTCAAGGGCGGATGTCATGCGCGTTGTCCTGCAATCATTGTCGAAACTGGCTCCGTATCATCTCACGCTGATTGAGTTCGCCAGCGGTGGACAAGAGCGTCTTCTCCTCGATGGTAAGGATATTTCTGATATTGCCTTCCAGTACCAGCACGATAAAGCCGTTCCCGCGTGGCGGATGTTTGCCGAGCGGGCGACTAAGCCCGATGGCACCAAGATCAAGTTGCCGGAAGGACTCATGGCCCAGACAACAGCATCGTTTGGGCTGGTCGATGAGTTAATAGCCAGCAGCAGCAAGAGTGGCAAAACATCCGTCATCGTCCCCGGAGTTAGCACGAACTCCGACGAGGGGTTGAGGAAGGCAGACACATGGCACCCCGCCGATTCTGATGACCACGGCGATGTTCTTAACCACATGCTACAGACGGTTCGTGCCAGAGCGCTGTCAGTCAAAGACAATAGCCGTCTCGATTTTCAAGAAGTGGAACAAACGATGGTGAGCCTGAATGCAGCCCTCCTAAAGGCGCTGACTGACGCCAAGATCGCTTTACAACAGCAGGAGCAGGGTGGGAAGGCGGTGGTTCCGGCTGGTTCTTCAGAACTGCTCGAACTCCAGTTAAAGTTCAAGGACATTTTTCCGATCACAGACGAGAATCTGCTCGTTCCCGTTACGCCAGCTTTAGCATATTCGGTACCCGAGTCTAGTTTTGCGGGACTGATCGTCTATGGAAAACACCGGGAGGCGAAGACACGCATCAGTGGCAAGGCGAAGGTATGGCACTCCGGCGTCTCAACATACTCAAGCGGGCACAGCTACTACGACACCTTTCTTGAAACCGACAAGGGGCGCATGCACCCCACCATGAATGGGGTGTTGCTACGCTGGGGCGACATCAAGGACAAAATTGCCTTTGATGTTTCGAGCAAGAAGTTGGAGGAAGATTCCGACATGGAGCGACGTGCGCTCAGCGAGGCAAATTAAGCTTCCTTCTCCTCGAACACGTCACAACAGGCGTAAAGCCTCTCCCGGACCTTGAGAATACGGTTCAAAACAGTCTCGTCGGGGACGCCAAACCTCTCAATAACTTGCAGGGACTTAAGTTTTAGCGCACTACGGGGATCCACAGTCAAAGAAGCGGTATCGCCCCAAGAATCCAAACGGATTGCCGACGTGAAAGATGATGAATTTGAAGGGGATGAACAAGTCCAGAAAGCGATGAACTGCGAGAAGCGACTTGTTGATGCCGAGTTCATCTAGCACTCTGAGGGGAAAAGAAGTCGGGATCAAGCCGAGGTCGATCTATCCCAGCAAAACTGTCGCAATGCTGAGCCATTCCGTATCCAGCGGCTCCCGGCAAACAGGCTGCCCCGCTCGACCATACCAGTACTCTGCGTTGCCCTGATCGCCTTCCTTGCGATGCAGGTAAGCGTGCACCCACGAACCCTCGGGGCCTTCGTCCTGCTGCGCTGATTCGTGCGCCCGCGTCCAATCGCCCTTCGCATCCCACCATAGTCCGACGAGCGCGGGTGTGAGTTCCGCAGGCGGCTCGGACTCCGTGAGTGACTTGCGAAAATCTTCCAAGGTCATGTTGGATAACTCGTGACACCTTGTCCGGATGCCATGATACGCTCCATCTTTTGGGTAGGGTGGACACAACGTGCGCTACTGGTGGGTAAACCAGAACCAGACGTATCGGCAGGAGATTGAAGGCGGCTATCTCTGGTCGCCGAAGCGCAATGCCAACGGAGCGCGGAACCCATTCTATGAATTCATGCGAGAGGTAGCACCGGGAGACCTTGTTTTCTCTTTCGTGGATACTCGCATCGCCGCCATCGGAACAGTCGCGTCCTATTGTTATGAAAATCCTAAGCCCGCCGAATTCGGTGGAGTGGGGCTGAATTGGGAGCCTATTGGATGGCGGGTGCGGGTCAATTTCATTTCGCTTCTAAACAAGGTTCGCCCCAAGGATCATATTGATGTGGTGAGGCGGGTTTTGCCTTCACGCTATTCCCCATTGCAGGACTCAGGGAACGGAATTCAATCTGTCTATTTGACCGAAGTACCACTGCCTCTTGCAGAGGTACTGATCGGATTGATTGGCAAAGAGGCAGCACTACTGAACGACCGGGCCGCCAGATCGACGCTCAAGACACCCATGCAGGTTGAAAATGCTGATCTAGAAATGTGGGAGCATCACATCGAGTCCGAGATCGAATCTAATCGTCAACTTCCAGAAACCGACCGTGAAGCACTTATCGTAGCGCGACGAGGGCAGGGTCTTTTTAAACAGCGGGTCATGCAGGTTGAAAACGGATGCAGAATCACGGGAGTCACTAATCCGATCCATTTGAGGGCTAGCCACTGCAAGCCTTGGCGGGATTCAAGCAATGAGGAGCGACTGAACGGCGAGAACGGGCTTTTGTTGACTCCGACAATGGATCACCTCTTTGATCGCGGATTCATCAGCTTCGAGGATTCCGGGTTAGTCATCGTTTCTCCCGTTGCGCACGCCCCGTCTCTGAACCGAATGGGAGTGGCGACAGATCGCGTCATCAATGTTGGAAGCTTTACTCAGGGTCAAAAGCAGTTTCTTGACTACCATCGAGAATCCGTTCTATTGCAAGCGCGCCATTAGACCCTCTCGTTCATCTTGAAACGGAGTTTGCCAACAACCGGGCATCCAAGTTAGGTAGCAGAAGCGAATGAAGAGAGATTCCCGCCAGTAGCACCGAACATCAGGCCAAGCGTGCTTGCTGCACCATTTCGACCAGCACCTTTCTGGTTTCTGCCGGGTTGCTCACTTCTCGCAAGAATGCAATGCGAGCGGCCTCGCACGCCATCGCTCGTTTTCACACGCACATGAAACCCAAGGCGGTCAACTGCGATCATCGTTGCTTCCTGCGCCTCAATACGAGCAAACTTCCGGGCAAGTAGGACGAGCCAATCCTTATGGTCGGCGGTCATGGGTCGATAGATCTCGTCCGTTGAGTCAGCAAGAGTATCGGGTTGGCTGCGTCCGTATTCAGAGGCAGATACCCAACCCATCACCCCGAAGCCGCCAACGTAATAGATGTCCACCACATCCATGCGGTAAAAAGAGAAGTCTTCAAAATCCACCCAATACTTACTGTTAGCACAGCGGGCTATGTAAAGCTTGCGAGCCTCGGCGACCCCCGCCTCCGGTATCGGCATAACATTTCCTACTAGAGTTACTCTGGATGCTCCGAGCGGATCACTACCAGCGTCATCCTGCGTCACAAGCAAGCTAGCGCGAGGGTCCGCCTGCAAGTTCTGCGTATGCATCGCCATCGTGCTGATGAGGAAGATGGGACGACCGTGTTCGTCCAGTCCGTAGGGCATAACTGATCCGAAAGGAAACCCCGGCTGTTTGCGCGAAAGGGTCGAGAGGCTTCCAATGCGGGAAATGTAGACCAAAGTTCGTGCTCGCTCGGCGAATGAAGGTTCTGGGACGGAAGGCTGATCACTCGCCCCGCTAGTGCCTGCGTGTTTTCTGATGGACGAGGAAGACATCGCCGCCTTCTGGCAGTTTAAATAATCGTCTTGGGGTTGTATACCGAGGCAAGTCGGTCGGAACTGTCGAGTGGAAACAGTTAGGAAAGTTAGCTACGGCGATTCAGAATGCAAAGGGACACTTGACTGTCCCAAAAACCCGTGCCCAGTGCCCCTAGTCACTCCCTCCTATACAATTAGGCCGCAATCAAAATACCGAGGGGGTAACAATGTCGAATTTAGAGAATGCACTACGGGAGCTTCGCGAAAGGCGCAGTAAAGCGCGGATAGAAATTGAGAAGTTAGACCAAATAATTTTTGGGATCGAGTCTTTAAACCATATGGGTGCATTGCATAAGTCAAGCCAACCGACCCGAATTATTTCGGCGGCTTCACGTCGCAAAATGGCGCTCGCACAAAAAGCACGATGGGCAAGCGTTCGTAAACAATCGCAGCCAGCAGCGGCTGTAGCGAAAGCAACGGGCGCGACTCCTGCCAAGCGTACCATGTCGGCAGCAGCCCGCAGGAAGATCGCGGCGACACAAAAAGCACGGTGGGCGAAGATTAGGGCGCAGCAGAAGAAGGCGGCATAGAGACAACGGAGCCTGCTACTCAGGTGGCGGGCTCACCTCCAAGAGAGGATTTATTTTCGATAGGAATGGTCAGGGATGTGTGGGACATCAAACACGACATCGGAGAAAAAGCCAGTCCTTCCCCAATTCCCCAGTCTAACCACTGGGCGGAAAACCATGAGCGAAAGAGAGCAAGCCTGCCCCGAGCCCCGGCGTCCCGCCGTTTGTGGTTAGAACTCAACTCTTCACCTGCCCGACTTCGGCTTCTACCTCGTGCACCAATTCGGCTGCGGAAATCGTAACCGTGTCCGCTATGCCACGAGTGCTGGCCCTGCGCTCATGTTCGTGGACATCGATAACGGTGAGGAAGATGGTTTTGTGGTTGTATTCAAATCTCGGTATGCCATCAGGGGCGGACGGAAGCTCCACTCTCAACTGTTTGTTTGACACGTTAAACACAATCAGGTGTCCCAAAGGCTCGTTGTAATCCCAACAGTATCGGAAGACCTGATATAAGCCCTTCTTGATGTCTGAAGGCCCTTTGCTCCGCGCAGGGTCGAAGATTTTGACCTCTCCTATGAAAGGGTGCTCGGAATCGTCCAGCGATACGACATCCGGCTTTCCCGAAGCGGTCGTGGGCTCCACATGGAACGGCAACCCTTGGTCGAAAAGGAACTCGAACATATGCTTCTTCAGCCGACTCTCGCCCCGCAAAGTGTCTCCTTCGTATAGGGCCACCACTTCATCCCTCCTGTACCACTCAACTTTGTGTTTGTAGCGGGTGAGTGTTGCAAGGACGACGTTGCCATCGTCCAGTTTCTCATCGAGATAATCGAAGAGCGGTTCAACGTACCAGTTCCTAAAAAGCTCTAAGCCTTCCCGCAAGCCGCCGCTCGCATCGATGTAGAACCTATTGGGGTTGTCCTGAGTCGCGAAAGTCTGCCATTTCACATATCCCAGCATTGCAGCCTCCTCCCAGTCTCGCCCAATTTGTGCGAATTGGGGCCAGCCGTTCGTGCTTCGTTCACGATGTCTGGGTTGCGTGCCAGCAGTTCGGACACGACCGCCTTCAAAACTGAATTGCTGTTTACGAATGCAAAGAACTGCGTCGACAACGCCAGAAATTCTAGATGTCCGCAGGATGAGACGCGGGAGTGACGAGTTCGAACCTTAACTCTGAGGTCGCTTAGCATGGGAATCCTCAAATCTTGATGGTTATGTTCTTGGGAAACTCGCGAATGAAGTCTTCGATTGCCCTCTTTGCTTTGTCCATGCCACCGTCCATTGGCACCAGACGTATGCCCCTCTTACAACCTCGACAAGGAATGGTCAAGCCGAATCGCACTTCTCGTACGGTGACTGCATTGGGAAACTCGCACGACGGACACGCAAACTCGAACCTACCTTTGTCGAGGGTGAACATGCTAAAGATTGTAGTTCTATATGCTGATTCGTAATGTCAACCTGACACTTCTTCTGGCGGTCCAAGGCTGAGTCCAAGGTCGGGAAATTGATGGACTTCTTCAGTCCAACATGTTCGGGTGCTCAAAGATTGAACAAAAGTATCATTGACGCCGCCATGCCAGTCGCAGGTACCTCGCACAATACCCGCCAGACTGGCCACAAAGGCTGCCATGACCTCTGATACGCCGGAGCCGACCTGAGTCCCTCCCGGCAGCAAAATACCTCGCAAATTCGGCTTACAGGCTCCTCAGCCCAAACTTTGAAAGAAGAAAATCCATGCTATCTCTGACGCCATCGCCAAACTCATGGCTGATACACCGCACACGATCTAAGCGGGCGACAAGGTCGTCGCGGCGCTCGACCGATAGTGTGTTTACGATCTTGAGCGCCTGCTCGAACATGCTGCACTAGTGCATCGAAGTATCCCTCATCATCATTCCTAACGTCGCTGCAAAATCCAGCCGCCCGCTCGCAGTAAAAAACCATCAACTCTGCCAGTTCCTCCGGATCGCCAACTGCCTTCTTGTAATCAGAGATGGCCCGCTTGGCTTGAGAGACCGATGTGTCCTGCTTTCGGAACAGGTCAGGCCAAAGCCACCGATCAATGGTTTTCTTGTACGGTTCCAGCACGTCCTCAGCCAAGCCAAAGCGGGCATGAAGAAATGTCTGGTTATCTTTGTGCGCACTGTAGAGACTCTGAATCAATCCCAGCAGTGCTGCCCGGTCAAAATCTGCGAGTCTTGCTTTGACATCTGTCCACGTGGGTTCCGATTTCGCCTTACGTTTGGTCATACGCTCCACGATTCTACCCATCCGGGCCAAACGCCGGAAATCTGGCTCGTAATGATTCACGCAATCCAGAGCCCTCCGTGGCAAAATGAGTCCCGCACATGAACGCTGCGATCCCAGAGCGAAGCGCTGTCTCCGAAGAAATCTCCGGCGTCATCGAGCGTGTCACTTTCCACAACGACGATAGCGGCTTCTGCGTCCTGCGGGTGAAAACAAAGGGGTACCGAGAGGAAACGACAGTCATCGGGTCGTTGCCCTCAGTGACCGCTGGGGAATGGCTGGTCGCGGAGGGATGTTGGGTCAGGGATCGGGAGCACGGGCTGCAATTCAAAGCCAGCACTATGAAGACCGTGCCGCCGACCACCGCCGAGGGGATCGAGCGGTATCTCGGCAGCGGGTTGGTAAAGGGCATCGGGCCGATTCTGGCGAAGAAGCTGGTCTTCCGATTCGGAGCCGAGGTTCTAGTTGTGATCGAGAAGCGCCCCGCCGAATTGCAGACCGTCGATGGCATCGGCCCCAAGCGCCGGGAGCGGATCGCCTACGCATGGCAGGAAGCAAAGCAAGTACGAGAAATCATGTTGTTCCTGCACAGCCATGGCGTCAGCACCAGCCGGGCGGTGCGCATCTTCAAGACGTATGGCGAGCATGCAATAGAACAAGTGCGGAGCAATCCCTACATGCTGGCGAAAGATATCTACGGGATCGGCTTCGCGACCGCCGACCAGATCGCGCAGAAGGTCGGGATTCCGCGAGATTCGCTGAACCGAGCAAGGGCGGGCATCGACCATGTTCTTTTGGAAGCGACTTCTGACGGACACTGTGCCTTGCCACTGGAAAAACTCAAGGTCATGGCGGTGAAGCTGTTGGAGGTGGGCGAAGCGCCAGTCGAGCAGGCGTTGTCGCAGATGCTCACGAGTGGCTCCCTACTATTGGAGGAGATTGACGCTGAGCCGCTGATCTTCTTGCCGCATCTCCGGAGAGCGGAAGAAGGCATTGCGCTGAGGGTCAAGCGGCTGGCAGGAGGGATGACCGCCTACCCGCCAATCGATTTCGAGAAAGCGGTCGCGTGGTGCGAGGGACGGACGGGCAAGACCCTTGCTCCCAGCCAGCGTGCGGCGCTGAAGACGGTTCTCGGGAACCGAATCGTGGTGATCACAGGTGGGCCGGGCGTGGGAAAAACCACGCTAGTGAATTCGATCCTGATGATCTTGCGTGTCAAGGGCGTGAAGTGCCTGCTGTGCGCCCCGACCGGACGGGCGGCGAAGGGGCTCACTGAGACCACGGGCTTGGAAGCGAAGACCATCCATCGCCTGCTGGAAATCAATCCCGCAACTGGGCGGTTCACTAGGGACGAATCGAACCCGCTGGCATGCGACCTATTGGTTGTGGACGAAACCTCGATGGTGGATGTGCTACTGATGCACTCGCTGGTGCGGGCTCTTAGCAACCATGCCGGATTGATTCTGGTCGGGGACGTAGACCAGCTTCCGTCCGTGGGGCCGGGAACGGTGCTGGGGGACTTGATCGAAAGCGGTGTGGTGCCAGTTGTGCGCCTCACTGAGGTGTTCAGGCAAGCTGCGGATAGCAGAATCATTACCACCGCGCACCGGATTCGTCGGGGGCAGATGCCGGACATGAGGGAAGCAGACCCGAATTCCGACTTTCATTTCGTCGAGCGGGACGATCCGGAGAAGATCGTGGCGACACTGGTCAAGCTGGTGCAGGAGAGGATTCCGGAGCGGTTTGGTTTAGACTCGATCCGCGACGTTCAGGTTCTTTGCCCCATGAATCGGGGATCGCTCGGTGTGCGAGAACTGAACATAGCACTTCAGCAAGCATTGAATCCGCATCAGTCCGGTCAACCATCTGTTGAGCGGTTCGGATGGAAATTCCAGATGCGCGACAAAGTTATCCAGAGGAGAACGACTACGACAAACAAGTGTTCAACGGGGACATCGGAACCGTTGATCGAATCGATGCGGTCGAGCATCAGGTTGTGGTGCGTTTCGATGACCGGATGGTGAAATACGACTTCGGCGAACTGGACGAGGTTGCCCCGGCTTACGCGGTCACAATTCACAAATCGCAGGGGTCGGAGTTCCCGGCGGTGGTGATCCCGCTCGCCACCCAGCACTACATGCTCCTGCAACGGAACCTGATATACACGGGGATCACGCGGGGCAAGAAGCTGGTTGTGCTGATCGGGCAGAAGAAGGCGCTGGGCATCGCTGTCCGCAACGACCGTCCGCAGAGGCGGTATTCTGGGCTGCTGGATAGTCTAAAGGGC
>Ga0137395_10001723_pt1 | contig 10268 bp, 9 predicted proteins | sample czobulk216metaG_FD_108283 | JGI IMG/M metagenome (GOLD analysis project Ga0137395, IMG submission 108283) | Vadose zone soil microbial communities from Angelo Coast Range Reserve, California, USA - czobulk2.16 metaG | ecosystem: Environmental > Terrestrial > Soil > Vadose zone | place: USA...
AGGTCGAGCACTGGCCGGGGTAATTGGGCAGGCGCACTCAGCGCCCAAACAACTTACACGGTCGCGAAGGCGCATGGGGGACATTACGCCATTGAACTAAAGACTAGTACAGAAAAGTGAACGTAGCTATCCCATGAATCACCTAAATTGTTGTCCAAGACCATCTAACCCGCGTGAGAGATTTGATCTAACCCGCCTTTATTTTATTTGGACGGAGCAGGCGGATTTGCGACTACCAGAGTGGCTTCCGAGCAGGGTTCTGAGGAAGTTTCTCTGTGCAAGATTACCTGTAAGCTGCTGATTCTGCCTGAATCGGGTTCCCATCGCAAAGCCGGAGCGTTAAAGTCACTTTTCGTTGCAGGATCAGCAGCTTTAGCGGAAATTCGGCAGAATCTGGCTTGGTGCGGAGCAATTCCTGCAAATACTTGAGAGTAATTGGTTTATTGCATTTATCGCATTACGATATTGTTAGCAGACCCATTTCTGCTGTTTTTACCTATGAATTTGAAATGCCTGCCCATTTGGCGGGGCGCTGGGCTTTTCGCTTGCTTCTGTCTATGATACCGAGTTATACAAACGAGCGGGACGAGCCAGCGCTTGAACGCTGACCCGCCCCTAACCACAAATCACCTTCCTAGAAAGGCGACCCTATGGCTGTCCTTGATGTTACCCAAAAGGCGGGGATATACGAAGCCCTGTCATCGCTGAACACAGCCTTTACCGGAATCGTCCAGCACCTTCAGACGCTACAGCAAACCGGACTGTTCCAATCGAAAGCGGCCAAGCTGTTCCCAAGTTTTGCTCTTGAGTTGCAAGCCGAATTTAACCAAGAGTTTCTCGAAACCCTACATCAGTTCGAGCTTGATGATTGGGGACGTTACGGCAAGGCCCGCGAGAAATGGGAAAAGCATCTCCGCGATCCTGACGACGTGTTTATCCACGCTGAAGAACGCAGAAAGCAACTCGCCAAACAACGCAAGAAACGCTGATCACTTTCACAACTCAAAACCAGACAGACCCGCCGGAAAAAGGCGGGTTTTTATTCCCCTGCGTTGCAGTTCAAGACAGCCGCGAAGCATCAGGCCGCGCCTAGGATGGATCAGGCGACAGGGTACGGGGGGGACTCCCCGGCCACCCTTTCCGCTGAAATATGGGACCCCACTTTTTCAAAAACAAAAACTGGCAAAGACGAAAGCGTAAGGTGTACGCGATCTACGCATGACCGGGCTTGCCCGTTCCAAAAACGTGTCTGAATTTCCTCTCTGACCAGTACTGGAAATCAACAATTTGCAGACATAGCCTTAGCCATTCCATAAACGTCCGTTATTGGTACGATTTCTCTTGACTGATTTACTGATCTCAGTAAATACTTGGCGCATGAACATCGCCATTTACAGCCGCGTTTCCACCAAAGACAAGGGCCAGGACGTAGAAAACCAGCTTCGGCAGCTTCGGGAGTTCTGTGCAAAGCAGGGATGGACGATTGTGCGGGAGTTCATCGACCACGCCAGCGGAAAGCGCAGTGACCGAGAGCAGTTCCAGGCTATGTTTGCCGCCGCGTCTCGACGGGAGTTCGATTTGGTACTTTTCTGGTCGCTGGATCGCTTTTCGCGTGAAGGCGTATATGAGACGTTGCAGCATCTTCAGAGGCTCACAGCTTATGGCGTCGGCTATCGTTCGTTTACAGAGCAATATCTTGACAGCTGCGGCCTGTTTAAAGACGCTGTGATCTCAATTCTGGCGACCATTGCCAAACAAGAACGAGTGCGCCTGTCTGAAAGAACAGTCGCGGGGCTGCAAAGGGCAAGGCAGCATGGCCGAGTCGGGGGAAGACCGCGTATCGTGTGCGACCGTGAAAAGCTAATGGAGATGCGGCGTTCCGGTCTAAGCTTGGGGCAGATTGCCGATCAGCTTGGTCTTTCCAAAACGACAGTTGCCCGGATGGTGAGCGCATGAAAACAAAAAACAGGCCAAGGGAAGAAAAGCCGGTTGTGCAGACTGTCAAATTGGAGACACCATTGTTTGTGCGTTTGAAAACTTTTGGTGCAAAAACCAGACGGAGCAATCAGGACATTCTGCGAAGTGCGTTAATCGAATATCTAAAAAAGATGACAGGATGAACTTGGTAGTGGTTGCGATTGTAAACGCCCATATTATGCGCTACTCTGTTCTGAAAAGGGGAACTGCAAAACAATGGCAACGCCTCAGCAAGAGCCAAATCCCGATAGTTTAGAACCAATCAGGGACCTACTTACCTACCTGCGCACCGAAAACATCTCGAACCGAGAGTATCTCAGAGATCAGGCCGATGCCGACCGGGATTTGCTTACGAAAACGGCTAAGCTGGTGGCTGTACCTCTTGCGGTGTTGATTGCAGTCGTAGGGTTTCTTGGTTTCAAGAGCCTGTCTGATTTGAAAAGCGCCATCCAAAACGAGGCACACAGCGAAAGTAAAGCTGAGATTGCACGTATGCAAACTGAGACGGATGCGCAAATTAAATCAATGCAATCGGATATTCGTGAGCGTTTGAACCAGCAATTCCAGAGCCAGAATTTACGAGGCATTGTTATGGAAGCTGCGAAAGAACATACTCAAACGACAGCAAAGCCGCTTATTCAAGCCGAGGTAGGAAGTCAAGTTAAACGAAGGCTCGATGCAGAACAAGGAAGCATTCAGCGTGCGATTACAGATCAAACCCAAGCTGCCGTAAAGCAGATGACCCCTCAAATCGATAGGCTTGTCAAAGAAAATGTGGACTCAAAAATACAAAGCCAAGTTGAGCCTGTTAGAAAGGAGCTTGCTGCCGTCCAACGGAGTGGACAGATACAAGGCTTGATCAATCGGATGAATGCTGATGATGCCCAGGCATTCGACCTCTTAGCGACCATGCCTATCCTGTCCCTCGAATCTGATGAACAAAAATTAATCGCATCTTCCTTGAGGAGCGTGTTCCTTATGGAGAATCAGGGCATGTTCGTGAGTCGTTCATTCCCTCAACCGATGTCGGATGAACAACTAGTCAGCTTTCTAAACAATACCGAGCCGACCACCCGTCAGGCGGCACTTGATACGTTAGTGAGTAAAAAGAATGTTAAGTTACTGCCTCAAATCGTGAACACTCTGCAAAACGATTCTTCGCTTGCCGTCCGTGCTTCTGCGTATCGACTCTTCAATACATGGACAGGACAAAAGTTCAACGTACTTGACAAACCGAGCCTCCTGCAATGGTGGAATCAACATCAGAAAGAGTTTACGGCACAATAGTGACTTTCCTGTGGAAGGACACGGACGCACGTCTATTGTGTATCTCTCCGAAATGAAAGCCGAATCTAGTTACCTCTTGAGGTACTGACCTTTGAACGAAGGAAGTGCAGCAGTCGTTGTCACGTTGGGTGGTGAATGCTTCCGAGCAACGTACCAGCGACCGGAAGCAAGCCACGACAAGGATGGCGTTCTTTACCTGTTCGCCCTCGAAGACCTAAAGGACCAAAAAAGGGGAGAACGTCTGGTTTCGCTCTTTAGAAGTGGTCAAGACAAAGTGTTGCGGCCCAACCATGATGCAATCATCGACAATGTGCGCATCAACTGCTTGCGAAGAGCGTTTGATTCTCACACGCTCAGCTTCGATGTCGAGCACGAGGAACACAAATACCAAGAGATCATAATTCGCCCTCAAGAGTTCGAGCCACGTGCGCCGGTTTCCGATGAACAGGTGAGGCAGTTCATAATCCACAAAGCCTATTGGCTAGGGTACCGCTTCAACCCGCATCAGGCACCGATAGTGCCAGTACAGTTCGATAATCCAATCGACCTCGAATATTTGGGTGTGACCAGCGACACAATGAGACGGAACATCGGGCGTCTTGGTGCGCAGCATCGCCTTGAGAAGATCATGGAATGCTTCGCCAGACCGACAGAGCCATTTCTGCAAGAGTATGAGAAAGAACTGGCCGGGGCAGGACAGAAAAAGGATGAGAGGAAGGCTGAGGTGCCGAAGATCAATTCCCGCGACGTGTTTCTTGTGCATGGCCATGACATAGCAATGCAACAGACCGTGGCACGCTTTTTGGAAAAACTCAAACTGAGTCCGATTATCCTAAGTGAGCAGGCAAATAAAGGACGTACGATCATAGAAAAATTTGAGGCTCATTCAGATGTTCCCTTCGCAGTCGTGCTGCTCTCAGCCGACGACTTCGGGGGCACCAACGGAAAGCCATCTTCGCCGCGTGCCCGACAGAACGTGATTTTGGAGTTAGGTTACTTCATTGGGAAGCTCGGACGGGCGAATGTTTGCCCGCTGCACGATGGTGTCGTGGAACTGCCTTCAGACCTGCACGGGGTTGTTTGGGTGGCTTATGAAGGCGATTGGAAAATGCGATTGGCCAAGGAAATCAAAGCGGCAGGAATAGACGTAGAACTTGAATCAGGCATTATGACATTGCGCGAACCGTACGGCAGACCTCCATTAGGAAGGCGCTAAAACTGTAACAATTCACAATCCAGCGTACACAATACGCATGTCAGATGATTCTCCCGCCGTAACGTCTCTTACGTTCAAATACTGTCAGGGATATAGAAGCCGCGTCTTTATTGACCGGAATCCACTTTGACTCCGCATCTGCGTTTTCGGACTCACGTAACGGGGCGTTGTCGATTGTCTCATCTAAGTAGTTGAGAATTGAACGACATTCGCTGTAAAGGGGCTGCGCCTCACGGAGCACATTCGCTAGAGAGTTCAAACTGGCGGCACTAGGGCGCGCCATCCTCTTCCCGTTCTCATCAGCGCTTTCGGCAGCAATTCTTACCGGGTTGTGCTGTCATGCTTTTGTCAAACTCCGCCTAGCATTTCGACCCAATGGATTGATGGCCTTCAGGAGGCGCCCGTAGGAAGCCGTTTCAAAATAAGAAGAAATTTCTGAAATTTTTTCGCCTTGCGCGTCACTATCCCTATAAGAGACATTTTCAAGATTGCAAGTGAGGTAAGTCGTGTTCAACTTGAACAGATATGCGGCTGTGGCATCTTTATTGATCATCCTGACATTCGGCAGCTTGGCGTTGAATGCACAAAGCCAGTTCGTTTACGTGGTCAATCAATTATCCAACAATGTTTCCGCCTATACGCTAGACGCAAGCAGCGGCGCGCTTACTGCAGTGGCGGGATCACCGTTCGGGACGGGCAACGGTCCTAATGCCGCGGCAATCGATGGCAAGGGCATGTTCCTCTATGTAGCCAACCAGAATTTCCCCGCAGGTTCTGGGAGTATTTCCGCCTATGTCATCAATGCGGCCAGCGGCGTGCTGATACCTATAGCGGGGGCACCCTTTGTGGCGGATGGTGAACCCTATGGCTTGACCGTCGATCCTACCGGTAAGTTCGCCTATATAACCAACGTATTTTCCAACAGTGTTTCCGCCTATACCATTGACGCGATCAGCGGTGCGGTAACGCCGGCGGTGGGGTCACCCTTTGCGACGGGCGGCGGTGAGCCTGAAGGCGTCGCCGTTGATCCTACCGGCAAGTTCGTCTATGTACCCAACAGTGAAACCAATAGTGTTTCCGCATTTGCCATCAATGCAACCAGCGGTACGCTGACAGGGGTGGCTGGATCACCCTTTGCGACGGGCACCACTCCTCAAGGCGTGGGAAATGTCGCATTCGATCCTACCGGCAGGTTCGTATATGTAAGCAACCAAAATTCCAACACTATTTCCGCCTATTCCATCAATGCGACCAGCGGTGCGTTGACGCCAATAGTGGGGTCGCCATTTGCGACGGGCTCCCAGCCGACTGCCGTGGCCATCGGCCCGGCGGGCAAGTTCGTCTACGTGTCCAATGGCAACTCTAACAATATTTCCGCCTATACTATCGACGCAACCAGCGGCGCGCTGACGCCGATGGCGGGATCGCCCTTTGCAACGGGTCTCTTTCCCCACTGTGTAGCGATCGATTCTAGCGGCAAGTTCGTCTATGTGGCCAATGCTGGCTCCAATGATGTTTCCGCTTTTACCATGGATGCGACCACCGGTGTTCTAATGTCGGTAGCGGGGTCACCCTTTGCGGCGGGCAGTTCTCCCTTCGGCATAGCGATAGTGGGAACACCGATTAAAATCCCTGTGAGCAAAGATGAATGCAAGCACAACGGCTGGATGACGCTCTCCCGGCCCGATGGCAGCCAATTCAGGAATCAAGGACAATGCACTCAGTTCATCAACAGCCTGTAAACTGTCGTCGGACGACAGAGTTCTCGAATCGGTTAGCGGTTCAAAAATACAAAAATTCTAAGGTCGTCGCCTAGGGCGCGCCATCAAACAATTTGCCGAGATTCTGGTTCGTCGCAATGCCTGCATGGTGTTCTGCTGCCATCTGCCCCAGCGAGCGGGCGGGCCACACAAAGGTCTGGGTTTTATAGAAGGGGCGTGGCTTAAAGGAGAGGAGTTTAAGAAGGGCGGGAAGTCCCACATCTACAAGAACACCGGGTGTGCTCTTCAGACCAATGCGAGATGGGTCCTTCCATTGGGTTCAGCGTGGGCCGGCGGAAGGTTAGATCAGGCGAGCTTTTCTATTTTGCTGGCCTTTGCAGTGGCAGGATATTTGTGCGAACGGCAAGCAAGATTTTGGGCGGATAGCATCAGCAACAGAGGTGGGTCAAAGGGTGAAGGGGGCCGAAGTTGCAATGAAGTAAATCCATGGACAGCATTGCGGAAAATCCGCAAGCGCTGACCTCCGGCTCGCAAGGCTTTTCCGTGTTCATAAGAAAGGGATGACACCGAAGGATTCGCCAAACCTACCGCAAACAGATAGTACGATCCTTGAGGGACCCCTTCCAGCTTAAATACGCCGCCATCTTCAATCACGGCGCAACTCACAGGCTGGCCCTGGGGGATCCTGGTGTGGAACAGGCCCACGGCAATGGCACCGCGAAAATCGCCAGGAGTGGTGACATGGCCCTCGACGCGTGCCCCCATCTGGGTTTGTTCCCGGCCATTGACTGTGGCTGCCGGCGAAGGCTTAAGCCGGTTGTCTATGAGCTTGCGAAAGCGCACCGGAGAAACGCCCAGCACGTCGGCAAATCGCCGGCTGAAAGTGCCCACGCTGGTGTAACCCACTTCGTAACAGATATCGATCACTTTCTTTTGCGTTTCAGTTAGCAGACGTTTGGCCTGGTCGAGCCGCAGCGCGTAGAGGAATTGTACCGGCGGCACGCCAGTGACCTCGCGGAAGGTTCGGCTGAAGTGATAGGGGCTGGCAAAGCCGATCCGCGCCATCTGGTGGAGCGTCATGGGCTGATCGAGCTGGTTTCGCATCACTGTAATTACGCGCTCGACAGACTCATAATGAGATTGCAAAGTTGAATCGCGCATTCCTGGATAGCCCATAACTGTTGTCCTCTTTTTTGGTGATTGTCTGGTGCGGACAGTTTTTCCGTCACGACGCTTGAGCTTCAGCAAACTCTGCCAAAACCTCCCGTAGTTGTGCGGGGATGGAGGTGGGGAGCAGCTGTTCACCGTGCCGCCGCATGCAAGCGATCTCCTGCTCACCCCTGCCAACCAATTCGTCTTTGGCTCCTTCGCGCCAATATTCAAAGCGCATGGCAATCCTGTTTTGTGCTATGGCGCTTAAGAACATGCGGATGAGTACCTGATCGAATGCTTTCAACTCTCCCAGATATTGGCAGGAGCAATGAAGAGTCACCAGCGCGAGGCCTTGGTCCAGCTCTGCCAGAATTTCCGGGACGTATTGCCGGAGAAACATTTCGCGCGCCCGTCCCTGCCATCGCAGGTGGTTGACGTAATAAACATTTCCCACCAGGTTGGTCTCTTCAAACCCAACTACGTGCCGATAATCGAATGACCTCATGACTTATCGTGAAAAACAAAGGCGAAAGCCACCGCGCCGCCAGCTTCTTCAATTTGGGCCTGAACGGTGGCGCCCTTGAATGCCCCGGCGGAAAAGCTGGCCCAATTGCCGGTGGAACATGAAGTGAAAGAAACAGGCTGAGTGAAGCAGGCGCCGGCCTTTCTCAGGCTCTCTTTCAGCGCCCATATCTGCGTTGCGGCTTGATGGATGGATGCTCCGGATGCGCTGGCAAACTGTTGCGCCAGACTAAAGTGCTCCGCGCCAAGCAACTGCTCCCAATCCGCCGGCTCGCGGTCGACAATCTTTTCCAGGTCGCAGCCGGCAGCAAAGCATGCGGAAAGAAGCAAAGTCAATTCGCAACAGTGCGAGATGGAAACAAACGCGGGGCCGGGCTCTCCCGCGACTTCGGGTTTGCCATCAGGCCGGTGAATGAGCGCAGCGTGAGGGCCATGCATTTCCCGTATCAGGTTGCCATTGGTATCCGCATGCCTTTCTGCTGAGCCATGTGCTAAGCCAACTTTGATGTCCGCGCGCCCCAGGATCTGACGGACGCTTCTTTCCAGATACGGCGCCAGCAGCGCCAACGGCCATGGCGCGTGAGTTTCGATAGCGGACACCGCGCGCAAATGCAGCCCTTCCCATTGTTCACAAATTTCTCCATCCGCGTTTTCAATGCGAAGGTCATAGATGAGGTTGTCGCCGTCACATGATCGTTCTGTGGCATGAACGTGCGCGGCGCCGCGTGTCCAGCCGGCACTGGTTGCAATTCGGTCCACGCCCACCGGCAAGATGGTCTTGTGCGGGATGCATGCCTGGATCGAATGGAGCGCAGCGTCTCTGGACGCGGGGTCGCCCAGTACCAGTTCAGGAAAGAGATGCCGGGCAAACCATCGATCCTGTTTTGGTGGACGCAGTCTTGCGATACTTTGGTCAGACTGAAGCCGCTGATACGCTTCCACTCTATGAAACCGTCCGCTTTGGAAAAGAATGGGACCATACAAATCTCGGGAGGGATCTAAAGGGAGGTCTTGCTTTGCGCTGCGAACCGACGGCGGTCCAATCGTCTCAATCTGGTGTTCCTCAAAAACACACTCACCGCTGAAGTGGTCCACCTGAAAGCCGGTGTTGGAGCAGCGGATTACTGCCGAAACCACTCCGGGCCGCCGTCGCAGGGCTGCAATGCGGATGGTTACAGATTGATGACACGGGACGATGATAGGGCGAGCGAAACGTAAATTGCGGAAAGATGGCACGCAATCGGTTTGCTCCAGGGCCTTCGCAGTCTGCGCCATAGCTTCCATTCCCATCACCGCGGGAAAAAGTTGTTCACCCTGAAAGGTATGCTCCGCAACGTAAGCGTCGGAGTCATCACTTAAATCTGCGTCAACAATCAATTCGATTCCCGGCACGTACAAGCGAGGATGTTCCAGGAACCGCAACAGCGGCAAGGCGAGCTGATCGAATTTGAGAGTGGGCAAATTTCCAAACCGCCCTGTGATGATCGCTGAGGCCGGCGCTTCCTTCCACGCGATCATGGCCTTGAGTTGTTCGATCGCATCGTCCAACGGAAGAGGAGTTATACCCTGGCGAATGAGCGAATCCAGGACGCCCAGACGTTGTCCCATTCCAATCCCGCCCCAGACTGACCATTCAAGATTCAGGCAACGGCATTGCGGGTGTGCTTGCCGCCATTGCTCCACGACCAGGTTCAGCCACTCATTGGCCAGACCGTAATGCGCTTCTCCGTGCAGTCCGGTGCGGGCAATGATGGACCCAAACGTCAGCAGCAACCGAAGTTTGTCCGGCTGAACGTCGAGAAGGGTGAGCAGCCCCGCAAGTTTCGGAGCAAGTACCTGGTCTAAATCGGCGGTGGTGATTTCCTCCAGACGCTTCGGATGGTTGTTCCCAGCTCCATGCAACACGGCAGTGATCGGCCCAAGCTCTGTCTGGAAACTATGGAACGCACGTCTTACAGAATCGCCATTAGTCAAATCTGCCGCGAAATAGCGGAATGCCACACCGGCGTGAGCAAAACGGTCAAGATTGCTTGCCAGTTCTTTGTCTGTGGCCGGATCGGACCTGCCCAACAGCGCCAGGCGGCACCCTGAGAAGCGGGCCAGATGAAACGCGCTCTCCGCGGCGATACCTTTTCCGCCACCGGTAACTAGCAGGACATCATCGGCGTTTAACGCATCAAAATCCGCGGTGGGTTGAGGCCACATCAGTTCAAGACGGGGTTCGCGACGCACGCCGTCATTGTCATAATGTGCTTCCACAAAGCCGCGGTTGGTTGCGGCTTCGCAGGCCACCCAACCTGCGGAGGAAGGGTGGTCCATTGGAATATTCACAACCGCAACTCTGATCTTTGGATTTTCCAGATACAACGTACGTCCCAGCGCCCCCGCACCAG
>Ga0137395_10001724_pt1 | contig 10267 bp, 8 predicted proteins | sample czobulk216metaG_FD_108283 | JGI IMG/M metagenome (GOLD analysis project Ga0137395, IMG submission 108283) | Vadose zone soil microbial communities from Angelo Coast Range Reserve, California, USA - czobulk2.16 metaG | ecosystem: Environmental > Terrestrial > Soil > Vadose zone | place: USA...
CGATACGCCAGCCCGCACCCGTCGCCCCAAACGGAGTTGCCGCCACGGCGCTGCCGCATGGCTCCACAGGCACCCTGAACTCGGCGGCCGGTGCGCTCCGCCAACTGCTGAGCTCGCCGCCATCTGTCCCGCCTGAGCTCACCAAGCCTCCGGCATTGCCGTCGGTCCCGGCGCTGCCCTCGCCACTACCTTCGCTGCTGCCGTCGCCACTGCCTTCGCTGCTGCCCTCGCCGCCGCCGATCCCCTAGCCCAGAAGCATGCTCCAGCAATTTTGCTGGAGCGTTAATGGTCAATTTGCGCCATCGGTAACTTTACCGCTTGACGCCAGTATGGGACTCAAACTATCGTACAATGGACAAGCCCCTTATTGTTCTGGGGCAAATGACACGGGCAGGCGGCCGGGAAGGAGCAATCGTTGCGGCAAGGAAGGCCTAAGGGGGGGCTCGTTCTCCCTCGGCTGCCAGCATGATCGCAGCCGAGCTCGGTACCCCTGCCGTGGCCGTGGATCGGGAGCGTCCCGATTCGCGGGTAACCGATAACGGCGCCGTCAGGCGCGCGGACTCGGCCGATGAAATCCTCGTCACTGCGATCCTCGAGCGATCCAAAGCCGACGTCGGATGGTTGGCCTGGGATGACGGGCAGGATGCGGTGGTCGTTCCGGCGGTTGTGAGGTCCTTCCTCAATCCGTCCACCATCGGGGAATTCCCTGATGCGCCGCGGGAGTCGGTGGTCATCGATCGTGGCAAGGGGGATGGGCCCTGGGCTCTCTGGTGCCGGGCGCGTGGCATCCACTCCTGCGCCATCAGCCCGATCTTTGCCCGCGGCCAGGTGGTCGGCGTCATCGGCCTTGCCAGCTGCCGCGCCGGTGAGCTCGCCGACTTTGATCTCGATGGATTGCAGCTGGTCTCGTCGCTCGCCGTGCACGCCCGCACCTACGAAGCCCGCCTGGCAGGCGCGCGGCGCATGTTCGACGAAGTCAGCCGGACGCTGGAGAACGGGCTGACCCTCGATCGGGCCCTGCGGATCCCGCCCACGTATCGAGAGATCGCTCGCTCGGTCGGTGACTCGCTGGACGCCACCTATTGCCAGATCGCGATCCACGACGCCAGGGATGCGCTGACCATCCGCGGCCTGGGCGGGCACCGCCCACCCCGCAAGGCCGGCATCGTCGCCTGGCCGCTGGCCGAGCTCAGGCATTGTGCGGAGGCGCTCGGTGAGCGGCGTGGCGTCGTGCTCAAGCTCAGCGAGTACGACCCGGCGTTCGAGCCCGAACGTCGAGCGCTGTTTTCACCGACAACCAAGCTCGGTGTCATCCTGCCGTTCTTTGCCGGACCGAGGACGTCGGGTTTGCTGATCATCGGCGAGGAACGGCGCTCTCGGGGCCAGGCCATGTCGCCGGAACGGGTCGCCATCCTGGAACTGGTCGCCAGCCGGATCGGGCACATCCTCCGGATGTCGCGCCGGCTCGAATATGAACGAACGGCCGAACGGCGACGTGAGCGCCGACTGACCCGGGAGCGTCAGCACGTGGCTCGCGAGGTCCACGACCAGATTGGTCAGTCCCTCAGTGGACTCCTGGTACAGATCCGCTACGCGATGACCCGAGGCCAGGCTGGACCCGACGACTTGAAGGTGATGGAGGAGGCGGCCCGCAGCACCGTGCAGGGAGCTCGGTCGCTCGCCTATGGCCTTCGCAACCTGGAGCGCGGGATCGGTCCGCTGGAAAATGCCCGCAGCTACGCCGAGACGATGCTGCGGGCGGCGCACTGCACCCTGTCCTGGAGCGAAGAGCGATCCGATGTGCGTGTTCCCAACACGGTCTTGCGTGAAATCGCCCGGGTCCTCAAGGAATCGGTGAACAACATCGTCCGGCACGCCAACGCGAACGCCGTTCGAATTCGCATCCAGTACCCTGCGGGCCGAATCCGGGTCAGGATTCACGACAATGGCGTCGGCTTTTCACGCGGGGAAATCAATCTGACCCGCGAAGGCCGGGGTCTGGGGCTGCTCGGCAATCGGGAACGGCTGGAACGGCTCGGGGGCACCTTCGCGGTCCGCAGCTCGAAGACGGACGGCACCGTCGTCGTCGCCGAAGCCGCGGTTTCGCTCAACGGCAAGACCGGCAAGCACTGATGCTCCAGGCGAGCGCCGCCATCGTGGTCGCCAGCGGCGTGGGCGGGGACGGCCACCGCCTCGCGATCGTCGCCGATCGTCAGTTGTCGGGTGCGGCGCTCACCGCCCTGATCGTCGACGGATCCCGATACCAGCTGGTCCAGCAGACGCGAGGGGTTGCCGCGACCCGCCAGGCCCTGCACGACTTCCAGCCGGCGGTCGTCATCATCGACGCCAGCTGGTCGGAACGCACCAGCCTGGTTGACGCCCTTGGCTGCGACGAGAACGTCCTGATTCTGCTCGACCCCTACGATCATCCGGCGGTATTCATGAAGGCTGCCGGCGCCCGGGCGCGGGGCTACCTTTCTCGAACGGCCACGCGCCAGGGGCTCCACGACGCCATCGAGCGAGTACGCGGTGCGGACGACTACCTTGACGCCGCGATTGCCGGACGGATTCTCGGAGCGATCAGGCAGGCGAGCAACACGGTCGCATCGCGAGCCGGGCTGAGCGCGCGCGAACGGGATATCCTGATCCGGATCGCCGGTGGGCAGAGCACGAAGGAAATTGGGCGCGACTGCGCGATCACGCCCAAGACGGTTGCCAATCATGTGAACAATCTGTCCCATAAACTGCATGCGCGTAATCGCGGACAGCTGGTTCTCTATGCCGCGCAACAGGGGTTGACTACCATCTAGGACGCGTTGTCCCGGGCGGCTGGGACGGCTTTCCCATTCCGCGAATCCGTATTCGCACCATACATTTCGAGCATGGTGGTGGTGCCGCAGCTTCTCGATCTGCCCACCATCCGCGATCGGCCGCAGGCGATCATGGTCGGTCCGCATCCCCTGGTCCTGGCAGCACTCGCCCGCCTGATTTCGGGGCCACCACTGAACGTGTGCGTCGAGCTGATGACGCGGACCGATGAGGCGCTCGGCCGCATTGCCGAGGAGGGCCACGACCTCGTGTTCTGCGACCTGCGGTCCCCGCCAATCCCCGGGACCGAAATGGCCGCGCGGCTTTCGGAACGCCACGCGACGACCCGGGTCATCATCCTGGCGGACCAGGAAGACGCCGGCCAGATGCTCGCAGCTCTCGATTGCGGCGCTGCCGGCTTCTTCACCAAGGACGCCTCCGCGGACGAATTCATCGACGGCGTGCAAGCCGTCGCCGCCGGCCATTACGCCATCGGACGGCGGCTGGCGCGCGAGGCGCTCGCTCGACTTTCCGGGCACCAGCCGTCCACCGAAGGGCGATATGACCGGCTCTCGCCGGCGGAGCGAAGCATCCTGCTGCTGATCGGGCAAGCACAGACCACCCGTTCGATCGCCGCGGCGCGCGGGATCAGCGACAAGACCGTCCGTAACCACATGGCCAGCATCTACCGGAAGCTCGAGGTGCGCAACCGGTCCGAGGCGATGATGTGGTCACTCCGTATACACCCCGTCCCGGTCCAGGTGCATCCGTGACGCGCAGCCGTGCCCATCGGGCATGCGTGCTTTTCCTATTCCCGACGCGGCCGAGGCTGACGAGGCTGAAGTTATGCTCACCCTGAGGCGAGGCGACCCGGCGCGAACGGGTGCCATCCTGCCGGCGAGCCTCGACCAGGCGTTCCACCGGTGCATCGCGCTGGCGAGCCATTTCGGGGCGATCCGTCTCACCAGGCCGGACAATCTCAACCTGCGGGAATTCGTCCTGGAGCTCGACGACAGCTTCGCGTCACGCCTGCGATGGACGCTCGAACGGGTGGCAACCGGCACCCAGCTCACCATCCGCCGACCTTCCGGAATCGGGCGGCTCACCAACCTGGGGCGATACGGCTCCGCCGTCGACCGGCAGCTGGGCCGCGGGCTTCTCCTGCTACCGCACATCGCCAGCCTGAAGATTGTCGTCGTCGGCGGCGGGACGGGACTCTATACCACGCTCCTTGGCCTGCGCGATCGAAGCTGGAGCCTGACGGCCGTGATCAGCGGATTGCCCCGCAGTCCTGCCGCGCTGGCGCCCAAAGACCAGCTGGGCGCGCTCCCGAGCGACGATGCCGGCCTCTGCCTGGTGGGGTTGACCCCGACCGTCGAGGAAAACGTCGTGCTGCGCAGCCTGCTCAGTCATCGCATGGAGACAACCGGCTGGCGTCGCGCGCACTTTGGAACGGCGCTGCTGACGGCGCTGGAAGAAATCGGTGGCTCGCGGCAGGCGGCGCTCGACACCGCCGGGGAATTGGTGGGAATCCACGGCCGCGTCGTGCTCGCGCTCGACGGATCCCGCAGCGACGCTGGCACCGGCACCGGGAGCGGCGCCGTTGCGGCCCTCTCCGATGCCGACATGATCGTGATCGCGCCAGGACATCTCGAGCTCGACCTGATTCCGGTGTTGTGCTGTCCGGGCGTGAGGAGCGCGATCCGCGACAGTGCCGCCCTCAAGGTCGTCGTGACGAAGATCATGACCGCCGAGGACTCGGGCGAGATCCCTCGGACATCGCACTACGTCGGCCCGCTCAGCGAGCTGGTCGGCACCAGGTTCGATGTCGCGCTGGCGAACTCGCGACCGTTCAGTCCGGCGCAGTTGCGCGCCTATGCGGCGGCTGGTGCCTATCCGATCCGGCCGGACGTCGAGGAGACGCTGCCGTACGCGCTGCGGGTTCTCCCTGAGCAGCTGACGGCGGCCGGCGACCTGGCCCGCCACGATCCCGAGGAGCTGGGTCAATGCCTGGTCGAGATGGGAGTCGAACACTTGCTCAGTGCCGGCGAGGCGCAAGCCAAAGGCGCGTGATCCTCCCAACAACGCCCCCACCCTACGGGCCCCCGCGTGCGGGCGGGGCTGATCAGGGCGATGTCCAGCGAACGCCACCGGCGATCCCGATCGCATTCGCCGCTCTTGATCGCGCCGGCGTCGCGTATCGGGTTCGAAAGAATTCCTGGCCACCTGAGCCGCTCGCGGCCGGCGCCGAGGTCGACATCCTGCTCGGGCGGTCGCAGCTGGCGGCCACCAAGCGGGTCCTGGGCGAGGTGGGCTTCCACCACCTGAAGGCCGCGGGTCACCGCCGACACCGGTTCTTCATCGCCTTCAACGGTCGACGCTGGCTGAAAATCGACGCCAAACTTGCCCCGCGGGTGACCCTCCCGGCCCTGCCTCGCGAGTGGCTCGGGGTCCGCGGCCAACGCATCATCAGGGCGCTGGCCTTGCGCCGGCCCCTGGCAGCGCGGAGAATCGGACCGCTGATCGCCGTGCTCGGCCCCGATGGCGCCGGGAAGGGAACCATCATCGAGAGCCTGAAAGAGCAGGTGCCGGTCGCCCTTGCCTACCGCTACCTGGGCTGGCGGCCGCGCACGGCCCGCCATCCATCCAGAGCGGAGCCCGATCGCCGCGTCAATCCGCTAAAGGAAGCGGCCTACGTCTGCTACTGGGCGCTGCGGTACTGGTGGATGCTTCTTCCCGGGTATATCGCGGCCTGGAGCGGGCACATCGTGCTCTGCGATCGCCACCCGATCGAAAACCTGGCGATTCAGCCACGAGCCACTCGGCTGGCGGCGAACCTGGAGCGGATCCTCTTCCGGCATTTCATGCCGTGGCCCGATGCCATCTTCCTCCTCGACGCCTCGGCCAAGACCATCTACGCCAGGAAGCCGGAGCAGCCGCCCGAGTTGCTCGAGCTGTGGCGCCGCCGCTACCGGGAGGTCTTTGCGGCGCGTGGGGCGATCGTGATCTCCACCGAGGTCCCCCCCGAATTCTCCGCCGCCGAGGCGTCCGCCGCCGTGTGGCGGGTGCTTGGGGCCCGGCGGCGCTGGTGAGCTTTCAGGCGCTCGCATCCCTGCTGATGCCGACCGAGCCGGGGCGGCGCGCCATCGCCCTCGAGGCGAACGAATCGTGGCAGTTCGATCGGATGGCGGCGGCTGGAGCTGAGCTGATCGTTTGGGGTCGCCCGCCCTGGCCGTCGGGCACCAGCCTGAGAACGCTTACCCGCGCCGCGATCGCCCGCGAACGTGCCCTGACTCGTCTGCGCGCGAATCCGCCCAGTCCGTTGCAGGTCGTCGCCGTCCACCGCTGGCTGCCGCCCGACTTGCGCGCCAAACGCGCGCGCAACAAGATCCGGGAGGCATTCTTGGGCGGTGCGTTGGTCGAGCTGGCCGCGGCCGGCCGGCCCACACGCGTCATTGACGCGGCATCGCGGATGGCCGTTGGGAGCGAAAGCGTCCAGGGGTTCCTGCCCGGCTCCGGAGGGTCGGCTCTTTCTCGACTGCGGTTGGCCGACGGCCGTCAAGGAATCCTCCGCGTCGCCCCGGCCGGCGGTCCTGGCGATCCGGCGCACGCTGCCGACGCCCTGGAACGACTGGCCGGGGATGCCACCGGCCTCGTCCCTCGGCTGGTGGCCCGCGGCACCACCGCCGGAGCCTCATGGAGCCTGGAGTCGGGTCTCTTCGGGCGGCGGCCCGATCGTCTCATCCCCGCGATCGCCCGCGGCGTCACGCGCTTCTGCGCCGCGCTGCCACGGACCGCAGGACCGCCTACCGCGCACCACGACGACCTCGACAGGATCGCCGCGGTGTATCCACGACACGAGCCGTCGCTGCGCCGGATCTCGCGCAGCCTTGATGCGCGACTGCGGGGGCTTCCAGCAGTGATGCGGCATGGTGACCTGTGGACCGGCAACCTCCTCGCGCAGCGAACGACGCTGACCGGCGTCGTCGACTGGGACGGGTGGCATCCAGCCGGAGCCCCAGGCGTGGACCTGCTGCAGCTGCTCAGCATGGACCAGGCGCTCAAGTCGCGCCGCCACGTCGGCGAGCTGTGCCTGCAGCGTCCCTGGTGGTCGCAGGCCTTCGCGCGGATCAGCGACGAATACTGGCGCCGGCTCGACCTTCACCCAGACCCCCAAACGCTGGAGGCCGTCGGGATCGGCTGGTGGGCCGGCCAGGTCGCGCATAGCCTCAGTCGCGATCCCACCCTGCCTGGCGATCGGCGCTGGACAGACGCCCATCTCGACCGCGTTCTCCGCGCGCTAGAGGGGTCGATTTTGTCGTGAACGTTCTCCTGATCGCCAACCGGCCACCCGACCCGAGGGGCAAGGGTGACGCCAAGATCGCCTACCTGGTGAACGACGCGCTCCTGTCAGAGGGCCATTGCGTTTTTCTGGCGGTCCCATCAGGGGTGAATAGAGTCAGTAAGACGATCGGCGCCGCTACCGCGCTCGTTTGCGGAGAACCGCTGCAGGTCGGCGTCACGCGATCACGGCGTCTGCGCCACGAGATCGACGAGATGCTTCGGATCCACGACATCGAGCTGATCGTCGCCGTCCACACCCGCACGGCGCATTACGTGCCCAGGGAGCGACGCTCCGGCTCGATCGCCTTCCTTTACGATTCGTGCGCGCTCGGCTACGCGACCTATGCGGGCCGCCTCCCGTACTGGATGGATGCGGTCTTTCGCGTGGAGCAACGACGGATGATGCGGTTCGAGCGGACCATCCTGCAGCAATTTGCTCGGGTCGCCGTCCTCGCCCAACCGGATCTGCGCTACCTGACCTCGCTGAGCTCGCCAGCCTCGCCGGTCGTTCGCATCCCCTACGCGGTCGACTTCGCATATTTTTCCCAGACGGTGCGGCGACCGGCCGGGGATCCGCCGCTGTTCGTCTTCGTGGGCCAGCTGGGTTACATCCCCAACCAGGATGCGGTGCGCCAGCTGGTCGGCGAGGTGTGGCCGGCGATTCGCCGGCGCTGGCCGCGGGCGCGGATGAGGGTGGTGGGAGCACGACCCGGCCGAAGTCTGCGCGCGCTGCTGGCCACTCGCGACGTCGAGCTGGCCGCCGACGTGGAGGACGTCCGCACGGAGCTCGAAGACGCGACCGCCCTGCTGGTGCCGATGCGGCTTGGCACCGGGATTCAGACCAAGGTGCTGGAAGCGATGGCGGCGGGCGTCCCCGTGATCTGCAGCGGCTTCGCCAATCGAGGCATCAACGCCACTCCACGGGAGCACCTGCTGGTTGCCGATAGCCCCGCCGAGTACGTCACCGCGGCCGAGCACCTGGTCGAAGACCCCGGGCTCGCGCAGCGGCTGACGGAGCGAGCGCGCCGCTGGGTCGTCGATGAGCACGCCCCCGCGGTCTTCAAGGCCGGCTTCCTACAGGCCTTGAGCGAGGTGGCCCGCCCCCTCTCCGGTGCGCTAGCTCGACCAGGCGCGCTCGGCTTGCGCCTGCGCAAGGAGGGCCATGCAGGCTAGTGCCCGCCAAGTCGTGCTGGTGGGCAAAGGTCCGCCGGACCGGGGTGGGATCGCGGCGTTCCTCGTCGACCTGCAGAAGAGCGAGCTGCAGTTGAGCCACGAGTTGCGTCTTCTCAACCTCTACCAGGACGGCGACCGGGCGGGCGGCCGGCTGACCATGGCCAACGTCGCGCGCACGCTCGGGGACGTGGGCCGCGTCTGGCGAGCGGCGCGCGCTGCCGAGCTGATCCACATCCACACGGCGTTGGTCCCCCTGGTGACGCTGGTCCGGGTCTTCGGGCTGAGCCTGGCCGCCCGGCTGGCCGGCGCCCGCGTCCTGGTCCACGCGCACAGCGGCATGGTCGAGCCGTGGCTGCGCTCGCGTCCCCGCCGGCTGCTGGCGCGGCTCGCGCTGGGCGCGGCTCACTCGGTGGTCACCGTCTCGAGTGGCAGTGAGGCGGCGCTCAAAGCCACTCTCGGCCGGGACCGGGTCAGGCTCATCTACAACGGCGTCGACCTCGCGGCCTACGACAGTGGACCGGCCCACAACCCGCCGCGGATTCTTTTCGCCGGCGTCCTCACCCCGCGTAAGGGCGTGGTCGACCTCCTCGAGGCCTCGCGCCTGCTGCTCGATCGCGGCGTCGCGCACGAGCTGCTGCTAGCCGGCGGCGCGCCGGAGGAAGGTGCCCGCGTCGAAGCTGAGGTGCGACGGGCGGCCGACACCGCGGCCCCCGGGGCTCGCTTCCTCGGGCCCCAGCCGCACGAGGCGATGCCCGCGCTCTATCGACGAGCGGACATCTTCTGCCTTCCGTCGTGGTGGGAGGCGATGCCGCTGACCATCCTCGAAGCGATGGCGGCCGGGCTCCCCGTGGTGGCGACCCCGGTGGGGGACATTGCCCGGATGGTGGAGGACGGCGTCACCGGCCGGCTGGTCGCGCCCAACCGGCCGCAGGCGCTGGCGGAGGCGCTCGAGCCGCTGCTTCGCAGCGTTGGGCTGCGTCGGGCCATGGGCCGCATGGGGCGGGAGCGGGTGGGTGAGCGATTCAGCATTTCCGGTACCGCCGCTGCGCTGGACCGGGCGTATCGAGAGGTCCTGGCATGACGATCGAGGCGCGCCCGGCTCGCCGCGCCGTGGTGACGCGGCCGGCGGCTGAGCGAGGAGACATCCCCCTTTTCCCGACGCTCTGGCCGCACATGCTGCAGGGAAGGCCGCGGACGACGTGGCCGTTTCCCATCGAGCAGGAACAGACGCGCCATGTCTACATGGCCCGCTACGGAATCTACGATGCCGTCCAAAGCCTCGGCCTCGCCGGGCGCGAGGTGCTGTTCCCGGCATTCTTTCATTCCGTCGAGCTCGATGCGCTGGTCGCCGCCGGGGCACGTCCGCGATTTTTCCCGGTCGGTGACGACTTGCGCGTCGATCCCGACGCGCTCGAGGCCCGCATCGGGCCGTCGACGGCGGCGGTCTACATCATCCATTACGCCGGGTTCCCCGGCACAGTTGACGCCCTGAGCGAGCTCTGCCGCGACCGCGGACTCTTGCTGATCGAAGATTGCGCGCATTCACTCCTGTCGAGCCTGGGGGACCGACCGCTCGGTTCGTTCGGCGACGCGGCCGTCTTCAGTCTTCCCAAAGTCGTGCCCGTTCCGAACGGCGGGCTGGCCACCTTGCGGGCGGGATGGCCCGCTCGATCGCACCCGCCCAAGCGCCCGCTCGGCGCGGCGGTCGCGGCCCACGCCGGTTCATCGCTGCTCCTGAATTTTCAGATGAGGGGCATAACGGGAAGCCGGCTCCTGAGAGCGTCGATCATCGGGCTTGGCAAGGCGGCCTTTCGGGGCGCCGGCATCGACCCATTTTACGATCGTCGCGATCTCGGCATCGCTGAGCGACCGGTCATTCTTGAACTTCTGGATACCCACGGTCTTGTCGATGTGCCACGGCGGCATCTGACGCGTGATCACA
>Ga0137395_10001725_pt1 | contig 10264 bp, 8 predicted proteins | sample czobulk216metaG_FD_108283 | JGI IMG/M metagenome (GOLD analysis project Ga0137395, IMG submission 108283) | Vadose zone soil microbial communities from Angelo Coast Range Reserve, California, USA - czobulk2.16 metaG | ecosystem: Environmental > Terrestrial > Soil > Vadose zone | place: USA...
CCAAACCGTAGTCTGGGGAAGGACGATTTCAGATATCTTAACCTATCTGCGTTCTGTCGGCCCGGACCCGAACTGCGAAGCGAACTTGGTGCGTCCTCAGGTGGACCCGTCGAAGACTCGCGGATAGATCACCGGACACGCCATTCGTTGGTGGTCCAGTTTGGTCCAGTATTGGTCCATAATGCCAAAAATCGACCTATTTTGGCACCTCAATACCCTTCAATATCCATCGTAAGTGATTGATAATACGTGATCCGGACTGGTTGCCAAGACATTATGAGTCCGCTGCTCTAACCGCTGAGCTACGAGCCCCGAGAGAACTAACCTTCTGATTCTATATTAGTTAACGGCGTTGGGCGAAAGATTCGATTGCACCAAAATGGTGCAGTGTCATAAAAGTGTCATGGTCGACTGACTCCCGAGACAAATACGTGACCAATACTAAGGCGTCTGACATCCTTTCCGTGCTTCTTCAAGGTCGGCAACAGTGTACTTTGGCTCGAGGATTAAAACCCTGCCTGCATGGTCTTGAACGGCCCTGACATCATGGTCCGTCAGTCTCCCGTGGAATTTTACGCCTTTAGGCAGATCGCCTTCGACGTATTGAAATTGCTTACCGCGCAACCCGAAGGCGTACAAGTGGCTAGTGATTTGGTCTGCGGGTCCCATCCTTTTCAAGATCACGCAGGTCAAACCTGTGCCTATTTTCTGAATTCTGTTCTCGGGATTTAAATTTGTGGCCGCAATGGGCGGAACCGCTGCAGGAGCTTCTGGGGTTGTCCAGGCAGCCGCCGAGGAATGCGGAACGGGAGCCTCAACCATAGACAGAATTATGTTGTCCGCAATGCCTGCACTCTTTAAGGCCGCAAGCGCTGCAGGTGAAGTATCGAAATCACAAGTAGTTGACTTAATTTTCGCAACCAGAACTTCTGCTGGGAGACCTGCTTTATGCATGTTTAGAATATCGTCGTTGGACAATGGTCGTGCGTTGCTGGAAATTGGAGTTGCAGTCGGTTCGTGGCGAGCAACCACAGCGGTAACAGCTGGTAGAGTGCCCGAGACCTGTTGTGCCGAAGCGATGGCAAGCGCTCTGCACAGCACATAGCCTGTGAGCCCACTCCGACCTGGAAGCTCAATACGGCACCAGTCGTCTCCAGATGTCGAAATCCTGAGAATGATGCTTACGACGTCTCCTTTTTTCAATAGTGCTACGAGATTGTTGGAGGAACTAGCTTCGGCGTATGCCTTCAGGCTATCCGCAGACACGGCAGCCTGTCCCATGCTCTTTTCGTTCCCCATCCCCGCGGTAGTAAAGCCAACGATAGCGACAAACAGAGCGAATAGCTGGGTAGAACGACTGCGATTGAATCTGTACATGCATGCCTCCGGGCAGAATGCCCCTGTACACCCATGTGCACGTGTCGCTCCAAGATTGGATACTTGCCTCTCCTTTGTTGTTAAGCACTTACGGAAAACTCGACTTGGCACTCGCGCATAGATAGTCACGCTTAGCCACTCAATCACACTCTGCGAGGTCAACTTTTAGTGACGTTATCGCGCTCTTACGTGCTCGTCTTTAGCGTTATCGAAGAAAAATTCGATGTTTGACCCATGACATTCGATACGTCCAGCGGCGACCACCAAAGCGGGGCAATAGGTCGCACGAATTTAAAAATTTAGGCTAGAATGCACAACAAATTGTGTTGCTGCCAAGCCTCGCGCCGCTGCGCAAACGGATACGGCCTTGGACGTCCAGCCTAACTTGTTGTCACTCATTGACTCCGTCGAGCGCGGAGACACTTCTTGCGCGAACGCTCTCTTCAGCGCTCTTTACGCTGAGTTGCGTCGTCTCGCTGCCCGCGAATTGGCCCGTCAAGGTGTTCCTCTCAGTCTCAGCCCGACAACGCTCTTGCATCAGGCTTATATTGAGATCGCACCGCGCGAGGGCCCATCCTTTCCGGATCGCGCCAGATTTATGGGATACGCCGCGCGAGTCATGCGCGGCCTGATCATCGACCACGTACGCAGTCGCCACGCACAAAAGCGAGGTGGTCAGTTTGAGATAACTTCGGCTCCCACCGATTTCGAGCATACCGTTGATGACCGTGAGCTCACGCGTATCAGCGGCGCCCTTGACGAGCTTGCGGAGGTGGAGCCTCCGTTGGCGCAAATTGTCGACTTGCGCTTTTTCTGTGGCTTTACTTTTGCTGAAATTGCGGCCATGAAGGGAATTTCCGAACGTACCGCGCAACGCCAGTGGGAAAAGGCTCGCATTTATTTACATCGCAAGATCCGGTCGGATTTGGAGGTTTAATCGGCGATGGCCGCTCTAAATCCGGAACAATGGCGGGTGTTAAGTCCCTTTCTGGATCAGGTCCTCTGCCTTCCCGAAAACGAACGCCAAGCCTGGCTGCACTCTTTCCGTACACAGCGACCGGACCTTGTCGACACTTTGCTCCAGCTCTTAGAGAACCATCGCGAATTGTCAGCGGACCATTTTCTTGAACAGCTGCCGGGCGACTTCGAGTCTTCATTGAGGGGTCATTCCGTCGGCGCTTATAAGCTCCTCAATCCCATCGGTCACGGCGGCATGGGAGACGTCTGGCTGGCCGAACGCAGCGACGGCCGCTTTGAAAAACGTGTAGCCGTTAAGCTCATGCGCTTTGCTGTGGCATCAAGCGGTGCCGAGCGGTTCAAACGCGAGGGCAGAATTTTGGCCCAGCTTGCGCACCCAAACATCGCCGAACTCCTCGATGCCGGCGTCACCTCCAGCGGCCAACCGTATCTCGTTCTCGAACACGTGCAAGGCCAGCCCATCACCGAAGTTTGCGACGAGCGCAAACTTACCGTCGAAGATCGAATCCGCCTGTTTCTCGATGTGCTGAGTGCGGTGGCTCGGGCGCATGCCAATCTTGTCGTTCATCGCGACATCAAGCCTTCGAATGTCCTGGTCAGCGAACAAGGTCAGGTGAAATTGTTGGACTTTGGCATAGCCAAATTGCTTGCGGAAGGATCCGACTCAGCTATCGCGACTCAGCTCACCAAGGAAGGCGCGGGCGCCCTCACCCCGCAGTTCGCCGCTCCCGAGCAGATCACCGGCGCCACCATCACCACTGCAACGGACGTCTATGCTCTCGGTGTGCTGCTCTACCTTCTTCTTACGGGTCAGCATCCGCTAGGTAGCGGCCCGCTTTCGCCCGCGGAGCTTGTCAAAGCCATCCTGGACACCGAACCGCTTCGGCCATCGGACGCAATCCTATCCGCAGAATCTCGCGCGATAGCCGAACTCCGCGGCGCAACACCGGAAAAACTTCGCCGTCTGTTGCGCGGAGACCTGGACACCATTCTTGGCAAGATGCTGAAGAAAAATCCTGCCGAGCGCTACTCCGCTGTTGGCGCCGTTGCTGAAGACCTGCATCGCTATCTCCATCTCCAGCCCATCGCTGCGCGTCCCGACACGTTCACTTACCGTTTTGCCAAATTCACGCGCCGCAATAAGCTCGGCTTAGCGCTCGCGGCTTTGGTGGTCATCGCGACCCTTACCGCGCTCATGGCGATAAATCGCGAGGCGCGCCGCGCTGAAGCTCGCTTTCAACAAGTGCGAAAGCTGGCGCGCACCGTGCTCTTCGATCTGAATCCCGAAATCGAAAATCTTAGCGGATCCACCACGGCACGCGAGTTGCTGGTGAAAACTTCTCTCGACTACCTCGACAGCTTGGCGAAGGAAAGCGGCAACGATCCCAGCTTGCAATTGGAACTCGCCACGGCGTACGCGAAGATTGGAAACGTCCAGGGCAACGCAAAGTACTCCAATTTGGGTCATCCGGAAGCCGCGTTGAAAAGCTACGGCAAATCGGTCGCCATCGCCCGTAAGGTCGGCCAGTCTCCTGAAGCGCTCGAACTTCTTGCCAATACCTATTCCGAAGTGGGTTCGGTTCAAGTGATGCAGCTTGGTTTGCGCACGGAGGGCCGCGAGAACCTCAGGCTCGCAACAAGGATCGCCGATTCTCTCCCGAAGCTCACCGGAAAGCCTTACTACCAACTACGAGTTTTGGCCTATGGCTACCTCGGCGACATCGATGGGCTCTTCGATCCTGTCCGCGCCGCTGAGCCGCTTCGTCATGCGCTTGATCTTTCGACCGAGTGGTCGCACGTCGAGGCAGGTCCGGAACCGAGGATGTTCGCCGCACTGTTCACGAGAGAGAAGGGAGATATCTTTTGGGGAACGGGAGACCTCCCGCAAGCCCGCGAAACGTTCTTGCAGGCTCTTGCGATGTTCAAAGATGCGATTGCTGAAGATCCTGCAAACGCGGATTGGGACCGCGAGCGTTTGGTCATTATGGAACGGCTGGGTTTGGTGAGCGGCGAGCCCGATTACTTCAATCTAGGTGATCGCCCGGCGGCCGTGGAATGGTTACAAAAGTACGTGAGCGAGTGCGAGCAGCGGGTGGCGGCTGATTCTCGCGATCAGCGCGCGCGTTTTGACCTGAGCCAGTCGCTCGCGGAGCTGGCGGGCGCTTATCGTGACGCTGATCCACCAAGAGCAGAGAAACTTTACGAACGTTCGTTGAGCTTCGGAAATTCGGCACCGCAAACCGATCCGGACGCCGACGCCCTCACCTGGCAGTCTTTTGCCCGAATCTGGTTCTCCATGAACTTGCAGCGCCTCGGCAAGAAGCAGCGCGCCTTATCGGAACTTACCTCTGCGATGACTGTCGCTCAACGGCTCGTTGATCGTGACCACACCAGCATTCCGGCTCGCGAGGTTCTCGGTGTTGCTCTCTACACACAGGCACGCCAGTTGCTCTTCCTCGGTGACGCCGCTGGCGCGGAAAAGGATCTGCAACAATCCGAGCAAGTCCTGTCCGACCTACATAAAGAATTTCCCAACACCCTTCTGTTTTTCCGCGACCTCGCCGATTGTTACCAGGCCAAGGGAGACCTTGCCGCACATCGCTCGGACTGGCAAGCCGCAAAACTTCAATACGAGAAGAGCGCTAACCTGTGGGAGCATTGGACGGACGTTGGTCAATCGACTAGTTACGATCAGCAGCGCCGTCAACAGGCATGTACCGCTGTGCGCAACGCCTCAAAGCATCTCCACGAGCACTCTTCGTCTCTTCGGTGACGCTCGTTCCACCGAAACTCGCTCCACCCGCAATTATCCTGTCGTGTTTTGCTCGCCTTTTCCGATTACCTATATAGAAGCGCAGGCCAGATTCGCCCTGATCCATATTCCGGATTGCCTCGAAAGGGAGTAAAACAATGGCACAGAAAAAAACCACAGCAAAGACTGCATTGGCTTCGCAAAAGAAGATTGATCTGAAAACGCCGGTGCGAAAGAGCTCGACGACGGTTATGCCAAGGTTAGCGGCCAACCATAACGAGACCCTTCTGCTGAAATAACCACTAGCGGCGCTTGAAACCTGCAATGGCCAGACTGTTGAATCGCGTCTATTTAGGCGACGATATTGGTGTAAGTGAACTGCGAAGGCGAGCCGCGCGGCATGTCGGCCGAGGCCAGTATCGCGAAGCGGAATGTTATCTCCGCACGGCGCTACGGCTGCGTACTGCGAGGGTTGCCTCTCCCACTTGCGACCGCTTACTTTTGTGGAACGAGTTGGGAATGGTCTGCAAATACTTGGGAAAGTTCCCCGATGCCGCGCGGTACTATAGGTTGGCACTGAGGCATGCGCCCCGATGGCTGGCGGGACGCGAACGCGACTTTTTCCTAGCCAATCTGTATCACAACCTCGGCGGCGTGGAACATTCGAAACGATGCTTTCGTCGCGGCGAGCACTACGCGCGGAAGTCTTTGCAAGTACGGCGCAAAGTGGCTGCCGCTGGCAGTCTGGCCGTTGCTGCGGATAAGGCAGCGCTCGCAGCCATCCTCCAAGGCCAGAGTAGATTCACGGAATCGGAAAACCTCTATCGACAGGCGCTCCGCACCTATCGCCGCGCGCACGGCGCCCGCCATCCCGAGATCGCAGTCGTTTTGAACAATCTTGGCGCGCTTTATCAGTCGGCCGCGTTGCACGGGCGCGCCGAGTCCAATTATCGCGCGGCCCTCCAGATGAAACGCTCCCAGTTAGGCCCGTCTCACCCAGACGTCGCGATCACGCTGAACAACCTGGCTCTGTTCTACAAATCGCGTGGTGGCCTGAGTGCCGCCAACCGATGTTTCCGGAAAGCGCTGCGAATCTTGGATAAAGCCGTGGGCAAGCTACACCCCAACACACGAGCAGTGCGGCGTAATTTCCTGCGGCTGAGATAGGTGGATTCTGTCCCAAATCTGGTCGCTGCCAGTTACGCCTTCACAAATTAGTCTTTCAGGTTGTCGTCTTTCGCCCGTCAATTCCGATTCTATAAGTAAGTGCCCAGTCTCGGTCGTGTCCCCGAGTCAATTTTTGTCTGGGCGTCTTTCTTCCAGTTATCCGTGTTGATGGAAAGGAAGCGACACCATGAACAACCTCATCCTTGTCAGCATAACCACCGGCAGCCTTTTTAGGCGCCGCAGTCGGCGACTCGTCTCCTTCGCCCTTCTGGCCGTCGGCACAACATTATTGGTGACCTCGATGGGTGGGCAGCAGTTCTCTTTCGTCCCCAATGGAGCGCTTTTTGGCAATCCAGGCGGGGCGTCACAGACTTACAGCGTCAACGGAAAAGGAATCAATCTGACCGGGCCCTTTTTCCAGAGCCTTGGCAGCAATGGCCGATCCTGTGCCAGTTGTCATCAGCCCAGCGACGGCATGTCCATCTCCGCCGCGAACGTGCAAGCCAGGTTTACCTCTACACAAGGGCTGGATCCGATTTTTCGCAAAGTGGACGGCGCGAACTGCAATCACAATGTGGAACTTTCCACAGTTGCGGGCAGGAACGACGCTTACAGCTTGCTACGCACGCGGGGGCTGATTCGCATTGCGCTTGCCGTGCCTGCAAATGCCGACTACCAGGTGGTCAGCGTAAACAATCAATATGGCTGCAACGAGGCGGATGTAGTTTCGATGTATCGCCGGCCGCTGCCGTCAACCAATCTGCGCTTCCTGAGCGCGGTGATGTTTGACGGCCGCGAGTCTTCAGCCGCCACGGGAACAAGAAAAATTCTCTTTGCCAATTATCCAAACTCTTTACGCAGCGATCTGGCTCATCAAAGTCTCGATGCCACTAAGGGCCACGCCGAGGGCGATGGTTCCCGGCCCACACCCGAAGAGCAGCAGGCGATCGTGGATTTCGAGATGAGCCTGTTCACGGCACAAATGACCAGCACGACCGCGGGCAGGCTCGATGCTCAAGGTGCCCATGGCGGTCCCCAGCCGCTTATCACCCAGCCGTTCTTTATCAGCGCTAACTCCAGCGTGAACCCTTTAGTGCCCTCTCTCGAGCAACCCGGTGGTCTAAACAGTCCAGGAGATGGCCAGTTCTCGGCAGCTATCTTCAATACCTTTTCCGCGTGGTCCGCATTCCCCTATAGCAGCCCGCGTGCATCCATTGCTCGCGGCGAGGCCATTTTCAATTCCGAGCCGATCAATATCACCGGAGTTTCTGGTATCAACGATGATGCCGCTGCGGGTGGTCTCGTCGCGGGTGGCGTTCCGGCTCTTCAGGGTACTTGCGGTACTTGCCATGACACGTCCAACGTCGGCAACCATTCTTTTCCGACACCGCTGGACATCGGCACTGGTGACCCCAGTCCAACCAGTTTGTTTGTGAACATGGGAGGACTGGACATCAGCTATCTCCCGACGTTCGTGGTGTGCAAAACGGATTCCTCCACAGGCCTGGCTACCAGCACTTGCAAAACCACCACTGACCTGGGACAGGCACTGATTGACGGCAAGTTCGACCACGTCGGAAAAATCAAGGGTCCGATCCTGCGTGGACTATCCGCTCGTGCGCCTTATTTCCACAATGGCGCGGCGCAAACATTGCTTGATGCAGTTCGCTTTTACGAACATCGCTTCGGTTTGGTGTTGTCGGCACAGGACGAATCTGACCTGGTGGCGTTCTTGAGCGCTCTGTAACGCAACGATGCGTTGCGCTGCAAAGCAGCAGCCTGCTGGTTGGCCCCTAGCGGAGTCAGTTGGACCCGAACGCTTTGTCCGTTCCAGCGGGGCTTCGCGATTGCGAGATCCAAAAAGAAGGATCTGCTCTGTCGCGCTAAAGGTAGAAGTGCTGTTCGCGCGCCCGGCACATTCCGCGTGGATGCTCGCTAGCCTTGATTGAAATCGAAGAAACTTTCGTTGCGGAGGCTTGATAAATCTCAGATCGACAAGCCGCTCTACCGAGGATGATCATCGCGCGACCACCCTGGACGTTGAGGAGAAACAACTGCGAGTTCAGTTTGCGTTCTTTTTGCGTTGTAGGATCGGAAATAATGGGCAGTGATGGGTTGTGAAGGGCAGCTAAACTCTTGAGTTTACAGCTCTCTCGTTTGTTTGACGTGTCCGATCACAGATTATGAGTCCGCTGCTCTAACCGCTGAGCTACGAGCCCGTTGTAAGGCACAGATAATCAAAGACTTACTTGATACTCCGTTCGAGTCTCGAGCAAGGGCGGCCCCATCACTATCCGCTGTTCTTGGCTCTGACGGTCGAGTTTCGCAATCCAATTATGCCGTATTTATTGGGTTTTTCCACTAGAACTCATTTCCTGATGAGATTTTTTGAGTTGATCAGGAGTCCAAAACCCCTGCTGCACCAACTTATCCCTATGACAGGCCGACTCCAAGAGCAGAAAACCGATCATTAGAACAAGATAATTCAGAAACGTGTAGTTGGCCGTCAGGATTATCGCAATCTGCCACGGCGTCACGATGGAAAAACAAACAATTCGCCAGCGTCTCGGCAAAAAAAGCATCCACACCAGAAGCAGCTCCAGCGCAAGCGTGCCGAATGCCGTCGCCGCGTGAAACCAGTGTGGAAGGTGGTGGACGTACCACCCGATCCACGTCGGCAACGGACCATTTTGGTAATACTCATCCATCGCCGTAAAGTGTCGCCACTCGGGATCGCCACTTACGATTTTCGCGACGCCCGATTCAAAGTAAATCCGGAACCACTCCCAGAGCAAAAGAAACACGCTAGCGCGAATGGGCGGATGCCAGAGGCCGACTCCCGGGCGCCATCCCTGCGGAGCGAGGAACAAGGAAATAAATCCCGCCGCGAGCAGCATGCCGGTCGTTTTCCTGTTGAGCGAGACAGTATTAAGGCTGTGTCGCAACAACCAGGAAGCGACTTGGCAGGCATTTCCCCCAACTTCCCCTTGGGGAGACCGTTGCGGGAACCGACGTAGAACTTGACATTCGAACCGAACGGGCATACAGAATGATTGCAAAAGACCGCCCTATCTTTCCCAACGTTCCATGGCACGGAGGTGCGACATGAAGCGAATCCTGTTCGGTGGGATCCTTACCGCGTTTCTGATCCTTTGGCAACCGGGCTTCGCACGTTTGGCTCAAGAGAAAGTCCCAACTGGCTGGAAAACCGTAGCCGACTTCAAGGTGCTTAAGTTGTGGGAAGAGCCGAGCCTGGGCCCTAAGGAACCACAAATCGCCATCATGCAACTCTCCGTCGAAAGACAGAAAGAACTGCAGAGTGACCCCTTGGCGTTTTACAAAAAGTACGAGATCTTTAAACCGTCCTACAGCGACCTTTCGAAGGGTCAGTTCGTGATTCAGCTCGGTGAGTCCAGGTCCGCATCCGATGATCCCTATCTCGTGGTAGTGGTACACGATTCACATACTTACTCGGCGTCCGCTTCATTCGCGGTCGATCAGGTCAAGTAGAGAATCGGCGCGGCCGCAAGAGGGTGACTCTCACACCCTAAGGCGGAAAGCCAACCCGATGCAAAAGATCTTGGAAGTGTGCCTTGTCTCGGACCGGGTCAAAGGCGTCGTCAATTTTTAGCGACACAAGATAGCGGTCGCGTTCCTTGTAAGCTTGTTCCAGAGCAGCCAGGGCCTGATCCTGTTCGGCAAGCGCGACATGCGTCATAGCTAGTAAGTACGGCGAAATGTAGCGAACCTTAGCCTGCTCGCGCAGCTTCGTTAGGAGCTTTTTCGCCTCAGGCTGCTCGCCGAAGGCCGCATATGTCCGGGCGAGCGCTACCAGGCGAGCTGGATTGTTTCCAGAAAGCGTGACCGCGCGTTCGGCTTCGGCGATGGCTTCGTCGCGCATCCCCTTGGCACGGTAACTCTGGCCCAGGCACGCGTGAGCGCCATCTGAGCTCGCATCCAGCTCCAAGGCTCTTCTACAGGTCTCGATGG
>Ga0137395_10001728_pt1 | contig 10246 bp, 9 predicted proteins | sample czobulk216metaG_FD_108283 | JGI IMG/M metagenome (GOLD analysis project Ga0137395, IMG submission 108283) | Vadose zone soil microbial communities from Angelo Coast Range Reserve, California, USA - czobulk2.16 metaG | ecosystem: Environmental > Terrestrial > Soil > Vadose zone | place: USA...
GATCGACGCCCCGAAGAGCTCGGCCTGGAGTCCCCAGTCGTTGCAGTAAAACTCGCCGGCCGCGCGCCAACCCGCCGCGTTCAAGATCCGGATCAGCGTGTCCCCGATGCTCGCGGCGCGCGCGCTCACCACGTTGAGGGGGCCGGTGGGATTGGCGCTGACGTACTCGACCAGCACCTTCTCGCCGCCTCCGGCCTCGCTCGCGCCGTAGGTGTCGACCTCGGCCAGGATCTTCCGCACCGTGCCTTGAAGCCACTCGGGAGCGAGGCGAAAGTTGAGGAACCCCGCGCCGGCGGTCTCAACGGCGGCCACGACGGTGGGATCGACCTCGAGGGCTTCGATCAGGGACTTCGCGACGTCGCGGGGCGGGCGGCGCGCGGACTTGGCGAGCGCGAGCGCCACGTTGCTCGCCCAGTCGCCGTGTTCTGCCTCGCGCGGTACTTCGACCTCGACCGGAACTCCCTCCGGAAGCGCTAAGCCGGTCTTCCCGATCGCCGCTTGGAGCCGGTCGATCAGGTAGCCCTCAATCGGCCACGACTTCACGATCGGCATCGCCCCAGAGCTTATCGAGGAGGTAGTACTCCCGCGCGCGGGCATGGAAGACGTGGACAACAAAGTCGACGTAATCGAGGAGGATCCACCGGCGCGCTTCGAATCCCTCAGAGTGCCACGGCCTGACGCCGCGCTCCCGGAGCCCGAGGTCGACCGCCTCGGCGATGGCCTTGACCTGAACCTCGGAGTGCCCGGTTGCGAGGACGAAGTAGTCGCAGACGCCGTCGAGCCGGCGCAGATCGAGGATGAGCACGTCCTCGGCCCGCTTCGTCAGCGTGAGCCGGGCCGCTTGGAGCGCGAGATCGTGGGGCGTGGATGGGGCCAGGGAGGGCAGGTTCACCGATGCCGCGTGACCGCGTAGCGGAGCGCGTCGCGGAGCGATTCGCGCGCATCGGTGTCCGGAACGTGTTTGAGCTCCGACTCCGCCCTGTCCGCGAGCTCCATGGAACGGGCCTGGCTGTACGAGACGCCGCCGTTCTCGGTGACGAAGCGGACCACGTCGGCCCAATGACCGTTCCGGAACTCCTGGTTTCGGATCAAGTCCACCATCTGGCTCCGGTCGCGGTCGGGCGCGTTTCGGAGCGCGTTGATGAGCGGAAGCGTGATCTTGCCGCCGTCCAGGTCGCTCCCCATCGCCTTCCCCATCACGCTCTCGGCGCCCAGGTAGTCGAAGATATCGTCCGTGATCTGGAAGGCCAGCCCCACCGCGTGGCCGAACCGGCCCAGGGCGCGCCGCGCTCCCGCGTCGCCGCCCGCCGCGAGCGCTCCCAGCTCGCAGCCGGCCGACATCAGGCACGCGGTCTTCTCCTCGATGACGCGCATGTACTCGGCTTCCGTCAGGTCGAGGCGGTTCTTCTGCTCGATCTGGCGGAGCTCGCCCTGGCTCATCCGGTGCGTCGCCTCCGCGAGCAGATCCATCGCGCCGTACATGCGGTTTCGAACCAGGATCGAGAAGGCCTTCGAGTAGAGGTAATCCCCCATGAGGATCGCCACGTCGTTGCTCCACGCGCTGTTCACGGTGGGGAGGCTCCGCCGGACGAGGCTCTTGTCGATGCTGTCGTCGTGAATCAGCGTCGCGGTGTGGATCAGCTCCACGACCACCGCGCCGAGGAGCGCCTCCTCGGTGACCGATCCGAACGCCTGGGAAGTCAGCAGGAGGAGCGTGGGGCGGAATCGCTTCCCGAACGCGCGGTGGAGGTGCGCGCCGACCGCTCCGACCAGGTGCACGTCGCAGAAGAATGCGTCGTCCAGGCGTTCCTGGAACAACTCGAACGCCCCGGTGATAGGACCCCGAATGACCTCGAGGGTTGGCTCTTCGATCTGGGTCCGCTCTCGGCTTTGCCCGTTCCTGGTCAAGTGGCTCCTAGTGCCTGGAAGGTATTAAATTACGGGCCGCGAGCCTAGGCTTCAGACCCCCTGGTGTCAATGGAAAAGGCCTCGCGTGCCCTCCGGAGCAGCCGGTCCCGCTCGTTCAACGATGGTTCCTCTACGACCTGCTCGAGGAGCCAGCCGAGGACTTCCCCCACCCGGGGGCCTGGCGGGAGACCCAGCTCCCGCATCACGTCCTTGCCGTCCACCTTGAGGTCGCTCAGCGTCAGCGCCGCCTTGGCCGCGAGGACGCCCTCGATCCTCGCGCGGAACTCCTCAAGATAATGCGGGAATCCCGTCTTCAGCCCGTTGCCGACATTGTCCGCGATCCGAAGGTCGAAGAGGTCGGCGATCTTGTCCACCCCGACTTTCTGCACGAACCGGCGCACCGCCGCGTCGGTCCACTCCGGCCGGTAGTCGAACATGTGGTACCGCACCAGATGGACCACCTGCTCCATGGTATCGCGGCCGAATCGCAGCCGGGTCATCGCCTCCTCGGCGAGCCGGGCGCTCTCGAACTCATGATTGTAGAACGTGGCGTCCCCGTTCTCCCGCTCAACGCGTGTCACCGGCTTCCCCACGTCGTGGAACAGGGCCGCGAGGCGCACGATCGGCTTCTCGGCCGGGGCGGAATCCACGGTATAGACCGTATGGAAGTAGACGTCGTAGGCGTGATAGCGGTTCTGGGGAACGGCGACGCACGCCTGAAGCTCCGGGAGCAGAATCGCGAGGAGCCCCGCCTTCCGGAGCACCTCGAAGCCTCGGGACGGCCGGGGGGCACCCAGCAGCTTCAGGAGCTCGTCCCGAAGGCGCTCCGCGGCCACGCGCGCGACCTCGGCCCGCGCCTCGCCGAGCGCCGCTTCGGTCGCCGGCTCGAGCTCGAACTCCAGCGTGGCCGCGAAGCGCGCCGCACGGATCGGCCGGAGCCCGTCTTCGCGGAAACGATCGACCGGAGATCCCACCGCTCGGAGGAGCCGCGCGGAAAGATCGCCCCGGCCCCCGAAGGGATCGACCTCCTTCCCGTGGAGGGGATCCCACGCGATCGCGTTCACGGTGAAGTCGCGCCGCGCGAGGTCTGCCTCGAGATCGGTGACGAACTCGACCCGATCGGGGCGTCTCGCGTCCGTGTACCCCCACTCGATCCGGAAGGTCGTCACCTCGCAGGGACCCACGTCGGTCGGCACGGTGACGGTGCCGTGCTTGAGACCGGTCGGGATCGCGAAAGGGAAGATTTTCAGCACTTCCTCCGGCCGGGCGATCGTGGCGATGTCCCAGTCGGAGACCGGCACGCCGCGGAGGAGGTCCCGAACGCAGCCGCCGACGAGGTAGGCGCGGTGCCCGGCTCCATGAAGCCGCCGGAGCAGATGCATGATCGCGGCCGGGACCCGCTTGGGATCGAGTGGACGGAGGGTCATCCCGCTCCTATGGTACCAGACGGGGCGGCTTGCGCCGCGCGCGGCGACTGCGTAGGCTCGCTCCCCGTGCGACCCGCCGCGACTCGCCTGATGTCTTCCGGCCCCCTCGCCGCGCTCACCATCGCGATTCTTGTATGGTCCGGGGCCGCCGCGGCCGAGCCTCTCTTTCTCCCCGCCTCATCGCAGGGCGGATGGCTGGCCGCGGACAAGCAGATTCACTTCGCCGGCTGCCTCGCGATCTCCGCTTCCCTGCGCGTGGCGGGGCGGTCCGACGGCGAAAGCGTCGGCGGTGCGATCGGGGTCGGAGTCCTCAAGGAGATCTATGACGCGACGCTCAAGCCGCGCCGCAAGGGGCGCGGGGCGAGCTGGAAAGATCTGGCCGCGGACGTTCTTGGCGCCGCGGCCGGGATCGCGATCGCCGGCGCGCTCGACCGGTAGCTAGGCTCCGTTCTTCGCCGGGAGCACGATCGTGAATCTCGCTCCCGCGCGCGCCATGTTCTCCGCGGCGATCCGGCCGCCGTGGTTCTGCACGATCCGGTAGCAGGTCGATAGCCCGAACCCGTGCCCCTCGGGCTTCGTGGTGAACGACGGCTCGAAGAGCCGGGTCATGGCGGTGGCGGGAATGCCGGGGCCCGTATCCTCCACCGCGAGCTCCACCTCCTGTCCGGCGGTCTTGAACCGCGTCCGGACCGCGATGCGGCGCTCCCTGACGTCGTTCCCGCGCATCGCGTCGGCGGCGTTGCTGAACAGATTCAAGAGCACCTGCTGGATCTGCGCCGGATCGATGTTCATCTCCGGCAGGTCGACGGCGAGGTCCAGATCGAACGCGACCTGCTCGTACTTGTTTTGCGGGACGATGAACTCGACCGTACGACGCACGACGTCGTTGAGCCGGGTCGGCTGCAATCTCACCCCCTGGTGCGAGAAGTCGAGGAGTCCCTTCACGAGCACGGCCATGTTGCTCGCCTGCTCGAAGATGATCCGGGCGCTCTCCTTGAGCCGGTCCGGCTGGATCGCTCCCCCGACGTTCATGAGCAGGAGCTGCGCCCGGCCGGAGATCGCCGCCAGGTAGTTGTTCAGCTCGTGGGCGATCTCGGCGGCCATTTCCCCCTTCGCCGCGAGGCGCTCCGAGGAGATGAGCTCGTCCTTCGCCTTCTCGAGCGCGATGTAGCGCGCGCCCGCCTCCTTGATCAGGAAAAGCGGCACGAAAAAGAAGACGAGGCCGAAGAACCCGACCGCGAGGTAGGAGACGACGATGAGGGGCGAGAGGAAGAAGAGGGCCGTGGAGCCGACCAGGGAATTGTAATAGAGGTACTCCTCGCGCCAGGTCTTGAGTATGGGGCGGCCCGAATCGAGCGCGACGGCCGCGGAGACGAGGAGGGTATTCATCAGAAAGTAGACCACCGTCGCGCCGACCCAGGGGAGCAGCATCTGGTGCCCCCGCAGCGCGTCGAGCCCCCTCTCCGCGAGCGGCGCTCCGCCCAGCGCGGAGAACGCGAGCCCCGCGGCGGTGAGCGTGATCACGTTCTGGCCCGCGTTGAAGATCGCCTTGTACCAGACCCGCCGGGAGAAGAAGACGTTCGCGAGCGTGAACGCGATCGCGACGATCCAGATCGCCGGCTTGTAGCCGAGGAGGATCAGGAGGCTGATGTCGACCGTGGAAGCCATGCTCTCCATGGCCTTCCCGGTGACCGTGGGGAGCCAGAGGCTTTCCGCCAGGAGGCTCACGACGATCCACGCCGCGAGATACATCGCGCCGATCGCCCAGAACGCATGGAAGGAAAGCGCGAGGAGCGCGCCGCCGACCGCGCCGACGATCGCGACGTACGCGACGAGAGCTCGCGTCATGGATTCACCGAGCGACGATGGAGGCGCGCGCTAGAGGATGCGGATTGGAAGATCTTCGCGAACGCGCTCCGATTCGCGCGGGCTGGCCAGGGCGTGCCGGAACGCGACCTTCCATGGTCACGTCCCGAAGCTAACAGCGGGCTAGAGGACCGTCAACGGGATTCCCCCCGGTTGTCGCGCTCGAGAAGCTCCCTCGGATTGAGCGGCTCCTCCGGGGTGCCCTTGGGCGCGCTCAACGACAGGTCGCGCGGCCTCGCCGCCTTCAAAAGGGTGAGGCCCCGGAGCTCCACAAGCACCGACTCCGCCTCGGAGTAGATCGAGATCCACCGGGGGAGCCCGGAAGACGGATCGGCCGCGATCCAGGTAGATACCTCCCCGAGCGAATCTCCCAGCGAGGCCGGCCTGAGACGGTAGCCCGATCGCGCCGTCCCGCGGATCGCGCGCTGCTCGGGAATCGAGCGGAGATCCTTGGCCAGGATCCGCTCCGGGTCCGAGATCAGCCGTCGGATCTGGAGGGGCGATCGAGTGAAGGGCGCGCGGTAGACGAGACGCTCGGCCGGGCTGTAGACCAGGAACGCGTCGCGCTCCCGGTCGATGACCATTTCGTGTGCGCCCTTGCCCTCCGACTTGTAGCGGAGCCCCCGTCCGGGGAGAAACCAGAGCCGGCCCCGCTCGATGTCGGGCAGACCCCCGAAGGGATCGCTCCGCTCGATCGAGACGCGCGCGGTCGCCTCGGGCGCGCTCGCCATCGGGCGGAGCATCGCGTGCACCGCTTCCTCCGGGTCGACATCCCGCCGCGAGGCCGCCGGGCGAGCCGCGGATGCCGCGATGGTGCTGAAGGCGACGAGCGCGACGAGCGCGACGCGGAGCGGAGCCCTCACGGCGCCGCCCCCGAGTCCGCGACACCGAACAGGCGGCGAAGCAGGTCGCGTCCGCGTGGGTCGTCGAGCGCGAGGATCGTCCAATCGTCCCGCGCGGGAGGCAGCCGGCGGAACTGGGCCGGCTTTGCCGCGGCGTGGTCTTCGATATCCAGGCGGATGCGCGTCGCGCCTCGCGTCCACTCGATCCATCGTGGGATGCGCCCGCTCTGGAATCGCCCGACCGGCCCATACCGGATCGCGATCGAATTCCGATCGTCCGAGCCGAGGCGGATCTTAAGCGTCCTCGGCTCCGCCTTCGCGCTCAGCTCCAGCGTGAACGGGTGGGCGCCGTCCGCGCCGTCGAACGCGCCCGCGAGTCTCCACCCTTCGCCTGAAGCCTCGACCGCCGCTCGTTCGACCGCCTGGCGCACGCGGGGTGCGCCGAACGCCCACGGGCGCGTGAGAAAGCGGAGGCCGTCGGGGCCGAGCCCGCCTCCGGAGGTGACCCGTCCCGCGAGGCCAAGGTCGTAGGGACGGATCGCGATGTAGACCGAGTCCCCGAGGATCGTCGCGTCGAGCGTGCGGATCGGGCCCGCGTAGGCCACCACCGCGAGGCTCTCCTGAACCGCGGCCCAGCGGGTGTTCAAACCCTCGCGTCCCTTCCCGCCGCTCCGGACCGCGAGCATCCCCGCGCCCCTCGTCGCCGTATTCGCCCCAGCGAAGGCCTCGAGGAACCGGGCGCGGGCTTCCCCGCCGGTCGAGGGAGCCGGGCCGTGGGCGCAACCGACCGCGAGGAGGAGGGCGCAAATCGCTTGCGCCGTCCCGGCGCGCCGGGCAAAGTCCTCGCAATGGAGGCGCCCCCGCCGGACCGCGACGCCGTCGCGTTTTGGAGACCCGCGCCGGGCGACTTCCCCCCGCGCACGGGGTTCGCGCTCGCGTTCCGGCGGGGCGGAGTGAGTCACGGCCCCTACGCCTCGCTCAACCTCGGCTTGGGGGCGGGTGACGAGGAGCGGTCGGTGCGCGAGAACCGCCGCCGCCACAACATCGCGGCCGGGATCGAGGGCGACGAGCCGCTGCGCCTTCACCAGGTGCACGGGCGGCGCATCGTCGAGCCGCGCCAGGCGCCGTGCGAAGCCGACGGGTTTCTCCTCCGCGCCGGAGATCCGTGGGTCGCCGTCTCCGCCGCGGACTGCGCGCCGGTCGCGATCGTGGCGGAGGACCTTGGGAGGGGCGTCCTCCTCCATTGCGGGTGGCGCGGAGCGCGGGAGCGGATCGCGGCGCACGCCGTGAGCCTGCTCGAAACGGTCGGCGTTTCGAGGGAGCGGCTCCACGCCGCGGTCGGCCCGTGCATCCACGCGTGCTGCTTCCCGATCGGACCCGAGGTCGCGGCGCAGTTCGACCCGAAGCTTCTCCGCGATCATCCCAGCGGCCAGCCGGCGCTCGATCTCCCCGAGGCGATCGCCGCCGCCCTCCTCGAGGCGGGGATCCCGCGCGAGCGAATTCGCGCGACGCCGGATTGCACCTCGTGCCTCCCCGATTTCTATTTCTCCCATCGGAGGGACCGGGGCGTCACGGGCCGGCACTGGGCGATTCTCCGACTCCCGCCTTTGGGCGCCTGAACCACCGCTGCGCGTTCTGCTCCAGGCGCAGGAACGCCTTTCGACCCAGCATCCCGAGGCCTAGCCCGAGAAGGATCCCCGCGAGGACATCCGAAGGCCAATGATCCCCGACGTAGACCCGGGAGAAGCAAACCAGGGCCGCCACGACGGCGGCCGGAATCGTCGCCGCCGGAAACACGGTCGCGACGATCGGTACCGCCGCAGAGAAGTTGACGGCGTGGACCGACGGGAAGGCGTAGGAGCGGCGCACGCCGAAGAGCGGGTGCGAGTCGGCGAGAACCACGGAAGGACGCGGGCGCTTCACGATCGGCTTGATGACCTTCGTGCTGACCTGGTCCGCGACCGTGAGCGTCAGCGCGAGGACGACGAGCGCCAGAGCTCCGCGGGCGCGCTGCATCAGGAACAGCGCGCCCACGAGAACGAGGAGCGGAATCTTCCAGCGCCCCGGATCCGTGAGCGCCATCATGATCGGATCGAGCGCGGGGTGGTGGAGCCCGAGATGGATGGCCCGGAAGAGCGCCGGGTCCCAGGCAAGGAGAATCACCAAGCTCGGCTAGAACTCGGGGCCGAACGTGAAGAAGCTACGGGGCTTCCCGAGGCCCCGTTCGAACCGGTGCTCCCTTCCCCAGTCGTAGCGAAGAACGAAGTAGCCCAGGTTGATGCGCGCGCCGAATCCGAACGCCATCCGCATGCTCTCGGTGTGGAATCCGCCCTTGCTGGAGAAGAAGACCGGATCGGCGTCGCTGTTCCACGCGGACGCGGCGTCGATGAACATCACGCCGTTGACCCCTCCGAGCGAGAGCGGGAGCGGAAAGCCGGTTCGAAGCGTCTCGATCAGGGGGAACCGGAACTCCAGATTCCCGATGATCGATCGCGTCCCGATCAGGTCGCCGTAGTCGACGCCGCGGTACGTGAACGCGCCGCCGAACCGGAAGTACTGCGGATCCCTCCCGAAGCTTCCGCCTCCGAGGAGCCGCCGGGCCAGCGTGAACCGGCGGGCGAGGTTCGTGTAGCGCCGCGAGTCGACCAACGCCGTGGTGTAGCTCAGGCCGCCCTCCGCGTGCTCCACGCTGTAGCGTGACCGGCCTCCGTTGATCGGTCCCGTGGAGCCGTAGAGAGCGTTGTCCCCGACCAGCGCCAGGTTGGGCGCCACGTAGAAGTAGTTCCCCAGATTGCGAATCTGCGACACCGTCCCCGTGCCGTAGTCGTAATGAAAGACGTGCTGATCCACCACCGCGGCCTGGATTCCGTACTCGATCCTTCGAAACCGCGTGAAGGGACGGGAGAAGAACAGAGCGGCGCCCCGGTGGACCTGATTCTGCAGGTCGTCCGTGGAAGGGGACGAAAGGAGGAGAAGATCTTTCTGGTACTGGAAGACCGCCAGGCCGTAATTCGTCCGGCTTGAGAGATTGGTGTATGAGAGAAAGACGTCCGAATCGCTCAGGTTGCCGTAGAGGTTCAGCACGGCGAGGATGTTGTGGTTCCCGAGAAGATCGCTGAAGGAGATGACGCTCGACCCCGCGAAGCCGACGTTCGACGCGACGACCGCCCCGCCCGAGAAGTAATCCCTGCTGAAGGAAGCGCGGTACGGGAGGTGCTGGAACGAGGTGCTGTCCGCGAGCGGCTCCCGGTAGACCATCTGGACGTAATCCGAGAGCGTCGTGTCGATCGGCGCGGGAGCCGCGGTGGAGGTCGCGTCGGGATGCGGGTCGGCGCCGGCAGAGCCGGCAGAGCCGGCCGTGCTGTCGCGCGCCGTCGAGCTCCGCGGGCCCAGGCGCGGCGAGAAGGTCGATGCCCGCGGCGGCTCCGGCGCCAGGGTCTCGTCGGAGCCAAGGGATGCTTCGACGCGCGTGCCGAGAGGCGCCAGCGCCGCCCCGGCGCCGGTCGCGGCTTCGACCGCGGTCGGACGCTCCAGGAATTTCAGCGGCTCCCGCACGGAATAGACGTCCCACCCGCCGCGCGTGAACGACGTGAAGAGGAGGCGCTTCCCGTCATGAGAAAGCGAGAGGCACGGACTCTCGGGGACGAGCCCCGAGACCCCCGTCAGGAGATCCGTCAGCCGCGCGCTCTCCCCCGTTGCGAGGTCCATGCGATAGATGTTCGGGATCCCCGTCCGATCCGACACGAAGAGAAGGGAGCGCCCGTCGGGGGACCACTGCGGGGAGATGTTCGTGCCGTTCTGATTCGGCGGGACGACGACCTTGCCGCTCTCCACGTCGAGCACGGCCAGGCGCAGCCGACCAAAGATGAGCTTGCCGACGTCGGTTCCCGGTCCCTCGTCAGTCGCGTAGGCGATCTGGGTGCCGTCGGGCGACCAGACCGGATCGCGGACGGCGTACCGGCCGCTCAACTGCTGCCGGAGGTTCTTCCCGTCCGAGTCGGCCAGATAGAGCACCGACCGCCCCGCCTTCAAGCCGACGAAAGCGAAGCGCGAGCCGTCCGGCGACCACGTCGGGGAGTAGATCGCGTCGAGCCCGAATCGGAATTTCTTGACGATCTTTCCCGACGGAATCTCGACGATGTAGATCGCATCCTCGCCGCCCACTTTCGCCGGGATCGCGATCTTCTTCTCGTCGGGGGACCA
>Ga0137395_10001729_pt1 | contig 10245 bp, 8 predicted proteins | sample czobulk216metaG_FD_108283 | JGI IMG/M metagenome (GOLD analysis project Ga0137395, IMG submission 108283) | Vadose zone soil microbial communities from Angelo Coast Range Reserve, California, USA - czobulk2.16 metaG | ecosystem: Environmental > Terrestrial > Soil > Vadose zone | place: USA...
AGACACACTCACCGTCGCGGACCTGAGCAATCGCAAGACTCATGAAGCCAACCACAATGCCCGCGAGTTGAGGGAGATTCTGACTAAGTTCCGCGCGGCACGGCTCCGTTTGCTGGAGCGTGTAGGAAAATTTCAGCCTGCCCTCTTTGCCCGTTCCAAGCTGCATCCGCGTCTGAAGCAGCCCATGCGGCTCGTGGATCATTTGTACTTTGTTGCGGAGCACGACGACCATCACCTGGCAAGAATCTGGGAGATGATCAACACCTAGACGTTGAACGCCGCTTAGCTCACACTCCAAAGTTAGCGGAGAGTGAGGCGCAATAGCTCGTGTGGTGACGGGGCTTCGCCCCGTTATGGAGAGACGGGCGTCCTCGCCCGTCCAAACCGAGCGCAGTTCGATGGCGGCGGCTGCGGCGACCGACTACCCATTCCCGGGTAGTGTGCTAATAGTGCGTTGATGGTGGCTACTTTGGCTTCGCGCTGGAGTCTTCGAAAGACTTCATCCGCACCGACAGCTGTTTCGATTCCTGGATTAATTTCTCAGCTTCAGCAATCAAGCGAACCGTATTCCGGTTCAGTTCCACAATCTTGCATCGCAACAAAGCGGACTCGTCTTGAGGTTGCGACTGATGTTGCGACCTGGGGACAACCTGCGTGCTGTTGAGCAGCAATAGAGTAGCCTCCGATGCGAATCATCAGATTGCACAAGAGACCGACGCCCGATCTGGGCACGGCGGAGAGATGTGTAAAGGGACTCTTAGAGTCTAACCCTGGGCTGGGCAATTGCAAGCCCCAAGAGTGCAGGGGGAGGGTGTCTAGTCGCTTGTCGAAACTGCCCGGCCATCGCGCCGGGCTTTTCGCTTCAGAGCACCATTGTACCTATTTGGTGGGAATCGAGTTATAGTAGCTGGCTTACTGGATGCAATGGCCTTTTCATCTACGCAGGGTGCTGAAGGCGCATCTGCCATCATTGCTGAAAGATGACCTGGGGCAGGGGCTGGTCGAATATGCGCTGACAATCGTGTTAGTTGCGTTTGCCTCTATTGCCGTATTGCAGGTCTTCGCCTGCCGAGTAAATTGCGCTTTCGAGGCCGTGGCCAACCGGGCAGAGCAAATCTTTACGGACGGCAAGAAGATTCCACCAGGGCAGCAAAAGCAATGCAGCAAGAAGTGTGATTGAAGGAAGAGTGACTATTCCGATTCCTCGCGCGGTCTGCCGCCGCCATGGGTTTTGCGCAGGGAATTTTAGCCACTATCTCCCAGGTAGTGTCTTAAACACGTTTTTTGAGCCACTACCCACCCCCACTTTTAACCCGTTTGTAACAACCCTCTGCTAGCCTAAACCGGAATGTCCAATCGAGCCTTGCCCCGGCCGCGTTTCAACGCTCCCGAACCGGAGCGGGGCGCAAAGGCCCGCCTGAAAATCGAAGCCAGAACGACGTCGCTTTTGCAAGGGAACGTCAGCGAAATCCCCGACGTTGTTTTTGCCTGGGCGATGCGGCTCTGCGGCGCTGCCGTGGTGGCGCTGCTGGCGTTGACCGTTTATCAACTGGTGGTGGGCTCGCAACTTTCGTGGCACGCATTTGGCTGGAAATTCTTTGGTCAATCGGATTGGAATCCGGTCTCGGATCAGTTCGGCGCGCTGCCGTTCATCTATGGCACGATCGTCTCGTCACTGCTTTCGCTGATCATTGCCATACCTCTGTCGCTGGGAGTTGCCGTTTTTATTACCGAGATGTGCCCGGTCGCTCTGCGCGGAATGCTTTCCTTCACCACCGAACTTTTGGCTGCTATTCCCAGCGTGGTCTACGGACTGTGGGCAATCTTCATTCTGGTGCCTCTTCTGCGCGAATATGTGCAGCCGTTCCTGGCTCGAACGCTTGGCTGGACTGGCCTTTTCAGCGGGCCGCCTTACGGCATCGGCATGCTCGCCGCCGGCATAATTCTGGCGATCATGATTATTCCCATCATCTCCTCGATCACTCGCGAGGTGCTTACCGTCGTCCCGCAACATCAGCGGGAAGCGGTTCTGGCGCTCGGCGCTACCCGGTGGGAGATGATTCGCATGGGTGTGCTGCGAAATGCGCGCGCCGGAATTGTGGGCGCAGTTATTCTGGGATTGGGGCGAGCCCTGGGTGAAACTATGGCCGTCACCATGGTGATCGGCAACCGTCCCGAGATTGCCAAGTCGCTCTTTGCTCCCGGATACACGATGGCTAGCGTGCTGGCGAATGAATTCACGGAAGCGACGGGCGATCTCTATCTCTCCGCGCTGATCGAAATTGGCTTGGCGCTGTTTTTTGTCACGATTGTGGTGAATGCGCTGGCGCGCCTTATGGTGTGGAGTGTTACGCGAGGACAACCGGCGAGAAGCGTTGTCTAATTACATAGGTCTAATTGCATCGGTCTGATTGCATATGTCTGAGATGAACGGCAAATCGGCGGCTGCGGTAATCCCAGAGGTTGCCCTTCCGCCCATCAGCTTGCGGCGCAGAGTGCTGGACCACGCAATGACTGGGGTCGCCGTGCTCACGGTGCTCATCGTGCTGGTGCCGCTCTTTGCCATCTTCGCCTATCTTGTTTATAAGGGAATCGGCTCCCTCAATCTTGCCTTCCTGACACAGACGCCGAAGCCGGTGGGCGAACCGGGCGGGGGCATGGCGAATGCGATCGTGGGCTCCATGGTCATTCTCGGCATTGCTAGCTTGCTCGGCGTGCCGCTGGGAATCGGAGCCGGCATTTTTCTTTCCGAATACGGACGAAATCGATATGGCGATACCGTGCGCTTTGTTTCTGACGTACTAAACGGCGTACCATCGATTGTGATTGGCATAGTTGCCTACGGCCTGGTCGTGATGCGGCAGAAGCATTTTTCTGCGCTGGCCGGCGGTGTAGCGCTCGCGATTATGATGGTTCCGACCATTGCGAGGACTACGGAACAGATGCTGCTGTTGGTGCCGCAGGCCACGCGCGAAGCCGCTTATGGTCTCGGGGTTTCGCGATGGCGCACCACACTCTCGATCACGTTGCGGACGGCAACCTCGGGAGTTATTACGGGAGTCATGCTGGCCTTCGCGCGGGTTGCTGGAGAAACCGCGCCGCTGCTTTTCACGGCATTCGGAAACCAGTTCTGGAATTGGAAGAGCGACCAGCCGACGGCCGCGTTATCGCTGCAGATATTTACCTACGCCATTTCGCCTTTCGACGAGTGGCATCGGCAGGCGTGGGCGGGAGCGCTGGTCTTGATTGTCCTTATTGTGGGAGCGGTGGCCGCTGTTCGCATTGCGGTGCGTCACGGAACTTTGTCGGGTGCTAGCTGATCTTCGGGAGTTTAACTGATTTATGGGCGTCGGAATCAAAGTCGAGCACTTGAATGCGTTTTACGGCAAGACGCAAGCATTGTTCGACGTCAATATTACCGTGCAGGCGAACCACGCCACGGCGCTCATCGGCCCGTCAGGCTGCGGGAAATCTACTTTTATCCGCTGCCTGAATCGCATGCATGAAACTATTCCCGAAGCCCGGGTTGAGGGCGCGGTGCACATCGGGGATTTGAGTGTTTATAACGGAACTTCGGCGACGCAACTTCGGCGGCGCGTAGGCATGGTATTTCAAAAGCCGAATCCGTTTCCGACGATGTCCATTTATGACAATGTGGCAGCCGGGCTTAAACTGAATGGCTTTCGCAAGCGCAAACAACTGGACGAAGTGGTGGAACAATCTCTGAACGCCTCCGCCTTATGGGACGAAGTAAAAGACAATCTTCACAAAAAATCGGGCGCCAGCCTCTCCGGTGGACAGCAGCAGCGCCTGTGTATTGCGCGCGCCCTCGCGGTTCAACCGGAAGTTCTGCTTATGGATGAGCCTTGCTCGGCGCTTGATCCCATCTCGACTGGCAAGATCGAAGAACTGATTTTTCAATTAAAAGAGCAGTACACAATCGTAATTGTCACGCATAATATGCAACAGGCGGCCCGGGTAGCGGAGTTCACCGGATTCTTTCTGTTGGGTAAAATGATCGAATTCGACAAGACGGAAAAGATATTTACCAAGCCTTCGGACAAACGGACGGAGGATTACGTTACAGGCAGGTTCGGATAATGCGCACGCGCTTTCAGCAACAAATGGAGGACCTGCGGGAAAAACTGCTCCGCATGGGCGGTCTGGCGGAGTTGGCGGTGGATCGCGCTTGCCAGGCCTACACGGAACGCGATCTGACGCGTTGCCAGTTGGTTCTTGAGAACGAGAGCCTGATTAACGCAGCCGAGCGCGAGATCGACGAAATGGCCTTCGATGTTCTCGCGACCCAGCAACCGGCGGCCACCGATCTGCGCTTTATTCTCGCCGTTACGAAAATCAATGCCGATCTGGAGCGCGTTGGCGATCAAGCCGTAAACATCGCCGAGCGTGTTATGGACATGATTGAATTGCCTTCCGTGGAGTTGCCGGTGGACATCGGTCGTATGGCAACCGCGGTGAGCGCCATGGTGCGCCGCGCACTGGAATCGTTCGTGGAAGGGAAAGCCGAACTTGCGCAAGCCGTGCTGGAGATGGATCACGTCGTCGACCGGATGCGGGACGAAGCTTTTATAGTGCTCGTGCGAAAGATGAACGAAGAGCCGCAAGTGACTCAGCAGGCATTAGATGCGCTACTAGTCGCTCGCAACCTGGAACGCGTTGCCGACCACGCCACTAACATCTCCGAAGACGTCATCTTCTGGGTTTTGGGCGCCGATGTGCGGCACCATGCCCAGGCTGCCTCAGTCGCTCCTCGGACGGAAAGAAACGAAGCATAGACTTCCAACCGCGCAGGCTTTAACCCCCTGTGACCCCTGTAACTCTGTGTCCTCTGTGGTGAAGGTTTTTAACCGCGGGAAGAGCAGCAGCGGTCGTCGGTCCGTAGTCGCCCGCATCAACATCGTGCGATAGACTATTCCAACCCATGAGCCAACGACTCCGCGTTTTTGCCACCTGCGACATTGGAGACGCGCTTAACATTCTCCGCCAGAAGGGTTACGACCTTGAGGTTTATCCCCAGCCCGAAGCGCCACCGAAAAATTTAATTATTGAAAAAGTGAAATCGGGCATCGATGGAATAATCACGACGTTGCGCGATCCGATCGACGCGGAGGTGTTCGCTGCCGGAAAAGGCACGCTCAGGGCCGTCGCACAATATGCCGTCGGATTTGACAACATCAATCGCGCAGATGCCAACAAGTACAAAATTCCATTCACCAATACGGCCGACGTCCTGACCGAGGCTACCGCAGAGTTTGCCTTCTTCCTTATGGGCGCGCTCGCGCGCAAACTCTGGCCCGCCGAACATCTGACACGCGATAATCAGTGGGGATATTGGCATCCCTATCTGCCGTTTCTGGGCGACGAAGTCACTGGAAAAACCGTGGCCGTCATCGGCACTGGACGCATCGGCCTCGCCTTCATTAAAAAGTGCGCCGGATTCGACATGAATATCCTGTGCTTTGACCCAGCCTACGAGAACCACGAGTACGTGAAAGCGATTCAGGAAACGATGGATCTGCGCTTCCAGCGCGGAATCAGCCGCGAGAAGACGTCGATCCGTTACACCACTTTGCAGGAGGCGCTGCGCACGGCGGACTTCATCAGCCTTCATGTTCCATTAGTGCGGGAAGGGGAGAGCGGAACGCCGACCTACCATTTGATCAACGAAGCCACGCTGCGCATGATGAAGCCGACCGCCATGGTTATCAATACCTCGCGTGGCCCGGTGGTTGACGAGATAGCGCTTGCTCGCGCGTTGCGTGAGAACTGGATTGCCGGGGCTGCTCTCGATGTTTATGCGAAAGAACCACTCCCCGCCGATTCGCCGCTGCGCGATCCCGCAATTGCCGACCGCTGCCGGCTGCTTCCTCATTTCGCCAGCGCCGCGCGCATCACCCGTCTGTCTTCCGATCCTAATAAAGGTATGGCTGGCCGGTGCGTGCAGGGTCTGATTGATGTGTTAGAAGGGAACTACGGTGGGGATATCACCAAGATGCCATATGTGGTCAACAAAGAAGCGTTCGTGAAGTGACTGACCACAAGAATCATTGCCCTTGCGGAAATGCCTGAACGTGCCCGCACCATCCAGCATTCCTACTGCGAATGTTGCTTCCATGCTTGTCGTTGTACGATCTCGCCTGTTACTCTCGCCATTTCGCAGCTCTTAAGTTCATGACGATCAGACGATGGATTCCTCTTGCTTGTCTCGCGCTCGCCTCTCACGCTCAGGTCAATGACCCTGTTCGCGCCTTAAAACTTTTGCCGGCTCCGAAGGAAGTTCGTATGGACAGGGGCAAGCTCGTGATAAAACCTTCGACCGCGATTGTCATTAGCAACGGGGAAGATCGACTTGCGGCCGAATTGCTGCAAAAGGAGATTTTCGATCGTAGCGGCATGAAGCTGTCGATCGAATCCGCTCCCTCCGCTGCGAAGACTACGGGAAATATTTCGCTCGGCCGCGTGACCGATCGCAATCTGCGATCGTATCTCGAGTCGCCGGGAGTGAAGGCCGGAGATGGATCGGTCCACGGGGAGTTGGACAAGCAAGGTTACGTAATCCATGTAAGTGATTCAGGGGTGCAGATCGCTGGCGGTGCTGCGCAGGGCCTTTTCTATGGAGTGCAGACTTTTCGACAATTGCTACGTCCGGAAAATGCATCAGGAAAGACGCTGGCGATTCCCGCACTCCTCATCCGCGACTGGCCAAGCATGGAATGGCGCGGCGTGAGCGATGACATCAGCCGGGGCCCCATCACGAAGCTCGATTACCTGAAGATGCAAATTCGCACTTTGTCGGAGTACAAGATCAATCTGCTCGGCTTCAACATGGAGCATGTTTTCGACTTCCAGAATCAGCCGCTCGTTTCTCCGAAAGACGCGTCCGACAGGGCGGCACTCACTCCGGCTGAGATTAAAGAATTGGTCGAGTATGCGGCGAAGTACTACATTACTCTTTTGCCCGAACAGCAGGCCTTCGGCCACCTTCATCAATTTTTGAAATACGAAATTTATTCGGATCTGGCCGAGACACCGCACGGGCACGTTCTCACCCCCACCAATCCCAAAACCTACGACTTCATTCGCCAGATTTACGGCGAGATTGTTCCGCTGTTTCCTGGACCGTTCTTTCACATCGGCTCCGACGAAACATTCGAACTTGGTCTCGGCCAAACCAAAGCTCTCGCCGCACAGCAGGGCCTTGGCCGCGTTTATCTCGAACACCTGCAGAAAGTTTTCGAGATCATGAAGCCCTATCACAAGCAACTGATGTTCTGGGGAGATATCGCCGTCAAATATCCCGAACTGCTCACAATTCTCCCTAAGGACATGATCGCCGTTCCCTGGGACTACGATCCGAAGCCGAGCTACGAGGGCATCATTACCCCATACACCAACGCGGGCCTGCGCGTCGTAGTCGCTCTCGGAGCGGGCGACTGGCGCGTCATCTGGCCCGACTTCGAAAGCGCATTTGTGAACATCCGAAATTTTATTCGCGACGGCCAGAAGCATCAGGCTATGGGCGCGCTGAATACTACCTGGAACGACGATGGCGAATCGCTCGTCGACATGACCTGGCCTGGCCTGGTATTCGGAGCCGCGGCAAGCTGGCAGCCGGGAGAATCCAGCATCGACGATTTTAAGAACAGTTACGACTGGGCTTTTTACCGCAATGACGACAGGACATTTGCGGACGTCGTCGATAATCTTGATCGCTCGCACACGCTTCTTGCCGGGGTGAAACTCGATAATGCGAGCCATGAGCTCTTCTGGTCCGATCCATTTAGTGAAGCCGGGGCTCATACCGCCGATCAGGCGCTGCCGGTTACTCACGAGCTTCGCGACAAGGCTGAGCACGCTGCCGAATCGCTAATGCTTAATCGATCGAAGGCCCATCTACATGCCCAGACACTCGACGACATGTTGCTTGCTGCGTGGCATTTGGACACGCTGGGTTTAAAGATTCAGTTCACGTCCGAGATCAGCCGCTATTATGCGGACGCTTTTCAAAATCAGACGGACAACGCGCGCGCGCAAGGCGACCTCGACGAAATCGTTGATATCAACGGGCGGTTACAAAGCCTGCGTGACGCGGTCACGGAGATGCGTAAGATGTACGTCGACGGCTGGAATCGCGAAAATCATCCGTACTGGCTCGACAACGTTCTGGTCCGCTACGACAATCTGGCGATTGAGGTGCAGGGCAAAATTGTGGCCGTTCAAGCGGCACAGCGGCAGTATTGGAGCAACAAAACGCTGCCGCCGCCCGAGCAGCTGGGATTTTTCTTGAAGTAATAATTGTGCTATCCCGATGGGTCGATGAAGGGACGGAGCGACGGACCATGGAGCGACGGGCGTCCTCGCCCGTCGCCCGCCTGAATCGCACTTGGTAGGAGAGGACGTCCGGCGTTCCAAAAAGTTCTATGTTCTCTCAGCGTACAAATTGGCAGCTTAATCCAAATGCGCTAACCCGTGCCATCGCGGAGGCTCGCGCCTCCGGCCAGACAATTCTGGATCTCACAATTTCGAACCCCACCGAAGCGGGCATCCGTCCTGACACTAACGCAGTGCTCGCGGCACTGTCGAATCCTGAAGCAATGCATTACGATCCGCAGCCGCGTGGATTGCTCTCAGCGCGCCAGGCCGTGTGCCGGTACTATCGCGACTGGCACGGGATTTCCGATCTCGATCCCGACCGGCTGATTCTCACCACCAGCACGAGCGAAGCGTATTCCTATGTTTTCCGGCTACTCTGCAATGCCGGCGACGAAGTTCTGGTGCCTAAGCCGAGTTACCCGCTATTCGAGTTTCTTGCCGATCTTGCCGATGTCAAACTCGTTCCATATCCGCTGCTTTACGATCACGGCTGGCAGATCGATCTCGATTCGCTCTACAAGGCAGTTACTTCGCGGTCGCGAGCTGTGATTCTTGTCCATCCCAACAATCCAACCGGCTCGTATGTATCGTCCGACGAAACGCTGGCGCTTAATTCTTTCTGCCGCGACCACGGACTGGCCCTAATCGTGGACGAAGTGTTTCTCGACTATTCGCACAACGCTACGCCACGCAAGAGTTTCGTCTCGAATGCCGACGTGCTTACTTTCACGCTCAGCGGAGTTTCGAAAATCTCGGCGCTGCCGCAGATGAAACTGGCCTGGGTGGCGGCCAGCGGCCCAAAAGAAATTGTCGCTGCCGCTGGATCGCGTCTGGAAATAATCGCCGATACGTTTCTTTCGATGAACGCGCCGGTACAGCTTGCCGCCGCGGTTCTTCTCGACCAGCGCAAGCTGATCCAGCCCGTCCTTCGCGATCGCGTGCTCGCGAATCTTGCTGCACTTGATGGGCAATTGGCCGCTTTTCCCTCGTGCATCAGGCTGCAAGCTGAAGGCGGATGGTACGCGATCCTCCGCGTGCCAGCCATTGAAAGCGACGAAGAATTGGCTGTTCGTCTGTTGCGCAAAGCGAGCGTAAGTGTCCATCCCGGCCATTTCTACGATTTTCCAAACGAAGGCTATCTTGTGCTGAGCCTGATAACTGAGCCTACCATCTTTCGCGAAGGTGTCATGCGGTTGTTGCGGCAGGTGAAGTAACTAGCTCTCGCCCTCCAGCCTACTGGGGCCGGGCGGGGACGCCCGGCGCTCCACACGCAACCGGACCGCTCTGGCCCGCGTCCGTGTTATTCTTTCGCCATTTCCTCTAATCGTCATCTGGGAGAATTCATGTCAATAAGCCGTCGTGGATTTTTAGGTTCTGCAATCGCCGCATCACTCGCCGGTGGCCTGCACGCGGAAGAATCGAAAGGCACAGCCGATTCTCTCGGCACCTCCAAACGTCCGATCATCATCTGCGCCAACAATGGCGTGAAATACCTCGACGATGGCTTCGTCTTTTTGAAAAGCGGCGGCGACACGCTCGATGCCGCTCTTCGAGTAGTAAAGGGCCCCGAAGATGATCCAAACGACGATAGCGTCGGCCTTGGCGGGCTTCCTAACGAAGAAGGCGTGGTGGAACTTGACGCCAGTTGCATGCACGGTCCCACGCGCCGCGCGGGATCGGTGGGCGGAGTGCGCAACATTAAGAATGTTTCGCTCGTCTCCAAAGCGGTGATGGAGCACACAGGCCACGTCATGCTCGTGGGCGAAGGGGCCGAGCGTTTTGCTGTCGCCATGGGTTTTCCGCGGGAGAATCTGCTCACCGAACGCTCGCGCAAAATCTGGCTGCTCTGGA
>Ga0137395_10001733_pt1 | contig 10223 bp, 5 predicted proteins | sample czobulk216metaG_FD_108283 | JGI IMG/M metagenome (GOLD analysis project Ga0137395, IMG submission 108283) | Vadose zone soil microbial communities from Angelo Coast Range Reserve, California, USA - czobulk2.16 metaG | ecosystem: Environmental > Terrestrial > Soil > Vadose zone | place: USA...
AGGGACAGCTTTACGACCAACAAGGTCACCAACGTCTTTGTGACCAGTCAGCAGGTGAGCTGCTATCGACCGGAGGTGCCGTTCGCGGTGAGCAATGGCCCCAACGATGGCTATACGGGGGAGGTTTCGTGCCCTGGCGCGACGACCAAGGAGGACATTGGCACCGTGCCCTACCCCTCGCAAACCGGCAGTCAGCCTGGATATCCGGCGGCGGAACCGAAGTTGGCCACCGACCATTCCGAATCGGACATCCGCGTGGACCCGCTCAATCCCAAGCACCTGATCGGGTCGACCAAATGGTTCGCCAGCCCCGAGGGCTACAACCACCTGGTCGGCTTCTACGAGTCCTTCGACGGCGGCAGGACCTGGCCGACGATGGGCCACGTTCCGGGCTATGACGGCTTCACCGACAACACCGATCCCGTTGGTGCGTTCGACGCCTTCGGCAACTATTACCAGGCGCTCCTTCCTTATCAGTTCTTCTATGACAGTACGGGCCACAAGAAATACGAGGTCGGCAACGAGCCCAACCCCGCGATTCCCAACGAGGCGGTCGCGGTCGCCGTCCGCCCGCATGGCGCAAGCGGACCGAACGCCTGGATCACGACGCACAACGGTCACCCCGACTATGTCTTCACGACCAACGCCGGCCTTGGCCAGGAACCGGACAAGGAATGGATCGCGATCGACCGCAGTGCCGTTCGGCCCGATGGATCGTCCAACCCCAACTACAACCGGATCTACATGATGTACGTCAACTTCAACGGTAATGGAAGCAAGCCGTATGTGCAGACGGCAATGGCGTTGAGAGACGGAAGCCACACCGACTGGACAGCGGCGGTTGAGCTGCCAATGCAGAATTCCACCAACAACAACACCTACCTGCTACCTCACATCGATCCGGCGGGGGTCGTCTACACGTCGCTGATCAACTACGTCGGCGCACAGGGCGGCTGCTGCGTTGACGTGCTGATGGATTACTCGACCGATGGTGGCCTGACATGGATCGGACCGTCGGTGGCGGCCAGCAACGTGCATACCCCGCCCTTGACCGGTGCCGGCTATGTCAACACCACGTTCGAGGACGGTATCGAAGAGACCTTTGCCGTGGGCAACCATCCGGCGAGCACGGGCCACTATCCGGTCTATGTCGCGTATGAGTCCAAGAGCACCGGCTTTGGCAACATGCTGCTCACCGCCTCCTACAATCAGGGCAAGAGCTGGAGCAGTCCAATCCAGGTCAACGACAACGCCGCGACCAACGTCGACGAGTTTCAACCAAACCTGGCCGTGGCGCCCAACGGCACGGTAAGTGTCAACTTCTACGATCGCCGGCTCGCCTGTCCCGCCGCTGGCACTCCGGATGCGACGGCTGCGGGTCTTGCGCTCGACCAGCACAGCCCTAACTACTCGCGCTCGCTGCCGCCATACGGCGTGATGGATTACTGCGTCAGCTCGAGCATCCAGTTCTATACGCCTGACCTCAAACCGATCGGGCACAACATTCGTCTGACAGAGCACAATTGGGATCCTCAGCTCAACAGCCCCGACCGGCGCTGCGCATGCGATCCGACGGACACCTTTCTCGGCGATTACTTCGGTAACGAGTTCGCCGGCACGATCGACTACTCCAGCTTTGTGAGCACCTACGACGACGGTAGCAACCCACACCATTACCAACAGCAGGTGGTCGCAACGATATCGACGCCTAAGCGGTAGCCTCGGACGCTCGGACGGTGGTGACCGTTTGACAGACGGTCTGGCGATCCGTAAACTTACCCGGACCGTCGTCCTTTAACCCGGCCCAGAGAGGCCGAAAGGAGAATCGGATGCGCGACACCCTGAGCGCTTCGCCTGCGCGGACGCAGGTCTCCCTCCGACACCTGACTGGCCCCAACCAGCTCGACGTTTCCCTTATCGAGAAGCTGCTCGAAGTCGCCGCCGCGTTCGAACGGGCCGATTCGGATACCGCTCCGTTGCGCGGCAAGCTGCTGGCGACGCTGTTTTATGAACCCAGCACGCGGACCCGCTTTTCGTTCGAAGCCGCCATGTACCGCCTGGGCGGCCAGGTGCTGAGCGCGCAGGATGCCGCTCGAGCGTCGTCGGCGGCCAAGGGCGAGTCACTCGAGGACACCATTCGGATCATCAGCGGCTATGCCGACGCCATCGTGCTGCGGCATCCCGAGCCCGGAGCGGTCGACCGGGCGGCGCGGGTCGGGCAGGTGCCGGTCATTAGTGCGGGGGATGGCGCGGGCCACCATCCAACCCAGTCACTTCTCGACCTCTACACCATCAAGAAGGAGCTCGGCCGTCTCGATCATTTGCGGGTGGGCCTTGCCGGGGATCTCCGCTACGGCCGCACCGCCCGGTCGCTCGCGCTCCTGCTATCGCGCTTTCCGGGCAACGAGCTGGTCATGATCTCGCCGCTCCAGCTGCGCATGGGCGGGGATGTCATCGATCAGCTGCAACGCGAGCGGGTCGTCGAGACAGACGATTTCAACGCCGCGATTGCAGGCCTCGACGTTCTGTACCAGACGCGGATCCAGGCCGAGCGATTCGCGTCGTCCGACGAATACCAGCGCTACCGCGGGGTCTACGTCGTCACCCCGGACGCGATGCAGCGCTTACCGGAACACGCCATCCTGATGCATCCGCTCCCGCGGGTGGGAGAGATCGACCCCGTGGTCGATGCCGACCCGCGAGCGGCCTATTTTCGCCAGGCTCGCAACGGCCTGTGGACCCGGATGGCCGTGCTCCAGTGGGCGATGGAGCGCTGAATGTTGCAGACCCCACCCGCCAAAGCCGTGATCCTGGACGCCGACGGCGTTCGTCGCGCCTGGCGTCGGATCGCCCACGAGCTCATCGAGCGCCAGCCGAACCTGGCGCAGCTGAGCCTGCTGGGCATCGTCACGCGCGGCCTGCCGCTCGCCGAACGACTGGCGACCACCCTCGAAGAGTTGGAAGGCGTGCGTATACCGGTACTGGCGCTTGACGTGCGCCCTTATCGCGATGACTTGCCGAAAGCATTTACGCTCCCCGCTGGCGGGGGAGGGCAGGGTGGGGGATTGCCGGCGGCGGCCGTGGACGGCCGCCCGGTGCTGCTGGTCGATGACGTCCTGTTCAATGGACGCACCGTGCGGGCGGCGATCGACGCGGTCATCGAAGCCGGTCGCCCGACCCAGATCCAGCTCGCCGTGCTGGTCGATCGCGGCCACCGCGAGCTGCCGATCCGACCTGACTACATCGGCAAGAACGTGCCGACCTCGCGGCGGGAGTGGGTCGAGGTCCACCTGAGCGAGACGGATGGGGAAGATTCGGTTTGCATTCTCGAGCGGTCGGAGGGCTGATGCGCCTTCACCACGTCCGCGTATTAGGACCCAACGGCCTCTCGATGCCGCAATCGGTGGAGGTCAATGCCGAGGGTGCCAGCGATCGTGACGCGACCGGGCTCGTGCTCACACCCGGCTGGATGGATCTGCACGCACACCTGCGCGATCCCGGCTTTCCGCAGAAAGAAACGTTGGTGTCGGGGGCGACCAGCGCGGCCGTCGGTGGATACACCCATGTCGTGGCGATGGCGAATACCGACCCGGTGACGGACCGCCCGGAACGACTTCGAGCCTTGGTGGCGCGAACCGAGGCGCTGCCGATCCGCATCAGTTTCGTGGGCGCCGTCACGATTGGCCTCGAAGGCCAGCAGCTCACCGACGCGGCCGCGCTGAAAGAGGCTGGGGCCGTCGCGCTCTCCGACGACGGGCGGCACGTGATGACTGGCGACGTGCTCCGTCGTGCTCTTGGGGCGGCCGCCGAGGCGGGGTTGCCGGTGCTTATTCACGCCCAGGCCGAAGACCTGGGGAACGGACCGGACGCCGAGGTCGCCGCCGTTTCCGATGCCCTGGATGGCCTGCGCAACCTGCCGGCCGCACGCCTTCATATCCAGCACGTGAGCACGCGCCGAGCTGTCGAGTTGGTTGGCGCGGCGAAGTCGGAGGGATTGCCGGTCACGGCCGAGGTCACGCCGCACCACCTGGTGCTGACGGAGCAGGATGCGCGGGTCATTGACCCACAGGGCACTGTCAATCCGCCGCTGAGATCCATCGATGACCGCGATGCCCTGCACCAGGGTCTGCTGGATGGGGTGATCGACGTGATCGCTACCGACCATGCGCCGCACGAGCGGGTGGCAAAGGAGGCCGGCGCGAACGGCTTCCATGGGTTTGAGACGGCCGTTGGCGTCATCCTCGGGCTCGGCCTCAATGGCCGCGTCGTCTATCGGGCCTGCGTATCCCGGCCGCGAGAGATCATGGGCCAATCGCTGGAAGACGAGTGGATCCTGATCGATCCCAACGAAGAGTGGACGGTCGATGCGTCGTCCTTCAAGAGTCGCGGCAAGAACACACCGTTCCAGGGCCGGCGATTGCGCGGACGGGTCATCATGACGATCTGTCGTGGCCAGGTGGTGACGGAGCGTGTGATGCAGCATGCCTGAGCCGGTGGTCCTTGTTCTCGAAGACGGCTTCACGGTGTTTGGTGAGCGTGGCGGCCAGGCGACCCAGGCCAACGGCGAAGTCGTGATCAACACCTGCATGACCGGATACCAGGAGGTCCTCTCCGACCCCTCGTATGCCGGACAGATGGTTGTCATGACCTATCCATTGATCGGCAACTACGGTACGACGCCCGACTTCCTGGAGTCGGGTCGCCCCTGGGCACGGGCCTTGATCACCCGCCAGCTCAGCACCTTTCACCAGCACTGGCGCAGCCACCAATCCTTGGCGGAGTGGCTCGACGGCTATGGCGTTCCGATCATGACCGGCTGCGACACGCGGCGGCTCGCGCGCCACTTGCGAGGAACCGGCGCGCAGCGGGCGATCATCGGGCCGAGTTACGAGCTCGCCACCTTGCGCGAGCGTGTCCATCGCGTGACGCGGCTCGAGGAGCAAGACCTCGTGCGCCAGGTATCAGAAGGATTTAGCGATCTCGTGGAAACCCTCGACCCGGCGCTCTTTTCACCCTACTCTGGAGGGCAGGGTGGGGGCCTGCGCCAGTGGAGCGGGCTCAAGGTCGTCATCGTCGACTACGGCGTCAAGCGCAACATCCTGCGATCGCTGCGCTCGCGCGGCGTAGAAGTCGAAGTTCTCCCGCACGACAGCGACGTCGACACGATCCTCGCGCGTCGGCCCGATGCGGTCGTGCTCTCGAACGGCCCGGGCGACCCGGCGCAGCTGCAGGCCGCCGTGGCGATGACCCGGCAGCTCATCAGGCGCCTGCCGGTGCTTGGCATCTGCCTCGGGCATCAACTCATCGGCCAGGCGGCCGGCGCCCGCACCTCGCGGCTGCGATTTGGCCACCATGGCGGCAACCACCCGGTGCTCGATTTGCGGACCGGCCGGGTCACCATGACCTCGCAGAATCACGAGTTCGAGGTCGACGCCGACAGCCTTCCCGCGAACAGCGGCTTTCGGGTCAGTCATCGCAACCTGCACGATGGCTCGGTCGAGGGCCTGGTGCATGACCACCTGCCGGTCCGGTCCGTGCAGTTCCATCCGGAAGGCGCAGCCGGTCCACAGGACAACCAGGTGATCTTCGACGAGTTCCTCGACCTGGTCAGAGGCATCCAACCCGCGCCGATCACGGTGCGCGAGCCGGTCCGCCGTCCCGGCAGCGTCCTGGTCATCGGGTCCGGACCGATCGTGATCGGTCAGGCCGCCGAGTTCGACTACGCCGGAACTCAGGCTTGCAAGGCACTTCGCGAAGAAGGTGTGCGGACCATCCTGGTGAACTCCAACCCCGCGACCATCATGACCGACGAGGGCATCGCCGACCGCGTCTATATCGAGCCGCTGACCGTCGAAGCCATCACCGCCATCATCGAGCGCGAGCGACCGGATGGATTGCTGCCGACGCTCGGTGGGCAGACGGGCCTCAACCTGGCCGTGGCACTGGCCGACGCGGGTGTGCTCGAACGCTGCCAGGTCCGCGTCCTCGGGACGCCGCTCGACTCGATTCGGGAGGCGGAGGATCGAGAGGCCTTCAAGGCGGTCCTGGTGCGCATCGGGGAGCCGGTTCCGGACAGCTCGACCGTGACCACGGTCGAGGCGGCCCGCGAATTCGCCGCGTTGATCGGGTTTCCGCTGGTGGTGCGGCCGGCGTACACCCTGGGCGGCACCGGCGGCGGAATGGCGGGAAGCCCGCTGGAGCTGGAAGCCGTGGTGCGCGATGGGCTCGCGGCCAGCCCTATCCGGCAGGTGCTGGTGGAGCGCTCACTCACCGGCTGGAAAGAGATCGAGTACGAGGTGATGCGAGATGCCAACGATACCTGCATCACCATCTGCAACATGGAGAACATCGACCCGATGGGCGTCCATACCGGTGACAGCATCGTGGTCGCACCGAGCCAGACCCTGTCCGATCGCCAGTACCAGATGTTGCGCTCCGCGTCGCTGCGCATCATCAGGGCGTTGCGGATCGAGGGTGGCTGCAACGTCCAGTTCGCGCTTGACCCGGCGTCCGACCGGTACTACGTCATCGAGGTCAATCCCCGGGTGAGCCGCTCCTCGGCGCTGGCGTCGAAAGCGACGGGATATCCGATCGCGCGGGTGGCCGCAAAGATCGCGGCGGGACGAGGGCTGCACGAAATTGCCAACGCCGTCACCGGACAGACGAGCGCGGCCTTCGAGCCGGCCCTCGATTACTGCGTCGTCAAGATTCCCCGCTGGCCGTTTGACAAGTTCCCCGCCGCCGACCGCACGCTCGGCACGCAGATGAAATCGACCGGCGAGGTGATGGCGATCGAGCGCACTTTTGAGGCGGCACTCAGCAAGGCGCTTCGTGCGCTGGAGCAGCGGCTGCCCGATGCCTCGCAGCTGCGAGGCCGTCCCGATCTGCTGCACCAGCCGAACGATCGGCGGCTGATGGCCGCCACCCAGGCGCTACGCGACGGCGCGCTGCAGGACGAGGTGATCAGCGCGACCGGCTACGCGCCGTGGTTCGTCGACCGTCTCGCCTTCATTACCACGCTCGAGGCCGAACTTTCGGCTGGCGGGGGAGGGTCAGGGTGGGGGCTCCTGCGCCGCGCCAAGCGAGCTGGGTTCGACGACGCACGCATCACCGAGCTCAGCAACGGGCGTCTGCCGATGACCGCGATGGAGCCCACCTTCCGCCAGGTCGACACCTGCGCCGCGGAGTTCGAGGCGCTGACGCCCTACTACTACTCGACCTACGAAGAGGAGGACGAGATCATCCGGAGCGGCAACCAGGCGGTAGCCGTGATCGGCTCCGGGCCCATCCGCATCGGCCAGGGGATCGAGTTCGACTACTGCAGCGTCCACGCCTCAGCGGCGATTCGAGACGCTGGCTACGACAGCGTGCTCATCAACAGCAACCCGGAGACGGTCAGCACCGACTTCGATGCCTCGACGCGCCTCTACTTCGAGCCGCTCGACCTTGAAGGCGTGCGCAACGTGCTGCGACGCGACCCGGTGCTCGGGGTGATGGTCCAATTTGGCGGCCAGACGGGGCTCAACCTCGCGGATGCGCTGGCCGCGGGCGGGGCCAGGATCCTGGGTTCGACGGTCGAGACCATCGACCTGGCCGAAGACCGGCGGCGCTGCGAGGCCCTGCTGCGCGACGCCGGCATCCCGCAATCGCCCGGCGGTTCGGCCACGAGTTCGGAGGAAGCGCTCGGCATCGCCGTCCGGGTTGGCTACCCCGTGCTGGTCCGACCGTCCTACGTGCTGGGCGGTCGTGGGATGGAAATCGTCCACTCGCCCGACGACCTTCGACGTTACGTCGAGGCGGCCATCGGGTTTGGTCTTCGCGGCCCGATCCTCGTCGACAAGTACTTGCTCGGTCGTGAGCTCGACGTGGACGCCGTCTGCGATGAGCGCACCGTGATCATCCCGGGAATCCTCGAGCACATCGAACGTGCCGGCATTCATTCGGGCGACTCGTTCGCCGTTTATCCCCCGATCACGCTTACGCCGGCCGAGACCGACCGGGTGGCCGAAGCCACCGTCACCATCGCCCGATTGTTCAAGGCCGTGGGGCTGATCAACATCCAGTTCGTGATCCAGGACGGCGTTCCGTACGTGCTCGAGGTGAATCCGAGAGCAAGCCGCACGGTGCCCTTCCTCAGCAAGGTCACGGGCGTACCGATGGTCACGCTTGCAACCCAGGCCTCGCTCGGCCGCTCTCTCAAGGAGTTCGGATTCGACAGCGGCCTGCAGCCGAGCCGGGCGCTGTACGCGGTGAAGGCGCCTGTCTTCTCCATGGCGAAGCTGCCGGCGGTCGACGCCGTGCTCGGACCCGAGATGAAGTCGACCGGTGAGGCGATGGGAATCGCCAAAGACCTTCCGTCGGCGCAGTACAAGGCCTTCCTTTCGACCATGCAGGAACTGCCACCCGATGGCGCGGCCCTTTGCTCGATCGCGGACGCCGACAAGCAGGAGGCCCTGCCGATCCTCCGCGCGATTCATGGGCTGGGCCTGCGGCTGTTTGCGACGGCTGGGACTGCCGCGCTGCTCCGCGAGTCCGCGATCTCGGCAACCACCGTGCAGAAACTCCGGGACGGTCATCCGAACGTCGTGGACGTCATCCATTCGGGGCAAGTGCACCTGGTGGTCAACACAGTGTCCGCGTCATCGCCGGTGGCCGACAAGAGTGCCGGGGTTCCGCTGCGGGACGGCTACGAGATCCGTCGCGCCTCAGTCGAGCGCCGCATTCCCTGTCTCACTTCGCTCGATACCGCCAGGGCGTTGGTCCAGGCGCTCCGAGCGTCACGCCGCGAGCACCGCTCGACCGTCGCCACCCTCGGCGAGTACGTAAACAATTCCCCTCCCCCGCTCGCGGGGGAAGGTAGGGTGGGGGCGCTGGAATGGTCGAACCGCGCCTGATCGCAGTCCCCTCTGTGGGAGGGCAGGGTGGGGGCGCCGTCGTCCTCGAGCGCTCGGTCCCGATGGCTGGTGCGGTTGAGCTTGTCTTGTATCACCCGCCTTCTGCGGTCACGGTCGCTCCCGGGCAGTTCTTTCAGCTGGCAGTGGGTGGGACGCACACGCTCCTGCGCCGTCCGTACAGTGCCGCCTGGTCGGATCCGGCCAATGGCCAGATCGGGTTCATCTTTAACGTCGTTGGCGCCGGCAGCGCATGGCTGGCCGGCTTACGTGAGGGCGATGCGCTAGACCTCCTCGGCCCGCTCGGGCGTGGTTTCGACCTCGAGGGGGAGCGGCCGGCTATATGCGTCGCCGGCGGGCTGGGCATCGCGGTCTTTCCCGGCGTCGTTCAGGCGTTGGTCGCGCTGGGTCGTACGGTCATCCTGTTGCAGGGTGCGCGCACCGCGGCGCAGCTCCTCCCAGCCTCGCGATTCGCTGGTGCCGACACGAAGGTTGCCAGTGACGACGGCAGCGCAGGTCATCGAGGTTTTGTCGTGGACTTACTGGCGAATCTCCCTCCCCCGTTTTCGGGGGAGGCTCGGAGTGGGGGCGTCGACATTCTCACCTGTGGCCCGACGCCAATGCTCACGGCACTGATCGACGCCGTCCGGCGCCAGGCGATTCCGCTCTCGGCCATCCAGGTGGCACTCGAAACGCCGATGGGTTGCGGGGTCGGAACCTGCCTGGGCTGTGCGGCGCCGCGGGCCGCGGGCGGATATTTCCTCACCTGCCAGGAGGGACCGTGCGTGCGTGCGGATCGGATCGATTGGGACGTGACGACGGATGCCTTCCATGGTTGAACGGCCTGACCTGACGGTCGAGCTCGGCCGCGGACTGCGTTTGCGCAGTCCTGTCATGGTCGCCTCGGGCACCTTCGGCTACGGCTTCGACGCGCCCCAGGTTGATCGCGCAGCACTGGGTGCGATCGTGAGCAAAGGCACCACCCTACGAGCCCGGGAGGGGAACGCGCCGATTCGCATTGCGGAAACCCCGTCGGGAATGTTGAATGCCATCGGCCTGCAGAACCCCGGCGTCGACCACGTCGCCCGTGTCTATGCGCCGCAGTGGGCGACCTGGGACCTGCCGGTGATCGTGAACGTGGCTGGCGACTCGGTGGAGGAGTACGTGGCGGTTGCGCGCCGCCTCGACGGCGTGGCCGGCGTCGCGGGGCTCGAGCTCAACATTTCATGCCCGAATGTGAAGAGCGGCCTGCAGTTCGGCGTCGACCCTGAAATGGCGGCGGAAGTGACCCACGCCGTGCGAGCCGTCACCGAGCTTCCGTTGATCGTCAAG
>Ga0137395_10001736_pt1 | contig 10221 bp, 5 predicted proteins | sample czobulk216metaG_FD_108283 | JGI IMG/M metagenome (GOLD analysis project Ga0137395, IMG submission 108283) | Vadose zone soil microbial communities from Angelo Coast Range Reserve, California, USA - czobulk2.16 metaG | ecosystem: Environmental > Terrestrial > Soil > Vadose zone | place: USA...
CGCGCCACTTCGCGAAAGCTTTCCAGAGCATCCTGCAGCAGTTCTTCGGCACTCACCGGCTCGACCTCAAATCTCTGCTCGCCCGATTCCACTCGAGCCAATGTAAGCAGATCCTCCGTAAGCCGAGACATGCGCGACGCGTTCTTGCGGATAATCTCCAAAAAATCGCGCACATGATTGTCTGCCAGCGGATGATCGAGCAGCGTCTCTGTATATCCCTGGATGGAGGTCAGCGGAGTGCGCAGCTCATGAGACACATTGGCGATAAAATCCCGCCGGCTCTTTTCCATACGCTCCGTCTCAGTAAGGTCCCGGAGAACGGCAACTGCCCCGCCTCCCGGCATGGGCGCAGCGGTCACATCGAAAGTACGCCCTGCCGCGATAGTGTTCGAGCGAACCGAAGTTACAACCTGATCGCGAGCTGCATCTTGAATCGCGGTCAGGAAGTTCGGGTCGCGTACACTGTCGATCAGCGGAGCATTCAGCTTGGGTGCGCGGAGCAGCAAGCGGTCCATGCCTCTATTGGCCCATTGCACGCGCCCGCCAACGTCAACCGCAATCACAGCATCCTGCATACTATTTAGAAGAGTTTCCAATTCTCGCTGGCTGGTTTGCACGTGAGCATAGCTTTCCTCTATGCGACGCGCCGTCTTGTCGAGAGCCGATGCCACCTGCCCAATCTCGTCCGTCGAAGAGGACGCGATTCTTGCGGTCAAATCTCCGCCTGCCACGCGCTCGGCGAAATCAACGATTCTTTGCAGTCGCCATCCCAGGTACCGCGAAGCCCCACCCGCCACCAACAGCGCGAAGATCAGCGCCGCCAGCGACCCCCACAAGAGTGCCCTATTGAGCGGACGATCCGTAGTTTCGATGTCCGGCAAAGGATATGCCAGGCGCACCGCTCCTCCGGATACCGGCGCCGCCACATACAGAAATGGAATGCCGAGAGTTTGACTCTTGCGTTCATCGGCTGCGAGTTGACCCGCGAGCGCCGAGACAAACTCCTTCTGTTGCCCGTGATTGCCCATTGCTCCGGGCTCAGCCTCCGAATCGGCCAGCACCTTGCCGGTCGGATCAATAACGGTTGCGCGCGCTCCCGCCGCCTGCCCTTCCTGGGAGGTGATATCCGCCAGCGAGTGTTGCCGGTCCGCCTCCACGCGGTGAGCGAACATCAATGTTTTCTCTTTAAGATTCCGCTCGATCTGCTCCCGCAGCGTACGCTCCCACACTCGGCGCACGGTCAGTTGCAAGGCGATTGTGGTCACTCCAATCACCAGCAGAAATACAAACATCAATTTAACGAAGATCCGACTTCTCAACGCGCGACCTCAAACCGGTAGCCGGCTCCCCTCACCGTTTTCAAGTAGCGCGGGTTCTCCGGATCAGGCTCGATCTTTTCCCGAATGCGCCGCACATAAACATCGACCGAGCGCGGCGTCACATATGCCGTGTCGCGCCAAACCGAGTCAAGAAGTTGGTCGCGACTAAAAACACGGCCGGCATGCCGCATGAAGTAGTCAAGCAAGCGGAATTCCGTCGCCGTGGTCGGCACCTGCTTCCCGCGAACCGTGAGCGTCATGGCGCCGGGATCGATGTGGACCTCATCGATCTTGGTTGGCTGCGGCGGAAGCGGCCTCTCAAAGCGGCGCAGCACCGCTTTGACGCGAGCCACCAGTTCACGCGGACTAAAAGGTTTGGGAATGTAGTCATCCGCCCCTAATTCCAGCCCCAGGACTCGATCCGCCTCTCCGCTTTTAGCCGTCAGAAAAATTACCGGAATCGATGCCAGCGACGATGACTGCCGAATCTGCCGGCAGAGTTCCAAACCATCTTTTCCCGGCACCATGATGTCCAGAATAAAAAGGGTTGGGCGCTGCCGCTCAGCATCAGCCACGACCAGATTGCCGGTCGCGTAAAGTCGCACGTTGAAGCCCGCGCCTTCCAGATGATGACGCACGAGACGAGAAATATCCGGATCATCCTCCACTACATAAATCGTAGATTTCACGCGACCATTGTATCCGGGAATTGTTTCAATGCGATGACTATGCTGCACTGGTGGACTCGCCGCGCCCGCCAGTCGCAGCCGCAGACGGGCAAAGACGCGCATCGTTCCACAATGCCGAACCACAAGCTGATTCGTAGCAGGGTATGCCTTCAGGCGCTGACCACTACCGCAGAGCCATACCGGCCTCTGCCGAAAACTCCATTGCTACAAAATCCCGGCGCAGAAATTTCGGAAAAGCAGCCGCCGCAATCATAGCCGCATTATCCGTAGACAATGCGCGCGACGGGAAGAAGACCGGAAGCCCCTGCATCGCCGCTTCGCGCTCAAACGCATCCCGCAATTCCCGATTGGCAGCGACCCCGCCGCTCACGAAAAGAGTGCGCACGTCATATTCGCGCGCCGCGGCCAGCGTCTTTGTCACCAAATCATTGACCATGGTGCGCTGGAAGGACGCCACCAAATTTAGCGTCTGCCGATCGCTCACCTTGAGCACATCTTCGACCGACGGCTTGCCGATGCCCGCTAGTGCCTTGCGGCGAACCTCAATCGCAGGCTTCAGATTCTGCGTCTCAACATATCGCAAGACCGCAGTCTTAATCCCGCTATAAGAAAAATCGAAATGGGGACCGTCATCTGCTGTGGCGACTTCCCTACTCGGCTTGCGATCACGCCGGTCCGCATGCTTCATCTGCGATATCTGAAACTTCACCGCTTGCGGATCGCCATGCGGCGCGAGCCGATCAATAATCGGTCCACCCGGATAACCCAATCCCAGTAGCTTCGCCACCTTATCAAAAGCCTCGCCAGCGGCGTCGTCGCGAGTGTGGCCGATGTTCCGGTAAGTCCACAAATTTTCGCGCACTTCGGCGAGATAAAGATGCGTATGACCCCCGGAAACAACCAGCGCAAGCACCGGGAAATCCAAATTGCCACGTCCACTTTGCCGCTCCTCCAGCAACACAGCGTGGATGTGCCCCTCCAGATGATTCACCGCGATCAGTGGCTTCTTCAAAGCAAATGCGAGCGCCTTCGCAAAACTAATGCCGACCAGCAGAGCGCCGGCAAGTCCCGGACCCTGCGTGACCGCGATAGCATCAACCGATTCATAACTTTGCTCCGCTTCAATCAATGCCTGGCGCACTACCGGAACGATAGCGCGCAAATGCTCGCGGGAAGCCAGTTCCGGGACCACTCCTCCATAGGGCTGATGAGTGGCGATCTGCGAGGCCACTACGTTCGACAAAATCTGCTGCCCCGAACGCACCACCGCCGCGCCCGTTTCATCACAGGAGGTTTCGATACCGAGGATATGGACGTCGGGCATAATTAGGGATGGGCGCTAAAGAGCGAAAGACTTTACCACAGGGAACACAGAGAAACAGAGAAAAGCACAGGGAAATCCAACTTACTAAGATGCGTTTCGCGAGTCTAGACACTCTCGCTTTCAGACTCGCTCTGTTCTAGACACACCTGTTCCAGATGTTCTAGACAAGTTATGTTCCATACTTGCTCTGTGGCCCCCAGCACTTCTCTGTGTTCCCTGTGGTTAAGATTTTCTTTCCGTGCCCAGATGCGATTGACCGCAACTGCTAGTCTAAATGAGGGAGTGAACGCCGTTGCAGGAGACTAAACACCACGCCGCCGAAATTGTTCGCACCCTGCGCGAAAGGGGCCACCAAGCTTACTTCGCCGGCGGATGCGTCCGTGATCTTCTCCTCGCCCGCGATCCCGCCGACTACGACGTGGCCACCGACGCGACGCCCCAGCAGGTAATGCAAATCTTCCCGCAGACCTACGCCGTAGGCGAGCAATTCGGAGTAGTGCTGGTGCCACAATCAGAAACTAGTGGAGCGACGGGCGTCCCCGCCCGTCAAGGCGAGCGCAGCCACGCCGCTGTCGAGGTCGCCACATTTCGCTCCGACGCAGGCTACTCCGATGGCCGTCATCCCGACGAAGTGCGCTTTACGAAAGATCCGCAAGAAGACGTACAGCGCCGCGACTTCTCCATCAACGGCATGATGCTCGATCCCGCAACTAACGAGGTATTGGATTTTGTAGGAGGCCAAGACGATCTGAAAGCAGGAATCGTCCGCGCCATTGGCGATCCCGAACGCCGTTTCGGTGAAGACAAACTGCGTATGCTCCGCGCCGTGCGATTTGCAGCCCGCTTCGATTACAAGATCGATCCACAGACGCTGGCCGCAATCCAAAAGTTAGCCCCTACGATTCTCCAGGTTTCCTGCGAACGCGTGCGCGAAGAACTGACCAAGATGCTGACCGAAGGCCGAGCCCGCCGAGCGTTTGAGTTACTCGACATCAGCGGCCTCCTACCAGAAGTCCTGCCAGAAATCGCCGCCATGAAGGGAGTGGAGCAGCCACCGCAATATCATCCCGAAGGCGACGTGTTCGTCCATACACTGCTCCTGCTCGAGAAACTTCAGCCCGACGCATCCGGTTCAATTTCAAAGACTCTAGCCTGGGGAGCCCTTCTGCACGACGTAGGTAAGCCACCAACCTTCCGCAGCGCCCCCGATCGCATCCGCTTCGATGGCCACGTCGACGTCGGCGTGAAAATGGCCGAGGAAATCTTGCATCGCCTGCGTTTCTCCAACTACGAAACCGATCAGATTCTCGCGCTGGTCGAGAACCACATGCGGTTTGGAGATGTCCAGCGCATGAAGCAATCCACCCTAAAAAGATTCCTGCGGATGCCCCGCTTCGACGAGCATCTGGAATTGCACCGCATCGATTGCCTCTCCAGCCATGGCCATCTTGATTCTTACGAATATTCGCGCGGGCAATTGCGCTCCATGCCGCCCGAGGCCATTCGCCCCAAGCCGCTAATCACCGGCCGAGATTTAATCGCAGCCGGATATGAACCGGGGCCACGCTTCAAGGAAATCCTGACCGCAATCGAAGACGCCCAACTGGAAGGCCGCCTCACGTCGCCCAAGGCAGCGATGGAATACGCCATACGAGAATTCCCGCTGTAAGGGCGCGCGCCGCAACCGGCGCTTCCTTTCCAGTTCGCCAGCCTTAGTAATTTGGATAGCAGGTACGTAAAGGATAGAGTTAAGTCTTCATGTTATTCGAATCTAAGCGTGGATTCCTGGTTCTTGCCTTCGTCATGCTGACTTATACATCTTTCTGCCTCGGACAAATTCCTCCGCCTAAGCCGAATCCCGTGCCTGCTCCGGAACAGCAGAGTACGAACCCAGTCGGCACTCAATTGCCCGGAACTATAAGCGGGACAATCGTTGATCCGAGCGGCGCAGTGGTTCCCGCAGCAACCGTAATGCTCACTGCTGACAATCCACGCACTCAGCCTTCAATTCCCGGCGCACCAAATGCCGGAACTCCCAAACGAGGGATGCTGTCAGGCGACGATGGCCACTTTGCCTTCACCAATGTCCCTCCCGGCGCCTTCCATCTCACCATTATTTCGGCTGGCTTCGCCACGCAAGTCTTTTCTGGAATTCTGCATCCCGGAGAAATCAACAACGTCCAAATCGCGCTTGGTGTCGCTGAAGCTATCACCGAGGTGCAGGTCGGATTAACCCAAACGGAAGTGGCAGAAGAAGAAATCAAAATTGAAGAGAAGCAGCGCGTCCTCGGCATCATTCCAAATTTTTACGTGAGCTACATCCCGAATGCCGCTCCTCTTAGCGCGAAACAAAAATTTGAACTTGCGTGGAAGTCGGTGATCGACCCCGTTACCTTCATATTGGTGGGCGCCATCGCGGGAGGCGAGCAAGCGGACAACTACTTCAGCGGTTACGGGCAAGGCGCGCAAGGCTATGCCAAGCGCTACGGCGCCGCTTATGCCGATACGATCACGGGCACATTCATCGGAGCCGCCATACTGCCTTCGATTCTGAAACAGGATCCCCGATATTTCTACAAAGGAACCGGCAGCAAACGCTCCCGCATGCTGTATGCCGTCGCGAATTCCGTGATCTGCAAAGGCGACAACAAACAGTGGCAGCCAAATTACTCGAATATTCTAGGCAGCCTCGCCGCCGGCGGAATTTCTAATCTCTACTATCCAGCGAGAGACCGCAATGGCGCGAGTCTAACTTTCGAAAACGCGGCCATCGGAGTTGGCGCTACCGCCATCTCAAACCTGCTGCAAGAATTTGTAATCCGAAAGCTAACGCCAAAAGTTTCCAAGAACGACCCTGCCAACCCCTAAGCATGAACAATGGAGCGCCGGGCGTCCTCGCCCGGCAACCCGTTACCGCTCTTTCCCGCTAATTTTTCGCGGGCAGCGTGGCCCGTCCTATCGCGAAGCGAAGGGCGGGGTATTTCCGAGCCTCAGACCTACCTTTTTCATCACACATTTCCTGTACCCTCATAACAGACACGCAATCCCAATCGCGCAATAATTCACCGACAGTACAGCATCGAAAACTGCGTCCGTCTCCAGAGACAGACCCATTATCCGCCGCAAATCATTTCGGCGGCTCTTTGACAAAAGGACGACAAGTATACAGATAAAGCAGCGGAAGCGGCGGCTGTCGCACCCCGAAGAGTGCACGCCAAACCGCAGCATCCCCTGCTAAGTCGTTATTCATGTAGAGAATAGAGCTAACTACTTTAATTAGAATAGCTTAGCGGAAATCCGGGGGGGGAGGGGTAAAAACCCAACCCACCGGACGAAGGTGTGGCGCGGGCGCCCTCGCCCGCAAAAAGCCGAATCCAAGAAGATTGGCTCCGTTCTCTGTTCGACCATCTAGTCTTCGTTTTTGTCGCGATCTTGCGAACTAGTCTGCGCCGCGTCGGACGCGCCCGCAACCGGCTTCTGCAAATCGATTCGCGGCAAGCCCGCTTTCTTGAGTTGGTCGTCCAGCTCCGGAATGTCTTTAGACTTGAGTTGGTTCCACGCTGATAATTGTTCATCGAGCGCCTTCTCCAATTCCGCAACCATTGCCACTTCCTGTGTCGTCGGCGCGGCATCTGCGGAATCAAGGGCGCTGATAACCGCGGCGAATCCCCTATTCAGGCGAGACAAGCTGCGGCCTTCGGGAGTACTCAGATAGCGCGCGTCGTGGCTGCCGTGTTCGCCCTCAAGGGAAGCAGCTTTCGCCTCCAGCTCCGCGGCGGGCTTTGCTATGGATGCTTGTCCAGTGAGCGATTTCAATTGCGAGCGCAGGCTGCGCACCTGTTGCAACGCTTCGTAATCTTTGTGCAGAGCATCAGCAATTTTCCGGTCCAACTCGAATTGCAGCCGCAAATCGTCCGGCGAAGCTTTCACCCGCGGATCCATTCGTACATCGAGCATTTGCGTGAATCTCTTGCCGCCAACTGTGAGCACGACTTTGTATTGGCCCGGCAGCGCCGCAGCCCCGACCGGATATCGCGGCGTGTCGCGATAAATAGCCGAGATCGGATAATCGCGCTCCAGTACGTCGGGCTCAGAGTAGTGCAGATCCCAGACGAACCGGTGCATTCCAGCCGCCGCCGAAAGCACTCGCGACGGACGCACCCAATAGGTAGGAACGTTTAGCTTTTTCGCATTCACCGGTTCAGGCTTATCGTCGCTGGAAAAGCGGCGCACAGTTCTTCCGGAAGAAGGATCAATAATTTCGAGTGTCACTGGAGTGGAAACTGAAGAAGCTGTAGTGTTCAGCCAGTAATCGATCATCGCGCCGTCGGGAGGATTCTGCCCCGCAGGTTCTTCAGGTGGAAGCGGAGTGTCGGTGTTGTTATTTCGGCGCACCCGATAAGTCAGATTCGGAGCGAATAGATGAGCGGAATCATGACCCTTGGCAATCTCGGAACTAAACTGCCGCAGCGGCGAGATGTTATCCAAGATCCAAAACGACCGGCCGTGAGTTCCGACCACAACATCGTCATGATGAATAACCAGATCGCGGATGGAAGTTGGCGGCAAGTTCATCTGCAGTGACTGCCAATGATCGCCATCGTCCCACGACACGTACACGGTGCGTTCGGTTCCGGCAAAAAGCAGTCCCTTGCGTTCAGGATCTTCGCGAACTGTGTTCACGGGCTCATTGTCAGGCAGGCCGCTTACGGTCTTCTGCCACGACTTGCCTCCATCGTGCGTGCGGTAGATATAAGGATGCAGGTCGTCGAGACGGAAGCGATTCACCGCTGCATATACAGTTGCGGTGTCGAAATGCGAAGCATCAATCTGCGAGAGCTTGCTCCATGGAGTTAATTCGGAAGGCGTCACGTTCTGCCAGCTCTTGCCGCCGTCGCGAGTCACTTGAATCAAGCCATCGTCGGTTCCAGCCCAAATCAGGTTGGCATCTTTCGGTGACGGAGCAATCGAATAGATCACACCACGATGCTTGCCCTTCGCTGGATCGTCTTCAATAAACGGCCCAAGTGTCGCGGGAATGCCCGGATCTTCGCGTGTGAGATCGGGACTGATGATCTGCCAGCTGTTGCCGCCATCGCGAGTGGCGAACAGGACATTCGATCCGAGATAAAGCACACGCGGATCAGCCGCAGAGAAGATTAAAGGCGCAGTACGATTGAATCGAAATCGCCCGGTGCGCAGAACTACGGGCGAAACGTCGCGCGTCTGCCCGGTATTGCGATCGAAGACCGTTCCTTTGCCGCCGTAAATCAGATTGGGATGCAGCGGATCGGGAGCAACGTATCCATATTCTTCCACGCCGATGGTCGTCCAATCGCGAAAGGTAATTTCACCAAAGTCGCTGCGGCTGGCAGTGCCTATCGAGCCGCTCTCCTGCTGCGCGCCATAGACCCAATAAGGGAATTCGTTGTCAGGGATGACGTGGTAGAACTGCGCAGTCGGCTGGTTGTACCAGGAACTCCAGGTCTGCCCACCGTTGACGCTGATGGTCGCGCCCTGGTCCACAGCGATGGCAATGATGTCGGGGTTTTCAGGATTGATCCAGATCGTGTGGTAGTCATCGCCTCCAGGAGCGCCTTTGATGGCGGTAAAATTCTTCCCCGCATCGGTCGAACGGTAGGTCGAAGTATTGGCAACATAGATCACGTCTTTATTCTTTGGATCGACGCGCACGCAACCAAAGTCGTCACCACGTCCCCATATCCGCTCTTCATCATTTACCCGCTGCCAGCTCCCACCAGCATCGTCGGACCGGTAGATGCCGCTGCCCGTCGTCGCATTCACCCACGCATACATCCGGTCAGGCTCGCTTAGGGAGATTGCTGGTCCGATCCGTGCGATGCCTTCGGCAGCGGCAGGCAATCCTTTTGTAAGCTGCCGCCACGAGCTACCGCCATCGGTCGATTTGTAGAGTCCGCTGCCCGGACCGTCATATCCGCCGCCAGTCGTCCACGGCGGACGGCGCGATGACCACATGCTGGCGAAGATTACCTGCGAGTTCCGAGGGTCGAAGAGCAGGTCCATGCCTCCGACGTTCTCATCTTTATAGAGAACCTTCTGCCATGTCTCGCCGCCATCAAGCGAGCGGTAGATTCCGCGTTCGGAGTTCGGGCCGTAAGGATGTCCTTGCGCGGCGACGAAGAGGCGTTTGGGATCTCTAGGGTCGACGATGATCGAGGCAATCTGCTGCGCATCGCGCAATCCTAAATGCTGCCAGGTGCGACCCGCGTCGATTGACTTGTACATTCCGTTTCCCACCGAGAGATCGGGACGACGTAGACCTTCGCCGCTGCCAACGTAGATCGTGTCAGGATTGGATGGAGCGACGGCGAGGGCTCCGATCGAACCTGAACGATGGTCTTCAGATTGACCTTCACTAGATTGATGTTCCCTAAATTGATGTTCCCTAGACTGATCGTCGCTAGATTGATCGTCGTTCATTGGATCGAAGATTGGCTTCCACGTGCGGCCAAAATCTGTAGTCTTCCAGACGCCGCCATTATTCGGCGCCATGTAGAAGATGTTCGGCTGCCCCGGGACGCCGGAAATCGCGACAGTGCGTCCACCGCGAAATGGGCCAATCATGCGCCAATGAAGTTCCTGGTACATCGCCGGGTCGTATTGCTGAGCAGCCAGGGCGACGGAGAAAACAAAAAGGCAGAGCGAGGCGAGCGGAATCCATAAGAAGCGCTTTTTCACAGTTGGTCCTCGAAGAAAAGTAAGGATATATCAGGGAAGCAAGATATGGAGAGCGCCATTTTTAGCAGTTGGCGGTGGTGAGGTGCCCCCGTTTGCTGTACCAATCGCAATGCGAGTTCTCGGTTGATTCTTAGGTTCAGCGGGGATGAGGTCCGGAGCAGGGGACGGC
>Ga0137395_10001738_pt1 | contig 10218 bp, 6 predicted proteins | sample czobulk216metaG_FD_108283 | JGI IMG/M metagenome (GOLD analysis project Ga0137395, IMG submission 108283) | Vadose zone soil microbial communities from Angelo Coast Range Reserve, California, USA - czobulk2.16 metaG | ecosystem: Environmental > Terrestrial > Soil > Vadose zone | place: USA...
GTCCTCATTCGAGAACCGAAGCTCCCGGCAAATCCTTTCCGCCATTCGCGCGCCGACTTCGACGTGCCCATCGAACCGAATGCGTGTGCCCGGTCCTGTGGCTGGCGCAAAAGTCGGAGGCTTCCCCACATCATGCAGCAGCACGCCCCAGGCCAGGGTTGGGGAGCAATTTGGCGGAATCTTCTCCAGCATCATCCGCGTGTGAATCCACACGTCTCCTTCGGGATGATATTGGGGCGGTTGTTCCACGCCCTTCATGCGCGCTATTTCAGGCAGCACGGCCGCTAAAAGGCCCGTCTCGTCGAGCAGTTCAAATCCTCGCCGCGCGGCGCCCTCGGTCAGCAGCTTAGTCAATTCTTCCCGTATCCGCTCGGGAGAAACCTGTGTGACTTGCGCCGACAGCCCTTGAGCCGCCGCCAAAGTGTCAGGGTCGATCTGGAAACTGAACCTCGCGGCGAACCGGACGGCGCGCATCATTCGTAGTTTGTCCTCAGCGAAACGCGCGCGCGGATCGCCGATGGCGCGCACGACCCCCGCTTGGAGGTCCGCGCGGCCATCGACAAAGTCGAGCACTTCGCGTGTGGCGGGATCCATCAGCAGTCCGTTGATGGTGAAATCGCGCCGGCGGACATCTTCCTTTGCGGAATCCGTGTACACGACGCGGTCCGGGTGGCGGCCATCGGAGTAGCCGATGTCGGACCGAAACGTCGCCACTTCCACTTCCGCGCCGTCTTCCACAACTAGAATCACACCGAATTTCGCGCCTACAGCCAGGCTGCGCGGGAAAAGTTCCTGCACGCGCTCGGGACGCGCGTCGGTGGATATATCGTAATCCGATGGATCGCGGTCCAGCAGGATGTCGCGCACGCATCCGCCCACCAAGTAGGCTTGATGCCCACTGCGGCGCAGCGTGGCGCAAATCTGGTCGGCCAATTCACGAGCTGGCATGCACAAATTATGCGCTTTTTTGCGAGAGGCGCAAAGGCGGGCACGCGATTCGCGGTGCTACCCTTGGAGAAGATCTCGACCCTAAACTCTCAACTATCAATCCCTTCTTTCCCTCGCACGAGCGAACCGCCGAACTGCACCTTCGAGAATCCGAAGCGGTCCCGCAGACGGTCGGTGGCCTGCGCCAGCCGCTCGAGTTTTTCGCGGCGTCCCGAGTCCAGCAGATCCAGTTGTTCGCCGCCGTGCGTGAACGAGGAGAGCGACACACCGAGAAGGCGGACCTTGCGGGCGCGGTCCCAATGGCGCTCGAACAATCGCCGCACATTCTCCAACACGATGGGATCCAGGTGTGTCGCCTCACGTAGCGTGTGGGCACGCGTGATCGTTTCGAATCCCGCATAGCGAATCGTGAGTGTGACCGTCGAAGCGCTCAGTCCAGCCTCGCGGAGCCGCTTCATCGTTTTCTGGCAAAGCAGGCTGAGCGTCGTGTCGAGCGCAACGCGATCATCCGTGTCGAACGAAAACGTCTGATTGTGCGAGATGGATTTCGGCTCGGCGTCGACGAAAAACTCGTACGTGTCGCCGCCGCGCGCCTTGCGGTGCAGCGCCGTGCCCCAGCGGCCGAAATTCTGCTCGAGCTTTTCCCGTGTGGCGGACGCAAGCTGCGCAACGATCTCAATCCCAAGCGAGTGCAGCGCCGCTTCGGTGACTTTGCCGATTCCCGGAATGCACCGCACACCGAGCGGCGCGAGAAATGCCTCCTCGCTTCCAGGAGGCACCCACAGCAGGCCCCGGGGCTTGGCCTGATCGCTCGCCACTTTCGCGACTAAGCGCGTCCGCGCGAGTCCTGCCGAACACGGCAGCTCGGTCGTTGCGGTGATTTCGCGGAGCAGTGCGTGCGCCACCGCGAACGGCGGCCCGTGCAACCGCTCCGTGCCGGCAAGGTCCAGGTATGCTTCATCCACCGAGGCCATTTCCACCACCGGCGAATATTTTCCGAGAATTGCCGCGACTCGGTCGCTCCATTCCGAATAGAGGTGGTGCCGCGACTCAAGAAACACCGCGTGCGGACACAATTTTCCCGCCGTGCGCAACGGCATCGCCGACTGAATCCCGTATTTTCGCGCCTCGTAGCTTGCCGCCGTAACCACGCCGCGCTGGTCCGGTTGCCCGCCGACAACCACAGGCTTGCCGCGCAATTCTGGTCTGTCGAGCAGTTCGACCGAAACGAAAAACGCGTCCATGTCGACGTGGAGTATGGAGGAGGTTGAGGACGTTAAGGAGGCAGAGGATGATGAGGATAAAGGTTCCGCCGCAGTGGAATCGCGCTTGGCTCGAAAGCTGGCCAGCTTCGGCATAGCAGTTTAGGCTACTATACACCTTAGCGAATACAAAGCGAATATCGCTTTCATCAATTTTTTCCTCAATTTCTTCCACAGGATGGTTAACTTCAATTTACGCGGCTTTTATATCACTGTCACACACCAGTCATATTTGTGGCCTAGTTTCCTTTGCAGGGATTTGTGAACGGTATCGCATGGCGATATCTACGGTGTGTGAGTTCCAGCTTCATTGTAGGCAGCAGGGGAGCAAGGCCTAACTGTTCTTGGTGTTTTGTAATTCACTGCTACGCATGGGCTAAACTCGGCCTTTGCGAGGGGCCTGATCATAATAACGGAGGATCCGAACATGCGCAGAATTAAGTACTCGTTATTCATAGTGATCTCGCTATTGAACGTACTCTGCCTAGTTCCAATCGGGGCACAGGAAGCCAAGGGCACGATCTCTGGAACTGTGAAGGACCCGGCCGGCGGAGTATTAGTCGGCGCGCTCGTAGAAATCCAGCCGACAGGAAAGAGAGCTGTGTCGGATGACCAAGGTCAATTTAGAATCGTGGACGTCACGGCGGGTCAATACACACTTACGGCTACCTATGTGGGCTTCTCGCCATTCTCAACAAGCGTGACAGTCGCGGCGGGACAGGTGGCGACCGCGGATGTCGCGATGACAGTCGCGTCGCAGAATGATCAAGTCATTGTCTCCGCTGAGCGGCTCCAAGGGGAGACCGAAGCGATTAACATCGAACGCACCGCCGACGATATCGTTCAAGTACTGCCGCTAAAAGTCATTACCAGCTTGCCGAACACCAACATCGCTGATGCTGTCGGCCGGTTGCCCAGCGTCACGCTGGAGCGTGATGAAGGCGAAGGCAAGTACGTTTCGATCCGGGGAACAGAGCCGCGCCTAAGCAATGTAACTGTCAACGGGGTCAACGTACCATCACCGGAAAGTAATGTCCGAAACATTAAGCTGGACGTGATTCCCGCGGCTCTGGTTGACCGCATTGAAGTGTACAAAACACTTTCAGCCAATCAAGACGCCGACGCCATTGGCGGGTCAATAAACATGGTGACCAAAACTGCTGGCGAGAAGCCGAGTATTAGCCTTGAAGGCCAGGGCGGCTACACGCCAATTCAGGACGGACGGTGGCTCGATTCATTTAACGGCAGCATTGGCAGGCGATTTGGGGACAGCAAGAAACTGGGTCTCATGTTTGGCGCCACATATGATTGGAACGCACGCGGAATCGATGACGTCGAGCCTGACCAAACGACGGCGCAGCTTGCTTCAAATGGAACGAACATCGCGTTCGTCGACAAATACGATACTCGCGAGTATCAGTACTACCGAACGCGTTACGGCTTCGCCGGCGGATTGGATTACCGCCTTGGCGCGGGATCAACCGCCTATCTCAAGGGCTTATACTCCGACTTCCATGATTTCGGGAGCACCTTCGTCTACACATACAGGGGCGGGAGTCCCCTAGCGCAATCAGGGTCAATTACGAACCTGGACAGCACAGGTTCCATGAGATACCGCGAATACATCCGGCGTCCAGATCAGCAAATCTTTAGCTTCTCCACGGGCGCGCGCCACGACCTTACCTCGACCCTGATTACCTATGAATTCGCAGTTTCTCGCTCGCATCAATATGGAGGATTTCCTACCACTTACTTCAATAGCGGACCTACCGGTATTCAATTCAACATGGATACGAGGGACCCCCTTCGGCCGAAATATGAAGTTGTGGGCAACACGCCCATATTTGATCCCACCCAATATTTCATGACCCAACAAGAGTTTATCGACTCGCACACTGCAGAACTCAGCCTCCAGGGCGCTGCCTCTCTGGCTCGGCGGTACGCCGCAGGTTCACATTTGGGGACGTTCGAGTTGGGCTTGAAATTCCGAAATTCCAAGAAGACAAATGTTTCCAATAACCCGTTTTGGGATGCTCCGTCCAATTCGCCTGCCCTTGCATTAAGCAATGCTCTTTCGAACTTTACCAATCCGAATTACTACGATAAATCGTATCCACTTGGACCGCTCTCTAATTACGATAAAGTTCTCAAACTGGTCTACTCCAATTTCAGCGCGTTCATGTTCGATCCCAGCACCAACCACTTGAACAATGACGCGGCGGACTACGATGGAACCGAGCGAGTCACCGCAGGCTACTTGATGAATTCGATCAGTTTTGGCAAGTCTCGCGTGCAGACTGGCGTTCGTTTCGAAGCGACGGATGAAACTTATACGGCGAACCAAGTGAATGCACCCGGCGGAGTGTGGCATGATACCACCCCGGTTTCCGGGAGCGGAAGCTATCTGAATGTGCTGCCTAGCGTGCAGTGGCAATACATGTTGACTCCGAATACCAACATTCGCGCAAGCTACGATATGGCTATTTCACGTCCTAACTTCTCGGACCTGGTGCCCTCGCAGCAGGTGGATCGGAACGCGTCGCCACAGAGCATCGTACGTGGCAATCCTGAACTGAAGGCAACCAGTGCGCATAATTTTGACGTTCTGGTCGAACACTTCTTCCAGCCACTGGGCATTTTGCAGGCCGGATTCTTTTACAAGAGGTTATCGAATCCGATCTACTTTACTACCTCAACTCTCTCGCAAAATGATCCTAATTTCCCGTCATTCCAAGTACAAGAATCTATCAATGGGCCGAATGCCCATATCACCGGCTTTGAAGCCGCTTGGGAGCAACGGCTATCGTTTCTCCCAGGATTAATGAACGGTCTCGGCGTGGCCGCGAACTATGGCTATACCACGTCGCAGGTCGGTTTCCCCACCGGCTTTAATGGCGGCAGGACAGATCATCCGGCGTTGCAGCGTCAGGCACCCAACACCTGGAACCTTGGCATGACCTACGACAAAGCTAGGTTCTCAATGCGTTTCGGTGTGAGTCACAACGATACGAACATTTACGCATACAACTATCAGACGACAGGCAGCGATAATGATCCCATCCTCGGTTTGAAGGGGCCCACAGGAGATATCTACCTCTATGCCCACACACAGTTCGACATCCAGGGCAGTTACCGAATGTATAAGGGACTGGAACTGGTCGTGTCGGGTCTGAACCTCAGCAACGAGGTCTTTGGCTTCTATCAGGGCAGCACAATTTATCCAGTTCAGCGCGAGTTCTATAAGCCGTCCGTCATTTTCGGGATGCGCTGGTCCTCGGCGTCGGAACGGTAGTCTGAGAGGCAGATTCTTCGTGAGAACATTCGTAAGAATTGCCGGAATCTGTCTCTTTGTAGCATTGACGTTCGTTCCAGGTGCGCGTGCTCAAAACGTGCGCACCATTTTTTTGGTGCGCCATGCGGACAAGGTGTCCGATGAGTCAGATGCCCTGCTCAGCGACGCTGGGCATCGTCGCGCGGAATGCCTCGCGAAAACCCTCGCCGATGCTCATATCCAGCAAATCTACACATCCGATCTACAACGCACCCAACAGACAGCCGCGCCCTTAGCCGAGCAACTGCATTTGAGGCCGGTGGCGATTCCCTTGAGCAAGCTCGATGATCTGATCGCAGCGATTCGCTCCGAAAAGGCTGCGAATATTCTGGTGGTGTGGCACGACGCTACGCTGCCAAAGATTCTGCGCGCGCTCGGAGCGCCTGAAATACCGCCCATTGCTCATACGGAATACGACCTCTTCTTCATTCTCACTTTTGACGGCGGCAAGAAAAACTCCAATCCCCGATTCACCGTGTTGCGTTACTGCGATTGCGCCAAATAAAAGAAACGGCCGGCTGCGCGTTCTGCCGGCCGTTCTAATTGTGCATTTTGCGCTAGTGTGAGCTCGCTCGGAGCCCGCCAGAAAGTGGAACTTACCTGCGCCCGCCACCGTGGGAACCGCCTCCGCCATGGAAGCCACCGCCGCCGTGGAAGTTTCCTCCCTCGTGACCGCCGCGATCGTGCCGACCACGGAAGTCTCCCCCTTCGTGACCGCCGCGTTCGTGCCGACCACGGAAGTCTCTTCTTTCGCGATCGCCGCGTTCATAACCACCGCGGAAGCCATCCCAATCGCGTCCGCGTCCGAAGTAGCCATGTCTTCGATCGTCGAAGTCGCGGCGACCGTAAAACTCAGGGCGGCCATAGAAACCTGGGCGGCCGTAGAAGCCGCGGAACCACGGACCGGCGCCGATAAAAACACCACCTGAGAAGTAACTAGGCCCGTAGTAACCGTAAGGCGCGCACGCGTACGGAGCATATCCGTAGTAGCCGTACTCGCACACCGGGGGTGGGCCAACGTAGGCTGGCCCGACGCCGAAGCCGATCACAACTCTTTGGGCATGTGCGTAAGGCGCTGCCATCAAGCAAATTCCAAACAAGGCGAGAAACTTTAGGTATCGCATTTTCCGCCCCTCCTCAGTTCCGCAAATCCGATCTCAATCTACTGCTTTACTTGATGCAATGGCGCTGCCAAACGACGCGCTCTTCCCATGAACTTCAGAAGATATTTATTTTCAGTAGGATGCTCGACGCAGTAATAGGCGATGACGTTTGCGGAATATGGGCCGATGGTGCTTTTCGAGCGGGGCTGGTGGTTTTCAGCCACCAAACAGTAGGACAATGCGGCAAATTCAGAAACTTACTCGGCCGTATGAAAGGCTGCAGGTAGAAGTGCGCCGTGCCGATGCAACGCGCTTGATTCCGCTGAGATCGCTCGTTAGTGCGAGATCGCTCCACACAGGAGCGGTAAGCAGCCTTGAGACATGCCCCGCGGAGTTGTGGCCGAGTTCGAGCACTAATATTCCATCCGGCTTCAGTAATGCTGCCGCCTGCGCGATTAAAGGCGCGTATATCTCGGTGCCCGTTTCACCCCCGAACAGCGCGGTGTCCGGCTCGTGTTCGCGGACTTCGCGCGGGAGCGTCGCGGCTTCGTTGCGGCCGATGTAGGGAGGATTGCTGACGATGGCGTCGAGCAGACTTGAGTCGTGATTCGTGAGCTGTGATTCGTGCAGGGGGGAATCGAGTAGATTGGACTCGATAAAATCGATACGCGACTCGACTCCATGGCGGGCGGCGTTGCGGCGCGCTACTTTGAGGGCGGCGGCGGAAATATCCGTGGCGGTGATGTGCGCGCTGGGAAATTCGTGCGCCAACGCCACCGCGATGCAGCCGGAGCCTGTGCCTACGTCGGCGATGCGATGCGCGGCATCGCGTTGCGATGCCGTGTTGCCGGCTGCGATTGCCAGGCGCTCTAAGACGACTTCGATTACGTGTTCGGTTTCTGGGCGCGGGATCAGGACATCGGGCGTAACTTCGAAGTCCAGGCCCCAGAATTCCTGATGGCCGGTGAGGTGCTGCGTCGGGACGCCGCTGGCGCGCCGCGCGATCAGGGAGAAGTATCGCTCGCGAGTCGCCGCGTCGAGTTCCTGTTCGGAATGCGCGTAGAGCCATGTGCGGTCGCGCCCCAGCGTGTGCATCAGGAGCAATTCAGCGGCCAGTGGCGCGGAGGGAATGTGTTCGCTTTCAAGTTGAGCGATGGCGTCGCGGAGGGCGGAGCGAAGCGTCATGACTCGCGATTCGTGACTCGTGATTCGTGGCTCGTATGACATGAAATTCGCGGGGAGGATAACTCCAGCCGATTACGCTTCGACCAGTTCCTGCTTCAGGCGTTCGGCCTCGAAGTGCGTTACCAGGGCGTCGACGAATGGGCCGAGTTTGCCTTCCATCACTTCGGTAAGCTGGTGCAGCGTCAGGCCGATGCGGTGGTCGGTGACGCGATTCTGCGGAAAATTGTATGTGCGAATTTTTTCGGAGCGGTCGCCAGTCTTGATCTGTCCAAGCCGCTCGGCAGCGATGGCTTCGTGTTGTTTTGCCTGCTCCATTTCATAGAGGCGCGCGCGCAACACGCGCATCGCTTTGGCGCGATTTTTGATCTGCGATTTTTCGTCCTGCTGCGAGACAACCAGGCCCGACGGAATGTGCGTGATGCGCACAGCCGAATATGTCGTGTTCACCGACTGCCCGCCCGGCCCCGAGGAACAGAACGTATCAACGCGCAGGTCCTTCGCTTCAATTTTGATGTCGATCTCGTCGGCCTCGGGCAGCACCGCGACCGTCGCCGCTGAGGTGTGAATGCGGCCTTGTTGCTCGGTGGCCGGCACACGCTGCACGCGGTGGACTCCGCTCTCATACTTCAACTTTGAATACACTTTCTGGCCTTGAATCGACGCGACCACTTGCTTCAGGCCGCCCAACGAACTCGGCGAACTCTCCAGGATTTCGACTTTCCACCGCTGCGATTCCGCGTAGCGCGAATACATACGGAACAGCTCCCCCGCGAATAGCGCGGCTTCGTCGCCGCCGGTGCCCGCCCGGATTTCGACGATCACGTTTTTCTCGTCGTTCGGGTCCTTTGGCAGCAGCAAAAATTTCAATTCGCGCTCGACAGTTTCTTTGCGCTCGGTGAGCTGCTTCTCTTCCTCTTCGGCAAGCTGTTTCATTTCAGGGTCGTCGGCTTCGAGGACCATCTGCTTCGCCTCGGTTAGGCCTTTATCAGCCTGTTTCCACTCGCGGTATTTTTCAACCATCGCGGAGAGGTCCGCATGTGCCCGCGCCAGCTTCTGAAAGCTCGCGGAATCGTTGTGTATTTCCGGCGAGGAAAGCTGCGCCGTCATCTCCACGTACCGGTGTTCAATCTGATCGAGTTTTTCGTAAAGCGTTAACCCTGCCATGGCTGCACCTGTCAACTAGAATTCCAATGGAATCAAACGCGCATTTTGAGAGAACAGATTCGTGCGGCGACCCCGCGCGGCGGGATCTAGGAAAGGTTGCGGCTAATAGAAGGCGGAGAACATTTTCGTTTCTGCTATCAGGGTAGCCTCAAATCGCTCGAAAAGCAATCAGGCCACCTCTGCGTTGCCGGGGAGGGTGATCGGTATATCATAGGCGGGCGCTTGCGCACGACTATGAACCAACCCCAATCGATCCCGGGTGTGACCGCGTCGAGTATCGACGGCGAACTGTTGTGGGGCTTCTGGTATCCGGCGCTGCCAAGCGACGAAATTCGCGGGCACGCACTTGCGACTTCGACGCGACTCGAAGTTCCGCTGGTTCTCGGACGCGACACCGCGGGGAAACCCTTTGCGTTGCGCGATGTCTGCCCGCACCGCGCGTTTCCGCTTTCGGCGGGCCACTGTGACGGAAAAACGGTCGAATGCACGTACCACGGCTGGCGATTTGACGCACACACGGGCCAGTGCCGCGAGATTCCCTCGATCACTGCGGATTCCAAGCTTCAGTGCGACCGCATCTACGCGGGCAGCTTTCCTTGCGAGGAGCGCGACGGCTATGTGTGGGTATATTTCGCGAACGCCGAAGGCCGCGCGGCCCGCCTGCCGGACGGGCAGGTGGATCGAGCCGCGATTTCTCCCGTTCCGGAGTTGCCGAAATTCAGTAAGCGCTACCGCATCGCGCATCTCACCGCCGACCTCACTTGCAGCATGGACACGGGAATCGTCGGCCTGATGGACCCAGCGCATGGGCCGTTCGTGCACCAGTCCTGGTGGTGGCGCAGCCGACGGAGCATCCGAGAAAAACAAAAAACATTCGAGCCGATTCCCAACGGCTTCCGCATGAGTTCGCACGCGCCTTCGGCCAACAGCGGTCCTTACAAACTGCTGCGGTTTTATGGCGATGAGATTACAACGCAAATCGATTTTGAACTGCCGAATGTGCGCACCGAGCAGGTCCGCTGCGGCGCATATTGGTTCACGAATCGCACGACGGTCACGCCGATCCGGCGCGATCTTTGCCGGCTGGATTTCGTCGCGGCATGGAATCTGTTTCGTTGGTTTCCGGTGACGCCGATACTGAAATTCTTCGGCAAGCGCTTTATTGCGCAGGATCAGGACGTTATCGAGCGGCAGCAGCCAGGCTTGAAGGTTCAGCCGCGGATGA
>Ga0137395_10001739_pt1 | contig 10218 bp, 12 predicted proteins | sample czobulk216metaG_FD_108283 | JGI IMG/M metagenome (GOLD analysis project Ga0137395, IMG submission 108283) | Vadose zone soil microbial communities from Angelo Coast Range Reserve, California, USA - czobulk2.16 metaG | ecosystem: Environmental > Terrestrial > Soil > Vadose zone | place: USA...
CATTCTCGAAGCCGTTCTGGACCTTTGCCGGGGCACAGCCGGGGCACAGAATCCCGGAACCAGGAGGCTCTTGGAGGACCGGGAAGGACACGAAGCAGATAGCAATCAAGTACGCTCGGACACTTGAGGAGCCGCCGGGATACGGAGGACACGCCACTTAGACGGTTCGGGACCGTGAGGCCCCGGGGTCAAATCCCGGGCCCCCGACCATTTTTGTATTCAAAACCGGCGATTTCTGGCGTCGTCCAGAGCCGACGGGGCACAGCCGGGGCACAGGTTCGCTGGGACCTTATCGGTATTAGCGCGGGCGATGTTGGCTGTCGTCGGCCGATCTGAACTCGGTCGTACGCAATCGATGGTTTTGCGGAGGCTTGGCGCCGGAGATGCAACGGTCAGGACCGTGAGGCACTCGATTCAAAATCCAAAGGGTCTACGAAAGTTGGTGGTTCGAGTCCACCGCGGCCCACATTGTTCAACGACCAGAACCCTTCTCCCGAAGGACTCGCTCAACAATCTTGGGGAGCGCACGCCACCCGTATACGTTATGGACCGCCCCAACGTGAAAGTCGCGGTAATTCGAGTCAAGAGCCGACCTTCCGACCGTTTCGGCTGTATTGCCGATTACTCTTGATCCGACTTCGGTGAACGCCTCGATTCGGGTCAGGCCCTGCTCTAAGACCCGGCGGCCGACGAGACCGGATTCACTCGGAGGCGTCGCGTCTCGCCAGTCAACCACCCCCGCCACGAGCGTCTTCAAGGAGCCTGGACCGGATTGCTGGAGGTCCGTTACCTGAAGGCATCCGAAGGTGCCGTCAGACAAGGGAACCGTCCAGTAGTCGCCGATCCTGAGGTCGCGTGAAGATCGAGGGCTCAGTGGATACGTCCGCTCCATGTCGCTCACCGTACCTTGACCGAATGCATCGTCAATCAACGCGCCGCGATCGCACGCCTGCCACGTGGCTCTGTCGATCGCTCAGGTAACGGCGCGACCCCGTTTGGGGAGTCTTGTGCCAGCGTGGCGTGGCACGCCCTGTGCTTCGGTGGCGTCGCCTAACCGAATTGCATGTTGTCAAGGGTCATTTCGTACGGCCGGAGTCGCACTGTGATGACTAGCCGCACATCGTCAGGATTCGCGCCAGAACTCACGTACTCCAGCAATTGGTCGGTCTCGACGGAAACCTTCGTGATTAGCTTGTCGTCCTCCAAGACGCAGTAGAAGTACGGTTTCTCATCGTCTCCTGGGCTTCGGCCTGAGTATGGCTCGTTCGGCACCGGTATCCGCAAAGCGTCGAATAGCGTTTTCAACCGGTTGTCCAGATCACCGGCTGAAATTACGTCACCCGGTGCATGTGGACGCAACATCAGGATGTCAAGCGCACAGATGAGATTCAGCTGTGCCGTAACCAAGGGCACGAAGCCCCACGGGTCTTGCCCGTGCTTCGCCGCCAAGGTCTCGCGGGCAAGGTCAATCGGGCCCTCGCTTTCCTCTGTGATCAAAGCGCTGGAACCGCTGCGTGCGCCGGTATTCAGGAACGGCGTGATTTCCCAAAGTCGCTTCAGTTGCAGATGGAACTTCCTACGGATGTCGTGCTTTCGCTGTAGTTTCAGCGACCGGACGCTACGACCTCGTTTCGTTGAGTGGCGGGGAGAGGTCCCTCATGAGTGAGCCGAAATTCCATCGGGCGCTCCTACCAGAAGTCTGCAGGACCGAACAGCGGAAACACCTTGAACTCAATGTCGTCAAGGATTGAAGTGCCCTGGGTTTAGTGGAGGCTTCCCCGTTTGGTTTCAAGCACCAGCCTTCATCGCACCCACGGCGGTTCTACGTCCAGAGACGAGGCAATTCAGACCGGCGGAAACTGGGGGATTTCAGACTGGCGTTGACAGGGCGAAACTGTCACGAGGACGAACCCCCTGTCGTGTGGTGACGCGATTCTTGAAACCCACACGCGTCTACTTGGGTAGACGCAACGTTGGCGACAGAGCGATATACTGTCTACTGCGGTGGACGCATGACCGGCCAATTCGTCCTCCGAAGAATCGGAGAGGCGGGCTGTCAGCCAGGGCCAGTCCGTCAGCAAGGGAGTCACGTGAGAGTCGAATGCGAGGCGGGCAGATGCCGAACAACGGTGCCCGTGCACCGTGGTCAAGACCTGCCGGCCGGAACGCTCCGGGCGATCGAGCGCGACCTCGAGCCATGCCTTGGCCGTCGTTGGCTGCAGGGGCGAGGGCGATGAAGGAACGTATCGTCGCGAGGATTCGGCGTGACAATGACGGCAATTGGCTAGTGACGTTCCCAGATATCAGGGGGGCACACACCTACGGCCGCTCGCTGAAACAGTTGCGTGGGCGGATCCCGGAACTTCTACGGCTCTGGGATCGAGACCCAGTCCACGTTGACATCGTCGAGGTTCTGGACCTGCCGAACAACCTCAGACAAGCTATCTCAGTCGCTACGAAACAGCGCCTTGAACTAGAGCAACGAAGCCGGGCTGTTCAGCGCGATATGGAGAGAACGATCCGACGTCTTCAGAGCCAGCTGAAGCTCGGGGTGCGCGACAGTGGCGAGTTGCTTGGTATCTCACCGCAGTACGCTCACAAGCTGCGCCACCGGAAAGACGTGATCCGTTCCGCTAAGGTTCGCAAGGCAGCATCTACCCGTCTACCTCGGTAGACATTGTGTGTAGTAGTTCATGTAGTAATCCAGTCGATCCTGGCGGCTGAAACAGACCTCAAATCGCCGGGGCCAGCCTCGAAATGACCTCAAAACCCTCGAAATCGATCCCCATGGACGAGGCCGCCCAGATTTCGGGACCGTGAGGCCCCGGGTTCAAATCCCGGGCCCCCGACCAAAAATCATATTCAAATCGAGGACTTCGCCTGCTCCGTCTGGCCCGCGGCGGTCACAGGGAGGTCACAGATTTTCTTGGAGCTAGGTGGCGTAAGCCCCGTCCAAGTGGATTTCGAACCGTCGATTGAACTGGCTCACCGCTACACAAAGCCGATATCAGCACGCGCACGGCCCAGGAAGGTGCGACACCTGCGTTCAGAATTCCAAGGTCTCCACGAAACCCAGGCTATCGGCAACACGGCATCGGCGTCCATACTGGCTGCGCGCTATTGGTTGCATTTCTTCAGGAGGAACCGTGAACGCTTGGGACTGGCGTCGGTGGACCGGCGTCCTCGGACTCGTCTATGTGGTCATTCAGGTCGCGGCACTCGTTCTTTTCCTGGTTGCGGGCAACCCGCCTGACTTCGGAGACGCCAACAAGTACGCCAGCTGGATCAATTCCAACGGCGGCCTCTTCATAGGCGACGCCTTCCTGACCAATGTCGCCACCGTTGTCCTGCTCATGCAGTTCACAGGCATTCGTGCGGTCATTCGAGGTGCGGGTGAAGACTGGGAGTGGGCGGCCGCCCTCTTCTTCGGCGCCGGTTTGGTAACGGCCGCAATCCTCATCGTGGGCTCCGCTGGTGAAGCGACCGCAGTATTCATAAGCGGGCCCGGGACCGATCCCATGATCGTCCGCGCTGCCTGGGCCGGGGCCTGGATGGCGCTCACGTTCCTCTATCTACCGGCGGCAATAGCGTTTGGGACCGCCGCCTACGCGGTCCTCCGCGCCGCGGTACTGCCGCGCTGGGTGGGTTGGCTGAGCGCCGCCGCCGCCGTTCTCGACGTGGTCGCAACTCTGACTATCTTCGGGGGCACCGGCAACAGCGGGCCCGTCGGGCTGTTGCCGATCATCCTCGGCGCCACGCCTGTGGTTGTCTGGTTTGTCGCGGTCAGCATCGTCCTGCTCGGCAGCGCCACCCGAGCCGGTCAGAAAGGTGTGTCAACCGGAGTGGCCTGACTCAGGCCGGGGATCGACGAGGAACGGAAATGCGACTACCGCAATTCGGGATATTCGCTCATGGCACCGTCGCCCACGAATTCATCGAGTTTGACCTTCGTCCGGGTGTCGACGACGTCTACGCCGGTCGCTTGATCGGGCAGCTGGAGCAACCGGCCGTTTCGGCTGGCGGTGTGAACCTCGTAGTTGCATTCGGTGCCAACCTCTGGCGACGCCTCGCGCCAGATGAAATGCCGGCTGGCCTCGGCGCGTTCCGTGAGATCGTCGGCCTCGACGGGAAGCGCGCACCGGCAACCCAGCATGATGTTTTCGTCTGGATCAGCGGCAGCTCGAGCGACGTAGTCTTCGAGCACAGCCGCATCGCCGCAATGGCAATCGCTGACGTCGCCGTGATCGCTACGGAACAGGCCTGTTTCGTCCACCGCGATAGCCGAGACCTCATGGGGTTCATCGATGGAACCAAGAATCCAAACTTGCTCGAGGCGCCGCTTGCGGCGCTCATTCCTAACGGTGAGCCGGGTGCTGGAGGAAGCCATGTTCTGGTGATGCGCTGGGTCCACGACCTATCTGGGTTCGAGGCACTCGCGCAGACCGAACAAGAGCGCGTATTCGGCCGAACCAAGATCGACAGCCTGGAGCTCGACGATGACCAAAAGCCCGTCACCGCCCACATCGCGCGGGTCGAGATCGAGGACGAGCATGGTGACGAGCTTCCCATCTACCGCCGAAGCGTGCCCTACGGCACCATCGGTGAACACGGTCTTTACTTCGTGGCGTTCTCGGCCGACTGCAATCGGTTCGAGCGCATGCTCGCTCGGATCTTCGGCCTAGCCGACGGGCAGCGGGACCGACTGACTGACTTTAGCCGCCCGGTCAACGGAGCCTTCTACTTCGCTCCGCCGCTTGCGTTGCTCGGCTTGAAGGATGTGCCGATCCACGAGACCGAAGAAGTCCTTTCGAAGATCCCTCTTTTCGCCCGGTGCAGCCCCCAACAGCTGAAGTTCATCGCGTCGCGAGTCGAGCGACGTGAATACCCAGGGGGAGCAAGGTTATGCACCGAGGGCGAGCGCGGAGATGAATTCTTCGTCATCGTCGATGGCGAGGCCGAAGCAGAGCGCGATGGCGAGAGGATGCGCACGATGGGCTCTGGCGACTTCTTCGGCGAGATCGGGCTTATCGATCACGGTCCGAGGACGGCGACTGTAACGTCGATCTCACCACTGCGCTGTCTCGTCCTCGCTCGCAAGCAATTCCGCGACGTACTCGGGCAGGACGCTGACATCGCCGTCGGCATCCTCGACGCCGTCACCCAGCGACTGCGAGCGACGCTCCCGGCAGACTAAGCAATCGAGGAGCTGGTTTTCCTATGTCGGTGGCGCGGTTGCAATCGTTCAACTTGCTCTGCTTGCCCTCAACTTCGCGCGAGGCGAGCCATACGGCAGCGTCAATGACGCAGTTATCGTGGTGCAGTACTTTGCTGGCTTTGCCGCTGATCCCGTCTCTTCACCGGCGCTTGCATCGGCGTAGTCAACTTCCCAGCACGATCGCCCCTCCTCGCAAAAGTGCTTTCCTTCGCTCATCAGGTCGGTCCCGTCTCCGCCGCGCTGTTCCTTCTATTTGGAGGGCTGCTACTGATCACGGGATTTATGGGCAGCCACCTGCAAGTCTTGCCGCACAGCATGCTCATGAGCATTCTCGGCTGGACCTACCGTCTACCGCTTGCTGCGCTCGGAGATCGTCAGCATTTCGCCGTGCGTCGATGTTCGGCCGGTCGAGGAGTATCGGGCGACACATCTCCCAGGAGCTGTGTCGATTCCGCTCGAAGAGCTCGACCAGAGGTTACGAGAGCTGCCGCGACAAGGCGAGATCGTCGCGTACTGCCGTGGCCCGTATTGCGCGCTTGCGCCGGAGGCTGTTCGCACGTTGCGCGCGCATGGTTACGCAACCCGGCATCTCATTGAAGGGTTGCCGGAATGGGTCGCCGCTGGCAATCGCGTCGAGTCGGTAGTGGGGTAGATGAGGCTGGCCGATGACAGAGGACGAGCAGACCGCGATCCTGGCCGAGCGATACTCGCAGCGGGCCGAGGCCTACGACAAGTTCGGGAACTGTGAGCTCCCGGACCCGGTGCCGGATCACAGCCGGATCACGCATTCCCGGAAACGGGCGGTTACAGGCGGTCATGTAAGGACACAAACGCCCTGCCGTTTGAGTTCAGGCGGACCCGAGAGGTGCCGACAGGACACACGAGGACACTCCACCAAGACGGTTCGGGACCGTGAGGCCCCGAGTTCAAATCCCGGGCCCCCGACCACTTCGTCGGCTGCGGAGACGACCTCTAGACGCCCCGGCGAACAGCTGGCGCCCCGACTGCACCCAAGAGCATATGACGAAACGACCGGATGGCGGCAAAGGCAAACGCGCACTGATGAGCGGTTGCTGATGGCAGTCGACGAGCTCGCCGCCGCGACCAGGCCGGACCCGAGCCAGATCCGGTCGGGCGTTGTTGAGATGCAAGCACCTTGGACTGGATGAGCCGCCGCGTGCTCATGGTTGCCGAGCGCAGGTAGTTGCCTCAGCAGACCAACCCACCCGCCGGCTTGCGCGTAGATATGTGTCTCGGCAGGCCGCGGACGAACAAGTGACCAGAGGAGGATCGGCGCGGCGATGAGCGACGAGGAGACGAACAAGGCCGCGGTCCGGCGCTATTTCGAAGAGGTCTATGTTCGTGGCAATGTCGAATTCGTGCGCGAGCTGTTCGTGCCGGGCTCTCTGCTCGCTGGAGCCGACGAGAGTAACGCTCGGACGATGCAGCACGCGTACTCGCACCTTGAGGTGACGATTGACGATCTCATCGCCGAAGGGGACACGGTCGCCACGCGCGTCACGTTCACGGCGATACACTCCGGACCCCTGCTCGGATATCCGGCGACCGGCAAGCCGGCCGTCTTGACCGCGCTCTACTTGTTCAGGTTCGCGGATGGCCGCGTCAGGACGATGATTGTCGAGGCCAACTTTTACGGGCTCCTCCTCAACCTCGGGCTTCTTCCGACTCCGGGCCTCCAGGAGACTTAACCCAGGGGACCGGTACGCCGGCAACCACGGGCTGTCTTGATCTGCGACAGCCCGGGCTGAGTTATGTAGCAGCTGTTGATCTAGCCTGCCTGCCTGTGCTAGCTGTCGAACGCCTGGCCCGGCCCCGGGTTGCGAGGGCGTGCTGTCCGCGCATCCCCAGCGCAACCGGCGCAGCGGCCACTAACCCTACCGAACGGGTCGACCAGCCAACCTGTCGAGGCGTGTCCCCTGCCGCAGAGCGCGCATATGGCGGACGCAGTCAGGGTGGCCACGAACCGGCGCATGACGTCCCCGAGACCGGATCGTGGAGCATGCCGACCACGAGACATCTCAGCCCATAAGTATCCTCCCGCCGGCCGTCGCGCAACAGTCCTCAAGAATGCCACCGGCTTCGGCTTCGGCTTTCGGACCATGGCTTCCCAGGTGGATCGACTCCTCCTCTTCTGTGGTGCTGGCGTGGCGGGCCTGGCTGTGGGTATCTGCGTTTAGCCTGGACGACGCGCAACGATGAGCAGTGGCTCGCGGCTCTTCAACAGCGGGCCAACCCTGCGCGCCTCTGCCTCGAGCCGGTCGGCTGACGCATCGCCAACCTCGGCGCGGATCGCATCGATGTGTTCGAGCCAGAGCAGGTACATGCGTCCGAGCTGTTCGGCTTGGCGTGGCACCGCCTCCTTGCTTTCGAGCTCGAGTCCGGCGGCTTCGAGCAAGGGTGTCCAGTCGGGGACGTGGAAAGGTTGTGTCGGTGTCCGTACCTCAGGGGCGGTGAAGACGTAGCGGCCCGCCGGCCGGAGGAGCCGATGCACTTCGCGGAGCGCGGCAATCCGGTCGGTCGCGAAGAAGATCGAGTCCAGACAGAGAACCGCATCTGCGGATGCGTCAGGCAGGCCAGAGGCTGCCAGGTCGCCCACGATGAAACGCGCCCGGTCCGCCGGCACGAAATGAGACGCGCGAGCGCTTGCCGCCTCGACGCCAACGATTGACCAGTCGACGCCGATCAGACTCGTGCCGGTTGCGCGGGCAAGCCAGAGACCCGGACCACCGCGGCCGCACGCGAGATCAACCAGCAGGTGCCCCGGCCCGACCCGCAGCCCAGAAACACAGCGACCCAGCACCCAGAACGTCGTCATCCCCCAGGGCCGCACTTCGGCGGGGTAGTCCTCGCCATACGCCTGTTCCGCCAGCCGCCAGACCAGTTCGCTGTGCGCGGTAACGCCGTGCGCCTGATTGAAAGTCGCCGCTGAGATCGGCCTTGGCGGCGGGCCGCTCAACGCCCCCGGAAGCGAGTCTTCATCCATTAGGGCTGGACTATACGTTGGGCGACACATTGCGCCGGTTGCCACGTCATCCGGCCTATCCAGGGTGTGTTCGAGCTGGTCGCGGTAGGCGTTGACGAGGATGAGGACGCCTCCTGCTAGATCGATCTGCGAGTTCAAATTGTGCCCCGTCCCCCCGACTTTCCCGACCCCAGACTCATAGGGAGGCGACCTCTAACAAAAAAAGGAGCACTTAGTGGGGGCGAAACCCGGTGACGAAGCGCGCTGGCGGAAGTTCATGGCCGCCACGGTCGGCCAACCGCCTTGGCCGGCGCTCGTCCGCGCCGCGGATATGTTCAAAACGCCCGGAGAGGCTTTGGATGTCGGCGCGGGCGCGGGACGTGACACGGCGTACCTGCTGAGCCGAGGATGGCTGGTGACGGCTCTCGACTCCTCGCCATCTGCCGCAGAAGCGCTTAACCGCCTGGCCCACAGCAATCTGCGGGTCGTGGTCGCGGCTGCGCAAGATTTCGCTCCATCTGTCTACGACCTGGTCAACGCCCAGTTCTCGCTGCCGTTCATCCCACGCGAGCATTTCGAAGCGACGGTCCGGCGTCTCCGTGACTCGTTACGGGGCGGCGGCGTCGTGGCGGCGACGTTCTTCGGAAAGCGCGATGCGTGGAATGAGCCCGCGAACGACTTGAGCTTCAGTACGCGGGCCGACGTCGAGCGGATGTTCAGCGGCCTGGATCTAATCGAGCTGACTGAGGTCGAAGAAGATGGACATGCCGCGGACGGCTCGCCCAAGCACTGGCACGTTTTTCATCTGGTCGCGCGCCACCGCGCGGACTAGCCCAACGCTCAGCCGGGAGTTGCGAATCAAGAAAGTCACGCTGCGCCCTAATGAGGTTGATGAGCCTGATGCGAAATCGATCTGGGAATTCAAATAGTGCCCGGGCCCCCGACCAGAATCTGGTTTTGAGGCTGCCACCTCGATTCCGCGCTGAGCCGGCTCGCGCGGCACTCCGAATCATTCTCTGGAGGGAAGGGCTACCTCGTGATGCCCCTCGACATAAGCTTCCGCCGAGCGGAGGTTGAAAGGGATATCTGTCAGCGTAAGCGCTTGGTTCGCGTTACGGTAGTACGGCCCACCACCTAATTTGGACTAATTTGCGTCAACGGTTCGCATCGCGACGCATGGCTTGATGCAGAGTACTCTTCCGGCGTGGGCTGGCGACAATTGAAGGCCGTCCTGACCATCATCGCGTTGACGTCAGTCACCGCTTGTGGCCACTCCTCGACTAGCGTTTCGCGCCCTGTACCGGTAGGCAAGCTAGTGGCGCAAATTAAGCAATCCACCCCCCGAGATGTAGAAGCGGGTTTCGGCTCGATCTGGGTTTCCAACGGTCCAAGCGGGACGGTCACAAGAATCGATCCGGCCACAGACAAGGTCATCGCAAAGATCTATCTCGATGTTCCGCCCTCAGTACTTGCAGTCTCGGCCGATGCCATATGGGTCACCAGCTTCCCGGGAGTGTTGGTGACCAGGATCGATCCGGTCACCAACCTCGTTGTCGGGACTGTGGATCCCGGTGGCAGCGGCCCGGTCGGAATTGCAGTCTTTGACGGATATGTTTGGGTCGCAAACCACAAGGGCAACCCGACAGGCTCGGTGGCGAAGATCGACCCTGCGAAGATGAAGGTCGTCGACCTCATCCACCTCGGATCGGCCTCCGACTCCGGCCCCCAGTGGATCGCCGTCAGCGCGGGCTCGCTCTGGGTGGGCGTCACCAATATCAGCGCCGTCGTTCGCATCGATCCCATCACGGACACCGTTGTGGCCACGATCCCTGGCTTCTCCGATTGCGGCGAGATGGCCGCAAACGACCACGACGTCTGGGCCGGGTGCATCTCAGGCGTTACCCACATTGACCCGGCGACGAACAGCGTCGCGAAAGTGACCAATGAAGTCGGCTCCGGCTACGCGCTTGCGCTCGGAGAAGGTTCCGTCTGGTTCGGTACCAGCACCACGCTTGATCGC
>Ga0137395_10001740_pt1 | contig 10217 bp, 7 predicted proteins | sample czobulk216metaG_FD_108283 | JGI IMG/M metagenome (GOLD analysis project Ga0137395, IMG submission 108283) | Vadose zone soil microbial communities from Angelo Coast Range Reserve, California, USA - czobulk2.16 metaG | ecosystem: Environmental > Terrestrial > Soil > Vadose zone | place: USA...
CGAATGTATGGAGGGAAGGGTCTTAGGTCACGACCAAGCCTTCGTAACGCTCGGCGCCGCTTACGAGGACTACCGTCTGGCGTAAAGCCGCGCTCACCCGCCTCCAGGGTACGACAGCCGCTGGTGACCCCAAAGGCGGCGCTCGCGGGCGACTGCTTCGGGGGAGCCAAAATCCCGAGGCCAGAGGTCGCCACTGAGTACGAGACCGCCCGCGTTATCGGCCAACTAGAGGCTGCGCAGGACCTGCATCAGATTGTCAACCTTGCGCTCGGTGGCGGCCCGGCTCGATTTCAGGTTCTGCTCCACACTCAAACCAGTATAGAAAGTCAGGACCATACTGGCTAAGTCGTTTACGTCGGCCTTCGGCTTTTCCGGCTCGATATTCTTGGCAATGAGTTGCTTCAACTGCACTCGGCCCTGTCCCAGCATCTCGATCGCCGCGGGTGGCAGGATCGCAAGCTCCCGCATCGAACTGACGGCGAAACACCCTTTCTGCCCCTCAGTAGTGCGCGGGCCGAGCTTCAAAAACTGCTCGACGTTGTCCCAGCCTAACGGCTCGGCCATGAGCAACCCGAGCTGCATTCGATCGAGGTAGAAGCGCAGGCTCTCCAAAAACAGCTCCTCCTTGCCCGAAAACTCCGAGTACAGGCCGGACTTGTTCACCCCGGTAGCCTTCTCCAGTTCCTGCAGGCTGGCGTCGGCAAAGCCGTGCTTCCAGAACACGGGAAGGGCTTTTTCGAGCACTCCGTCGCGGCTGAAATTTCTAGGGCGGGCCACGTGTCGATCTTACTTTACGGAACCGAGTAGTTCAATACCGCTTGACACCAGTATCCACTATGTGCATTATGAACCGAGCGGTTCGTAATGACTCGCTGGAGCGTCAGGATGCCGTTTCCAATATTCGGAAATGGCTCGACACCCAGTAAGAACACGTAGCACCAACGTACTTTAACTAGGAGCAAGATCATGAATACCTCCATCGAAGAGAAGAACAAAGCGCTGGTCCTCGAGGCGTTCGACGCAGCGTTTAATCGGCGGGATCCCGTTGCCTACGATCGTTATTGGTCGCCAAACTATCTCCAGCACAGCGCGCACATTCCGCCTGGCCGAGAGGGCTTGCGTAATTTGATCGCGTCGCTTCCGAAGACGCTCAAGTACGAGCACGGACCGGTTACTGCGTCGGGCGAATATGTGATGGCGCACGGCCGGTTTTCGGGCTTCCAGGAGCGCGCGTGGGTCGTCGTCGACATTGTGCGCGTAGTAGACGGAGTTTTCGTCGAGCATTGGGACGTCATCCAGGACGAAGCGACTAGGGTCGGATCAAGGAGCGGGCTGCCTATGTTCGGTGAACGTTTCCCCGAATGACAAAGCGTGCACTTTAGCGGCTGTAACCGGGTGTGAGCACTTCGGTGACGCGGTTGACCGAAGGGTTTAGGGAACGGAACCGCCCACAGGCGGGCGGCAACTGTAGAACCGCCTGTGGGTGCCGATTGTCGAGCGAGTCTATCCCGCCGCCAGAAAGGATATGAACATGAGCGCATATATCGTTATTGAAGGCACCCCTCGCGACAAAGAGGCTCTTGGTCGCTACGGCTCGCAGGCGATCGCATTAATCAAGCAATTCGGAGGCGAAGTCCTCGCGTTCGGACCGTTGGCCCGGAAAGAACGGCGACCGACCGAAACCCGTCCTGCATGGAGATCTGCGGGGGGTGCGCTGGCGCCGCCGTCCGCGTTTCCCGGGGGACTCCCAGTCGAGTCACTCCATCGCACGCCACGTCATCGATAGCTCAGCGACCATTCCAGAGTCATGGGACTGCTCAGGACGCCCGGCCCACGAGTGCATACCACCCGGTCGAGGAACGGACCGGTCGGGGTCTGATACGTGACCGAGCCTGCGGTGGGCTCAACCCGACAGTGTTCGAACCCTTTGGCCGTAAAGCGGCGGATGGCTCCGCGCCCGAACCTGATCGCGTCGCGCCGCTGCGTCGGCTCGTCTGAATACGTCGCGAACTCCAGGGTCACCGCGCGCAGCTCGACGGGGCCTTTGGGCGTGTAAACGTCCCTGCGGGTGATCTGTCCGGGGGAGAAAGTATACACGCAGGCCAGGGACAGCCTCTCGTCCGGCTCGGGCCGCTCACTACCGAGGCGGTCGAGTTGCTCTTGCCGAAAGGTGACGACCGTGCTCTGCCCGTGGGAGGTGACGCTCACGTTCTGGAAGTAGGCGAGGGGGGCGATGGTCGAGCCGTCGGGGAGGGTGAAGCGGGGAAGCAGCTGAGGGGTGTCGCTATCCGGCACTCCTGCCAGCATGCCCGGCGAGAACGGGATCGGGTAATACGGGTTGTGCATGTGCTGGCCGGCGCCGCCGTTGATCAGCGGCAGACCGATCACGTGCCTGCGATCGCGCAGGCTGAGCAGTACCCGATCGTACGTCCCCCGCGCAAACCAGCTGATCGTCCGCCAGGGCAGACGCTGCAGCGCCTGCGCGAAGTCCGCGCGCGGCGGCCGATTCTGGTAGCCGAGCTGGCTCCAGAACGCGTCCGTATAGATGAACTGGTGCGCGAGCGAGAGGTTCTCGCCGAGGATGCGGAACTTGCCGCGGTAGGCGTCCGTCCGTCGCCCGAGATCCCACAGGTCCACGGAGCCTGTAGCGGGGTTCAGCCAGAAGTCCACGTACCGCCTTGCCGCGAAAGTGACGTAGGCATACGCGAGCGACTTCTCATCGTCGCTCAGCACGTTCAGCGCAGCCGCCGCTGTCAGTACCTCAATGAGGGCGGTCGAGGCATACGGGCCGAGGCTGCGGCCATACTCGAAGCCTTCGCCCTCGGCGTTGAGGCGCGGCAGCATCACATCGACCGACTTGCGCAGCCATCCGAGCACCTCGTCCGGCGGTCGTGCACGGGTCTCGAGGAAGCGCTGCGCGATCTCGGCGCTCAGCAGCACGCTGTAGCGGTCGAACCGCCCCTCGCCATCGGTCTCGTCGGCGAAGCCGTACGCTCCGGAGTAGCGGCGGTAATGCTCGAGGATCTTGCCGAACAGGGCCGTGGCAGATGTGGGGTCTTCCCATCCCATGGCGCTGCGCAGCCGCGCGATGCCGAGCGCCACGCCGTAGTAGTTGTTGGGATGTTCGATCAGCGTGAGCGTGTTGGCATCGACGAAGGTGCGCCAGTCGAGCCGTACCCGGAGCCCGGCGAGCGTGAGCGGGTCGACCGCCTCCGCCAGCACACCCGCCTGGCGCAGCTTGTTGAGCGCCGAGAGGTAGTAGTAGATGCCCCAGTCCTCGTTGGGGTCGTCAATCGTGAGCGCGGCGATGCGGCGAAAGTCGCGGACATACTGCGCCCGGGCGGGGTCTGCCGCCGCTATCCTGGAGAGCAGATCCGCGAAGGCGAGGGCGATCTTGCCCGGAAGAAACCGGTCGCTGCCGTCGAAGACCGGCACGCCGTCCACTCGCATGGCGCGGCCCTCGCGTACCAGCTGCGCGAGGAAGTGCGCGGTCTGCGGCTCGATGCGGTCGGCCACGATGCCGTGGTAGGAAAGAGAGTCGGCGGATGGCGGGGCGGCTGCGGGCGCGCATCCGGGGCGGGCGAGGAAGCCAATTGCGATGGCCGCGAGCAGGCCGGCGAGGCGCCCGCCGCGGCTCCGGCCGCAATCCCCAGGGCGGCCGGATTCGCACGTCCGCATCGCGCTCAGCCTCCGAAATCGACCTCGAGGCGCACGCCGAAGTACCGGAAGCTGTCCCTCGTCGGGGTCCAGGTTATCGCGTCGGTCGGCGGCACGGCCGTCTGACTGATGTTGTACACCGCCGAGCGGCCGATGGTGAGCGCGTAGCGCTTGTCGAACAGATTGTTGCCAAAGAAGGTGAGTTTCCATCTCGAGTTCTGCAGGCCGATCGCGGCGTTCACCAGGGCGTAGGCGGGCTGGACCGAATCCGGGTCCTGCAGCAGGTTATAGACCACCTGAGACTGCCAGCGGACTCCGCCGGAGACGAAAACGCGCGTGTCGCGAAAGCGCAGCAGCGAATCGAACTCACCGTTCAAGCTCAAGTTCCACTTCGGGGCGTTGAACAGCGGCTTCCCGGACAGGTCCTGCTGGCCGTTGACGCAGCCCTGGGCCACCGTCTGCGCGGTGTAGCAGTTGGCGTTGGGAAAGCGGTTCATGACGGCGCTGTCGTAGGCGCCGGCCGCACTCAGGGTGAAATCGCCGATCAGGGCGGCCAGCTCCGTCTCCACGCCGCGCGTCGTGACCTTGCCGATGCTGTTGAGCACGTTCTGGTTGGTGAGCTGATCGCGGCTCTGGGCCTGGAAGCCGCGGAACTCCTCGTCGAAGGCCGCGAAGTTCCAGGTGAGGCGGTGTTTGAAGAAGCTGTTCTTGAAGCCGAACTCGTAAGAGTCCACGGTCTCGGCAGGAATCGGTTGCTTGGCGGCGACCGCATCTGCCGTCGGAATGCCCGTGAGCGGCGCGGTCTTGAGCGGCGTGCGCACGGTGAGCGTGCTGGTCAGATCGTAGGCGGTTCCCTTGTAGCCGCGCGCATAGCCTGCGAACACCATGTGGTCGGGGGTCAGGTGGTAGTCGATGCTGCCGCGGCCGGTCACCGAGTTGTCGGTGTTGCAGGAGCGGATTGGCAGGGTCAGCGAGCTCGTCGAGCAGTCCGGCACGCCGTAGATCACGTTGTTCCCCTGATCCACGAAGTTGTAGCGATCCTCCTCGTGGTTGAAGCGCAGGCCGGTCGTGAGATCGAGCTTGTCGGTGAGCGAGAGCGTCGACTGGCCGAACGCCGCGTAAGTGGCGGCCACGGCGTGCGCCAGATAGCTGGAGTAGGCGGTGCTATTGGCGCTGGGGAGCGAGCTCAACGGGCCGTAGGTGCCGAGGGAGTTCGAGCCGCGCACGAACTGGCGCTTGGAGCCGGTGCGGCTGTGGTAGAGGCCCGCCACGTAGCGCAATCGTCCGCTATCGGCCGAGGTGAGCCGCAGCTCCTCCGTGGTGGCGGACACCCTGAAGTAGCCGCCGTTGGCCGAGCCCCCCGGCGGGGCGAGCGGGGCCACGGTCTGGAAATTGAAGTCGCTCGAGTCTGTGTCCTGCAGATCGCGCAGGTAGTACCAGTCGTAGGAGGAGATGAGCGCGAGTGTCGCCCACGGCATGTCGTGCGCGATCTTGAGGCCGCTGCCATAGTCACTGCCGTCGCCACGGGCGACCACGTCATAGCGTGCGTTGATGTTGTCTGGACCGGAGTTGATGCCGTTCAGGATCGCCGACTGCGGGATCTTGTTCTTGCCGAAGGTGACGCCGGGACTGATGAAGTACGGGGCGCCCGCGCAGCAGCTCGAGGGCGTGTTGATGAACCAGGGCGACAGGGTGACGGTCCAGGCCTGCGCGGGCGTCCACTGGAGCTTGCCGCGCACGCTGGCGTCCTGCTCGCCGTTCAGCCACTGATCGTTCGTGATGTCGTGGACGTTGCCGCGGTAGTCGCTGTAGTTCGCCGCGAGCCGGTACTCGAGCGAGCTGCTGATCGGACCTGAGACCACCGCCTGGTAGCGCTGCTCGTGGTCGTCGGTGAAAATGACCTGGGTGCGGGCGGTGAAGGTGGGCGTCGGCGCCCCGGTCGTGATGTTCACCACGCCTGCGGAAGCGGACTTGCCGAAGAGGGTGTTCTGCGGACCGCGCAGCACCTCCACCTGGCTCACGTCCAGCAGGGCGGTGAAGGCGGCCGCTTGAAACGACTGCGGGATGTCGTCGACCACCACCGCGACGCTCGGCTCGGTGGCGATCGAATAGGCATAGGTGCCGATGCCGCGGATGTTGATACTGTTGTTGGCGGGCTGGCTGGTCTTGGTGATGGTGAGGGAGGGGACGATCCGGGTGAGGTCGTCGAAGTCGCGCACCTGCGCCCGCTCGAGCCCCGTGGCGGTCACCGCGAGCACGGAAGCCGGAACCGACTGCACGTTCTCCGCGCGCTTCGTCCCGGTGATGATCACTTCCTCGAGCTGCGCCGGGGGTGCGGCCGCGTTCGCCCCGGTCTCCGCACTCGGCTCCGCAGCTGATGCGGTCGCAGTGGCGGCGAGAAAGCCGGCCGACACGATAACGACGCAGGCGCTGGCCGGCGGTCGGCGGCTAGGGACTCTGGCGGCATATCCGGTCATGGATCTCCCCTCTCGATCCTACCCGACGCCTCGTGACACCGGTTACCGACCGGAGTTGCAGCGATCCTGGTACTTCAGACTCGGTTTTCCCGAGTATGACACCGGTTTCTTAGGCGTGCAAGGTAGCGGAATGCGTCCCGAGGGGGGCCCGCTTCAGGCGGCGGACGCTGCGGAGCGCCGCTCCCCGCGCCCCGGGCCGAGCTCCGCCGGGGCGTAGGTCGGCATCATCACGTGAATCAGTGCGAGCGCGAGCAGGTAGACCGATCCGGCTACCACAAAGATCGGCGTGTAGCTGCCGACCCGGTCCAGCACCCAGCCGGCGTACTCGGCCATCAACATGCCGCCGACGGCGCCGGCCGTACCGCCGATGCCAACCACCGAACCGACGGCCTTTTTCGGGAAGACATCGGCCGGCAGCGCGTAGAGATTGGCCGAAAAGCCCTGATGACCCGCCGTGGCGAGACCGACGATCGCGACCGCGAGCCACAGGCTGTGCGCATAGCTCGCAAGGGCCACCGGGAGAACCACCACCGCGCAGATCAGCATCGCGATCTTGCGGGCGGCGTTCAGCGTCACACCCCGCCGCATGAGGGCCCCCGAAAGCCATCCTCCGGCGACGCTCCCCACGTCCGACAGCAGATAGACGCCGACCAGCGCAGGACCGAAGGTCATCAGGTCCAGGTGATAGCGCTTGGCGAAGAAGTCCGGCAGCCAGAAAAGAAACATCCACCAGACGGGGTCGATGAGGAACTTGCCTGCGCTGTAGCACCAGGTCTCGCGCACGCGCAGCAGCCGCCGCCAGGGCACCGGTGCCACCGGATCGGGCGGGTCGCTGTCGATGAGCGCCAGCTCCTCGCGCGTCACCCGCGGGTGGCACTGCGGACGGCGATAGAGCGCGAGCCAGAGGGCGAGCCACAGGACACCGAAGAGACCGGTGAGCACGAAGGCCGCGCGCCAGCCCATTCCGAGCTCGACCGCGATGAGCGGCGTCACCATGGGCGTGACGATCGCGCCGATGTTGGTGCCGGCGTTGAATATGCCGATCGCGAGCGTGCGCTCGCGCTTCGGGAACCACTCGGCGACGGCCTTGATCCCGGCCGGGAAACCGCCGCCTTCCCCCACACCCAGGGCCATCCGGGCGAGGATGAATCCGCCCGTGGTGCGCGCCAGCGCGTGCGCCATGTGCGCCAACGTCCAGACGGCAAATGCCGCGGCAAAGCCGAGCCTGACCCCGAGCCAGTCAACGATGCGTCCGAAGAGAAGGTAGCTGCAGGCGTAGGCGAGCTGGAAGCAGAGAATGATGTCCGCGTAGGTGCGCTCGCTCCAGCCGAACTGGGTCTGCAGATGCGGCTTGAGGACCCCGATCATCTGGCGGTCGACGTAGTTGAACACCATCGCCGCGAACAGCAGCGCGCAGATCACCCAGCGGAAGCCGATGTGCGGACGGCGCGCCGTGGCCGTGCTCATTGCGCCCTGCGCGTGGTGCGGGCCTTCGCTGCCACCGTGCGCAGGCGGATGCCGCCGCGCGCGGCGAACGAGACGTGCGCGCTCTGCGCGGCCTCGATCGGATGCACGCCCGTAACCGCTCCCGTCGACACGAACTGCCCGACCCTGAGCCTGCGCCCGCGGGCGGCGAGGTGCTCGAGGAGGAAGCGCACGCTCTCGAGCGGACCGCCGCAGATGTCCTGCGCCGATCCGCGCCCGACCACGACGCCCTCGATCCGCACCTCGCACTCGTAGGCCCTCGGGGGCAGGCGGCCCCAGTCCACGATCGGCGCGCCGACGATGAGGCCGGTATTGTTGCCGAAGTCTGCGGCGATCACGGTGGGGCCGAGGTCGTTGATACTCTTGAGGGGGCTGCCGGCCATCTCGACTCCGAGGCGCATCGTCCCTCGGAGCGCTTCGACCTCGGCGAGCGTCCACTGCCGCCTGCCCGGAGGGCTGTCCTCGCGAAGCTCGTAGACAAACTCGGCTTCCACGGCCGCGAACCCCCCGACATACACCGGGACCTCGACCGCCTGTGCCTCACGGGCTCTCGTGATCGTGCCGCGGAAGATCGGGCCGGCGACCCGATCGCAGCCGAACTGCGCCTGCAGCTCGGGCGGGATCCGGCCCACCTTCCATCCGGCCGGCTCGTCGCCCCACAGGCGGATGCCCGCTTCCTGCAGAGCGTAGGCCTCCGCGAGAGTGCGCGGAATCTCGCCCGGAAACGACGCCAGCGGCTGCGCGTCACGGCGCGCCTGCACCAGGGCGGCGACGGTCGGTGGAATCGACATGCGATCGCTAGGAAACCGGTGTCATCACCGGATATACTATAACAAGCCACGCGACCGGGACAGTCCGTGGGCTGCGGCACTGCGGGTGCCCGTCGGGGCGCGCTCGAAGCACGGGAGGTCTTGATTTGCGGGATTCAGGCGTGCGGGGCGGTACCAGAGGCTCTCGGGCAGCGGGCGGGAAATCCACCCGACCGCGGCGGGCGACCATCAACGACGTCGCGCGGCTCGCGGGGGTCTCGAAGAAGACCGTCTCACGCGTCACCAACGAGTTTCCCTCGGTCACCGCCCAGACCCGACAGCGCGTGCAGGAGGCCATCAAGCTCGTCAACTACGTGCCGGATCCCCAGGCGCGGGGTCTGGCGTTCCGGCGCTCCATGCTGGTGGGCTTCATCTACGACAATCCCAACCCGCAGTACATCGTGAGCGCTCAGCAGGGGCTGCTCGAGGGCCTCAAGGGCACGGGCTTCGAGCTGATCGTGCGTCCCTGCAACCGCGTCAGCGCGGATTTCCTGCCCGAGATGCGTGCCCTCATCGAGCAGCGCAGGCTCGCTGGGGTCGTGCTGTTTCCCTCGGTCTCCGAGGACGAGCGGCTCGCGCACCTGCTCGCCGAGCTCGGCTGCCCGTACGTGCGGGTGGCCTCGGTCTCGCTCGATGAACCGGCGAAGACCCTGGTGACGCACGACGCACGGGGCGCCGCCGATGCCGCGCGCCACATCGCAGGTCTCGGACACACGAGGATCGGCCACATCTCAGGACCTATGACGTTCCGCTCCGCTCACGAGCGGCGCCGCGGCTTCGTCGAGGGCCTCACCGAGGCCGGGCTCACTCTGCCCGAGCGTTACGTGAAGCAGGCGGGCTACACCTTCGAGTCCGGCCTCGAGGCGGCGCGCGAGCTGCTGCGTCTGCGCTCGCCCCCGAGCGCCATCTTCACCGGTAACGACGAGATGGCCGTCGGCGTGTATCAGGCGGCGCGCGATTGCGGCATCGGGATCCCGGGAGAACTCTCGGTGATCGGCTATGACGACAGCCCGATCGCCTCGCGCGTCTGGCCGGCGCTCACGACCGTGCGCTTGCCGATCGTGGACATGGCGCGCACCGCCGCCGCGATGCTCTTCGCGCAGGAGCAGGGCAGAACGCTCACCGCGCCGCCGGTCACCCCCACACTGGTCGTGCGAACCTCGACGGCCCGCGCCGCCTGAAAGGAGCGCCCGTGTTCAAGCGTACCTATCAGGCCACCCACCCCGACATGATGCCCGCCGCGTCGAACGAGGATCTGCGCCGGCGCTATCTCATCGAGGCTCTTTTCGAGCCGGACGCCCTCAGCCTGCACTACTCCCACAACGAGCGCATGGTGGTCGGGGGCGTGGCGCCCCTGACGCGCGCCGTGCGTCTGCCGGCACAGACCGAGCCGCAATCCTCCGCCGGCAGGCCCTTCCTCGAGGGGCGCGAGCTGGGCGTCATCAACGTCGGCGAGGGTGCGGGCCGCGTCGCCATCGACGGCCGCACGCTTACGCTCGAGCCGCTCGACGGGCTCTACGTTCCGATGGGTTGCGGGGAGGTCGCCTTCGAGAGCCCCGACAGGGCGCGTCCGGGGAGGTTCTATCTGGTGAGCACTCCGGCGCATCAGCGCTTCGAGCTGCAGCAGATCTCGATCTCCGCCGCCACGCCGCTCGAGCGCGGCTCGCAGGCGAGCTCCAACGAGCGCACCATCTATCAGTACGTCATCCCGGGCGTGTGCCGCTCCGCGCAGCTGCTGCTCGGTCTCACCCGCCTGCGTACAGGGAGCGTGTGGAACACCATGCCGCCG
>Ga0137395_10001742_pt1 | contig 10212 bp, 8 predicted proteins | sample czobulk216metaG_FD_108283 | JGI IMG/M metagenome (GOLD analysis project Ga0137395, IMG submission 108283) | Vadose zone soil microbial communities from Angelo Coast Range Reserve, California, USA - czobulk2.16 metaG | ecosystem: Environmental > Terrestrial > Soil > Vadose zone | place: USA...
AGCCCTGGTAAAACGTGACCGGGGCCCCGGCGATGCCAGCCTTGAAGACGTCGGGAGCGGTGAAGAGCGCCATCAAGGTCATGAAGCCGCCGTAACTCCAGCCGTAGATACCGACACGCGAGATATCGGCGAAGCCAAGCGTGCCAAGCCAGCGCACCCCGTCGATCTGGTCTCTGACTTCAACCTGGCCCATGCGGCGGTTGATCGGCGCCTCGAACGCGAGTCCACGCCGCGCCGATCCGCGGTTATCGACCTTGAGAACGACAAAGCCGTGCTGCGCCAACCATTGGGCTCGCAGATCGACCGTCTGGGCCCAGCTGTCATTGACCATCTGCGGACCGGGACCGCCGTAGACGGACACGATCACCGGCGCACGGCCCCCACCCTTCCCCTCCCCCGCGCGCGGGGGAGGGGAAGAATCAGGGCGGTACACTGCCGCCTGCAATTCGACACCGTCTCGGGTTCGAAATTGGTGGAGCTGAGGCGGTTTTAGATCCAGGTCAACCCGTGTTGATTCGTGGAGGACGTGTTGAGGCGTCCCGGTCATGCTGCGCGCCGTGATGCTGGGTGGGTGTTCCCGGTTATCCCACACGTCGACAAAGCTCGAGAAGTCCAGCGCGACCAGCACACCGTGCATACCCGGCTCCGATGTCAGCTGCTCGGGCTCCCCACCGTCCAGCGACACCCGAAACAGGTGGCGCTCGAGCGGGCTCGTTCGCCAGCCGACGAAATACAGCTGGCGGCCTTTCTCGTCCAGTGCCACCGTCGCCTCGGCCGGCCAGGCGCCGCTGGTGAGCTGACGGATCAGTCGTCCGTCGGGCGCATACAGATATAGGTGTCGAAAGCCACTTCGCTCGGACGACCAGGTGAACTCGCCGGTCGCTTCAACGACGCGCAGGTCGTAATGGAGGTTGATCCACGGGTCGGCGTCATCGACCAGGATCGCGCGGCCGTGACCACTCTTGACGTCATACGCTACGAGCTCCAGCTGGCGCCAATCGCGCGACAGCCACTGCACCAGCAGGCGACCATCCGGGTGCCAGTCGACCCGCGCGAGATAGCCGCCCTTTACGCGACCCGGCTCCATGAAGGTCATCTCCCCGGACGCCACGGAGACCACACCGAGCTTGACCCGGGCGTTCTCGGCGCCGGCAAAGGGGTACCGATGCTCCTCGATCTGCAGCGGCTCCTTGCCCTGGTGCACGATCGGGTAGATCGGGATGTGCGATTCATCGACCTGCTCGAAGGCGACGAGGTCGCCCTGCGCCGAGGGCCAGTAGCCGCTCAATCGGTCGAGCTCCTCCTGGGCGACGAATTCCGCCACCCCATTGGTGGCGCCCGGCGGGTGGGTCGTGAGACGCCGGTCGCCGGCCTCATCGATGGTCCAGACATCGCTCTCGCGAACGAAGAACACTCGGCGGCCGTCGTCGGTGATCTTCGGATCGAGGACGCCCCCGCCGGTCAGATGTGTGACGGTCCCTTCCGCCCAGCGATAGAGCTCGCCGCGCAGCGGCAGCAGCATCACGTTGGCCTTCTTAGCCCAGAAATATTCCGTGATCCCGGTCTCGCGCAGTCGCAGCCGCTCCCGACGCAGGACCTCCTCACGCGAGATGTTTTCCTCGGTTACCGCCTCGCCAGGCGCGGACAGCCAGTGCTCCGTTCGGCCGCTGGCCATGTCCAACCGCCAGAGGTCACGAACCAGGTCACCGCGCTCGCTGAACAGGTAGGTGATGAATTTGGCGTCCGGCGAATAATGCAGCCTGCCTGGTATCGCCATCCCTGGGCGCGGATAACGGGCGACCAGTTCCGGCGTGAGCTGACTGCGTTCGGCGGTTTTCATGGCGCAAATCTGAGCTTAAACTGCGGAGATGCTAATCAAGGCCTGCCTGAACGGCAGCCGGCGAGCCGAGGACCATGAGGCATTGCCGCTATCGCCGACTGCGCTCGCGAATGATGCCCTCGAATGCCGGCAAGCTGGAGCTGGCGCCGTGCACATCCATCCCCGAGGCACGGGCGGCGACGAGACGCTCGAGCCCGACGCCTGCGCGGCGGCGGTTGAGGCGATTCGCGACCTGTGCCCCGGCCTGCCAATCGGTCTGACAACGGGACTATGGATCTGCGGTGACAGCGCCCGCCGCATGCGGCTCGTCGAGCGCTGGACCATCCTGCCGGACTTCTGCTCGGTGAACTTCTCCGAAGACGGCACCGACGAGCTTTGCAAACTGCTTCTCGGCAAAGGCATCGCCATCGAGGCAGGGCTCAGCTCGGTTGCAGACGCCCGAGCCTTCGTCGACAGCGACTTCGTCGAGCGTTGCCTGCGGGTCCTGGTCGAGGTCGAGCCGGGGGCCAACGATCCGATTCGAGCCGCCGCGGTCATCGGCCGCGTGCTCGAGGGCAGTGGCATTCGCCTTCCACGCCTCCAGCACGGCCACGATGCGGCCGCCTGGCCGGTCCTCGACGATGCCCTGGTTCATGGCTATGACGTGCGGATCGGCCTCGAGGACACCCTCCTGCTGCCGGATGGAACGCGCGCTCCGCGGAACGCCGCCCTGGTTGCCTCCGCCGCCCTGCTCGCCTCCGCGGTTCACGCTTCTCCCCGCGAGGAGGGGAGGGTGCGGCCTAAGAAATAGGCCTTACGACGTGGACAACGCTGCCCCGTGGTAAGCGCGCCGTGCCGCCGAGTCTCCCAGTTCGCAAGCCCCGTACCATCCGGCTTTCGGCAGCTCGAACGGCCTGGTGACCAGCCGCCCGCAGGTCAGTACCGGTAGAAGAGGATGGTCGCGGCTGTCCGTCGTGCGGAAAGGCTGCGACACGAAAACCGGACATTCATCGAATTCCCGTGGAAACGGACGCCGCCACGGACACGCGTCGGCTGGCCGCGTGAAACCATTGGTTGTTGTACCGGCCAGCGGCGACGTCTCCAAATTGTTGCCCCTCCTGATGCTGCTGAGGGCTGGCATAACACAGGTCGAGCCAGCGGTCAACGTGCAATAATCCGCGCCACAGCGGGCGTTACTCCTTGCTCGACGCCGCCCAGAGGTTGATGCCGCTATCCGTGGCGTGACGGTCAATCTCGCGCAGCTCCTCGGTGGAAAACTCGAGCCTGTCCAGGGCACCGACGTTCTGTTCGAGCTGCGCCACACTGCTGGCCCCGACCAGCGTCGACGTCACCCGAGGGTCGCGCAGCGTCCACGCCAGCGCCATTTGCGCCAGCGTTTGGCCACGGCGCTGCGCCATCTGGTTCAAGGCCCGCACCTTGCTCAGTGTCTGCTCGGTGAGGAGCTCCTTGGAGAATGACCCCGGCTGGCTCGCCCTCGAGCCTGCCGGGATGCCATTCAGGTAACGGTCGGTGAGCAGGCCCTGTGCCAGCGGCGAGAAGGTGATGCAGCCGATGCCTTCCTCGCCAAGCACCTCGAGGAGGTCCGGCTCGATCCAGCGGTTCAACATTGAATACGACGGCTGGTGGATCAGCAGCGGTGTCCCCATCTTGCGGAGAATGCCGGCGGCCTCCTTCGTCCGGTTCGCGGAATAGGACGAGATTCCGACGTAGAGCGCCTTCCCCTGGCGCACGCCGGTGTCGAGCGCCCCCATCGTCTCTTCCAGCGGCGTTCCCGGGTCGAAGCGGTGCGAGTAGAAGATATCGACGTAGTCGAGCCCCATCCGCTGCAGGCTCTGATCGAGGCTGGCGAGCAGATACTTCCGCGAGCCCCAGATCCCGTAGGGCCCAGGCCACATGTCGTAGCCGGCCTTGGTTGAAATCACCAACTGGTCGCGGCGGCCCGCCAGGTCGGTCTTCAAGATGCGGCCGAAGTTCTCCTCGGCTGAGCCGTAGGGCGGGCCGTAGTTGTTCGCCAGGTCGAAGTGGGTAATGCCCAGGTCGAAGGCGCGGCGCACGATGGCCCGCTGCGTCTCGATCGGGCGGTCACCGCCAAAGTTCTGCCAGAGCCCAAGCGACATGGCCGGCAGCATCAGCCCGCTGCGGCCGGTCCGCCGGAATGGCATATGGGTGTAGCGATCGCCGTCCTGCATCATGTCCAACTCGTCCTATCCCCCTGTCCCTTGGAATGAGCTCGCGCCTGTCATCAGGGCGACCGCTTCGGTCATCGTATGCGAGGCCGGGGTGATGGTCGCAACTCGGCGGCCCAGGCGCATCACGTGCAGCCGGTCGGCGATCTCGAACACCTGCGGCATGTTGTGGCTGATCAGCACGACCGGCGTTCCACGGGCGCGGACGGTGCGGATCAGGTCCAGCACCGTTCCCGACTCGCGGACGCCGAGTGCCGCGGTCGGCTCGTCCATGATCACGACGCGGCTGGCGAAGGCCGCCGCTCGGGCGACGGCCACCCCCTGGCGCTGGCCTCCCGAGAGCGTCTCGACCGGCTGCTTCATCGACCGAACATTGATCTTGAGGTCGGCGATGTGGGCCCGCGCCTGGCTCAGCATGCGGGGCCGGTCGGTGACCCGCAGCACGGCGCCAACGACGCCAGGTCGGCGCAGCTCGCGACCGAGAAACAGGTTCTCGGCGATGTCGAGCGCCGGCGCGAGGGCCAGGTCCTGATAGACCGTCTCGATCCCGCTTTGGCGGGCCTCGAGAGGGTTGCGGAAGTGCACCGGCGAGCCGTTCAGCAGGATCTCGCCTCGGTCGGGGATGATCGCGCCTGACAGCGCCTTGATCAGCGTCGACTTTCCGGCGCCGTTGTCACCGATCACCGCCACGATCTCGCCTGCATAGAGATCGAAGTCGGCGCCGTCCAGGGCCGTCACCACCCCGTAGCGCTTGACCAGTCCGCGCGCCTCGAGCACGGGAATCCGCACTTCGACCGCGCTCATGCTTGCCGCCGCCGTGAAAGCTGGTCGACCGCCACCGCCAGGATGACGAGGATACCGGTGATGAGGAACTGGTAGATCGCCGCTACCCCCATCAGCTGCAGACCGTTGCGGAAGATGCCGACGATCAGGGTGCCGACCAGGGTCCCAAGGACGCTGCCGCGACCTCCGAAGAGGCTCGTCCCGCCCACGACGACGGCGGTGATGCTGTCGAGATTGCCCGACTGGCCGGCCTGGGGATCGCCGACACCGGTTCGTCCCACCAGCACCAGGGCGGCGATCCCATAAAGCAATCCCGCCGTCGCGTAGACGCCCAGCAAGACGCGACGGGTGCGGACACCCGCGAGCCGCGCCGCGTCCGGGTTGTTGCCGGTGGCATACACGTGGCGCCCCCCGACGGTCTGGGTCAAGACGAACCAGGTGAGCAGCGTCAGCGCCACCGCCAGCACCGCGCCGTAGGTGATGGTCGTGCCCGCGAAACGGAAGGTGTTCCCAAAAAACACGACCGGGTCAGGCAGGTTGGCGATCGTCTCCTCATTGGAGTAGATGTGCGTCAGGGCGAAGGCGATGTTCAGCGTCCCCAGCGTGACGATGAACGGTGGGAGGCGGAGGCCCGTGACCAGGAGGCCGTTGAGGACGCCAAATGCGAGGCAGACCCCGATGCCCAGGGCGATGGCAAGGAACGGATTGAGGTGATACGTCACCGCCAGCTTGGTCATGACGATCGTCCCGAAGGCCATCACCGAGCCGTTGGAAAGGTCGACGCCGGCGGTCAGGATGATCAGGGTCTGACCGATGGCCAGGATGCCGACCACCGCCACCTGCTGGGTGATCAAGGATAGGTTCTCGGCGGTCAGGAAGCGGTCGGTCCGGATGGTGAAGAAGATCGAGGCGAGCAGCAGCGCAATGAGTGGACCGATCGATGAAATCAGGCGGGCGCGGGCCAGGGCCGCGCCGGGATCGCCGCCGAGCTCCGTTGCGCGAAGCCGGGCTAACAGGGCCGGCCCGCTCTTACGGAGCGGACCGGCCGGTTGCGGTCTCGTCGATTAGCCCCAGCAGTTGTCGAGGCCGAAGGTCGTGTCCTTCGAGTCGACGCCACTGACGGGCTTGTCGCTGATGAGCGTCACGCCGGTGTCGGTGTAGCCGGATACACGCGTCCCATTCTTGGCGAAGTCGACCCCGGCGTCAACGCCGAGACTCGCCATCTTCAATGGGTACTGCTGCGAGGTGGCCGCGATGCGTCCGTCCTTGACCCCACCGACGCCCGTGCAACCGCCGTCCACCGAGACGATCAGCACCCCATTCTGCTTGCCCCGGTTCTGCAGCGCCTTGTAGACGCCGAAAGCCGATGGCTCGTTGATCGTGTAGACCACATTGATGCCGGAGTCCTTGGTGAGGCAGTTCTCCATCTGCGTCTGGCTGTCGGTCTGGTTGCCACCACCGTTGGCGACGCAGACGATCTGCGAGTCGCCGTCGCTGATGCCATAGCCCAGTAAGAAGCCATCGTGGCGGAGCTTACCGACCGTACTCCCCGGCGCCTCGTCGAACATCGCGATCTTGATCCCGGTCTTGCCTGCCTCCGCGGCCTTGGCGTACTGGCCGATCAACTGGCCAGCCTTCTTGTTATCGGTGGCGAACAGGGCGTCGGCGGCATCAACCGGGTCGGTCGGACTGTCGAGTGCGATCACGAGCACCCCCTCGGAGCGCGCCTTCCTGACGGCGGCCGTGACGCCCGCCGAGTCCGGGGTGATCAGGATCGCCTTGGCGCCGGCGCTGACCATGTTCTCCAGCGCGGTCACCTCGCCGGCGGCATCCGACGTGTCCTTGCCGGCGCCGGTCATCAGTACCGCGCCTTTTGCCGCCGCTTCCCGCTCAGCGCCCTGGCGCATCTTGACGAAAAACGGATTCGCGTCCGTCTTGGTGATCAACCCCACGATAATCGGCCTGGGCGACGACGCCGACGTATTCGCGGTGCTTGTGCCGCAGCCGGCCGTCACCAGGGCCGCGACCATAACAACCGACAGCACCGACACGCGTCTAAGGGTCCCCATCCTTACTACCTCCCTCTGTTTTTGCCCGGTTTTCCCCTGCCGGGATGACAACGTTGTCAAATTAGCATATCCTGTGGGGAAGCGCAAGACGAATTCGCTTACCGCCTTGCAAGCCATGATGAGGGGTGTGACGGACTAACGTTGACAACGCCGACAGGCGCCCAGCGGACTCGCCCGCGGGCCACGATGCGCGATGTCGCCGCCCTCGCCGGCGTCAGCCTCAAAACGGTCTCGCGCGTGATCAACGCGGAGCCCGGCGTGTCCGCCGAGCTGGCCGCCCGAGTGGGTACGGCGATCGAGCGACTCGAATACCGGCACAACTTGCAGGCCAGCAGCCTGCGTCGGGTCGACGGCAAGAGCGCGACCATCGGCGTGATCCTGGAGGACATCGCCAACCCCTTCTCCTCGACCCTGCATCGGGCCATCGAGAACGTCGCGCTGAAACGCGGCGTGCTGGTGCTCGCCGGCAGCCTGGAGGAAGACGAGGCGCGCGAGCGCGAGCTGGTTTCGGCGTTCGCCTCGCGCCGGGTCGACGGGTTGGTCATCATGCCTGCGAGTCATGACCACAGTTATCTCCTCAATGAGCGGAAGGCCGGGACTCCCCTGGTCTTCGTCGATCGGCCGCCGGCTTTCCTGGACGCCGACACGGTTCTCACCGACAACCTCGGCGGCGCTCGACGGGGAGTCCAGCATCTCGTGGCGCACGGCCACCAGCGGATCGCCTACCTCGGCGACCTTCAAAGCATCGTGACGGCCGCGCTTCGCTTCCAGGGCTACCGCGAAGAACTCGAGGCCCAGCGTCTCCCCCTCGACCCCGACCTGGTCCGGCTCGACCTCCGTGGCAGCGAACGGGCGGAAGCGGAGACGGCGAAGCTCCTCGCGCTGCGCCCGGCCCCGACCGCGATCTTCGCCGCCCAGAACCTGCTGACCATTGGCGCCTTCCGAGCACTTCGCCGGCTGCGACTGCACCACCGGATCGCCCTGGTCGGCTTCGACGATATCCTGCTCGCGGACATGCTCGACCCCGGGATCACGGTCATCGCGCAGGATCCCGCGGCGATGGGAACGGCCGCGGCCGAACTGCTCTTCAGCCGCATCGACGGCGACCAATCGCCCACAACGCATTTGGTCATTCCGATCCGTCTGATCGCTCGAGGCTCGGGCGAGATCGCTCCGTGATCGTCGTCTGCGGCGAGGCGCTCATCGACCTGGTGCCGGCGGGCGGAGGTCAGCAGCGCGGCACACCGGGCGGCGGACCCTTCACCACGGCGCGGGCCCTGGCGCGATTGGGGGTCCCGACGCAGTTTCTCGGCCACCTCTCGCGCGATGCGTTCGGCGAGGAGCTGCGTGATCTCCTGGCGGCCGACGGCGCCGACCTCGCCATGACCAGCTTTGGTCCGGAGCCCACCACGCTGGCGCTCGCGGAAGTCAACGAATCGGGACATGCCGCCTACCGGTTCGTGAGCGACGGCACCTCCGCCCCAAACCTCTCCGCGACCATGGTTCCGGCCTCGTTCGCCTCCGATGTCAACGCCCTGCACGTCGGCACGCTCGGTTTGGTATTCGAACCGATCGCGACGACGATCGCTGCCCTCGTCGACCGCGAGCACGCCACGCGGCTGATCATGGTCGATCCCAATATCCGCCCAACCGTGGTCAACGGCACGGCCGGTTACACAGAACGGTTGGATCGGATCATCGCCCAGAGCAGCATCGTGAAAGCCAGCGATGCCGACGTGGCCTGGCTATTTCCGCAGCTCGACCGGGCGGCCGCGGCGCGTGCCCTGCTGGCCCGCGGCCCCAAGCTGGTGGTCGTGACGTTGGGCGCGGAGGGCGCCCTTGGCGTCTGCGCTGATGCCGAGGTCCGAGTTCCGGCTCCGGCGGTGCGAGTCGTCGACACCATCGGGGCGGGCGACGCTTTCGGGGCCGCACTGCTGGCATGGTTGCACGACCACGGCCGGCTGAGCCGCGAGCTGCGGCTCGAGAGAGACGATCTTCGGGCGGCGCTCGAGTTCGCCTGCCTGGTCGCCTCCATTACGTGCACCCGGCCGGGCGCCGACCCGCCATGGCGCACCGAGGTCGGCCCCGGGGCGTAGGCCTTATCCGCTGTGCTTCACCGCATCCTGGCACCAGGCGTATAGGGCGTCGTACATCGGTGTCTCGAGTCGAATTTTCTCGTGGTCGTTCTCCCCGTGCGCCAGGACGAAGCCGTGGGCGATGGCCTGCAGCCCGGCCGACTCCGGCACGATCTTGATATCAGCCGAAACATCCGCGCCGTGAACAATCGTGGCGAGCCGCTGTAGTGCTGGGTCGTCCAGCTGGTACTTGACGATGATCGACTCGAAACTGCAGCGGCCATCGACATGCCCGAGCTCGGCGCCTTTGACGTCGTATGGAATGGCCTTCTCCCGCTGGACCACCGTCGCCACCTCCTCCGGCGGGACGAAAAGGAACACCGCGTCCTTATCGATGAAGCGCTTGATGAGCCAGGGACATGCAATCCGGTCGACGTTGGCATTTTTCCGGGTGACCCACTTCATGGTTGAACCTCCTTCCTACTGCCGCCACACATCACGTAGAGCTCCTCGCAGACCAGATAGCCGCGACGGAAACGCTCTTCATCGGCGATCTCGGCATCTCGTAGCTCGTTGAACGCGGCCGTCAGCGCCGCCACCTCCTCCGTCACGTCTGAATCGAACGGCACGTCGATCGCGCGGACGATGTCGCCCATCCGGCGAAGGGCGGGGTCGCGCAGCTCGTAACTCTCCAGCAGAACCTCGAAGGTGCACCGACCCGCGTGGTGTCCGAGCTCAGCCCCGCGCATGTCGAACGGAATCGCGTCGAGGCCGCTGACGTCGGCGTTGCGGTCGACGAAGAGAAATCTTGCGCTCGGATCGATAAACCGCCTGATCGCCCAGGCCGTGGCGATCCGGTCGACATGAACCTTCGAGCGAGTGACGAACCGCATCGGCGTCAACTCCCCCGGCGGGAGAGCATGGGTTTGGCTGCCAGCGATGCGCCCCGCCGGGCGGCCCTCGTGCCGGGCGCCCGCCGTCGAATCCGCGCCTCGTCCGCCTTGGGGAGGTCGCCGACTGGGAGCACCCAGGCGTCACCGCCCCAGTCGGTGATGTCTTCCGCGATCCAGTCCATCTGCTCGTGGAGCTCCTCGGAATAGGCCACGATCGCGGCGCCGGGAGTCAGCGGGACCGCGCCCAAACGCCGTAGTCGCCGCCAGGCCGTCACCCGTGGCGTGCTAACCCCGGTCGGCAGGCGCCAGATGAGAACCAACCATCGGTAGACAGGCCGCATGCGAGCAGTGTAACCTAGGTTGCCC
>Ga0137395_10001743_pt1 | contig 10209 bp, 9 predicted proteins | sample czobulk216metaG_FD_108283 | JGI IMG/M metagenome (GOLD analysis project Ga0137395, IMG submission 108283) | Vadose zone soil microbial communities from Angelo Coast Range Reserve, California, USA - czobulk2.16 metaG | ecosystem: Environmental > Terrestrial > Soil > Vadose zone | place: USA...
GGAGGCCGGTTTCCCCGCCAATAGCGCGCCGCAGCGGGCGACGTTCGACATGAAATATCCAGCTCCTAGCGCGATGACGCGATAATACTCAGAAAGGGCAAGGCTTGTCCTCGCACTGTAATACAGGTCCAAATACTGGCAGAGGTAGAGATCGCGGAGTATCTCATTCAGAATTTTCATCACCAAGCAGGGATGCTTGAATCGGCCACGGTCCAGTTCAGAGCCAAATGTCCTGAACGCAATGGACTGCATGAGTTCGGTGGCGATGACAGCGTAGTTAACGTTGTATTGCCGGTGGAAGGCGGGGCGTCCGAAGCGCATGCTGCCGGCATCAAGAATGTCGTCGGTAATGATCGTGGATGATTGCAGCAGATGAACGGCGGCCGCCAGATTCTTGACGGTTGTGCCATCCTTCTCTGTCCTGCAGGCCGCATAGCGGAACAAGAAAGGGTAGTCCGAGGGCGTATGCCGACGCAGGGCGAACAGCATCATTCGGCGTAGGTGGCGGTCGTGTGGCCCGAGGTTGTCAAGCACCAGTTTTCTCGAGAGAGACTCAATTTCCCGGAATTGAGTGCGAAAGCGTAGCTCGCAGTTGTCCAACCCGACCTCGATGAACGGCGTCGCCGGCGCCTGGCGCGAACTGCGTAGAGCGGTCCACGACGGCAATAGGTTTGATTGTAGTTGAGCCCTTCGGTGTCGAGCAGACTTCCTCTCCAGCCTCCAGGCTGAGTTCCAGATCGGCTGGTGCTGAAGGAATGGGAGCTACAGTCACAATGGGCTACTGATTTAACAGAGTCGATCTCGACGTACAAGCACTTTATGCAGCAGCATGTCCTTCTGGGGGAGCCTTCCGGTACCACCGCTTGTGCTTAGTTTTGGCCAGATCGATCCCAGCTAACAAAAGCGAAAGCTCTTCGTGACTCAGGATGACCTTGCCCTGCGCATCACCGGATTGCGGCCAGGTGAAACTCCCTTTCTCTAACAGACCCAGAGTCCGCTTCCATCCCAGACGAGGACCTTCAACCGATTGCGCTGGCCGTTGCAGAACAAGAACAGGTGCCCGCTCAGAGGCTCACACGACAATCGATCGCGGACCAGACCGTACAGCCCTTCGAACCCCTTGCGCATGTCGGTGACTCCGGCGGCCAGATAGATCCGAGTGGCTGGGCCCAATCCAAACACGGCCTACACTCGCTCCAGTGCACTCCAAGGCGCTCGAACGTATTCGCATCAAAATCAGGATGTACCTCGATCCGACGTCCGCCCGGCAGCACCACGGCCAGCCCACAACTCGGTTCGTGCTGCGTCGGCGATTTCTTGGCCGCCAACTCCACCGGCACCAAACGACCGGCCGAAGAAGTTGGTCTACGCGTTCTCTTCCGCCGCTTTTTCAGATGGCGATCCAGGGTGCTGAAGCTCAAACCTCGACTCTGGCAAAACTCGCTCCGTCGCATGCCGCTGCTCACAAACTCCGCCACAATCTGCTGAACTTCCGCTCGCGTACGTCGCTTGGGGGCTAACAACTTCTTTTCTACGGTCATCGAGCTACTTCAACACAGACACGACTCCGCGAACAGGTGTGTTGGTCGAACGCTTACGGATCATCCGGCGTCTTGCAAGAAACGCCTGAACCTCCAGCGGTTCAATTTCTGCTCTGATTCGCTTCACATCTTCAGGTGAGAGCGCAGCGTCGCTCACTGGGCGAAGGCGAGAGCGCAACATTAAAGAAGGCGGCCTAAGCTAGATTGCGAGGTTACGAGACCGAGTGGGAGAGCGACCTCCCACTCGATTGTTCGGGTTATGCCGCCGCGGCACTCTCGTCTTGGAGCATGGAGCGAATTTGCTCGCGCAGTTCAGGTGTGTCCTGGTGCCCGTGCACGGTCGTGGCGTGTAGTACTCCGAGTTCCACCACTTCGTCTTCCGTTCCTGCAATGGCGATTGAGCAAGGCTTCTCTGTTGGGAAACGGCGGCAATCGATCACTTTGCGATCTTTGGCCATTATCAGCCTCCTTTGGAAACGCCAGGATTATAGGCTCAACCCGGAGCGGAGTTCAACCCAGATTGCCCCCACTTTTCGTGAGGTTTGGGGCACGGATTTTGTGGGTTTTGAGGGGATAGGTGCAGGAGTGCGCCTTTTTGTCGAGTTGAGAGGTTCTTGTACTAAGGTCGTGCCGAGCGCGCCTCGCGCAAGTGCTCGATCAGGTATCGCGCAGTCAGCGGCTCTCCAGTGCCATCGTGCATGAGACCGTCAAGTGTCTGCCTCGCGCCCCGCGAGTAAAAGCGTTCCCTCAGGTAGGCGCCAGCTTCCGTGCTCCAGGACCTTCCGAATTTTTGGTCTACTTTGTGGGAGATTTGGCGGGCAACTATCTCGCCCACGACGTAACTTTGCAAATAGATAGGGTCGGAGCCGTACATAGGGTTATAGGCCCATACGGACCCGCTGTGCATATCCACTCCGAGATACTTGGCATGGATGCGGTTATAGAGTGCCACTAGATCCTCATCGGGTTCGGCATAAGCCTCAAATTCGAAGAGAGAGTCTGCCATTGTATTTCGCAGATCAAACATCTCCTTCAGCTTGTACGTTTCCGCAATGACCCTTGCCTGCTCAGGAGTGAGACCAAACAGTTCAGTGCCCACCTCCGGCCGATACAGCATCAGCGCGATGACCTGCGCGAGTCCCTCATCGAAAGGTTCGGCATAGTTGGCGCGAAGGAGGTAGGATGACTCGCTCATCATGCTGTAGTGCAGGGCGTGTCCGGTAGCATGAAATAGTCGATCGAAGAAGAAGATGCCGGAGTACCGGTTCGCGAGGATCTTCACTTCCTTACCATAGAGAATTGGATAGGCGGCACCGGCGAAGCTCAGATCGGCAACTTGCATCTGGACGGGCAGTTTATCCAAGTCATATCCCAGGTTTCCAGCCAGTTGCTTGGTTTTCATCCAAGCCTCGTCCGGAACGAACCGCTTTTGTTCGAAATCGTTGGTTTGCGCCGAAAAGTAAAACTCAAGGTCCCAAGGTTCCACTTTGTCGACCTGAAGCTCGCGGCGCATCCGCTCCAGCAATTCTTGATATTCAGGCTCGGTTTGGCTGCGAATGTTGTCGAACCATTCGAACAGCCTCTGCGTTTCTACGCCTTTTCTGCGCAGCATGAAAGTCGAGAAAAGTTCGTCGGCGTGCTGCAAAGCAAGTGCGTTCCGCAGTTTGAAAGCCTCACGGAGGTGTTCACCGTTCGCGCTCGTTACCTGCGTGCGTGCCTCCCACGCCTGCTGCCGGAGACGGCGGTCGGGACTGTGGGCCACAAGGTCGGTCAACTCCGCGCGCGTCAGTTGGCGGTCACCAACTTTGTAGCGCATTGCGTTCTCTTGGCGCGTGATTTGTTCCACAATGGCGGTGAGCTTGGCGTCGTTCGAAATCTTTGTATAGGTAGCTTCCTCAAGGAAGAGGGCGCGCCGACGATTCAAGAGTCGGCTCCGGAAGTGTGCAGCCTTCAAATCATGCCGGAACTTGTCATCGCTGGTAACCGCACGAATCCTTTCCTGAATGGTACGGGAGGACAGATGTTCGTCGCCCAGGGCAATTTGGTATTCGGTGCGCCAGTACTCGGCATACAAATTTTCTAACTGCTTTTCTTTCGCGTCGAGTTGCAAAACAATGGACTTCTGCACTTGCCCCGCAAGCGGACCTACCAATGCGAGAAATGTCAGGAGCGCACGCCAAAGCCTCATTCGCCAATTCTAGCCACAAGCGCTGCGAACCAAACATTACCGAAGTTACTCAGCATCCAATTTGAACAATGCAGACGCGAGAACCTACGCGCGAACCTGCTTTCGCGTAGGAGGCTGGTTCAATTCTTTACCTGACCCAGCGGCCATGCCGTTCGCTCCCAGAATTGTCTGATCACGGGCTCTCTTAGGGCTTGTCCATATCACCTCCAAAAAATCCAGTTCCTTCGCGATAAAGATCCAATCAGACTGCGTCTCTAACGCGGCTGCATTCTGGAAAAATTTGAAGGTTCTGGCGCCCAATTGATTCCTTCTATTTTGGACAACATTAGTTTGCTAGAGCTAGTGTTCCATACTGTTTTATTCCAATGGAAGCACCCCGTAAGGGCCCTTAGTTTGACTCTTCTTGGCGAAGCAGCACATAATGCACACCTGCCGCCGCCGCGTCCGGAGTAGTGAAGATGTAAAGGAGTGAAGCGAATGTGGAAAAAGCAGGATGATGCTATGGGTGCGCAGCCCGATTTCGCCTCGAAGGAAAGACCGGACTTGGCGTCGCTCGGCGACGCGCTGGTTGAGTCTTTAGTGAACGACCAGTTCAAGAAAGAGAATTTCGCAGTTGTTCCCCAGAAGGTTCTTGCCGAAGACCACCATGAGCCATCGTCGTCATCAACCATGACGACGTACATAGGAGCGGTGAACGAGTTCACCAGGAACGCTACTGCGTTCATTGAACAGCTTCCGCTTCTAACCAAAGCTCGGGATGCGTATGAGCAAGCTATGAAGGCCAGCGCGGAACTGCGCAAGGTCTTGGATGCCGGCGAGGAGAACCTTCGAACTCTCATGACCCAGTTGGAGCAAGGGGTGAGCATTCAACGAGTCAAGGCCGCTCCCGACAAGAAGAACCCGGAACCAGCGAAAGTCGAAAGGATGAGAGGGACCGACCAAGGCGAAGGTCGTGCGCTTAGATGGCCATGAAAGCCCAGGGCGTTCGGGGCCGTGAGAATAATTGAGGAGCAGGCCTACTTATGAGACGAAGGCGTCCGAAAGTCTTTCGAGTCGACGGACTCTTCCAGGAACTAGCCCATGCACTAGGCTAGAGGGCCAGTATGCAAATCGATCTTCACGGATATCATCCGGCGGACATAGTGTGGAGCGGCGTCCTTACGAAACTCGTGGAGCAAACCTGGGAGATGGGAGAACGGGAACTAATTCTGATTCACGGGCATGGCCGCAACAGAGGCATTACACCAGGCTTCGTCAACACCAATACAGGCTTCTTTGGGCTGCAGATAAGAAGTGCCTTGCGGCATGACAAAGATTTGCGTCGATGGATTCACCACACAACACTTGACTGCAGCAACCCGGGCCTTACCAGTGTGTCCTTGAAGCTCAACCGTTTTCCCGTCCGAACGTCGTTGGATTCGAACCTGCTGCCGGAGTAGCGGGCCCATGGCTGAATGCCGTGTCAGAGTGGCTTTACGTTCCTCGCGGACACAGGCGATTTCACTAACTGAGACGACATCTGCGTAGTTAGCGATATGGCGATGTTACAACATCTCTAACGACGTCGGTCATGTCAAGGATCTAATGAACTCTTCGAGGCTGTTAGCGGGCCCCAGCGTCTCGCTGGACTTTTGATTTGTGCCAGCCCCGGTACTCGTCTTTGATTCCGTCGACGACCGACCTTAACTCATACGTGAGAAAGACATGTTTTTGGACCCGAGTAGCCAGTCGAATATTGGCAGGAAAACGTTGAAGTTCTTTTGCGGCCTAACATGATGTGACAAATGGTGCGCCTTCCAGGCATCCGGCACCCATCTTCCGTCGTGTATTCGCAGGTGGACTTCTATCCCCGCCACGATGTAGGTCAGGAACGCTGCAGCTGCCCCTGTCAGTATCCGCAGGTGGAGCAGCTGGTCGGGAACAGCAAACAGCAAAACATTGATGATAAAGATGGCAGTCCAGAATCCGAATTTCATTGTGATGTGCTGGGGATTGGACGGCGCAGAATGATGGAGAGCGTGACGCATGGCAGCAGGCTGGTACAGGCTGGGCCAGTGCATCGCCCAGCGATGATATGCATACTCGATCCAGTTCGACCATACCAACCCGGCGAAGAAGCCCGCTAAGAATCTCATTTGACCACCGCCACTACTTGCTCGCAGCCCTCACGGTAAGTGACGGCAGCGGTGCGGCAGTGCCTCGGGCTCGAGGACAGGTCGCAATCGACGAGACGAGTGCCGGTAACGCATTCCCGTGGGATATTCAAGTTAGGCGAGAAAGGCTTAAGTCGGGATCGCGAGGCGCAGCCGGTCAGGGTAGCGATGAGCAGCACGCTGACCCAGGTCCGGCCCAACATGAAACGCCTCCTATGTGGGAGGGCTTGTTACTGGGACGCCCGTCACCGGGAGGCCCATCGTGCTGGGGAACAGTACTCGAACTCCTACCTTGCAGGTGGAGGTCCAAATAAGTCGTTGAGAACACTTGCGCGCTCGGCGCTTGGGTAGTAATGCTCTGCATGTTTTGTGACACGACTCTGCGAAGGGTACGCTCGAAACAGGTCAGCAGAACGTTCGGCCATTGTTTCAGCGTGTCGGCACGCAGCAGCTTGATAGTTGACGTTTTCAGGCGCGGGTGTTGAGGCGCAGGTGGGTTCGACCAGACCCTGTACGCTGCCGAGGACGTCCTACTGAGCAGGCGACTCAGGAGCTTGGGTCGATTCGTGATCTTGCGGGAGGTGGTGGTCACATCAGGACGGAATCTACGTTCGCACTCCGCCTTCCAGGTTCTGTGTGTCGTGGTCGGCTTCGCGTTGCGTGGCCCAGGGTTCTTCAAAACCCGGCACGGACCGTGGAACGGTCGGCGCCGCGACGATCCATTGGAGAATATCCCCCAACAGTCCCCATGGTGGAAGAACATGCCTCCAGCAGGCGCAGATTCACGCTTGCCTAGTTCGCGGAACTATTCGTTTTCTGCTTGGATAAGTGATGCGTGATCAGTGATCGTGATTTCGCTGCTGGCTTTCGCAATCTTGAGAACGACCTTCATCGCGCTAGGAGGCCCTAGCAACACCTGAACCGCTCGGCTCTCGTTTCGAAAGCCCTCGTGCTTTAACGTCAGCGTGTAAGCGGAGGGTGCGAGGAAAACAGCCGGTACACTCCTTCCCGATCAGTTTTCGGTGAATGAGTCGTTCCCTCGGCGCTGTCTTTTATCTCCACGTCCGCGTTGGGCAAGACAGCGCACTTGGATCGGTTACGAGACCGGTAAGCCCACCAGTGGTCGTTGTCTGGGCGTCCAACTTGCTTGGAGCAGAGGCCTCCCAAAAAAGAGTTGCGAACAACAAGCTGCGCAGGAGCAATTTCATCGAATCACCCCAGGATTCGATCAGGCAAAGCCGGAAAGGCCAGAGTGGCATGATGCCCCTTTCGCAAGGCTACACTCTAAAGAAATGATCTGCCAAGAGTGCTTTCGCGGAAATGCATGCTCGATGAGTGGAGGATTTACACCAAGTGGTGGTTGGTGGAGAATCTTTGAGGAGTTGCCAGCACCTGAGTGTCTGCACTCCGGTGGCTGCGAAAACAGGTACTTAACCAGCGCTGGATTCTAGGGGTTGGCAAAATCACATGTCGGCGCGGTAGCGCACTGAGACCTTACCCGCTTCGTGGCATTGTCATTGTGGCAAAGTGCTTCTATTCTCACGGCGAATGAGTTGGGTTAGTAAGCCAGCCAGCCGTTCAGTGGCGGGAATGAATACCTGGGGAGGGACTCTTCCCGCCACATTAGGAAACTGGAAAGTATTTCTCCGGTTTCCGTTATTCGCCGAGCTATTGAATCTGCCTCGCGCGCCTAACTTCGAGAATGCTTATCGATCGGCATGAGTTGTAAGTCGGGTCGACGTTGTTATCGATCAGCATGAGTTTCGGGAAAGAACAGCAACAAAGGTCGCATCGGTCCGGTGGTAAATAAAAAGCCCGGAATTGTCCCTGGAACAAGGTGGAATTTGGGGGACGGCTGCCCAAGAGTGACAATTGCTGCTTGTTGCGGAATGCGCATGGGCTGTTTTGGTGTTCACAATAGAAATGTACAATTAAGTCGCGGGGTTGCAAACCGACACAGAAGTCTTAATGAGAAGCAGCGAGGCGAATGCCGAGCAGAATTTTGAGGGCTACTGGCTTGCCGTCAATCTTTCCCGGCTCGAATAGCCAGTGCTGTAGCGTTTCTACCAGTGGCGCGGCAAGTTGACGCCCTGGACCCTGTCGCACTGTTATCTGCTCGAGATTGCCATCCGATTGAAGGATTGCAGAGGCACTCGGTACTTCCGCACAAGCTCAGTAGGGAACTCGCGCAATTAGAGTTTATAAAGAGTTTTTCACGGTGTATGTGGACATGCGCGCAAACGATGAAGTCTTCGCGCCATCGTGGATGTTGCAATACGCGCTGCTGCAACCAAGGAGACTGTCCCTCACGCCTCGGGGTATGATGAGGCTACATTTCCCAGACATAATCCCGCGATGAAAGATTCAATTTTTCGGCGTTCCTACCTCGCCTCTAGTACATTTCCTCGCGGGAAGAAACCACCATGTAATGCAGCTTGTTTCCGATAGTGGCCCAGCAACTATTATAGTTGATCTCAGTGGATATGCATCTCCTTGCGCAGAGGTAGTGGCGCCTCTGTTACATGGTTTCTCTGGAATACGTAGGCAGGGGTGAGCACTCGCTCCGGATGCATCTGGACTTTGGCAACTGCCGCCACGGCACCTGAAACCTGGATCCAAGTCGCGAGGGAAGGCGTGCCAGCCCTGTTCACCAAGAAGAGCATGTAGTAGCCCGGAGGCGCGATGTTTGAGTTGGGTGGGCCTGTCACTGTGAGGCTGCTGAAACTCGCCGTGCCCTGCACCATAACAAAAGACAAACCAACATACCGTTGATCCATGTCGAAGGAGTGTGTCACCGAGCCGGCCTTCATAAGAACCACGGACGCGATATCGGACGCATCTGGAGTTGGCATGTTAAATGACTGACCATAAGTGATCGAGCTAGGTGCATCAGTGCCGATGCGAGGCCTCATAGCAGGACTGCCGTCCGAGTTGAAAAGGTACGACGGCTGGTAAATCTCGATATGGTTGTCAAAGACACCCTGTACGGGGTTCCCGCCAGCGAGAGCGACTGAGCCGTCGGGCAGAAGCAACTGGATATTGTGATAGAGCCTTGGGAGAGCATTCGACCCCGCGGACGAGAATGAGTTCGTGGCAGGATCGTAAATCTCTGCCTGCAAGCTCGCTGTCGTCCCGTCCTCGTCTTTTGCCGAGCCACTGTCCACCAGCACCTTCCCGTTTGGAAGGATCGTAGCTTCCATCTCGACACGCGCCTGAGCCATCTTTGGCCCCTGTACCCAGCACGGAGCATAGTTCGGGCAGGCAGCAGAAATCTGAGCACCTGCAGGACTTAGATCAATGAGTTCGGTTGTGTTCGTGGCAGGATTGTCACCGCCTAGGGTGATGACCTTGGGACTGTAATTGTTCTGCGGCGTGAGCGGGAGCAATACTGACGTGCCATAGGTTCGTTCGCCATTCGGATCGTTTTGTCCGGGATAAATGGTCCAAGCAACCAGCGTCCAAGTCAGGCCAGAAGGGTCGAAGTCAAGCGTAGCGGATGATGGTGCTGAGTAGAAGACGTGGCCAGTAGGAAGCAGGTGCATTCTCGGATACAGCGGGAATTGGAATCCCGGAAAATCTGCGATGTTGGGATTCCCCTGAATTTCACTACCCCAATGCTGACCATCCCAGATTTCGGTGGTGTTGTTGTTGGTGCCGTCGGTATCGTTCAGTCCAGACGTGGTCATCATGCGACCGTCATTCAGTTCAGTGATGGTTGGATACCAGCGCCCATGCGCCGTGGGAGCTACATCGATGAACGTCTCAGTGGAAGGATCAAAAATCGAAGCGTTAGGAAGGCCAGTAAACGGAATGTCGGTTTGGGCTCCCACCACAGCGAGTGCTCCGTAGCTCTTGGTGCCGCCATTGATCAGGACTCTGCCATCTTGCATGATCGACATTCCGTTGCAGAACATGTCCCAACTTGTGGGCATCGTGGTGATGCTGTCGTTAGACAAGTCCAGCAGCGCTGCTCCCTGCAAATATTGTGGCCCTTGTGGGCAACCCGCTTGCTGTGGAGGGCAGTTGCCCGAGCCGGAGAGAATGAGAATCTTTTTGGTGTGGAGGAGTGCCGCATGAATTGGATTGATTGGCATCGCTTGCGGCAGCGTTGACCAAAGGCCATTCGGGCGCGGAATAGTGCTTAGACCAGGATCTAGTGTGGACGTTGTCGTTCCTCCACCGCATTAGATGAGTGGAAGCGAGATGAGCAGAACGAAAAGTGCGGCGACGACCTTCTTCATTAGAATGTACCCCAGCAGCAGGGCTTTGAACTGAGCGTCAAACCAGGCGACCCGCAGCATGAAACAAATGGATCACTTAGACGCCA
>Ga0137395_10001744_pt1 | contig 10207 bp, 8 predicted proteins | sample czobulk216metaG_FD_108283 | JGI IMG/M metagenome (GOLD analysis project Ga0137395, IMG submission 108283) | Vadose zone soil microbial communities from Angelo Coast Range Reserve, California, USA - czobulk2.16 metaG | ecosystem: Environmental > Terrestrial > Soil > Vadose zone | place: USA...
AGCGGGTACTTGCGGTTGATCGGCACCAGCACGTCGCGCAGCTCGTCACGGGCGGCGTGCAGCGAGACCGCCAGCGTCACGGGCAGCTTTTCGGACGAAAGCTCCTCGATGCGCGGGATCACGCCGCTGGTGGACAGGACGATGCGGCGCGGGCTGATGCCCAGACGCTCGGGGTCCGACATTCTCCGCGCCGAATCGATGACCGCCTTGTAGTTCAAGAACGGTTCGCCCATGCCCATGAAGACGACATGCGACAGCCGCCTGCCCTCGTCCGCCAGCAGCCGCGCCGACGCCACCGCCTGCTCCTCGATCTCGTGCGCGGCGAGGTTGCGGCCGCAGGGAAACTTGCCGGTGGCGCAGAAGGGACACCCGACGGGGCAGCCCGCCTGCGACGAGATGCACAGCGTGCTTCGATCGGTATAGCGCATCACGACCGCTTCGACGGTGTGCCCGCCATCGAGCTCGTACAGCGTCTTGGTGGTCAGGCCGCTGTCAGCGTCGGAGCGTGCGACCGGCTGGAGCGAGCTGAGGCGAAACGAGTCCTCGAGCTCGGCGCGCAGCGGCCGCGGCACGTCGCGCATCTCCTCGAACGTGGCACCGCCGCGCGCGGCCCAGGCCAGCACCTGGCGACGCCGGTATGGGGCCGCGTCGCGCGTCGCGAACCACCGGTCGAGGTCAGCGGCGGGTACAGAAAGCAGCGCGGGTTTCGGGTCGGACATCGCCGTCACGATACGGACTCGAAGATATCCTCAGGTCGGGCGTGCCGGATGCGCACAGCGCCCTCGTCGACCAGCTTCTGCAGATGCGCGCGCGTCGTCATCTCCGCCGCGCGGGTGAGCTCATCGCCCAGCTCGGTGCCGTACACGCGCTGCGTCAGTTCGCTCAGGCTGCCTGCCCCGTGCGCGAGCGCCGCTCGCACCTGCGCCTCGCGGTCGAGGCGATGCGCGCGGTATTCCTCCAGCTTCGCGACCGCTTCTGTCACCGGGTCCCAGTGCCCCGGGAAGAGGATCGCGGGGTTGAGGGCGGCGAGCCGCGTCAGCGAGCGGAGGTACGCGGCCACGTCGCCCTCCGGGTAGGTGACCATCGAGCTGCCGCGCCCGAGCACCAGATCTCCGGTGAACAGGGCGCGGTCGGCTGGCACCCAGAACGCCAGGTGGTCGGCGCTGTGGCCCGGCGTGTGGAGCGCGGTGATGTTCACGTTGCCCGCCCGCACCACGTCCCCGTCGGCGAGCTCGGGAAACCTGCGCACCGATGCGCGGTGCTTCGACGCGAAGCGCTCCGCCAGGGGCAGGTGGTCCGAATGGGAGTGAGTCACCAGCACGACGGAGACGGTCGATCCCTTCAGGGCACGATCGATGGCCGCGAGATGAGTGTCATCGTCAGGGCCGGGGTCGATGACGACGCTCACGGTTCCCGCGTCGATCAGCCAGGTGTTGGTGCCGGGCCCCGTGTAAGGACCGGGATTCGGCGCGACCACGCGCCTGACCACGGCCATGCGGTCAGCGGCCTGCGTAAGCCGGGAGGTACACGTCCGCGCAGCGATCGGAGCCGACATCCAGCCAGCCGTTGAGGTGCGTGTCGACGATCAGGCGGATCAGGGGCTCGCCCATCTCGGGCACCGGCAATGGCGCGGGCGAAGGTTCCGAGCACACGCTCACCTTCCACCAGGCGCCAACCGCCTCCGCATCAACCTCGAGCTTGCCGCCTCCAAGCCAGTCGCGCAGCCGCGTGAAGGCCTCGACCAGCGCCGGCTCGGAGCCGAGCACCGCCGCATCGGCCGGCATGCGTCGGTTCGCGAAGGGCATCGCGCCGTTGAGCACGGCCCCGAGCACGACACCACGAGGTCGCTCTTTGGGAGCGGTCGCGGCTGCTTCGAGGGCGGCGGCTCGGCGGCCAACCTCCTGCGCCTGCTCGAAAACGGTCTCCATGAGCTCGGGCCGTCCGAACGCCGCCTGGCGCGCCGACTCCTGCAGCGCCAGCACGGCCGATCGCAGCTTGTGGCCGAGACGTCCGACCAGGTAGGTGCGCTCTTCTTCGGCGAGACGAGCGCCCATCTCGGCGCTGCGCCGCGCGGTCGCAAGCCCGCCGTGCTCGGCCCATCCCACGAGCCGTCCACCGAGAGCGAGCGGCTCCCAGGGTCCGCCCGGCGGCGGGAACGCGGCATCGGCCGGGCCATGTCGTTTGCGGTCGGGCACCGATTCCATGCCGCCGCCGACCCGCACCCACATCTGCGTTGCGGTGCCGATGGCCGTCACGAGGGAAATGCCGGGACCGTGAACCTGAAGGTCGTCCCTTCCCGGTTGCTGGAGGCCACCCAGATGCGGCCCCCGAATGAGCGCTCCACGACCAGGCGGCACAGGTATAGGCCGAGGCCCAGGCCGCCCTGCGAGCGGTTGCGCCCCGCCGGCCCTGTTTTCTCGAACAGGTCCTGCAGGCTGCCAGGCGGAAGGCCGGGTCCCCCGTCAGCGACCGTGATCTCGAGCCACCCCGAGTCGATGGTGCGGGCCTTCACCTTCACCTGGCTCAACGTGTACTCGAGCGCGTTGCCGATCAGGTTGGTCAGCACCTGTTGGAGGTGCGTCGGCTCGCAGAACGCGCGAGGCAGGCCTTCGTGCAGCTTCACATCCACAGCGTCGATCCGATCTGCATAACGGTGGGCGAGCACGCTTATCACACCGTCCATCGCGGGTTTCAGCTCGATCGGCTCGGGGTTGGGCTCGAAGTGCTTGGTCTCGAGCTTGGCGATGATCAGCTGGCTCTCGACCAGGCTCAGCAATCGGTCGGACGACTCGTAGGCCTCCTGCAGCAGCTCGCGGCGGCCCTTGTTGTCGATGGTCTCGTCCCACTGCATGATGCCGGCGAGCGTCGTCTTCATCGCGGCCGCCGGGCTTCGCACCTCATGCCCGATGGCGCGGAGCATCAGGTCTTTCGCCTCCAGGGCGAGTCGCTGGGCAGTCACGTCCTCGTGCAGCGTGAGGATGCCCGCGGGCTCACCCTCGAGGCCCGGGATCTCGACGCGCCGCACATGGACGATGCGGTTCGGGTTCTTCATGCGCAGCTCGGCGTTGCCCTCGGCCTCGCCGTCCTCGCTGCGCTCGGCCCCGGCAGACGCGTAGATCTCCGCGAGCGTCTGGCCCGGCATGTCAGCGGCCTTCAGCCGGTAGATGGCCTCGACCTCGGGGTTTGCGTACACGATGCGGCCGTCGTCGTCCTCCAGCATCACGCCCACCGGCGAGTGGCGGAGGATGGCCTGCATCATCCGGCGCTCGCGGTCGAGCTGGTCGACGAGCTCGAGCTGGCCCACGAGCACCGCGGCCTGGCCCGCAAGCACCGCGGCGAGCCTGCGTGTCTCGGACGCACCGGCTGTCATGCGCGCTACGAGCAGCCCCGCCAGCCGCCCTTCCACCTGGATCGGGATCGCGAACGCGTCTGGTGGCGATCCAAGCAGATCGAGCAGCGCGCGCATGCGCCGGCTGCCCGTCGGCGAGACCAGGAGCCGCAGCAGCTCGGCGCTGTCGGTGACCGGGACCATGGGCTGCTCGTCGCCTTCGGGGGAGCGGCGGACGAGATGGCCGTCTTCCAACAGCCACAGCGCGCCCTGCGTAGCGGTCAGGGCTCGCTCCACTATGCGCCCGATCTCCGCCCGGGCCCGCTCGGGCTGCGTCGGGTCGAGCTCGGTGAACGCGGCTACTGCCTCGAGCGTGCGGATCCGGCCACGTGTCTCAGCGACCAGCCGCGAGTTTTCGATGGCGACCGCAGCGTGGCGCGCGAAGTCGAGGGCCGCGGTCGTCGGCTCGGCCACCACCGTCGATGCGTGGACCGCACCGATCGCGCCGACCAGGCGGTCGCCGTACCACAGCGGGATGAGGCTCCAGCCCTGCTCGCCCGTGGTGCCCGAAAGTACGCCGGTGGGCGCGTCGCGCCACGATTCTTCGGAGTTCAGGCCTGCCCATGCGAGCACGCTCTCCGCTGCCGCATCGCCGCTGCCACGCGTGGCGCTGATGCGACCTTCTGTATCGAAGGCCCAGCACACGACACCTGCGCTCTCGAGCATCGTGCGCGCCTGGTCCGCGATGTTCGCGACCACGCTCATCAGCTCGTGGCCGGCGAGCGCGGCGAGCTCCTGGATGCGAACCGACTGCGCCAGCGCGAGCTCGTTCGCGTGGTGCAGGCGCATGGTCCGCAATGCGATGCCGACGACGGTCGCCGCGGGCTCGAGCAGTTTCAGATGATCGAGCAGGAAGCGTCCCCCATCGGTGCGGAGCGCCGCAATGCCGCCGACGACGCGTTCGTTCTGGGTGATCGGCACCCACACGACATGGCTGGGTGAGCGCGAGAAGATGTACTGGCCGACCGGGCCCAGCACCTCCTCCTCGTTCTCCAGCTCCGCCTCCGCAACAGTGCCACCCAGCTCGACGAGGCGTCGAAAGAAGGGCGCCTCAGACAGTGGGGCGGGACCGAGGAAGCCGGTGGGGACGTCGCGCTCGCCGGTGAAGCCCACCACGTTGCCGGCGACGTCCATGTACGCCAGCAACATGTGCGAAGCCTCCATGTAGCGGCCGACCGCGTCGAAGATCGCATCCGCGAGCTGGCGCTCGTCCGAGGCGCGCGCCACCCCCAGCTCGAGCACGTGCAGGCGCTCGAGTCGGGCGCGCTCGGTCTGCGCCTGCGCGAAGTGCTCTGCGTTGGCGAGCGCAAGGGTCACGTGGGGCGCGAGGTCCTGCAGCAGCTGCACGTGCCAGTCGCTGAAGGCCTCCTCGTGATAGGACTGGAGCGAGAGCATCGCGGTGATGCTGTCGCCGCTCACGACCGGCACCCACACAAACGAGCGCGACACGTGCGGCTGCTCTTCAGGCGGTCCGGACACGAACACTGCGGCGCCGTGACCCACCGTCCAGCGCTCGCGCTCAAGACCGCTGCGCTCGAAGGAGCTCGCCCACGGAGAGTTCCGCACCAGCACCGGCCGGCCAGTTTCATAGGCCTCGCGTGACGGACCCGTGACCGCGAGCGCGACCGGCGGCACGATCTCCTCCACGCCGGCGACGTACTGGTAGCCCTCAGCCACCGGGCCCTCCGGGGACTTGGTGATGGTGGCGAGGATGAAGCCGTCGAAGTCGAGAAACGCCGCCAGCTCCTCGCGCAGCGTGCGCATGATCGCCCAGCGGTCGAGGCTCGAGGCGAGGCGCCGGCCGATGGAGTTGACAAGCTCGAGCCTTCGCCGCTGCTCCTGGATGGCTTCGAAGCTGCGCGCGTTGCCGAGCGCCAGCGTCACCTCGTCGGCGACGAGCTCGAGGAACGCCGCCGTCGACTCCTCATACGCGTACGTCTGCTTGCTCGTGATGCCCAGCGCGCCACGGACCGAGCCGCCTTCCTTCATCGGCACCCACAGCTGCGACTCGGGCTCGTGGTAGATCACCGACTGCGCGGAGCCTATGACCTGCCTCGCGGGTGCCAGCTGCGCGGCGCGCGTGGCGATGAGCCGAGAGGTCGGCACAGCATCTGACGGCACGTGCATCAGGCGCGCGCGATCGGATTGCTCGGGCAGCAGCGAGACCATCTTCAGCTCGTCGACCGGCAGCAGCTCGCTCAAGGTCGCGCGCAGCGCGGAGAGGATGCTGGCGACGTCGAGGCTCGCGGCGATCGCGTGGCCGATGCTGTTGAGCGCGTCGAGCCGGCGCGCCTGGTTTCGTGTCAGCTCGTTCAGGGATGCGTTGGCAAGCTGAACTCCGAGTCGCTTGTGCACCTCTTCCAGGAAGTCGATCTCCGCCGGCGCGACGCGGCGGTTGCGATACGACTGGTAGATGACCGCGCCGATGATCCGGCCCTGATGCGTGACCGGCACGAAGATCGCGAACTTGGCGAACCGTCCCGCACCGGGACCCGTGCCCTGCTCCATCCGCTGCGGATCGAGGGGGACGACGGTCGCCCGCGGCGCCGAGTAATGCTGGGCAAACGCCGAGCTCACCAGAGGCCGGCGGCGCATGTTCTGTAGCACCCCTGAGTCGATGGGCTGCGAGTGGTACCAGCCCTCTCGTTCGAGCACGTGAAGCAGCACCACGTCGTACCTGAAGAGCGGCTGCAGGCCGTAGAAGAGGACCTGGACGATGTCGGCCTCGGTGGCGCAGGTGCTGAGCTCGTGGATGAGCGCCACCGGGCTGGAACGCAGCGGGGGCTTCTTTCGGGGGTCGCCGTTGGCGCTCCGGAGGTTGGATTTGGCCTTGACGCGGGGCAGCTCGGTTACTCCGCGTTTGCTCGCGGAAATGCGCGCGGGCGAGTGAGCGCGGCGTGCTGGAGTCGCCATGGGCACAGATATACTGCGCCTAGTGGCCCGCCCTCGAAGTTCCTTGCATCTTCGCGGCCGTGGCGGCCGAATCCCCTCGGCGAGGGCCTAGAGACAACCGGTGCCTTTCACCGCCCCGAAGCCGATCTCTCCGGCGCCGGATGACCTGCGGGGGGCGAAAGTGCTGGTGGTCGACGACGAGCGATCGTGGCGCGTGATCCTCGAAACGGACCTGCGAATGATCGGCTACAAGGTCAGCATGGCCGAGGATGCCGACCAGGCGCTGGAGCGAGCAGGAACGGAGAGCCCCGAGGTCGCGATCATCGACCTGATGCTGCCCGAGCCCATGGATGGCTGGGGCCTTCTGAACGCGCTGCGGACGCGCGGGCAGACGCTGCCCGTGATCTTCTACACCGCGTACCCGGTCTTTCCGTCAGGGACGGACGATCCGGACGTTGTGGGTTACATGAGCAAGGCCGTCGACCGAGCCGACCTCTACGCCCTGCTGCCTGCCGCGATCCGGCGCTCCCGCGAGCGCCGGGCGAACGGAACGACCTAGACGGCTACCACCACCAGGAGAAATAGTCGACCCAGCCCCAAGCGCCGGCCGCGATCGCAAGCGTCGCGACAACCCCCAGCGCCAAGGCACCCCGGACTACCTTGATTTGCCACGTCATCGAAGTCACCCCTTGGAAATTCCCTAAATAACCAGGCCCGGAGTGAGTATGCTCCGGGGCAGTCGAATTTAAGTGTGTGCACCACGTGAATAATCGTTAAGAATCATTTAGGATGGCCCTTGGAAAAACGAACGACTAGAGGCTCGACGCGGGGAAATCGGGAAGCGAGGCTTCCGCCGCTTCCACCGGGCCTGGAGGTCTACCGGCCGCCCGAGGTTTTGGGCTCGGCCGTGCTGGTCGTGGAGGACGAGTCGGCGATGCTGCAGCAGCTGCGGATCGACCTCCAGGACCTCGGCTATCGCGCCCTGGTCGCTTCGTCCGCCCCCGACGCGATGGCGCTGCTCGAACAGGAGCGCGTGGCCGGCATCCTGCTCGACCTGGTGCTGGATGAAGGCGAGGACTCGGGCTTCGACCTGCTGGCATGGATCCGTAGCCGCCACCCCGGGCTTCCGGTCATCGTGCTGTCCGCGGCGCAGGTGAACTCGGCCGCGATCCGCAAGGCCTACGAGCTTGGCGCCAGCTCCTATTTCGTGAAGGGCAACGTGCCCATGGCCCACATCTACTCCGACCTGGCGGCGCGTCTCATCGAACGCGGCACCGGGCGGCCAGGGACCTACAACTTCGGTAGCGTCGAGTTCGACCCGACACGGCGCACGGTCCGCACGGGGACAGGCGAGGTAAGGCTCACGCCGCAGCAGACAGCGCTCGTGCTCCACCTGGCGCAGGGGTCGAAGCCCGCCACCGCGCGCGACCTCATCGAGGCCGGCCTGTTCCGCACCGACGCCGCGCACTCCACCGTGCACTCCGCGATGCTCACGCTGCGCCGGCGGCTCGACGAGCTCCAACCCGGCCTGGGCACCGGCTTGCTGCAGGCGTCCGCCCGCGGCTATAGCCTGGTTCGCGTCTGATGGCTGAGCAGAAAGAGCTCCCGGCTCCGTCGAAATCCGTGATGGACGAGGTGGTGGAGCTCCGGCGCCACTTCCACCGCCATCCCGAAGTGAGCTTCAGCGAGCAGCAGACGAGCGTGAAGATCTCGGACCGGCTCCGCGAGCTGGGCCTCGAGGTGCAGCCGTGTCCAACCGAGACGGGCGCTGTCGCCGTGCTCGACACGGGCAGGCCCGGCAAGACGGTGATGCTCCGTGCGGACATCGACGCGCTGCCGATCCTCGAGGAGTCAGGCGTGGATTTCGAGTCCGAGTCCGAGGGCAGCATGCACGCGTGCGGTCACGACACGCATACCGCGATGATGCTCGGCACCGCACGCACCCTGGTGGATCACATCTGGGACCTGAACGGCCGCTTCCTGTTCGTGTTCCAGCCCGCCGAGGAGATCGTGAGCGGCGCGAAGGCGATGATCGCCGGCGGCCTCCTCGAATCGCATCACCCCGATGCTGTGCTGGGGCTGCACATCGCGAGCTTCATCGAATCGGGAACCATCGTCACCAAGCCGGGCCTCTTGTGGGCGGGCTCGGACGCTTTTGAGATCGGCATCAGGGGACCAGGCGGCCACGGCGGCATGATGGGCCGCGCAGGCAACGTGCTCGCAGCTCAGGCATTCCTCATCGAGCGGCTGCACACGGTCGTCGACGGGCTCGAGCACGAGGGTGCCGGCTGCCACACGACCGTCGGCAACGTGATCAGCGACGGCGCGTGGAACATCGTCCCGCGCGGCGTGCGCATAAAGGGCAGCGTGCGCACGTTCAATGCACCGCTTCGGGAGGAAGCGCTCGGCCGGCTGGGCGACCTTCTCAAGGAAACGGACACGGAGTTCGAGGTCAGCTCGGAGCTGCAGCTCGTGCACGGCACCGTGCCGATCATGAACGAGCCCAACGTGACGCGCACCGTGATGGAGGTGGCCACCTCGATCGCCGGTGACAGGGCGAGCCTCCTCGGCAAGCCACTGACCGTGAGCGACGACTTCGCCGAGTTCCTCACCCACATCCCCGGCTGCTACTTCATGCTCGGCGCACGGCCGGAAGGCGACAAGCCGCCGGCGCATCACTCACCGGGATTCAAGATCGACGAGTCGGCGTTCCCGCTCGGCGTGAGACTGATGGCTGGGGCCGCGGCCCGAATCGCTGCCGGCTGAGCCGGTAACCCGTTGGTCATCCTCGGCCCGATGATCCTTGGTTGTCTGGCGGGCGTGGCTCTTGGTGGAAAGCTCAGCAACTGGTCCGCGATCAGCCTGCGTTGGCCATGGGTGGTGATCCTGGCGCTGCTGATCCGGGTCGGCGTGGCCGGCACTCCGCTGGGACGCATTGATTGGCTTCGCTACGTGTACGTCGCTTCGCTGTTGGCGCTGATCGCGTGGACGTTGTGGAACGCCGACAGACTCTTTGGAATCTGGCTGGTCAGCGTCGGATCCACGATCAACCTGATCGTGATAGTGGCCAACGACTTTCGCATGCCTGTCGTCCAGTCCGCGGCCGGGCGACTGGTGGAGCTCGGCTCGCACGGCCAGTACACGGTCATGGACTCGAGCACCAGGCTGTCCTGGCTCGCCGACTGGGTTCAGGTTCCGGGCTGGCTGGGCGGCGTGTTCAGCCCGGGCGACGCGGTGATCGGAATCGGGCTCGGAATCGTCGCGTTCGCCGTTACAAGGCATTCCCCAGCATCAGCTACTAAGCTGGACGCAACCAAAACTCGTGATTAGGGAGTAGCCCGCCGTGATCATCTTCTGGATCTTCACCGTCTTCGTCGGCAGCTCTGCGTTCGCTTTTGCCTACATATTTCTGCAGGTCGGCGTCGGCTGGTCACTGGGCTACGCCGTACTGGCGATGCTCCTCACCAGAGGCATGCTCAGCATTGTCCGGCGGTCCCTCATCATCCGCGAGAGGATCACGCCCGAGACCGATGTGCTGCAGCGGACAGTCGAGACGAACCGCGCAATCTTCTGGAAGCGGGCTCTGTACTTGGCGCTGGTGCCAATCCTCTATTTCCTGGCTGCTTATGAGCTCTTCGGCCTGGCGCCGGAGGACGCCATCGCAGCGCTACCGCAGTTTCTCCAGACCGCGCTCACGCAACTGGTCTATCTGTTCTTCCTGCTCATCGCGAACTCCATCCTGTTCCTCGGACCGTTCTACTTGCTCTCGCGCATCGGCAAGACGATGATGAATCCGGACGACGCTCGTTTCGGGGTCAGCATGGAAGACGTGCGTGGCCAGAAGTCGGCCGTGACCGAGATGCGCCGGATCCTGAGCCTGATCGAGCACGGCCGCCTCTACGTGAAGGCTGGTGGCAAGCGCGAGCG
>Ga0137395_10001747_pt1 | contig 10205 bp, 10 predicted proteins | sample czobulk216metaG_FD_108283 | JGI IMG/M metagenome (GOLD analysis project Ga0137395, IMG submission 108283) | Vadose zone soil microbial communities from Angelo Coast Range Reserve, California, USA - czobulk2.16 metaG | ecosystem: Environmental > Terrestrial > Soil > Vadose zone | place: USA...
TCCCGCTCGATGCCAGTTTACGACGGTTCTAGGAGTGACCAAGACGAGAGGCTGCCTCCACCCGGACCAGCACATTCTCAACGCAACCCAGAACAGTTTGTGCAGGGCAGTCAATCGACGGCGAGGTCGTTGCGCGTGCAGAGCCAGCAATTGCCGACGGAGAGCCAGGTTTTCGAGGACGAGGTCCGCCCGGCAACTGAAAGAACTGACCAACCAGCCGAGGAAATGTCGGAGCGACACGATCATGGCAAGAATCTTAGCGGAAAAGACTGAATCAGGCCTTGCGCCAAGTCCTTCATTTCGCAGGTGTACGACCTTTTGGCGAGGCACAACCAGCGAAGCTGTTCGTAAGGCATCTTCTTTGGGTCTTTGCCCTCGGGAAAGATTCGCCGGTCAATCGGTTTCTTCAATCGCTGCGCTTTCAGCTCTTCGAGAGTTTGCAGGTCATCCAGCCGCCGCAGAAACAGCAGGTAGGTGATTTGCTCAATCACCTCCAGGGGATTCGAAATTCCCCCTGTCCAAAAGGCATTCCATATCGCGTCAATCTGGCTTCGTATCTCACCTGTTAGCATTGTTCTCCGCTCTCACCCCTGGGAATCCAAAGCAGAACCTAAGATCGCAATCCGGGCTGGACCCATTCTTACCAGAGATCGTCCAAGGTTTTCGCTTTTTCGAGCGCTTCGCGATTGGTATAGCGCAAATTCTGTAGCGCTTTAGCCCTGCCACCCTTAACCAGAGAAATCGGTCCAATTTCGTGAGCTGGTTCCGTAAAATCCACGACGAACTTGCCCGTGTCCTTCCACGGCTCGATGGAGCGCACGGGAGCAATGTGGGTAATCGCTGAAACAGGAGCAACTCGATATGCTGCGATATATTTGATCTGCGGTTTCATCGTGCCGTGAATCCTCACGGCCATCCACCTGTTTTCCCTGATAAAAACGTCTTGAAAACCGTCGTCGCGGGCTGGAACTACTACAGTGTCAATGGCGCTTAGGTCGAGCTGCCGACGAGGACTAGCTTGCTCGACTTCATTCTCTACAATCGCGGGTTGGTCGACGTCAGAGAGAAAAGGCTCGAATCGGTAGACGTGCTCACCTGTGCTGTTTTCGTATCGAGCCAACTCCAGCACCTCAACACCAAATTGAAATCTTCGAGCCAGGACGTTTTCCAAGTTCTCTGGAATTTCGTCGATGACCACCAAAGCCGCGAATGGACCTTCAAAGACAAGAGTCTCCAGAAGGTGATCCAGGTTTCGAAAAGCATGCGACGCGGCGTAGACCTCACACCTTGCTTTTGCCTCCGCCTGCTTATGAAGAGCATCAAGGAGGATGGTTTTAATGGCTCTGGGCTCTGCTTCGAATGACAGCGAGAACTCAAGTATCTGAACCGCGATATGACGCAGGGGTTCATGGGAGGCGAGCTCATTCTCAACCACAAACAGCCTTGGTCGCTGGCCGCTCAAATCAATCAAATAGCCGTCAGGGATATTCCGAGGTCCTGTCTTTCCGCCAATTTTCTTTTTAACGTCGAGATAAATACGGTTCGAACCAAAGAGTTCTGTTTGTACCTTGATGATAGCAGCTTCGAGATCGGACTCGCTTTGATAGCCCGTACGGCGAAAGAGGCCAGACTTAGTCCAGAATATGCTCATCGGGGTTGGGCGCCTGTGCGTTGAATGAATTCGGTCTCAGTCTACAACACGCTGACATCCCTTGGTATTACAACTGGCTACCCTTAGCCAAACAGGAACTACTCAAAAGGCAAAAGAACAAACCATTGGCCGAAGGCCGCTGGATTAGCTAGTTAGCTTTCGCCGACAATCGCCCAGGAGATAGTGGTCGCGGGTGATACGATTAGATACGGGTTGAGCCGGATATGAAGGCGCACGCCGCTTCTTACACGCTTAAAGTAGCCGCCAAACTGATCGGCGTATGAACTACGCCCGCTCGTTCACGACGGCTCTAGGAGTGATCAAGACTAGAGGCTCTCTCCGCCGCGTATGAAACTCCTAAACTTCTCAATACCTCTTCTTCCCATTGTCCGAATTCCGTCACGCTCTTCTTGAACATCGTCCACGCGTTGTTGAACAACGGTACCGGCGAATCGCCCCACGATTCCCAGCCGAGACCCATGGCCTCCGTTTCAGTAAACTTCCTTGGACCCGCCTCAATCAACATGTCGTCGATCGCACGCGCAACCTTCTCCTCTAGCGAAGGGTCATAGAAGCCGTGATAGTCCTGTCGAACCTTCATGGCGTCGGCCACTTGATTCCACTCTGAGATAACTTCATCAGCCAGCGATTCGAAGCCGAGCCTACTTGCCCTTTCCGCAAGAAGATGTATCCTCAGCCAGGGCACCGGGGGGTCGCTCGCCCCAAGGTCCGAGGCATCCCTAAAGAATGCACCACGCTCCATGGTTGCAAGATAGCTGGAAAACGCGTGCAGATACGCAGGCCCACCGATAGTCAGCCCCACGGCATCGCAGAAGAGTTCCTGGGTCCAGCGATACCAAGTGTCCACGATGGTTTGGCGCCGCAAGGCCTGCGTATCCGAATACCTGTCGTTACGTTGGGACGGAGGCACCAGTGCATCTTCTATTTCACCCTGGAGATCTCCAACAAGCGCATCTAACTCCGGTCCGTGAACAACGTACAGCACATGCCCGAACTCATGAAAGATCAATGGCTGGTACAAAAGGCTCTGCTGTTCTAGAAAGGGGAAGTAATAAATTGGCGCTATATGGACGAAGGGCCACACTGAACAATCGCCGCTGGTCAGGCAAGCAGGAACGGTTCCCGTTCGCGGATGCTCGCGGTGAACCCACATTATCGTCCACAGGGAGAGACGATCAGATGTCGAAACGCGAAGAATTGGAGCAACCATGCGAGCGCTCAAGAGGCGAATCGTTCGTATCAATTGTTGGGTTGAACTGAGTATGTCTTCAACAATCACTTCTCTCTCTTGCGCTAAATCTTCCAAGTTCTTCTCTGCCATCGTCCGCAGGTGGAGACAGATCGATACGATCCTTTCCCGATAGGGATGGAGTTCAGAGAAAACCTGCGTGCCAGTCAGTGATTGCACTAGCTTCTGCGTATTTTCCAGGGCGGCTTGGTTGTGTGCTCTTAAAATGCTCCACATGTTCATACATCGCCCAGAATTCCTGTTATGTCGGAATGAATGTGCTCCTCCAATAATGAGCGGAGATCTCCCAGGAAAATAACCAGCGCCTCGCTTTCTTGTGAATCTCGAGCAGACAACAATTCCCGAAGCCGTGGCAACGATGCGCTCGACAGGCTTGAGCCACTGGGCCATTTCGCTCGCAATGACAAGAACTTTCGCGCGAGCCGCCCAAGTCGCGGATCGACACCCAAGGTCACACCATCCCGACGATGCTGCGCATTCTGAATCACGCCCTCTAGCCGCTCCAAAAAGTGTAGAAGCTCACGACGAGCTGTTCCGACATCGGCTATCCGCGCCGTGTCGTCCACACCAATAAGCGTAAGTTTCGTGTGAATCGAAAGCGTGTTGATAGCAGACAGGACTGCGTTTACTTGTTCAAAGCTCTGTGCGACAAGCCAGTCATTCTGTTTCATGATGCGTCCTTCTCGCGCTCACTTCATTCGCGCAAGTGAATGTCCTGCTCATTCCCGCATCACCGGGTCCGTCGAATCTCCTGGGCTGACCTCGCTTTCAGCTCCTCGTCAGTGCGCTTGAAGGGAAGCGGAAGCTTCTGAGCCACCCCCGGACTCCCCCAATTGAGTTGCGCCGCTTCAAAACATGCAGTCGCACCATCCAGTATCTGCCTGCAACGACCGTTTCCTACCAGCACGAACGGCTCCGCCGTACCTTGGCTGAGCGTCGCACAGCCCGTGCTTGCCACTACAACCGCCCGGTCATTCAACATCACGCACGTACCCTCCAGAGGATTTAGAATTTCGCCCGATTCCAAACGCTCCCACAGCCGAACAGACTTAAGACTATCTTTGTGGAAGTCTGCTATGTCTATATGTGTCCTATCAACCAGAACGCCTTGAGCGACCAATTCTTCCAGACCACCGTCGACGCCTCTTAACTCGTCCCCGCAAAGGCTTCCGTCCCGCAGAACAAAAAGCGATTCAAGCGGATCAAAGCGTTTCGGAAGGGCTTTCTGGAATAGCCTGACGATTTCGTCGGCCAGCATCACGTCGTTTATCGAAGACTTCTGCGTATCCGGCTTTACCTGAACATTGGAGTAAATTCCAAACGCGGGAGTTTTCCCCGACGAGCGACAGATAAGGAGTGACACCGCAAAATGCCTCCTATCATGTCCGACGTCAATCGCCAATATCGCATCATAGGGAGCCGATTGGTTGTATCTCCACGGAATCGCATCCATTTGTTGAAGAACATCTAAAGCCGTCATCGTGATGAACTGTTCCCAACGAGACTGGCCCTTTTCATTCGTAACTGCTTTAAGTTTCTTGTCAAAAGCTCCGCTTATCAGGTAGCCATAGTGTTCCGAAAGCGTACCCTCCGTCACTCGTTTCACCCGCCACCCATTAAGCTGGAATGCCACCTCGTGGTAAGCGGCCGGACTTTGGTCCAGCACAAAGAGCACAGTTGCAGGATCCCTTCGACGCAATTGTTCGGTAGCATCAGCAATGCTGTTGTAGGGAACGAGATTGGCCTCAAACGGCAACCCCGTCCAACACCGAAGTTGGGTCACGATATCACCTGCGAGTTGCCGAATTGTTTCTTCGCCAACACTTTCAGGATAGGCGCAATGCAGGGTCCGCATTGCATTAGGAGGCAGAAAGAAGCAGCCCCCCTCTCTTAAGAAGGCGGAGCGGTTTCGATAGTAGGCGCGATATTCTCGCACCGTTGCGCTGATTGGCGGAGGTAGGAGCCGTCCCTTCCCAAATTCTAGCGCTACCGGTGCAAGCTGTCTCAGTCTTCCACCTTGAGGCCTCCAAAAGCCCTCAAAGAATCCTGGAGCAACGAACCGATTTCACCGAGCGTTTTCCGAAAGTATCCACCAATCACACTATGGAGGACAGTCCCGGCGAGCTCATGGCGCGTCTGGACATTCTTTAGGCAAGCTATGACTTCGCGTTGAGGATCTTGGCTTCCAGCTGAGCCGCCATAGTACTCGTAATAGTAGCGACGAGGACACTGCTCAAGGACCGAGCGACGACTGTACGACCAACGAATATTCGCGATACCGCGATCGACTGCAGGATCACTCCATAACAGCCGCTGATCGAACGCTTTTGGCGAGGCCTTCATCGCGGCTTACCTCGCAGTCGCTGAATTGATCCTGTTAGCTTTTTCCATTCCTGATCCGAGAGCTTCAAAATCTCAGCTTGCTGCAAAAATTCCTGCGCGGCCGCGCTTGTGCTGACATTTTGTTGGATTTTATCGGGAATCTTGCCCGATAGGGCCAGCAACGTCTCAGGCGCTGTTTTCAGAGCTCTGCACAATTCAACAACAGTATCGGCCGCGGGAGCTGGCGTACGGCTGTTCTCCACCTTGCTGATGTACGAAAAATCAACACCAGCTTGCCGGGCGAGTTCGCGTTGGCTCAGCCCGGCAGCCCGTCTTAACTGCTTCAACATCTCTCCAAATGTCAGCCCCATTATTGTCCCTCGACCAGATCACGGTAGCAGATGTTGAGTTGTCTGTCAACTCCACCTACCCTGCACTCCACCTACCCTGCCGCTGCCCACGAAACTGTGCCTTGCAAATCACACATATCACGGATATCATGGGAATCACATGAAGGTAAATCAGATGCCTGCTTTCAATGAAATTACTACCCCGACATCAGCTGCAGTACTTGAGCCGAGCGGTGTTCACCCTCGCGAGCTAGGACAGGCCATGCAACAAGTAATTGCAGCACTTTCCAAAGGAGAATCAGGTTCGAGTCCAGTGTATGGAGTTGTGGTCTATGGTAGAAAGCACTGGAAACCTAAACCCGATTACCTTGCAACTGCTGGCACGTTTTTCAGAGCATACTTGCGAGGGTGGAGAGCCTTGTCGCATGCTGCTGACGCGATCCTAACGTCTCCGGCACAGGATCATCTTCAAACTTTCGAAGTCAAAGACTTCGGTGATGTCCGATTTTTCGTGGGAAAAGCAACCCCCACAGATATCAAGGAAAAGATACAGCCATCCCCGGGAATCTACATAATCTCCTCCCATTTGGACGTCAGCCTTCTTGAAACTCTTGGCCTTCCTCTATTGCCGAGACGCTTTCGTGACGTGCCTCTAGTCATTCAAGTTAAGACTGCCGCTTTGTCGCTTGGAGAAGGGGAGTCAACGACGAGTTGGGGTGGTTGGGAAGAACTAGACGACTTCACAGCTGTCGTAGCAAATCCCGAAGCCACAGTTGCTAAAGACACGCTAAGTTGGAGAAAGCAATTTATGTCCGAGACCGAGTGTTGGACATCGGCGAAAGTCGCGGAGGAGAGCACCAGTCGCGCCACAAACCGTGCCGCGATCGCATCCCGATGGGTAGCGGAGAAGAAAATTTTTTCTGTTCGATTTGAGGGACAGCAGTGGTTTCCTCGATTTCAGTTTCAAGGCGGAGAACCGATACCTGTGGTTTCTCAAGTCATAAATGTGTTTCCGGCATACGCGACCGGATGGGAGTTGGCATACTTCTTCGCCACTCCGAATCCCAACATTGGAGGACGAAAGCCACTCGAGTTCCTCAAGAGTGATCCTTCTCGACTCCTATCTCTCGCTCAGGCATTTGCACATCCTGCTGATGTCTTCTAATTGTCCGATAGCACCACCGACGCTGGGTCCCGCCCTTGTGCTTCAAACGACTGACTTGACCAGCGGGACGGTACTATTTCGCTTTCATAAGAACACCTACAAAGCGGACTCGTTTAATCCAAATGTTGGCAGGCGCATAGACTTGCCCGAGGATGGGGCGCGCTTTAATCCATTTCCAGGCGCTCCCGCGTCGAACATTCCAACCCTTTATGCAGCCGACTCATTGACAGCAGCCGCACTGGAGAGCATTTTTCATGACATCGAACACGTTCCTTCGCCAACGTATCCCAGGAGCCGACTGCGGGAATGGAGCTATAGCAAACTAAAGACAACACGGGATCTCTTACTGTTCGACCTCGTCAATCCTAGACTTCGCCAGCTCGCTGTCCGCGGCCGCGCTTTTTCGGTGACTGAAAGTGAATTGGTCCACTCGCCTCCATCGGAGTACCCGCATACTCGGACCTGGGCCCAGTTTCTTCACACCAATATTCCTGGCCTCGACGGTCTCACGTGGCGTCCAAGGCTCGGAGGCAAAGGACGTTCGTTTGTATTGTTCGGAGATCGCTGTGGAAGTGGACTCTTGCGAGTCCAGTCTGCACCAGTCTCTGCAGCGACGGGACGAGGGTTCGCAGAAGTGTATCGCGTCGCGACTTCGGCAAGCATCGCAATTGTTGATCCCTAGCGAGATTAAGTTAAATGTGGCGGATAACTGCCAGTGCTCTCCGCGGCGGTTGGCATTTCGGAGTTCACATCCAGTCACCATGAACCCGACTCAAAAAAGGAAGCGTTTATCGCCGTAATGGGAAACCTCCGCGCTGCATCGGGAGTGCAAAGAAGCACAAATCCACAAGTGACAATGCAGGTCTGACCTAATCACCCACTGACTGGTTGCTGCGGTTCTTGAATGACTAATGCTGCCTCCATCTCCGCGAGCACATCACTCGAAGACCAGTCGCAATAAGCAGGAACGGAATACGAAATTGCTTCTGCAAGCGATGATTTTATGCGGGTCCGAAACAGCCTCAAATCGGGCCGGAGTAGTAGCAAGACTACTAGCGAAATGGTCTGGCGGAGGCCGTTAGATCTCCACCTCCGCGATTTGTGCGGCGGCCTCGGCCCACGCTAAGATTAAAGATCGAGGGTGTGAGGCTTCGCGCTGTCCTCGAAACATGGAAGATCCGCGTGTCGTTGCTGCCAAATTTTCCCTGACCAACGAGCAATCCACTCTGTTTGTCGTCCTGCACGGCCGCAGCGAACGAATTGCACGAATCTACCTTGGCGCCATAATCGCTATCAAGGACGGCTCGGACCCCGAGAGGTTAGTCAAAGCAGCCCACCAAATGCGTGAACTGATGATGAAGATGTCGGAGATTGCCGACGTGGAAATACGTGCCTTGAACGAAAGCATGGGCCAAAAGGTAGCGGAGCTTGAAACGGAATTCGACTCCATGATTGGAAATTCCAAGTTGAAAGGGCCGAATTGGGACGGACCCGTAGATCCTTCTCTGCGACGTTGGTTGAATAAGTTGGCGGAATTTTTTGACTGGAAGGCGAAGCATTTTCCGAGACGCCGTGAAGAAGTCAAACAAGTACTTCGCGCCCTCGATGGTCCTAATCGCTTACTTCCTGCGGAAATGGAAAAGCTCAACATCGAGGTATGGATGGAAACCAAGAGCTTTTTCGACAAACTCGCGCACCACGGTCCTGAAGCCGCTGAACGGGAGTTCTTGGAGAGAATGGCCTACGTTGAGGACGTCCTTCAGAACAAAGTGAATCCAAAAACATTCGCTGATTTTGATGCGGTCGATGCCCTCATCGAAGAAGGTGAGAAGAAGTGATCAGCGCGGAACTAGTAAAAAAGAGTCTCGATTTGATGGCTATCAGTGCGGCCAATCACGAATATTTCTTCATGAAGTTGAAAACGCCCGATTGGATTGAACCGCTGGCAAAGGCCGGCAGATTCAAGGACCCTCCCAACGCTAAGAGGCAAGAAGGCACAATCAGTTTTCCAAGTTGGGCCGAATCGCAATACTTAGTCCGTGTGGCGGGCGATGCACCAGATATCGTTAAGCAAGTAATCCTCAATGTGCCGGAAACCGATAACCAGCGTGTTCACCAGGATTTCGTTGAAGCGGCCTTCCGAATGCCGGGTGTGCCCGCAGCAGAGATCGCGGCTAAAGAAGCTGCGTGGATTAGACAGCAGCCGCATTTATATATTTTGTATCCCGACAAAGTCTCCGAATTGATTGCTCACCTCGCTAACAAAGGGCAAGTTGCGGCGGCTCTCGAACTGGCACGAGCCCTGCTACAACTTTCGCCCGATCCTCGCCCGGTAAACCGCATCGGTGAGGGCGATGACGCAATAGAGATGCCCAGAAACGCTGTGGCGAAATTCGACGAATGGCACTATCAACAGAGCTTACGCACAATCACGAAACCGTTAGTGATCGCAGATGAAGAGCGCAGTCTAGAGTTCTTGTGCGATATTTTGGAACTTGCGTTAAAGGCCCAGAGTCGCCCCGAGGAAACCGAAGAAGACTATTCGTGGATCTGGCGGTCTCAAATCGAAATAGAGGGCCACGGTGACCCCAAAGATGCGCTAGTCTCTGCCGTCCGTGATGCGGTTGTTCTGATCGCGGAAGTTGATCCGCCAAAAATACCAGCAACGCTAAATAGCTTGATTGCTCGCCGATGGCGGGTTTTCCGTCGAATCGCTGCACAGGTACTGCGAACCAATCCAAACATTGAACCGGCCGTGATCAAGGAATTTCTTGCGACTCCGTTTCAGCTTCAGGACTACCAACACACCGTACCGGAACTCACCGATTTCCTAAAACATTCGTTCTCCAAGCTGCCTGAAGAAATTCAACGCCAAGTTTTAACGAATATAGATGCTGGCCCCAATTTGGACACTTACAAGAAGAACTTCGAAATCGAGAAAAAGAGAGCACCGTCGAATGAAGAGATAGAAAGAATCCAGCAGCAGTGGAAATTGCAATGGCTCGGACCTATTCACGAATCATTGCCGAATGCCGACTGGCGGAATCGGTATCAAGAATTGGTCAAACGCTTCGGCCAACCCGCCGAAATTTCACACCCAAGAGGAGGGGCTTTTGTCGGTCCAACCAGTCCCAGAACTATGCAGGACCTTCGAGAACTTGGACCTGAGAAGCTGATCGAGTATTTGCAGACATGGGTTTCTTCGGGTGAATGGGCGAGTCCCACGCCGGCAGGCTTAGGCAGGGAGTTGACCTCGCTCGTGTCCGTTGAGCCTGAAAAGTTTTCACAAATAGCCGATAAGTTCAGTGGTTTGGATCGGACTTATATCAGTTCCGTTATCGATGGATTTTCCGAGGCGGTAAAGAAGGGCCACGTTATTGATTGGGGCGAAGTGCTGACTTTGTGCAAGTGGGTTGTTGAACAAAATGCCGAAACTGGCGAGCCTAA
>Ga0137395_10001750_pt1 | contig 10201 bp, 7 predicted proteins | sample czobulk216metaG_FD_108283 | JGI IMG/M metagenome (GOLD analysis project Ga0137395, IMG submission 108283) | Vadose zone soil microbial communities from Angelo Coast Range Reserve, California, USA - czobulk2.16 metaG | ecosystem: Environmental > Terrestrial > Soil > Vadose zone | place: USA...
AAGTCACGCCGGCCGGCCCATTCCGTCCGGCGGGCGGCAATTCACACGGAAGCCACGTCAAGCCGACGAGCAGGGAGGTTATGAGCCAACCCGCCGAACCCAACCAACCCTGACACTCAGGGGGAGGTTAGGTGGGGGCGTTGCTCGCTTACGAATTCTTCACATTCGGCTGATTCTGGCCAGACCGTTGAGGCGCTAACTGCGCATCATGGCTCTGGCGAAACAGGTTCTGACGCGCCGTCAGGCGCTCGTGGCCGCGGTCGCTGCGGCGCTGGGAGTCGGGGCCGTGCGCCTCCTGACTCCGACCCTCACCAACCTCTCGACCCGATCGGGCACGGACTGGGCCTCGCCGCTGGGCTCGGAGTCGGCGCGGATCATGCAGCTGCTCCGGCGCGCGACCCTCGGCTACACGCCGGCGCACCTCGAAGCCGCGCTCTCGGCCGGTTTCAGCAAGACCGTCGACCGCCTGATCGAGACCAAGCCGGCCGAGCCGCCGGCGCTCGCCGCGGCCTCGACGCCAGACGGCCGGTTCGCTGTGACGCAGCTGCAGCAATGGTGGGTCGACCAGATGCTCACGACCCCGACGCCGTTCGCCGAGCGCATGACCCTTTTCTGGCACGGCCACTTCACGAGCGACTACCGCAAGGCCGCCGACAACACCTTCATGTACTGGCAGAACCTCACCTGGCGCCGCATGGCGATGACCAACCTGGGCTCGATGCTCATGCAGGTCACCACCGACCCTGCGATGCTGCGCTACCTCGACCTCGCGACATCGGTCGCGTCGAGCCCCAACGAGAACTACTCACGCGAGCTCATGGAGCTCTTCACGATGGGTCCTGACAACTACTCCGAGGAGGACGTGCGCCAGGGCGCGCTGGCGTTGACCGGATGGCAGCTTCCGCGCCCGGACTCGACTGCTCCTGCCCCGGGCACCGGCCGCACGCTCCCCGTGTACGCGAGCCAGAAATTCGGCGTCTTCAACCAGAAGCGTGCGTTCAAGGGCTCGATCACATTTCTCGGCAAAACGGGAGCGTTCGACACGCAGGGCGTGATCGATCGCATCCTGGCCCAGCCGGCCACAGCGCCATTCATCACCACCAGGGTGCTGCAGCACTTCGTGACCGGGCAGCCCTCACCGAGCCTGGTGGCGCGGCTCGCCGGCCCATTTCGCAGCAGCAAGTACGACATGAAGACTCTGATGCGCGGGGTGTTCACGAGCGACGAGTTCCTCGCCGCCGGCGCGTATCGAGCGCTCGTCAAGTCACCGACGGAGTTCATGGTCCAGTCCGCGCGCGCGCTTGGCGCGACGAAGCTCTCGAAGCTCATCGTGGCGTCCGGCTCGGGCATGGGCCAGACGCTGTTCGATCCGCCCGACGTCGGTGGTTGGCCCAACAACGAGGCATGGATCTCGTCGAACACTGTGATCGAGCGTGTCAACTTCGTCACCGCCGCGCTCGCTCAGGCCACGTCGCTGCCGCCGTCATCGGAGGCGGTGAAGCACCAGCTCGACGGCGTGGTTGGTCCCCAGACGGTATCGATGCTCAGCAGCGCCACCGACGAGCGCACTCGCTGGTTCGTGGCGCTCGCCTCACCGGAATTTCAGCTCAAGTAGGTGCACGTGACATGAAGAACGAGATCGGGATCAACCAGCTCAAGCGCCGCGACTTCCTGCGCGCCGGACTCGTCTTCGGTGCCGGAGCCGCGGGCTTGGCGGCCGGTTACGCGGCCGTGCCCGACGCGTTCGCGCGCGCGGTCTACGCGGCCAAGAAGGAAGGCATCACCAACGACAACGTGCTCGTGATGATCCAGCTTGCGGGCGGCAACGATGGGCTGCGCACGCTGGTGCCCCTCGCCGACCCGACTCTGCACGACCTGCGGCCCAAACTCGCCGCGCCGATGGTGTCGCAGGCCCTTCCGCTCAACAAGGACTACGGTCTTAACCACAACCTCTCGGGCATCAAGGGCCTCTGGGACAAGGGCAAGGTCGCGATCGTGCAGGGCGTCGGTTACCCGAACCCGACCTTCTCGCACTTCGAGTCGATCCGCATCTGGGAGACCGGCGATCCCACGCGCCGGCAGGTCGATGGGTGGCTCGGGCGCACCCTGGCGACTTCATACGATTCGAACGGCCACCCGCTGACGGGCTGCGCTTGCGGCGCGACCGACGTGCCCGGTGCCCTGCGCGACCTGCAGGCGACGATGACTGTGATCCAGGAGCAGAAGACGTTCGGTTTCACCGGCGGCACCGAGGTCGAGGCCGCTGTCGGCGCGCTGTACAAGGGCACGCCGGGCATCTACGGGGCGCTGTTCGACACGGCCATCGCGACTGCGACTGAGACGGTCGCGACGCTGCGCACGTCGGCCGCGTCCTATCAACCGATGGCCGATTACTCCGACAAGGTCAAGCTCGTCTACTCGTCGAAGAACCAGCTGGCCGCGGCGCTGCAGCTGGCGGCGGAGCTCATCGTCACCGGCACAGGCGTGAAACTGCTGCACGTCACGCTCGGCGGCTTCGATACTCACTACACCGAGCTGAGCCGCCACGACGACCTGATGGCGTATCTGGACTCGGCGGTCAGCGCGTTCTACCAGGACCTCGCCGCGCATGGCAAGGCGGACAAGGTGCTCATCGCCACGTGGTCGGAGTTCGGGCGCCGGCCGAAAGAAAACGCGAGCGGCGGCACCGACCACGGGGCGGCGGCGCCGCTGCTGCTGATCGGCGACCCGGCGAAGGGCGGGCTGTACGGCGGCGAGCCGAGCCTCACCGACCTCGACTCCACCGGCAACCTCAAATACGCGGTCGACTTTCGCTCCGTGTACCAGGAGATCCTGGGCGGCCACCTTGGCGCGGACGCGAAGACCATCCTCGGAACAACCTACGACTCAGTCCCGTTCCTGACGTGAGCGACCGTCGTCCGCTGCTGCTGAAGATCGGCGCGACGGTGCTGAGCCTGCTCGCGACCGGCGCTTCGGCCGCGTACGTGACGGCGCACCTCAAGAATCCGAGCGCACCACTGCAACCGCCGGTGCTTTCTTCTTCCGTGCGACCGGCGGATGTCCAACCGGTGACGTCGACCTATGCGTCCTGAGCTGCACTTCCGGGCGATGGGCACCACATGCAGCCTGTTCGGCGACGGAGATCTGGCCGCGGGCGAGCGGTGGGTCCGCCGCATCGCGACCCGCATCACACGATTCGACGAATCGAGCGAGCTGTCGCGGCTGAACACGGCCGCTGCATGGGTCGACATCTCTGCTGAGCTGGAGCAGCTCCTGCGCGCGTCGCTGCGCGCCTTCGAGACGAGCGGCGGCCTAGTCAACATCGCGGTGCTGCCATCCATGCTCGCAATCGGATACACGCGCTCACTTGCGCATGGACCGACGGCCCCACACCTCGACCAGGCGCATTCCGCGCCTTCGTTGCCAGACGTGCTGAAAGTTGCCTGCGGACGGGCGCGTTTGGCGCCAAACGTACGCATCGACCTCGGCGGCATCGCCAAGGGCTGGATGGCCGACCGGCTGGCAGCGCGCCTTGGCGATCACGTCCTGGTGAACCTCGGGGGCGACCTGTACGCACGCGGTGAGTGGCCGGTGGCGATCGCCGGCGAGACCTACCTGCTCAGGAACCTCGGCGCGGCCACGAGCAGCACGCGCCAGCGTCTGTGGGGCGATCTGCACCACCTCATCGATCCGCGCACCGGCCTTCCGGCGGCATCCCTCCTCGATGAGGTATCAGTGGTCGCCGAGACGGCGCTCGACGCCGAGGTTCTCGCGAAGACAGTGCTCATCTCGGGCCGCGCCGCATGACGACCGATCAGTTCATCTGGGTGCTGGCCCGCGTGTGCGGGCTCGCGTCCTACGCGTCACTTGCGATCGCGCTTCTCACCGGCATCGCGCTGCGGACCGCGGTGCTCGACTGGCTCGGCAGCAACCGCGCGCTGCGCTCGATGCACGAGTACACGACGGTGCTGTGGATCCCGCTTGCGGTGCTGCACGTCATCGCTCTGCTGCTCGACCACACCGCGCGCGTTTCACCAATCGACGTGTTCGTGCCCTTCCTGGCGCCCTACGGCACGCTGGCCATCGGTCTGGGCACCCTGTCGCTCGACATCCTGATCCTCGTCACGGTGACCGCCTGGATGAAGCGGCGCATGAAACAGCCCACGTGGCAGTGGCTTCACCGCCTCGCTTACGTCGCTTTCGCGCTCGCGTTCGTGCATGCATTGCTGGGCGGCACCGACTTCAGCGACCCGGTCGTCTCCGCGATCACGTGGGGCACGGCGGCGGCGCTCATCACGCTGGCCGTGTTTCGGATCAGAATGCGGCCTTCCGGCGCAAAGTAAGGATCTCGCTCCGCAGCTCCTGCTCGGCCTCGAGCGGCGTGTCGATCTCCTGCCGCTCGCGATGCCAGCGCTCCATCGCGAGGTCGAGCTGCGCCGTTTGCAATCGCGCGAGCCGCACGTAAGCGCGGAGTCCGCCCTTGTCGAGCGCACGCAGCCGCTCGCCAAACCGGCGCCACGGGCTGGCAAGGATGCCCACCTCCGCGGGCAGCACCGCACCGGCGCCCACTGCTGCTTCCTTGCGCAGCTGGTCGTACAGGGCGCGGCTCTCGTTGCGCAGTCCCAACGCCAGCAGCACGATCACCCCGGCCGTGAACGGCCCGGTCATGACAAGGGTGCGCAAGTGCACTTCGACCAAGCCGAAGAGTGACCCCTCGATGGGGAAGAACGTGAGCCAGGCGTCCCACGAGAAATGCGCCGCGATGGCGACCAGGAACCCTGTGAGGATCGCGATCACCTTCTGCCGGCGCGAAGGCAGCTGGCGCGCGATGCCGATGCCCGCGCCGACCAGGGCGGTGTACGTCGCATGCCCCATGAAGAGGCCGAGCCCCTGACGCGCGTACCACTGGAATCCGGCCGCGATGCCTCCTGAGCCTTCGGGGCTGAAGATCGCGTACAGGTTCGTCATGTACGTGATCGTCTCCATGAAGTTGAAACCAAGCCCGACCGCGGCGCCGTAAACGATGCCGTCGACGACGTCGTCGAACTCGTTGCGCATGACCAGGAACAGCAGGACGACGGCGAGGCCCTTGCCGAGTTCCTCGAACAGGCCCGCCGAGAACGCGTTGGATGCGTCGAGGCCTGGTCCCGGCACAAGCGTGTTCACGGCGATCTCGTCCCAGAACGTCTCGGCCCAGATCACGAGGCTCGTCGCGACCACTGCGCCCCACGCGGCGGCGACCAGCACCAGCCGCCATGGCTCTTTCTCGTTGCGGTCGATGCGGCGCACGACCCATAACCCAAAAGCAGTGGTGGGCACGCAGGCCAGCGCGCAGACGGCCGCGACGCCCGGTCCCGCCGACTGGGCGAAGAGGAAGAGGTCGCTGATGAGGAGCCACAGCATCGCGGCGAGCCCGAGCAGAACGCCAGCGCGAATGAGGTGGCGTCTGCGCGTGACCGGGTCGCGGTTGAACGCGCGCGCCTGGATGTAGGTGCCGACCGCGATGAGGGCGACGGCGACGAGCCCGTACAGCGTGGCGCGGCCGGGGATCGAATCGATGAACACGTAGTCGAGCAGCGAGTTGCCTGCCACCACGAGAATGACGACCGCGCCGATGAGCACGGCGAGGGTGTACCGCGCCGGCCGGTTGCGCGGTCGAGGGTTGGCTGCGGTCGGCACACTGAAAGCGAACATCAGCGTTCCACGTAGACGACCCGGCGTCCGATCACCTCGACCGGCCTGCCGTTGTCGATTCTTTCGATGGCGAAGATGTACTGGCCTGGGAGGTGGTACTTCAGGCCCTGCGGGACCTCGGCCGGCACGATGGTCTGGTTGCGCAATTGGCCCGGCGTGCCAGGCCCGACCGAGCCGACGATGTTCTGGAAGCTGTCGAACCACACGGCCTCGAAGGTGGCGCTGTCCGGGAGCCCAGACCAATCCACGACGGCGGCGAACTGCTCGTTGCGTGCGAAGCTCTCGCGGCCAGGTCCTGAGGTCTGTTTCGTCGCCGGGTCGTACAGGTAGATGCCGACGACTTTCGCGTGGAGGCCGGGGCTCGACGTGAAGGGTTCGAAGTGGACGTATTCCGCGACGCCGGCGACGACGATGAGAGTCGCGAACGCGCCGTACGCGAGGAGCGTGCGATAGAGCGTCCTCACCGGATCGCTCACGCCCACCGCCACATTCGCAGTGTATCCATCGATGTCCCCTCCCCCGCTCGCCGGGGGAGGGCTAGGGTGGGGGCATTGAGGTCTCAACGCATTGCGGTGTCGGCTGCGTTCTTCTGCTTCGGCACCGTCGCCGGCAGCCTCGTGCCACGCATGCCTGCGTTCAAAGAAAGTCTCCACCTGACCGACGGCCAGGTCGGCCTCGCGTTTGTCGTCTACGCCGCGGGGGCTGTCGCGGGCGCGGTCCTCGCGCGACCCATCCTCGCGGGCGGCGCGCGCATCTGGGTGCGCGTCCTTACCGTGATGATGCTTGCAGCGCTGATAACTCCGGCGCTGGCGCCAGGATTCGCCGTCTTCGCGGCGACCTTTCTTCTGCTGGGCATCTTCGGCGGGTTGATCGACGTGCTCGAGAACTCACAGGCCGCAGAGATCGAGCGCGAGGCCGGGCGCCCGATGATCAACAGCTTTCACGGGTTCTGGAGCCTGGGCTTTGTCGCAGGCGGAGTTGTCGCCGCAGCGGCCGCGGCGGCGGGCTTGGGTCCGCTGCCTCATTTCGCGATCGTTGCTGCGGTGATCGGCGTTGCCTCCGTGCCATTGCTCGCAGGTGTCCCAGACACGCGCGGGGGTGCGGCCACCCTGCTGCCAAGCGGCACGACACGGCTGCGAATCGGAACGGCAGTCGGCGCGGTCGCGGCGATGGCGTTCTTCGGCATCCTGGTCGAAAGCGCGGGCGGCGACTGGGGACCCATCTATCTGCGTGACTACGGCAAGACGACGCTCGCCATCGCTGCGGGCGTCAGCGTCACGTTCTCGATCGCCATGACGGTGGTGCGCTTCACCGCAGATCGCCTGACTGCTCGCACGAGCGCGCCGGTGGTCGCTGCGCTGGGCGCCGTCGGCTCGATGATTGGTGTGGCACTGGCGGTCGCGCTGCCGGAGCCAGTGACGGCGATCGCCGGATTCACGCTAGTCGGCGCGGGCTGCGCAGTGATGGTGCCGCTGGCCTTCAGCGCCGGCGCGAACCTCGGGCGAACGGGCACAGCCCTGATCGTGGTGATGGCAGCGGGTTATGGCGGCTCGATCATCGGACCGTGGCTGATCGGCTCGGCGGCCGATCGATTCGGCCTGCGCCTGGCGCTTCTGATCGCGCTCCTGTCCGCAGGTGCAGTGGTGCTGACGGCGTTTGGTCTGCGATCGCGCCCGGTCGAGGTTCGTGGTGCGGCGGAGAGGAGTTGAACCTCCACGACCTTGCGGTCACTAGCTCCTGAAACTAGCGCGTCTGCCATTCCGCCACCGCCGCGTAGGGAACGAGCGAAAAGTATACGGTCGGGCCTGGTGCAACCCGTCAGTGCATGCTCTCGCGGGAACCTCGGGTGTTGCCGAGCCGCGAGTGCAGGTTCTCGCGGGACTCAGCCCGCGATGAACAGCGTCTGCCAGGCTGCCTGGACGAGCTCCTGGCTGAGCTCCGCGCGCTGACCTCGCGCTGACGACACGTCCACCAGCCGCTCGAGCAGGTCGCGCGGGTGGTTGCCGCGCAGAGGCCGGCCGCTGTACATGCTGCGGATCCAGTCCACGGCAGCCGGGTTCGGGGGGATCGTGAGCCGCTCGCGCTCGCGCTCGAAGATGCGGCACCACATGTCCCAGGTCGGGTCGGGCATCAGGACCTTGTAAGAAAGGCGCCGCAGGTAAGCCTCGTCCAGCAGCTCGCCTGGCTTCAAGTTCGTCGACAGCGCCAGCTGCGCCCAGAACGGAACCTCGACCTTGCGCCCGCTGCTGACCAGGTTCATGTAGTCGATTTCCTGCTCCAGAGGCACGAGCAGCCGGTCGAGGATCTGCTTGGGCGCGACCCGCTGGCGACCGAGGTCGTCGATCAACAGCACGCCTCCGTTGGCCTTCATCTGCAGAGGCGAGCCGTATGTTCGGCTCCCTTCCTCGAACGTCGGGTCGAACATCTCGAGCTGGAACTCGCCGCCCACTTGCACCATCGGCCGGGCGATGCGGCGCCAGCGCCGGTCGATCGGTTGATTCGATTCCAGCCGGTGCACCGCGCCGTCGAACACGGTCATCACTTCGCCGCCGCCGATGTCCAGCGCGACCGGGATGATGATCGGACCGCCAAGCAGAGCCGAGATGCGTCGGGCCAGCGTCGTCTTGCCGTTGCCGGGCGCGCCGTAGATGAAGATCGAGGATCGCGAGTTGACCGCCGCGCGCACCGCCTCCGCGACGCCAGGGGCGAGCTCGATGCCTGCCAGCGCAATGTTGACCTTGACCATGTCTAGGGTGCCGGGCTTGGCCGCCTCGGCGAGCACAGTCCGGTACTCCGACATCGACACCGGCGCCGGTCCCGCGTAGCGCGTGCTTGCGCGCGCGATCTCCTCGCTGCGTGCGCGGCCCTGCCTGGTCAGCGCGTAGGCCATGCGCTCCGGCAGCGGCCGCTGCATCCATGGCCCCTGCTCGCTGGCCAGGCCGAGCGCGTCGAGAAAGTTGTCGGTGGTGAGGCTCTTCAAAATGGGCTCGACCGCGGCGAACGGCAGCGCAAGCTGGTCGGCGACCTCATAGCCCGTAAGCCGGGTGGCCGCCGACGCGAGCCGCAGCACCATACCCTCGATCAACGTGCGGTTGATCTCCGGCGGCGGGGGAGGCTCGATCTGCGGTCCACCACCACCACCCGACGTGATAGGCGGCAGCGGCGTAGGTTCGTCGACGTGCTCGAGAATGCCGGCAAACACCTTCTTGGCGAAACGCGCGCGGTCGGCGTGGTCCGGTGGCTCGCCCTCGCGCCGCCGGTGGATCCAGTCCGGGACCTCTTTGAACACGACGGTGTTGCCGATGAGCAGCTGCACATGGTCGGGCTCGGCTACCGACACGCGAATCGCGATACGTATCAGGTAGCCCTGGCTCTTCAGCGCGGCCCAGCTGCGCTCCCACGCGACCTCGGTGCGACCAGCCCACGTCTGCCGCACCGTCTTGTCGGCTGCTAGCACCACGTCCTTTCTGTTCTGGTAGCGGCGGCGCACCAGCTCGGTCACATCCTTGTCGATATCCTCGGCAACCAATGCCGCGAGCGGCAGCGCCCGGTCGTCGACCGCGGGCCGGTTCTTGATCTCGAAGATCGTGCCGGCGGTTGGAGCCAGGGCGCGGATCACGCTCGCGTGGCGCGGGCAGAAAGGAGTGCGCTCGATGAACGTGATGTGGCGCCGGCACCACCAGCTCTTGCACTCGCGGCCCATGAGGTCCTTGTAGGCGCATGCCCACCCGCGCCTCTCGGTGCAGTCGGTGTGCAGGCAAACACCGGGAGGCTTCGAGCCGCGCGCGTCGGCAGGGATGGCGACCCTGTGCTCGACCTGCTCGACCATCTCCACTTCGTTGGACACCGCCTCGACCGGCGGCTGCGCTGCCGCGGGCTTCGGCATGTAATGGAATGCGCCGGCGAACTCTTCGCAGCTCTGGTACCGCGCGGCGCGGTCCTTCGCGGTCGCGCGCCAGATGATCTCCATGATCGGCGATGGAATCGCTGTCGACGGCCGCGGCCGGTCGAACACCTGCGAATGCAGGACCGCCGGCAGCTGGCCTGTGAACGGCGGCTCGCCGTGCAGCAGCTCGTAAAGGATCATGCCGAGCGAGTAGATGTCGGCGCGCGCGTCGATGGTCTCGCCCTTCACCTGCTCTGGCGCCATGTACGCCGGCGTGCCGACCATGCTGCCTGTCGCGGTCAGGCGCTGCTTGTCGTCGACCAGCTTGGAGATTCCGAAGTCGAGGATCTTCGTCTTGCCGCGATTGGAGATGAGGATGTTGTCGGGCTTGATGTCGCGGTGGATGACCCCGAGATCGTGGGCGACGCCGACCGCTGACAGCAGCTGCTGCAGCAGGTCGACCGATACGTCGACGCTGAACCGTCCGTACTCATCTAGCCACGATCGCATCGAGCGGCCCTCGACCCACTCCATGACGATGAAGAGCACAGGCCCGTCCTCGTCGAAGTCGTAGACGCGCACGATGCCTGGATGGTTGAGCGATGCGACGGTCGCGGCCTC
>Ga0137395_10001751_pt1 | contig 10197 bp, 7 predicted proteins | sample czobulk216metaG_FD_108283 | JGI IMG/M metagenome (GOLD analysis project Ga0137395, IMG submission 108283) | Vadose zone soil microbial communities from Angelo Coast Range Reserve, California, USA - czobulk2.16 metaG | ecosystem: Environmental > Terrestrial > Soil > Vadose zone | place: USA...
CGGAATTCACTAAATATTCGTTGATGGCCGAAAACCTTGCCGACGCCGTCACTGACTGCACGTCGGGATACTGCCGGTACAAGTTCGTCACATCCTCCAGCGTTTTCTTCCACGCCGCTTCGTCGATTTTCAGCGACACTGTTGGTTCCACCGCGATCATTTGCGGCGCTTTCGCGAAGTCATCCACGGGGTTGGGGTCCACACTGAACTGTTTCATGGCCGCCTGCTTCTCAGCCAGGGCTTCTCCCGCCGCTTTATAGGCCTCGTCCGTCGCCAGCCAGATCTGGTGCCGCAGCGCGATCGGGTCGTCATCCAGCGGCAGAATGTTGGTCTCGCCCTGTCCTCTGCCGAAATAGCTATCTTGTCTGTAATCGCCGATACGTACCACCACTCGCAACACTCGAGCATGAATGTGCTGGTTCTCTCGCAGCGCCCCGAAGGTGGCCTCCGCCGCAAAGTCCTCGATTTCGTTCACGCGGTATTCGACGTAATAGGGCGCCTGCACTTGATCCATTTTGAGTTGAGACTTCGACCGGTCTAGTTCCGTGAGCAGCGCTTCGAGCAGGCCATCGCCCTTCGCCGCCGCGTGCGCGGCGACCATCGCCGTGTCCGGTGTTGCCTTCACTTCTTCCGTCGTTGCTTGGCTGGATCTGGCGTTCAGCAGTAGCAGAGCCGCAATCACTATTCCAGCCATTTGTTTGTAACCACGCGAATGTTTGTAACCACGAAACGCTTTTGGCAGATGAAGGCTTTTCACGGCTTCACCTCCGCCTTCATCTGCGTATCTTGGGCGGTGGTTGCGTCTTCAAATCCCGGAGGCGGCAGCAGCGGCGGACGCTCATGCTCGTGCGCGCGCTTCTGCACTTCCATCTCGGAAAACAACATCGACGGAGCCACTGCGGCCACCGGCACTTGCCCGCTCTCCGCGCCACACACACCGTTGAAAACTTTCGGCTGGTCTCCGGTAATCAGAATCCGAGTCAGCGCCGCCAGTGGCGTACCCACAATGTCCACCCCGCGCACCAATTCATCCGGGCGTCCGTCGGCGTACACCTTGTACACCAGCACCGGCAACACCTGGAACGCTTGCGGCAGCGATCGCGTCGTCAGCGTAAAACCACCCTGGATGTCATCGAAATACAGCCCATAGGGCTTCCCCTGTTTTTTCACTTCATCGATCAGCTTCTGCCGCATTTCCGCTTCGGGCACTGTTTTTGTCGAAGTTACGATCAAGTTGCCTTGGCGTCCCGTGGGCATCCGGCCGGGCTGGTTACGCCCATGTCCATTCGATTTGCCGAAATTCTTAACAGGCATGCGCGACATCAAAAAATTATTGAGCACTCCATCCCTGATCACGTCCACGCGCTGTGCTGGTTCGCCCTCATTGTCAAAATCATAGGTGCCCGCCAGTTTCATTCCGGCCATCTCATGGAGTGTAGGGTCGTCAATCACGCTCAGGAATTTCGGCAGCACTTCTTGACCGACCTTTTTAGTGAACGTTTGTCCTTCTTCTTCATCGCGCTGCCGGTGGCCTTCGAGCCTGTGCCCGAGCACTTCATGAAAAAATACCGCCGCGGCCCGCCCGCTCAAAATTGCCGGTCCATCGTAGGGTTCTGCGACTGGAGCCTTTCGTAATGCGATTAAATCCGTCGCCATCTTCTCGATTTTCTTTGACAGCTCTGCTTCGCCCGGGAGGCCGCTTGCCGCCGGGGCCTGGAAGGTTTCGACGCGCAGCAAATCCATCCCGTCTTCGGCGCGCGTTTGCGCTTCCATGATCATCCGAACGGAAGCACTTGGGGACACGATGGCGCTTCCTTCGCTCGACACCATCCGCGAATTCGAACGCTGCACCTGAATCATCACCGTCGCGTAGTAAACCTCGGGATATTTCCGGAACGCTCCGGAGAGCCGCTTGATCTCCCCTTCCCACGCCGTGCGATCAAACGCTGCGGTCGCCGGCGCTTCCTCGATGTGCGTCTGGGGCTTCTCTTTCGAGAAGTCCGGCGACTTGTCCTCTTCTTCGGCGCGAACCGCGGTGTTCGTCCGAACGTTCAGCAGTGACGGCACGGCGCGCTTGTACTCGCGGTCCGTCAATTCCCATAACACTCGCGCTATGGCGTCCGCATCATTCCCGAGCGGCAAACTCCCCGAATTCACTCCGCTCGGACGGCTCTGTCCATGCGTATTGTCCAATTCTGGGGCTCCCACGCGCATATTCACATCAGCAAAGCGCCGCTGCGCCGTGGCATTGGTCACCAAACTTCCGTAAGCCCCCACAAGCACCACAAAATCCTGGTCATATACGGTATAGCCCAGGTAGTAGGGTGGCTGTTCTGTTTTGCCAAGCTCCGCCGTCGCGCGCGCGATCTCGGTTTGCATCGCTTTCAGCACGGGGTCACTAGCCGCGCTGACGGCGGCTGCCGTGGTCTTCTTGTCGTCGGCACCCAATATCAATGGCATTCCTGCCAGCTGCGCCACGAGCATCCAACACGGTGCAGCGCGCAGCAATTTCGTCCCGCGGAATCGCACAGCTCCACGTTTTGCCGAGGATTCAGAGTTCTTCATGTATGGTGAGCTCCCGTTGCCACGGCCTATCGAAGAGAGTCAATTCTCAAGTGCATGGCGTAATTGCCAAGTATGTCCTAGTGGTCTGCGCCGCGCAAATCACGTGTCGCCAAAACGTTCACTGCTTTTCCGCCGCGCGCCATTTGCAAATTCACCCGCTGAAACTTGCTTGCGTCCGTCCAGTTTGACGGCCCGAACGCGCAAAACGGTTGCGTCACCGCACCAAACGAAAAGTTCGTTCTTCTCGAAATGCAGAGTTCCTGGCCCGAGTGCGTCCGCGCCGCTCGGCAAGCTCGCGCTTCCTTCGTTAGACACCACTTCGCCCCACACGTGGCAGTTTTGTCCGTGAAACGCCGTGTACGCCCCCGGCCAGGGCGCAAACCCGCGCATGCGGTTGTAAATCTCCAGTGCCGGCCGTTTCCAATCGATGCGCCCGTCTTCTTTTTTTAACATTGGCGCATAGCTGGCTTGCGCATGGTTTTGCGGTTTCGAAGCAATCGTTCCCGCCGCCAATCCGCGCAAGGTCTCGGCCATCAACGGCGCGCCGAGGTCAGCCATTCGAATGGTAAGCTCCGGCGCCGTTTCGTTTGGACCAATCGCGACTTCTCTCTGCAGCAGCATCTCCCCGGTATCCATTCCCGCATCAATGCGCATGGTCGTTAGGCCGGTTCGAATTTCACCATTGACGACGGCCCAATTAATGGGTGCAGCGCCGCGATATTTGGGCAGCAGGGAAGCGTGCAAATTAATCCAGCCCAGTTTTGGAATGGGCAGCAATCGAGCCGGGATAATTTGTCCGTAGGCGATGATGACAATGCAATCGGGAGCGAGCTTCCGCAGCAGCGCTTCGCTCTCGCTCGCACGAATCTGCTCTGGCTGATGTACTGAAAGCCCTGCCGCCAGCGCTGCTTCCTTCACCGGCGAAAGAGAAACTTTCTGCCCGCGCCCGCGCGGCCGATCCGGCTGCGTGATCACGCCAACAATTTCAATGTCAGACTGTGCGAGGAGAAGTTTAAGAGTGGGGACAGCAAACAAAGGAGTGCCGCAGAAGAGGAGGTGCACTAGATTAGCCCGCAGAAATGGATCGGTCGAGATCCTTCGCTTCGCTCAGGATGATAGTCGTTCGTAATGCCCCCGAAGAGCACACTCCGCCTTCGAAGCGGACTCACGGAAGATTACCACTCGCCCTGTTTCCTGAGCTTCTTGATTTTCCGTCTGATCAGGTCGCGCTTGAGCATGCTGAGGTGCTGCAAAAAAAGAATTCCATTCAGGTGGTCGATCTCATGGCAAAAGGCTCTCGCCAGCAGGTTTTCGCCGCGAATTTCGAACTCTTCACCTTTCGCATTCTGAGCTTTGATGGTCACAAATTGCGGGCGCAGCACGTACCCTCGAAATCCGGGAATCGAAAGGCATCCCTCTTCTTCGCGAACTTCACCTTCGGCGTGAATAATTTCCGGATTCGCCAGCACGATCTTGGCTTCGGGGTTTTTTCCTCCAGTGACGTCAATAACGGCGAGCCGCAGGCACTTTCCGATTTGCGGAGCGGCCAATCCCACGCCCTGCGCTGCGTACATCGAGGCAAACATGTCTTCGGCCAATTGCTCCAGTTCGGCGTCGAATTTCTTTACCGGCGCTCCCGGCTTCTCCAGGATCGCGTCGCCATATTTCACGATGGGATAAATTTTGCGCGCAGCAGTGGGAGCTTGCGGGGTCTCGGTGGCGGCCGAGGAAGTAGCTTCAGAACTCGTCGATTTGTCTGGCATAGTTGTCAAAATTCCGCCGCATTTCCGCGAGCGAGTCTCCCCCAAATTTTTGCAGAAAAGCATCCGCCAGCACAAGTGCCACCATGGCTTCGCCGGCCACGGCCCCGGCCGGCACCACGCACCAATCCGACCGCTCGTAGGCCGCCTTGACCGGTTCTTTGGTGACCATGTCCGTAGTGTGCAGCGGCTGGCGCAAAGTCGATATCGGTTTCAAGTAACCGCGCACCACCACGTCTTCGCCGTTTGTGATCCCGCCTTCCAGTCCCCCTGCACGGTTGGTATGCCGCCGGAATCGTCGTGCTGATTTCTCATAGAAAATCTCATCCTGCACTTCGCTTCCGAAGGAGCCTGCTCCCGCCACTCCTCCGCCGATCTCCACCGCCTTCACTGCCTGCACACTCATCAGCGCTTGGGCCAGCCGCCCATCCAGTTTTTCGTCCCACTGCGCGTGGCTGCCCAGCCCCACCGGAACATTGTGAGCGACGATTTCAAAAATGCCGCCCACGGTGTCGCCCGCTTTCAAGACCGCGTCAACTTCCGTTTTCATTTTTTCCTGCACGGCGGCGTCAATACAACGCAAAGGCGAATCCAGGTCCGCGCTCACAGCATGAATCTTTTTCCAAGTGGCCGGTTTTTCCAGCCGCACGTGTCCCACCTGAATCGTGTGGCTGGCGATCTCCGTCCCAAATTCCCGGAGTAGCAGCTTTGCAAAAGCCCCTGCCGCCACGCGCGCGGCAGTTTCCCGCGCCGATGCCCGCTCCAGAATGTAACGGGCATCGTGGTAATCAAATTTCTGTGATCCCGCAAGATCGGCATGGCCCGGGCGAGGCGCCACCAGCTTGCGCCCGGCAGCCTCGTGATTCGCCCCTTCCACTGGAAGAATTTTTTCCCAATTCGCCCAATCGCGGTTTTCAATCCGCAAGGCAATCGGCGCCCCGATGGTCTTTCCGTGACGCACGCCCGCAAAAATGTCCGCCGTGTCCTTTTCGATTTTCTGTCGTCCGCCGCGTCCATAACCCAGCTGGCGGCGTCGCAATTGATGATTAATGAATTTCAAATCAATGGGCAGTTGCGCGGGCAATCCGGAGATAAACGCCAGCAGCGCCTGCCCGTGCGACTCACCTGCGGTATAAAAGCGAAGCATTCCCGATTATTCCTCGCACGAGTTTGCGCGTGTTTTGATTCAAATCAAGCGGAATCCAAACAGTGTAGCCGCCGTCGCGCCCTTCGTCCAGCGCGGCCCAACGCTGTCTGCTCGATTCCAGCCTTTCAACACCATAGCGCTTCTCATCAAGGCCCTCGGCGCGCCATTTCGGATGCCGACATCTTGCGTATTCATGATGCAAGATGCCCCAGCCACACAAGGGCGCAAGGGAGAACTCATGCCTACTGCCACTTCCATCATGTCCAAAAAAGAAGTGAGGAGGTGTGTAATATTTATGCGCGGCATGGAATGGCGGGAATGCCCATGTTTGGCGTGAGTACGGCGGACCTCAAGTTCATCGCGAAGACTATCAAAGGGGCCGCAGGCTCTTGCTTGCGAACTCTAGGAAACGTCCAATCTGGAGGCTAGGTACCTCGCCGGGATGGTGGCCGATGGAGCGTAGATGACCGAGAAAGAGTTGAATGGGTGGCCACTGCCTACATCCAAAAGGTCGAAGCTGCCGGCCCTATAGGTAAGAAGCGAAAAACGATCCGCTGCTAGCCCGGCGGGCGCTCCTGCTTCCATTCCAACGTTTCCGCCGTCGAAAGACTTATTCCGCGGCGTGCCAGGTCCTGTGGGTCCCCTTCGTGCGCCGCTCCCTTCCAGGAGGTATCATGACACGACGCAAACTTTCGCTGTGTTTCTTGCTGGCGACAATCATCGCCGGGCCGCTGTGGGCGCGCACGCATTCCGCCGCCGCCTTCAAAAAGCTGCAATCCCTCTCGGGTGACTGGGAAGGGAAGGACGAGCACGGAATGCCTGTCAGGACCAGTTTCAAGGTTCTGGCATCCGGCACCGCCGTGATGGAGACTCTTTCCCCCTCCGGCATGGAAGAAATGGTCACCCTTTACAGCATGGATGGCGATGGCATCGCCCTCGTCCACTACTGCCCCACAAACAACCAGCCGCGTATGCGCGTCGTCCCTGCTTCCGATGACATCAAGGAGCTCAGCTTCGACTTCGAAGGCGCCGGCAACCTCAAGTCACCCACTGCCGGCCACCAGCATCACCTGGTCCTTCGCTTTGAAGACTCCGACCACCTCACCGAGACCTGGACCTGGCGCGAAGAAAACAAAGACATCCCCATGCTCTTCCACCTTACCCGCAAGAAGAACTGATTAGGTGCGAGTGGTACGCTTAGGTTGTGCGGGGAGGTCGAGTTTCGAGGAGTTCGAGGCGGTTGCCCCAACGGTCCTCGATGAAAACCACGAGACTGTTATTTAAGGGTTTCTTTGCCGCCGATGTAGATGGGCATCAATATTTCCACGGCAATGCCGCGGCGGCCATGGCCGAGATCGTCGATGCGCACTACTTTTCCGAGAGACTCGCGATTGATCGAACCAGGCCCATCGGAATAAGGATAGGTGACAAACAGGCGCATGCCTTCTGTGTAGAACTCGTTCTTCGAAGCAAAATAGACGCTGTCGCGCGACGTGTTCAGCGTCGGCAGGATTTCGTCGAAGTCATGCCGGCGGGGGTCGGACGGCCTTACGCGTACGGTCTGTGGAAGCTTGAGCCGGCCTTTGCGCCGCCGCTCGGGATGCGTCAATCGCGCCATAGTTGGGTGCGAGCATACCTTAGTTGGTCCAAGCGGTGCCAATTGCAGGGAACAGGTCAGTTTCCGATTAACGGTCTCACCGCAAGAACGATTTCCTTCCCACTTTCACGAAACAAATTTTGCCGAGACCTCGTTTCTACCTCCAGAGGCCCTTCCGCCGCAGGTGTGTACCTGAAAGAGGTCGCAAATGACTGGCTTCTGGCAAGACGTCCGCTACGGGTTACGAGTGCTGGGGAAGAATCCGGGATTTGCTGCAATCGCCGTGCTAACCCTGGCTCTAGGAATCGGCGCGAACACCGCTCTGTTCTCCGTCGTCAACGGCGTGTTGCTTAGCCCGCTGCCGTTCCCGAATCCCGACGAACTTCTCGCCGTATATTCCAAAACCGGAACGTTTCAGGAAAGCTCCATCGCCTATCCCAATTTCCTCGACTGGCAGAAAGACAATCACTCTTTTGCTGCTCTAAGCGCTTTCCGCTCCGACGACTACAACATGGTTGGTCCCGGCGACCCCGAGCGCGTTCACATCCACATGATTTCTGCGGAATTTTTCCCCGCCCTTGGCTTGCAGCCGCTGCTAGGACGTGCGTTTCGTCCAGAAGAAGACCGTGCGGGTGCCGGTCCGGTGACCATCCTTGGCGACGGACTTTGGAAACGCAAGTTTGGCATGTCACAGGATGTCTTGGGGAAAAACATCACGCTGAACGGCAAATCCTACACAATTGTTGGCGTGGCGCCCGGCCGCATCACCGGACTGAGCCCCACCGACGTGTACACCCCCATCGGTCAATGGACCGATCCCACATTTCGCGACCGGCGGATCAGCATGGGCATGAACTCTATCGGCCGTCTGAAGCCCGGCGTCACTATCGAGCAGGCGCGCGCCGACATGAATCGTATCGCCGAGAATCTCGCAGCCGCGTACCCGGAAGCCGATAAGGGCACCGGCGTCGCTCTGATTCCACTTAAGGCCGACGTTGTAGGCAATGTGAAGGGACTTTTGCTCGTGCTGCTCGGTGCCGTCAGTTTTGTGCTATTGATCGCGTGTGCCAACGTCGCCAATCTACTTCTTGCGCGCTCCACCGGACGCACTCGCGAATTCGCGATTCGTGCCGCACTGGGAGCCAGCCCTGCGCGCGTGATTCGCCAATTGCTTACCGAGAGCGTCCTGCTTGGAATTGCCGGAGGATGCATCGGTCTGCTCCTAGCGAAGTTGGGCGTGCGCGTCCTGCTTGCGACGCTGGCTTCGAACGTGCCCCGATCGGAGGAGATCGCTCTCGATGGCCACGTGCTCCTTTATACTCTCGGCATTTCCGTGTTGACCGGCATCGTCTTTGGATTGATCCCCGCGCTCAAAACGCTACGACCCGATACTCACGAAACATTAAAGGAAGGCGGACGGGGTTCCAGCGGTGCACGTCATCGCACGCAAAGTGTTTTCATTGTCGTAGAAATGGCCATGGCGGTGGTCCCTCTCATCGGCGCGGGACTGATGATTCGCACTCTCTCGGCCCTAGGCGGTATCAATCCTGGTTTCGATGCGCATAACGTCCTCACCTTCGCGATCTCCTCGACCTCCAATTCGGCTGCTGAGCCGAATCAGCTTCGCGCCATGTACCGTGAAACCTTGCGGCAACTTCAAAGCGTTCGCGGCGTGGAAACGATTTCCATGATGGGTGGTTCGCTGCCAATGACCGGAGACTCAGAAGTTCCTTTCTGGCTTGAAGGCCAGCCCCAACCCGCGAACAATAACGACATGCCTTTTGCGCTCTTTTACCTGGTGAATCCGGACTATCACCGGGCTATGCGCATTCCGGTCGAACGCGGCCGTTCGTTTACAGAGCGTGATGACGAGCACGGACCCTCCGTAGCGCTGATTGACGCTACTTTCGCGCGCAAATATTTCCCGAATCAGGATCCCATCGGAAAACACGTCAACGTCGGTTTGCTCGATATGCAACCGGAGATCGTGGGCGTCGTTGGCCACGTCGAACATTGGGGTTTGGGTTCGCGAGAGCACCAGAATCTGCAGGCCCAGCTCTATCTGCCAGTTTGGCAGACGCCGGACAGATTCTGGCCGCTCCTGGCAAACGGCAGCGGGTATGTCGCTCGGACAACAGGCAATACAGGAGACATCACGGGCGCCATTCGGCAAGGTGCCGAAAGAGTCGCGAGCAGCGCGGTTCTGTTCGACGTGCGGCCTATGGAAGAAATCGTTGCCCGCTCGATCTCTACTCAACGGCTGACCATGTTTCTCCTGAGCGTTTTTTCCGCGCTTGCTCTCCTACTTTCCGCGGTAGGCATCTATGGGGTGATTTCTTATCTGACCGGCCAGCGCACCCAGGAAATCGGGGTTCGTGTGGCGCTCGGCGCCTCCCGCAACGACGTCATGCGCATGGTGCTGGGAGAAGGGATGCGGATCACGCTGATAGGCGTAGGGATCGGGCTTGGCGCCGCATTGGGATTGACCAGACTTATCACTACATTGATTTATGGAGTGGGGACGACCGATCCCATTACGTTTGGAAGCGTCGCGCTCCTGCTTTCTGGTGTCGCGCTGTTTGCCTGCTATATCCCCGCACGCCGCGCCGTGCGAGTGGACCCGATAGCAGCTTTACGTTACGAGTAAAACCGTGTGCCGCGCTCGCTATTCAAAGCGCAAGGCGATAACGGGGCTGACACGCGTGGCGCGCCGCGCCGGTATCCAGCAAGCCAGCAAGGCAACAGCGAGCAGCAGCGTGGCGACAGCTGCGTAGGTAACGGGGTCGCTGGGCTTGACACCGTAGAAAAGATCCGCGAGAACACGAGTCCCAGCGAAGGCGCCAGCCAAGCCGACAAGCAGGCCGATTCCAACGATTCCGAGACCTTGGCGGAAAACCATTTTTAGAATGTCGCTGGGCGTCGCCCCGATGGCCATACGAATGCCGATTTCCTGAGTACGCTGGACGGCGGCGTAAGAGGCGACGCTATAAACTCCAACGACCGCGAGGACGAGACCGATCAGGCCCATGGTGGCAGTCATTTGTGCGCCGAGGCGGAAAAACAAAAATCCATTCACACCCTGAAGCGCCTGATCCATGGTCTGCAATTCCGAGATGGCCAGGTTGGGA
>Ga0137395_10001752_pt1 | contig 10195 bp, 12 predicted proteins | sample czobulk216metaG_FD_108283 | JGI IMG/M metagenome (GOLD analysis project Ga0137395, IMG submission 108283) | Vadose zone soil microbial communities from Angelo Coast Range Reserve, California, USA - czobulk2.16 metaG | ecosystem: Environmental > Terrestrial > Soil > Vadose zone | place: USA...
CATATCCGGATTTAGTGTGATGGTCGTGCCGGCGGTGCCCGAGTTCGTACCGGTGTCCGTAACGCGGGAGCCATCCAAACTCGTGTTGTTACTTACGCCGCGAGTGCCGTTGACTGAGTACAACGAGCTATTGTTCGAACCTGTCTCGAAGCCCACTACCTGCAAATCTGGTCCGTCAGGAGCTACAACTCCCGGCAGAATCCGCAACAATTCATTCGCGCTACGGCTGATGATTGAGAGATTCTCAATCTGACGGGCAGTGATCGTATTTTCCCTGGCGCCCGTCTCGGTCATCACCAAGGGCGCCTCCGTTGTCACCGTGACATTTTCAGAGGCGGTAGATAGCGGCAGACTTACATCGAGACCCCGCGTAGCGCTCGGATTGAGGATGAAATGCATTTCCTCGTATGTCCTAAAGCCGGTCTTAGCGACGCGAATGGTGTAGGAGTCAGGAACCACCGCGGTGAACACGACTGTACCGGTATCGTTCGTCGTGCCAGTGCGTTTTTCTCCAGTGCGGTCGTTGATCAAGGTAGTCTCAGCGTTCGGCAGACTGGCATGACTGGGATCAAAAACAGACACCCGGAGACTTGCGGCTCCCCCGGTCTGCGCAGAAACCCCTGAATTGCAGGCCATTATCGCCAACGCCGAGCACAGCAAAAAGGCCAAAAATCGTCCAGCAAGGCCTTCATACTTTTGAGTCAGTTCTTCTAGCCTGACGGTCTTTGAAGTCACGATAGCGCCCCCCAGCCCCGCGAAGTTGTAGTTCGCATTCACGCTTGAGTTGCTTCTTATGTGAAAGTATATGGAACCGCTTCCACATTAGCGAAAACACTATGCGACAGATGCGGGACGATTGTCAAGAGGAAAAATGTTTCTTGTCGTTAGCAGATGATATGTCCGGTTGAGATAGCAAGTGAAGTGTCCGCTTGGCAGGCGGCGAGGATAGGAGAGCATGGAAGGCATGTTCTCTTACACGCAGGCCGCGATGGAGCGGACGATGAAGGTTGGCTGCCAGAGAGACGAGCGGTGACGCGCGGCAATCTGACGCCGTCCGAGTATCCTACCTGGGCGAGGTTATGGCCTTTTGGTTGAGGTCAGCACCGACCTTTGGAATTGAGCTTCTCGGTCATCCTCGCTGTGACCGTTTGCTCGACACTCGGAGCTCTCCAAGTTCGTCGAGGCACGCGGCACACTGCTTAACATGATCGAGGATGGAGTCAGCCTGAAAGCCCTCCGGTTGGTTTGCCAGCCTGGTCAAAACGGGTCGTCCCGGACAACCGACGCGTTTGGGATTGGGATGCTCCTCGTGCACTCGGCGACCGAATGCGGCGATCAAATCGCCCAGCTCTTCCTTTCGGCCCACGATTCGCCCCTCAGTAGATTCTTTGCGGCACGACTGGTCTCAATTGCGACCAGAGTTGCGTTGTCTGCCCTCTTAATCTATGACCTTCCGTTGGAGGAAAGCTATCTGAATTCGTGAATCTGACAAGGTTTCTTTCGCGAACGCGATACTTTCTTTCCTCGGAGACATATACAAGCAGGAGGGACGCTCCGAAGCCTGAGTCCAGAGCGTCTGCATTTATGGATAACGAATACGCCGGCAGGAGGCGCCGCACCTTTCGCTGGCCCAAGGAAGCCCGAGAGTTGGTGAGAATCCACTTGAATGCCCAGCGGGCACGGCCGCGAGGGCAGAATTCAGACTACGAAGTGCAAGCGCTGGTCACGAAGTTGGTGGAAGTCTCGCGCAACCCAAGAGACGCCTGCTGGCGCTTTATGCGTCAGTCAGGAATTGTGGGCAAACGGGCATACAGCCAATGGCCGGAACGAGCACAACAGAAACTGCTGGACTTGATCGCGGTGCAGCCCCTTCCAGAAGTTGCCATTGCAATGCGACGGTCCCCAGGTTCCATCCGGTCTATGTTGCACCGGCTCGGCGCCAGCGCCAGGATGGGACAGGACTGGTTTACCAAATACACCCTGGCCGAGGCGCTACGCATTCGGGCCCAGGAAGTCCAGCGATGGATCACGCTCGGTTGGTTGCAATGCCGTGTGGTCCAGACCGGCAAGCTGCAGAGAGAGATTATCGATGCCGATGACTTCACTGCGTTTTGCAAGCAGCACGGCAAAGAGGTCGTGGGTCGAAGGCTGAATATCGACAGGCTCAACTTTGTCAAAGACTTTGTGTTTCCGGCAAGCCACGCAGAACTGTTGCCGGTGAGGGAAAGCAAGAAAGAACGGGCAGCTTACGAAGAACAGTTGAGGAAGTCACCGGAATTCGATGTCGACGAAGACGAGTACGGCGAGGACCTTGCAACGACGGCATGACTAGCCCAACGCGTCATTGGTTGTGGAACTATGCTGCCGGCCTTGAGCTTGGCCTTCCGGTTCTGCACCACGATGGTTCTTGAGTTCGCTTTTCACTCGGGCTACGTCGCGCCAGAAGGTACTGCGCAAGGCAGGAACGGATGATCCAAGCAGCCGTGCAGCTTCCTTCCAAGTGTAGCCGGCGTAGCGCAGCGTCAAAATCGTACGACTTCTTTCGCTGATCAGCCGCACAACTTGTTCAAACTCCAGGCGGGCGTCAACTTGCCGGCTCCAAGTTCGGTCGACTGCCCGGCTGGAGAGTTCTCCCGCCCCGCCGACAGGTTGGAGCCGATTCAGCTTAGCTGCGTGACGATAGAGAGCACGCTGGAAAGCACACATCAGAAGGCCATCAATCTCGCGTGAGAACACCAGGACACTTCCTCGATCAAGGTACCGCGATACTTGCGCTACGCTGCTCTCCATGAGTTCAGCCGCTTGGCTGCAATCGGAGATGATGGATTCAGCGCGCCTGCAGGCGCGGCTCCAAATTTCATGCGCAGCGGCTCGAACGTCCGGCCGAATTGGTCTTCCCGTCCGATCGATTTCTCTGTCCCACCAAAGCGGAGCTTCTAAGCTGCCCATATTGCACCGCCGTGTTTAGCAGCGGGAACCGATGTCAGAATGAGCGAAGGTGCTGTCGGGACCGCAAGTGCGACGATCCTCGACAAGGCAGACTATTCGTCTAGGGCTGGGCATAGTAACGGCCTCCAAGAGAGTCCACGACGGCTGGGTTCATTGGTTGGACGTCGCGGTTTTTGTGTACCTTCCCCACAGGAAGGAAGGGATACATCCTGCATCAATGCGTCACTATTGCGGTCATTTTTCTTCTCGCTGGTCGTGATACCGGCCAACCGGCATTCAGCGCCAACCCTGTGCCAGCCCGAGCGTGAGCGTCTCACCTCTTGTCTGCGAATTCAGGCGAATCGAAGAGGAAAGGTTGCTGCACAGCTGAGAGCTGAGGAATGGCCTGTTGCCCAGCGAATTCTCTAGGAGGGACGATCGCTTTTGAGCTGTTGGAGTGCGCTCTCGGCTTTCTGGAGATCCAAGGTGCGTTTCTCGAGTTCCGCACCGTAGATTTTCGCGCACTCATAAAGACGGGCATTTTGAATTGCCGCGGCGGCTGGAATCGCGACCGATTTGGCCAGCCGTAAATGTTCGTGGGTAAAGCTGTCAGGAACGGGGTGGCCCAAGGAAAGCAGCCCCAGCATCTGCCGAGAGGCAACTAACGGAACGCAAAGCCACGAACGCAGTTGGCCGGAGCCCCTGAGAGCGCGCCATTCCTTCTCCTGTTTAGTGTCTGAGACCACGAGACCGATTTGACTTACCAAGACTCGTTGTACGACCGGGAAGTCGGCGGAGTCGAGAGTGAGCGGGTATTTCACCGCCTGCTTCGCGGCATCACCGCGAGGCGCTTCCCGTGCCACAAACAACCGGGAATCCGATTCCAGAAGCAAGATCTGTGCGGACTCGTAGGGGACCAGTTCCAGCAGAGACTGAAGCAAAGTGTCCAGAACGTTATCCATGCGGAGGTCTTGAGTCAGCGCCAATGTGGCCTTGCGCATCGCGTCTGCTTCGGCCCCAGCGGATTCGGCCAACGATAAGTTTCTGGCGACTTCCTCTTCCGCGCGTTTCTGGGTCGTAATGTCCAGCGCGGTTCCGACGAGCCGGCGGATCCTGCTTTTGCCATCCCGTACCGGAAATCCGCGCACCCAGACCCAGCGCGAGTCTCCGCTGGGCAACACGATCCTGAATCGTTCGTCAAAATCTCCCGTGCGAGTCGCCTCGTCAAGCTTGAGGAGCACCTGGACACGGTCCTCGGGATGGATGATTTCTTGGTAAGAGAGCGGTTTTTCGTTCAGTGTTTCGCGGGAGCGCCCCGTGATGGGCTCGTAAGCTGGATTTACGTAAAGCATTTTCCTGGTGTCCGCATCGATCATCCAGAAGATTTCCTGGATGTTGTCGGCCATCTGTCGGAACCGTTCTTCGCTCTCCAAAAGAGAAGTTTCAGTCGTGTCGAGGGCACTGGCGGTCTGCCTCTGCTGTTCGCGCAGCACCAGCAAAGATCTGGAAAAGAAGAAGAGCACGACGCAGAACGTGGCCATCGCGATCCCCAACATCATGGACGACAGATCAATGGTGTGAAGTCTTGTCGCAAGAAGCGTCACGACCAGTATCGCGAGAGCCAGACAAAACAGGGTCGCACTGATTCTCCAACCAAACCTGGGGGTGTGGTTGCTGGATGAGTCATGTCGGAGTCGGCTGCCTTGCTCCATGGTACCGCCCGTCGAGAAATTTCGGCATGGCGGGCACCGTTGACCCGCAATGCGAAGCACAATTGAGCTGCGCAATTGGCGCTGCCGCAGTTTCCGGCCCGATCGTATCCGCTTGCCAGTAGTGCGTCAACCCCGCCTCTATTGTCCTCCTTTTCCAACGAATTCACGATCAACCAAAGAAGAAATGGACGCACGAAGGAGAAATCCGTGAACCTCCGTCGCAATCAATACTGTCCGATCCATAGATCTGTCTTCTGCTGTGGTCGGGAGTCAAACCAGAAGGCACGTAGAACTACAAGGCCAGGTATCCGGCGCATTGAAGATCCGCACCACCCCAGGGGATATCGAGAACTCAGGTCGCCAGCAGAGATGCGGAAGCTGCTCGACCGTAAGATTGTGGAACAGGGCAGGGAATGCGCCCTTTGCCATGAATTATTCACCGACTACCACGACGTCGTACCAGACCACATTGATCCCAAGGGTATGGGAGGAGCATGGAGAGACGACCATCCTGACAACGTCCAAGCAGCTCATTGGTGGTGCAACTCGGAAAAAGGGTCGACAAGAATTGACGAATGACGGCCGATCAGGTTTTTCAGCTTACCGGATGCCCGAACCAATGCGCGTTCACACTGGCCTGACACCCGGACTAGTATTGCTACCAGAGAACCGTGCGAAAAATAATCCATGTCGACATGGACGCGTTTTATGCCTCGGTCGAACAACGGGATGATCCGCGACTGCGCGGCAAGCCCGTAATTGTTGCTTGGCGCGCCACCCGCTCTGTCGTGTGTGCTGCTTCATTCGAGGCAAGGAGTTTCGGCGTGCGGTCGGCCATGCCAACCGTGCAAGCGCAGCGTTTGAAGATGTCCCCCACCATCCGCGAGACCGTTCGGTAGCGTGTGAAATCCGGAGAGACAAAGATCGCTTCGGGGCACAAACGGCACACGGATCTAACAGAACCCCTATCATTGGGCGAAGGCTACCTGGACGTTACCGAGAATAAGATTGGCTTGCCGACGGCCGCGCTTGTGGCGCGCGCAATTCGCGAGCAAATCCGACAGGAATTAAATCTGACAGCCTCTGCTGGTGTAGCGCCGAACAAGTTCTTAGCAAAACTTCCCTCTGACTGGCGCAAACCGGACGGGCTCATCGTCATTCAGCCAGACGATGTAGATGAGTTTCTGCCGCCGTTGCCGGTGCGGCGTCTCCCTGGTGTGGGCAAAGTGACTGGGGAAAAACTTGCGAAGCTCGGAGTGCAGACGGTGGGCAATTTGCAAGAGCTGAAGTTACCGGCCCTCGAGCACCATTTCGGCCGGTATGGTCTGCGCCTGTACGAACTCGCCCGCGGAATCGACAATAACGAAGTCGTCCCGGACAGGCCTACGCAATCGATCTCCGTCGAGGATACTTTTGAGCACGACGTGCCGTTGGCAGAAACGGAGCCGATGATCCGCCGGCTTGCAGAGAAGCTTTGGTCTGCCTCGCGCAGAGAATCTCGGACCGCGAGAACGGTGGTCCTCAAATTAAAGACGAGCGAGTTCAAGATTCTTACTCGCAGCCATACGCTTCCTTCTTCTCCGTCTTCCTCCCAGGAATTGGCCGAAATCGTCCTGATGCTGCGGGGACGAGTGGACCTGAGGCGAAACCAACGCTACCGGCTGATAGGGATTGGTTTGAGCAACTTTCGGGAATCAAGACAGACTGCTGCGCAGCCGACCTTTTTCGAGTGAGGGTACATTTCAAGAAATGGCCATCGCTAGGCTCCTTGACCGCTTTGCCAAGATCTGATTCGTAGCCCGCTTTGTACAATACAGAAGACATGGCAGTGACGGTAGAGATGTACAACATCGGTGATGCCGCGACGAGGCGTGAGATCGTCGCTCTGATTGAACACGTGCTGAACGACAAGCCGGGAGCTTGGCGGGTCTCGATCATCGGCTCTCGCGCAGACGACAACTGGGAAATGAAGGTTGAAGGTCCGAAAGGATTCGAGCGGTCGTACACGCTACTAGGCAGCGCCAACCAACATCAGCCGCAGGTGATCGCGAACGTGTTGTTGAAGCTGTTGCCAGCAACCGAGAGCTAGGGATATTGACCGCTCCCAGCAGTACCATCGCGGCGGGAACTCTTGGATGGCGGGTAGGATAGCCTCGCGTGGAGAGACGACCATCCTGACAACGTCCAGGCAGCCCATTGGTGGCACGACTAGAATAAGGACTCGATCCCGAATCGACGACTGACAGCCGATCAGTGGGTGAGTTGGTGATGCGATCCGTCGGATGAGAAGAGCTCGACGGCTGCGGCATGGCCCGAAGCCGAAGCGAGTCGACCATCCCGTGTAACTAACGTGCCTCCGAGTTTTTCGACAAGCACGATGCAGGCCGCATCGTAGGCAGAAAAGTTGTGACGGAGTTGCCAGATGCGGGGCAGGAGCACGAGATGAGGATACCGAGTAATACGGAGATCCAGCAGATCACGGACCGCCTCGTCAACACGATGTATAGAGAGTACCCCTTGCCGTGCTAGACGCGTCGACCTGCGTGACCTCGAGATCTAGGAGGTGAGGCGCGTGCAGGATTTCGTTACGCGAATAAATTCGGTTCTCGATGCTCTGCCCCGCAGATGTCTGAAGAAGCCAATCAACTGCGGCAGACGCACACAGAACGATCATCGAGCCTCGCGCTCTTCACGCACCAAGCGAGCGGAATCAATCTGCGCCGAAACCGGTTTACGCCTATGCAGGCGCTCTCGCAATTCTGCGAGCGTTGGTCTCTCCGCGATTTCTTTGATCTCCGCCAACAGATAGTCCGAAAGTGACATACCGGCCATGGCAGCGCGTGCTTTCAGGCGGCGGTGCAGGGCATCAGGCACATTACGAAGTTGAATCATCTTGGACATGCTACAAGCATACTTTCATGTCATACATATCAACAAGATTGCCTTTTCCCAAGTCTGATATCTGCATCGTTCAACTGTGACGGTTCTGGGCACTTTCACCGTGGTTCTCGCCCTGGAGTGCAGTTGGTCAAATCGCTGCACACCTTCCTTAAATACCTGAAGTGGGTCGCATCACTGACCCATTCTGCTGGACGCCCATGGACGGATTCTGACCGTTGGCGCTTGTCGCGCCTGCGGTTCTCCTCCACCAACTTCGCATAAGGAAATTCCGTTTGCGGGTACCTGTACAGATACTTCATGTAGGAGTGCGAAGGCGTGCTGTCGAGATAGAAGTAGTATTCCTTCTCGTCCTCGCCGTGGTTGCCTTCGTTGCCAGTTAGACCAAAGATTCGTTCTTGCAGAATCGGATCGCGCTCGTTCCACAGTGCAAGTGCAAAGCAAATCATCTGTCGGCGATCACTGATCCAGGCCAAACCGTCTTCGTTCCAACGATAGGCGCGCGAACGAGCATGATCGTGCGGCAGGTATTCCCAAGGCGCCCCCGTGGGGGCTGTAATCTTCGCGCACCGTACCCCACGCACGTTCGCTGAGATAAGGACCCCAGCGCATCCAATGCTTCTTGCGCGCGCCAGATTCGGGCAACCGACTTTCGTCTTTCGTCATGACAACTTTCCGTCTGCTCAAATCGCGGTCAAGAGACTTGTAACCGATCCTTCAAACAACCGCCGACGATGTTGGAACCTTGCTTCACCTGCTCTGGGCGGTGCGGACCAGACTGATAACCAGTGCGCACACACAAGCACTCGGCCCGCGGAGTAGCATTGAACGATTCGACGTGCACATTGACCGTCGGCTTCGCCGATGATCAACGGACGCCGGCGGCTCTAGAAGTGTGCGCGCCGGCGTCGTTATGATGGAGCTTCGAAATAAAGCCCCTAACGAAGCGCATTTGCTCGATTGCAGAATCGTCCTTCACCTGGGGAGCAGAATGGTGTCCGTGATCGACTCACCTACTTTCTCGCCGAGACTTTTGCCAGCGATGTGGTCGGTCCGGAAGTGCTGGCCGGCATAAACTCGGCTCAGTCCCGCCTCCTGCGCAGCCGCCGAGAAACTAGTGAAACGGCGCTTCACTCCCTGCAACAACTCAGAGGTGACATCAAAAGTGAACCGATCACCAAAGTAGAACTTCAGGACTTCGGCTCCGGCAAAACTGATGCTACTGTGAGCACCCGGATATGAAGGCTCTGGAGCGGTCTTGGTCGGAAGCGGGAGCCAATTTGCATTGGGGTTCGTGTTGGGATTGCCGTCATCGCCGGCCAGTTCAATTGCGGTCACTGGCCGCCAGAACTGGTAGTTGTACTTAGCCTCGAACAAGGCAATCGTACTATCGGCCAGGCTGATGTTCAGCAGAGCAAACAGCCGTGCGCTATGGGCCAGACCGAGGTGATGTCCCAACGCCGCGGTCTGCGCGATTTCATTCCAGAGGTCCTGAATGTTGCCATTCCAGAAGTTTCCAATCAGGGTCTGCTCCGGGGTGCGAATTGTGCTGGTGATGAAACCCAGACTCTTGACTTCGTCGAAAACCCTTGTGTACTCGTCGCTAGCCAGCTTCGGTGGCGGTCCGGGACGAAATTCATCAGCGCGTGCCAGGGCAAACGGAGTGACCCGAGGCCATTGTGTGAAGTCCGCTGGGGCAAAATTGGGAGGCGTGAATTGGTAATCTCCCGGCTGGTTTCCGGGGATAAAAGGTGGCTGAGTTACGTTCGCCCCATCGGTGCTGCGGAACGCTAGAATCTGGGCGGCAACGACTTGACCAACGGTGACGCCGTCCGTCTTGTCCTGTCCTTCCGGAATCTGCGCCAGGTCCTGCTGAAGTTCAACGTCGAGGGTCGTCTGAAATGCTGGATATAGTGTGACGAGGACGTCGTGCGCCGCTTGGTCTGCCGCAGCTGGTTGTGAAGCCAGCCGCGAGACGTTCGCGAGACGGACCAGGTACGGACTGTAGGTTCCGTCGATGTTGTTGACCGCGTCGAAGATGGAAGCATGCAGGATGGCGAAGCTGCGAGTCGAATGAATGGTGGAAGGCTGGGCGCCGGCAGTCCGTAGGATCACCAGGAGAGTTCTATTCCATTCGATGACTGGATTGACAGCGTGTGCTCTGTTTACTGCGGAGGGCTCGGCAATTGCGGCAATCGACGCTCCCGTGACTTGGGCCTGAAGACTGGCACACAGGAGAGCAAGGATAACTAAGAGCTTAGACATATTCTTATTCCTTTGTTCGGATTTGGTGCCCGACCAGGTTCGACAAGAGTCGCTGCAGTCTGGCACGGATACCCTCTAGAACTGGGCGCGAGGCGAAATATTCCCGACGAGGCTATGAATTACCGAAGCACTCTTGATCGGCCGGAGTGATCATCAACCTATGCGGTCAAGCGAGGCGGCTTGCTAAAACACGGTTCGCCCCCGGAAGAAATCGCCACCTCATTGGCGATTGTCTGTTTGCCGCCTTCCGATGCGGCGCACCCCTCCATAGCCTTCATTGTTGGGAATGGATCTCTGCAACGCGATGGTACCGCGGCGTTCCCTGCGGCGAGCCAACTAATCTTGGTCTTGCCGGCAGGCTTTTCGACGGCCATGGGCACAGGTTCGTATAG
>Ga0137395_10001753_pt1 | contig 10191 bp, 7 predicted proteins | sample czobulk216metaG_FD_108283 | JGI IMG/M metagenome (GOLD analysis project Ga0137395, IMG submission 108283) | Vadose zone soil microbial communities from Angelo Coast Range Reserve, California, USA - czobulk2.16 metaG | ecosystem: Environmental > Terrestrial > Soil > Vadose zone | place: USA...
CCGAGCAGCTCCACCTGCTGGATCCGGCGTGGGGCGGCGTCTACCAATACTCGACCGACGGCGATTGGAACTCGCCGCATTTCGAGTAAATCATGCACATGCAGGCGGAGAACTTGCGAATCTATTCCCTGGCGTACGTGCAATGGCGCGACCCACAGTACCTTCACGCCGCACAGGAGATTCAACGCTACCTCAGGACATTTCTCACATCGCCCGCCGGCGCTTTCTATACCAGCCAGGATGCCGACCTCGTTGACGGTAAGCACAGCGCCGATTACTTCGCGCTAAACGATGCGCAACGCCGCAAGCTTGGCATTCCGCGAGTCGATAAGCATATCTACGCGCGCGAGAACGGCAGCGCCGTCAACGGGCTTGTCACGCTCTATGCAGCTACCGGCGATCGCGCCACGCTCGATGAGGCCGTCCGGGCCACGCGCTGGGTGCTCGCCAATCGCTCGCTTCCAGGAGGCGGCTTCCGTCACGGGTCAGCCGATGGGTCGGGCCCTTATTTGGGCGACACTATTGCCATGACACGGGCGTTCCTCACGGTCTATGGTGCAACAGGCGATCGCGAATGGCTCGCTCGCGCGCGAGAAGCGGTGGGCTTCGTCACGAAGAATTTCCGCGATCCAAAGGGCGTTGGCTTTCTCACCGCGAGGCCCGCCGGTCACAGCGATTCGCCGCATCCCCAACGCGATGAAAACGTGATGGTCGCCCGCACCGCGAATCTCCTCTTCCATTACACGGGCAGTGCAGAATACGAACAGCTCGCCAAAGACGCCATGCGCTACCTGGCCGCGAAGCCGGTCGTCGATCGTCTTCCGGCGTCCAGCGCACTCCTCGCCGATCTGGAGATAGGCTCTGAGCCACTGCGCCTCACCGTGGTCGGCCATAAGGACGATCCCGTCGCGCAGAATCTCTTTCAAGCGGCACTGCGCTATCCTTCCGATTACAAACAGCTCGAATGGTGGGACGTTCGCGAAGGCCGCTTGCCGAATCCCGACGTGCAGTATCCTGAGTTGAAACAAGCCGCGGCGTTTATTTGCACCAGCCACACCTGCTCGCCGCCGATCTTTGATCCAAACAAGCTGCCGTCCCGCGTGGACAAGCTGTTGAGCATTCGCTGAACACTCCGCAGCCTCAGAAGTCTTAGTTGCGGGCAGATGATTCCGTGCAAAAGCCTGGAAAAGATCAAAAGATAAGAAGGGAAGTCGACGGGGACTACCCTTCTTAGCGTGTTGGTCGAACTAGAAATCGAGCCGCACACCGAATTGAAGTTGGCGCAGCCCGTTTGGAGCGTTCGGGGAAGCGTCGGTTTCGATAGCGGTGATGCGGCCACCCGCGCCGTTATCCACGGAGAGGTTTCCCTGGGCGCTGTTGAATCCCAGAACGGGGTGATTAAAGAGGTTGTAAGCGTCGAATCGGAATCGGGCTATGACTGTCTCCGTAATGTTAAAGGCCTTAGTGAGCGAAAGGTCTGAGCCGAAGAAGCGAGGCCCGCGGTAGGAGTTGCGACCGATGTTACCGATCTGTCCGCAAGCGGGGAGAGCGAACGGGCCGGCTGTTGGACGCGGCAACGTGCAGAGATCCGTTCCTTCGAGCGGGTTGTTCCCGGTCGGGTTGGCCAGATTGACGGAATAGACGAGCGGTGCAACCGGGGTGAACCAAGTGAGGTTCCCGCTGGCATCGCGATGCAAACCAGTCTTGAGAGACTGACCCGCCAGAAGGTTTGGTCGGCAAACGTCGTCGGATATGTGCACATCCGAGATGTTTCCGCACTCGCCGATGGTCGGCGTAAATGGCAGGCCACCACTCCAATTGGTGGTGCTGGAGACTTGCCAGCCGCCGACCAAGTAATTTTTCCAACGACCTGCGTCGGTAAAGAATTTCTTGCCTTTGCCAACAGGCAATTCATAAACGAGGTTATTCACCCAGACGTGGTTACGATTATAGTCGTCCGGGCCGTAAGCGATTTTGGGATTAACCGAGTAATAGTTGCTATCGAAGTTGTAGGCATGGGAGAAGGTGTAGTGCGACAGCAGTTGGAGGCCATGACTGAAGCGCTTTTCTACCTTCACTTGGAGGCCATTGTAGTGGTTGCTGGCGTCATTTCCAAAGTAGTTGCCCACGTCTTCTGAACAGCAGGTGAGACCTGCGAACTGCCCAGTGTACGTAAATGCGGGCACGCCGTTGAGGAATAGGCGGCGACGATTCGCCTGCGGAATGGACGGCCTAAAGGTGGCCGTGCACGGATTGATAGGGAGACCCGTCGCCGGGTCATGGCAAACCACGATTTCCGTGCCCGGCCCAATGGCCGGTTCATTCGCATTGTATGCCGGTGAGTTGCCGGCGAACACGTGGGTGCCTTTGTTGCCGATATAGGCGACTTCCACGTTCAGTGTCGCGGTGACCTGTCTCTGGACGGTGGCGTTCCATGCGTCAATCGTGGGTAAGCGTTGGGTGGTGGGTCTGATCCGCGGGTCAACGGCGTTCTGTGGCCCGCGCAGCGGCAGGATTCCATCCGCTGGAATCGTAATCGGTGTGAGTTGAGGCGGTCCCTGCGCAAGCGTGAAAATAGCGCTACGATCATTCGTAGCGGCCGAGTTGAGGCTTGAATCCGAGAGATCCTGGTTGGCGAGAACCGGTAGGTTTTGAGTCACGACGTGGCCGAAATTGGAGCCGAACACGCCGATGTCGTAGCTGCGACCATAGCCCAAGCGAAGCACGGTCTTCGGATCATACTGATAAGCGAATCCCAGACGCGGAGCAAATGCGGTCAACGCGTTGTTCGTATTACCATTTAGGCCGTTATTGCCTACTCCGGCGACGCGGATGATGCCCTGGTCGAGATTGGCGAACCCTCCGTTGCGCGCTCCGTTCACTGTTTCTGGGAAATAGATCTCCCAACGCAAGCCGTAATTGAACGAAAGCTTCGGCGTCACCCGCCAAGTGTCCTGGCCATAGAAAAACCAGCGCTTCTGGCGTTCGGCGGCGTTCAAACTGGTGCTCACGAAGCGATTCAAACTGGTCACGTCGCCCAGAAGGAAGGTCGCAAGATCCAAACCGCCCGTTCCCCCATTCGACGTGTCGCCGGAGTGGAAGTTCAGAATGCCGGTCCGGTTGGCGTCGCTCGGCACGCGGAGGTTTTCCGCATAGCGGATGTCCGCGCCAAATTTGATTTGGTGATTGCCCTTGACCCTCGTCCAATTATTGACGAATTGGAATTGCTGTTCGCTTTCCGTAAGCGGGCAGTTGCAACGCCCGACGTTCAAACCGTCGCCGAAGGAAGCGTTGCTATTGAGCTGAGCCCCGTTTCCCTGAAAGAAGAAGGAGGGTGAACCGCCGGTATCCGGTGTCCCGCGATTCAAACCGGGGATATGAAATAGCGTGGTCGCCGGCGTGGCGTTGCCGTCGGAATATGCGGTCTGGGGATTGTATTTGAAGTACCCAAAGCGGAAGTCGGTCAACCAGACAGTGCCAACGGGCTTATCGAAGCCAGTAGCGAGGCTATAATTGTGCACCGTTGACGAACCGTTCAAGCCGCCTGGGCCGAAACCGACGCCGCCGAGAACACCGAGGGTCCCCGTTCCGTTGAGATTGAAATAATCCAAGCTGAAGCGGCCGAAGATATTGAAGCCACGAGGCGCGGTGTAATCAATGCGGGTGTCAAAACTGTTCTGGTTATAAGGTCCGGAGCCCGAGCCAATGAAGTTGTTGGTCACACCGGGTGCAGTTGGGGCTGGGAAGAGGGCCAGAATCGCCGCAGCCTGCGGAGAGATCCTACCGATAGGAATATGGTTGGAGGCAAAAGGCGTCCGGCCGGATCCATTCAGCGAGTTTCCAGTGGCAGGATCGTAGATTTGACCCGTACTGTTGACGTTGGCGTTGCCCAAGTATTCGCTTAGGTCGCAAAATCCTGTCGTGTTGGTCGCCGGGTTGCAGGTTCTCTGGACCAGAGCTGTGGGAATGCTCAACTGGTTGGTAATGCCGTTCGTTTGACGAGTGCCTTGGTAATCCCCAAAGAAGAACAGCTTATCTTTAAGAATCGGCCCTCCAACGGCGCCCCCGAACTGCTTAAAACTGGCAGCGGGAAGCGGCACGTTCGGGGGATTCGTAAAGGGATTGCGTGCTTCCTGGCCGTCGCCGCGATAGTCATAGAAACCGCTGCCGTGGAAATGGTTCGAGCCGGACTTGGTTTGCACAGTGACAATACCAGCGACGGCTTTACCAAATTCCGCGTCATAATTCTGCAGCGTAATTTTGGACTCCTGAATGGCATCGAGATTGGGGTTTACAACGATGATTCCCAAAATCGGATCTTGGTTATCGGTTCCATCGAGCTCAAAGGCCGTGCCGCTGAAGTGCTGGCCGTTCACGAAAATTTGTTGCCCACCCTGGGGGTTTTCCGTAGCCGCATGAGAAAAACCGGTCAGCTTTTGTGTGCCGGGCGAGAGTAACTCGAAGGTTGTAAAGTTGCGGTTCAGAATGGGGAGGTCTTCGACATACTTCTGATTGAACGTGATGGCTACGTCGGCGCGGTCGGTCTTCAGCTGTGGAAGATCGTCAGTGACTTGAACCGACTGGGTCACGGCCCCGACCTGCATGGTGGCGTCGACTCGCGAGCCCGTGTCGGCGGATACCTGTAGGGAAGGGATGTCGAGGGCTTTGAATCCGTTCGCTTCGATTCGCACCTTGTAGGTATCCGGAATCAAGTGCGTGACGGAGTAGTTGCCACTTTCGTTCGTCGTCGTTTCTTCCACCGTTCCCTTGGTCAACGAAGTCACCGTGACCTTGGCACCGGCTACAGAACTGCCCTGCGGGTCGGTGACTGTGCCGAGAATGCTTCCATACACTGCTTGCGCCAACGAAGTCGACGTCTTAAAGCCGCACGCCAGACAAAGCATGACAAATCCAACGCAAATCGATCGTCTCACCATTGCATCCTCCTTCGAGAAATCCAGAAAATCGCAACCTTATGACTCACCGAACGTTTTTTTGGCTCAAGCTTTCGCGCCCTATTTGCGGGATGATTAAAAGAATAGCGTCCGGAAAACAGCGGGACTCAATCCCCAAGAAGCTCCACGCAGAGGTACGACCAACACCACTCAGACCCCTCGACCTTTTCAGCTTCGCCATGCCAAACAGCTAAACTGCGCTCTCCATCGCTATCTCTTTCCAAGACGCGAAAGAGAAAATGCGAGCACCAAACCACACAGCGGAGCCCTTACGGAAGACTTATATGGGTTGTTTGCGTAACAAGGCTAGTTTCGGGGGGTCTGATACGGCTACGCGATTTAAACCGCGTCTTGACAGCGAGATGGCAAAGCGTTTCCAGTTGCTGTAACACGTAAACGATTTCTAGGCAGAAATTCGGAAACTTTTAGGCGATGGGTGACTCTCATTTATTGCGGTTACAAAGGCGCGTGCGGTGATCACTGTGACAGAAAGAGATCAGCAACTCGCACAAATCGAGAGACTCCTCGCCAGCTACACACTCCACAGATCTAAGTCTCTTTGTAAGCTGTTGCAGTATCTTGCAAAAGACTCCTGGGAGCATCCCGGCACCTCCCCTAAGGAGTATCAAATTGCGACAGAGGTATTTCGACGTCAGGACCACTTTGATCCGCGCTTCGACTCCGTGGTGCGCGTCCAGACGGGCCGCCTTCGGTCGAAATTGGAGGAGTACTACGGGCGCGAAGGGACCGACGATCAAATCATCGTCGAACTACCTAAGGGCAACTATGCCCTCATATATCGCCAGCGCGCTCCCAATGTTCCCAAGACTCGTGAGGAAACAGCAGCGGAGTCTGGCACCTACCCGACTGCGGAGAATCGATCCCGTCGGAAATCGTTTTCTGCTGCGCGATGGCCGATCGCGCTCGTTCTTACGGCAATCCTAGCTGTCGCCGCTGATCGCTCGTTCGTACACCTCGCCAGTGACGCGCATGCCGCGGACCGCTTCTTCGTGCGCAAAGGGAATGATGCTCATGCTGGAATCGAGCCAGCGCCGCCCCTGGCCTACCGTGTCTTCTGGAAGGGTTTCCTCGCGAGCACCCAGGAGCCTTGGGTCATTTTCAGTAACGCGGCTTTCGTTGGCCGGCCAGATACTGGGATGCGTTATTTCAATCCGGCCCGCGACGCGAACGCACTCATCTTGGATCACTACACTGGAGTCGGCGAGGTCTTGGCCGTGCATACGCTTGACAAGGTATTTGACGCACTGCACCAGAATCTTCGGGTCAAGAGAGGCCGCCTTTTCTCTCTCGACGACGCAAAAAACAACGACTTGATCTTGATCGGCGCACCAGCAGAAAACCCGCCCCTCCTCGAAATCCTCAGCACCCAGCAATTCGTTTTCAAGCAAATCACAAACGGTGTGCGGGCTGGCAACGTGGCTATCATGAATGCTCATCCGCAGCCGGGTGAATCGGCGATGTACCTCGCGACTCCGTCGGACCATCTGCTGACCGAAGATTATTCCGTTGTTGCGCTGATCAAGGGGCTGGACCGACTACACTCCGTCTTGATCCTTGCCGGAACGACGACAATTGGCACACAAGCCGCTGTCGAGTACGTCTGTCAGCAAAACTCCCTCGAACAACTACTCCTGCGGCTGTCCGTTTCCAATTCGGGTGAAGTGAAACCCTTCGAAGCAGTCATCCGCGTGAAGGTCGCCAAAGGTGTACCAGTGGAATCGGAGCTGATCGCCCTACGAAAAGGCCCGGCATGAGGCCTTTCTGATGTCAGTGCAACTTGCGCAGCGGCTCGCTTCCACTCGTAGATCTACTGAATCAACGCTATCCCTAAGCGAATTTCACCGACTTGAGTCACCGGGCAATTCGGAGCGAGTTGAACCTCGAATTCTTGGACGATCAATCCGCCCTTTCACGCGAACCGTGCTTGCTCCAGCTTTGATCGACCTTTCGCTTGAGGAGGTACGGGCGAATTTTGTGCTGTACAGCCGGCGCCGGAAGGCGTTACGCGACAGCGCAGAGCCGGCGCGTGCCGCCGGCGACGCCCAGAAAGTGCGAGAACAGCCGCGGCAGGAGGCGAGTCACTTCCAGCGCCGTTAGGAGAAAAGCCGGATTCTGAACAAGCCATATCACGAATGCCGTCACTCGGCGGTAATCGCGCAGCAGCCTTTCCCTTTCGCGGTCGAACGTAGCGAGCCAATTGTCTGCTGGCCGCACGTTCCGCGCCACATACTGCCCCAAGAGTTCAGCTGCAAGCAGCGCTTGCGTCATTCCGCCACCCGTAATCGGGTCGGTGAAGCCAGCCGCATCGCCGAGCAACACAAATCCCGGCAAAAATCGCCGCCTGGCGCGACCGGAGACGGGCGAAATCGCGAGCATTCCGCCGACTTGCTCGGCACCGTCAAGCCTCTCCGCCAGATGAGGTTGGGCGTTCCACCAGCGTCGAAATTGATCATCGAGACGTCCATGAAGTGCCTCGGCACGTGCCAGAGCTGACAGGGCGATCTCGCCGCGTGGCAATGGTGTGGCGTACAGTTCGTAGCCAGGTCCCATATAGACGTCCACGCATTGCGGCATTGCCTTTCCGGGAGCCAGCCGGAAATGTGTGCAAACGCCAACTCGCTTGTGGCGCGAGGGCACATCTAACTTCAAAGTATGGCGTAGCCGCGATTGGGCCCCATCTGCGCCAATAACCAGGCGTCCACGCCTAGAGGTCCCATTAACGATCAATCCGACAACGCGCCCGCTTTCGACCAAAGGCGCTTCTACAACTGCCCCCGTGTGTACCTTCACATTCGGCGTGTGGCGTGCCAACTCGAATAAGGTGTGGTCGAGGTCTCGCCGTCTAAGCCCGCGCCCCAAGCTAAGACCTCCGAGCGCCTTTGGGAAGCGACCTTCCGCAACGCGCCCGCCGACGTGATAGCGGACTCCGTTGAAAGGCGCACCTTTCTCGGCGTTCAGCCCCAATCGCTCGAGTGCTGCAACGCCGGCCGGCATCAAACCTTCGCCGCAAGGTTTTTCCTTAGGGAAGCGCCCACGCTCAAACAATTCGGCCGAAATGCCGAGGCGACCGAGATGGATCGCGGCGGCCGAGCCGACCAGCCCTCCCCCGGCGATAAGAACGTCAGTCACGACCGTGTGGGATGCCCTTTCATGGTTGTTTCAGGGAGAATCTGGACGGCGCTTCAAGGTAGGCCGGTCATCATCGGTGGTGTCCGTTGTGCCTTGGGTTTGTCCTTTTTGCTTTTGTTCTGTCCGTGTGCGCAGGCTTGGCTTGCCGGGATCATGGTCCTGGGCCCTGCGAGCGAACGTGACGTTGCGCAGCCGCTCCTTCACACTGTCAAATTCCGAAGTCGTGACGATGTATTCCGGCCGATTCGGCAAAATGCGCGCAATTTCTTTCTGTGCGTGTTCGATGCGTTCCGGCGTCGGGGGATGGGTCGAAAACACCTTCGCGATGGTGCCCGGGCGGCGCTTGTCATCAGCCTGAATCCTTTCGAAGAAAGTGACGTAAGCATTCGGGTCGTACCCGGCCTTGTACATATACTGCAAGCCCAGGAAGTCCGCCTCGCGCTCCGCGTCGCGACTGAACTTCAGGTACGTCAACGGAAGCGCAACGTTCAAGCCTTCATAGAGTCCGTACCCGGCCAATCCGGCAGGACCCAGAAGGAGCAAGGGAATCGTGGCGAGTTGCAGTATTTGGCCCCTGGTCGCGTTCTTCGTTCCATGCCGCGCCGTCACGTGTGATATTTCGTGGGCCATGACACCGGCCAGTTCCGACTCTTCTTGCGCGCGAAGAATCAACCCGCTGTTTACGTAAAAGAATCCTCCCGGCAGCGCGAACGCATTGACCTCGTCGGAATCGATCACCTTGATCGTGAACGGCACCCGGGCATCCGAATTGCGCACGAGGTTTTGTCCGACGCGGTTTACGTATTCGGTGACGACCGGATCGTCGATAAGCTTCGCAGAGCGCTCAACCTCTTGCGCAAGCTGCTTACCGAGCGCAATTTCCTTTTCCAAGGAGTAGAAATTGGGACCCTTACCCAGCTTTCGATTGCCGATAGCTTCGACATCCTCTTTAGAATTCCTCGGGTGTACGGTGTCCTGTTGTTCGACGGGTTGCTGTTGCCCTGTCTGTGGCTGCTCAGATCGATCTTGCGGTTTCGTCGCGTCTGGCGCTGGCGGCGGACTCTGCGCGAGGGCGGTACCCAGTGTCAACGCACCCAGAAGTGCTGATCTCATGATTCGACGCCAGATCTCTTGCATGACCCTCACCTCTGCTTACACGGGTTATGTGCGTCACCATGTATGCAAACGATGAGATGTGCTTGTCGCGACGAAGTTTCCAAGTCTGCTCAGCTCTAGTGGGCACCTACGGTTGCGGGGCGTGATTTCCTCAGTCTCGCTCAGCGGTTCCGCGACAATATGAAAGGAAATTTTCAATTTGTCTTTCACGCGAACAGCGCCTCCCCCAACTCTGATCGGAGCGATTCCATAGTTGCTTTGCAATAGTGGCAATTCGCCGTCGGCGGTCAAATTTCCTCCGATCATGCGCAGCTGGACGGGGACCGTCACCAGCTTTTCAACACCATGCAGCCGCAATGTGCCCTCGATTTGCAGCTCCGTCACACCTTCCTTTTGCGTCACGGAGCGAACTCCGGAAGAAGTGAATTGGATTTGCGGGTATCTGGCCGCGTCAAGTACCTTGTCCCCGAGCATGGTCGACTGAACGTCGTTGCGATTCTTTTCCGTTTCACCCGGGTCGACCACCACAAGAGAGGAAGTTGCCGCGACAAAGGTGACGGACGATTGCGTAACGTTCGGCTGTGCGAGCTGCATCTGGCCGGACAACTCTGTCGCAGAAATGACATGGTCGTGGCCAAAGGCTTTCAGGAAGCCTTCGCGGGATACACGGATTTCCAATCTGCTCTGTTTTCTGTCCAAGGTATATGGCGTAAGATTCCCTGATCTCGCACCGCACAAGACACCGGACACCAAAAGCACTAGAAGGGTTGCCGCGATTTTCTTCATGGCGCCATCCTTGAGGCATGCGAAGCCCATGCACGAGTCTCTCCGGCCGGGCGGGCGATTTCGTGCCGACCGGAAACTAGCTGGGACTCACGAGTCGACGAAAAGATCCACGATTCCTGCTTAACGCGTCGGAAACTGCTGACGTTGCAGTCACGCCCCGAGAGGTTTACCTGATCCCCTCCGC
>Ga0137395_10001755_pt1 | contig 10180 bp, 9 predicted proteins | sample czobulk216metaG_FD_108283 | JGI IMG/M metagenome (GOLD analysis project Ga0137395, IMG submission 108283) | Vadose zone soil microbial communities from Angelo Coast Range Reserve, California, USA - czobulk2.16 metaG | ecosystem: Environmental > Terrestrial > Soil > Vadose zone | place: USA...
ACCACTAGGTCTTTCACCAAATTGGCATGAAATGACTGCCCGACGTGCGCACTGGCAGAATTAATTTGCGAGTCGGTACGAACGGTGATGCGAGTTCCGGCGGGCACGGTTTGCGCCAACGACGACATTCCGAGGGCGAGTAGAAAAACGATGGTCTTCCCAAATCTGCTCAGCATGATCTCTCCTTAATTGCCAATAGCCAGAGTCTGAGATTAATTGTAAGAAAGTTCCTGCAGGGCCAGTCACACATTCGTGTTTTTGGCAGTTACGTTGGACCGCGCCCTCTCGTGCGAAATGGAAATGAGATTCACTCACCCGAACCAGCTGAGCGGGACATGGCTCTCTCGGTCCGCCCGGCGACTTCTCCCTCGACGCCACATCCCCACTATTTCCCAAATCCCGAGTCTCGGCGCCCACCCGTGCACGCCACGCGACCAGCGCACGCTCTCTTGTGCACGCCCGCACATTAACGTTTCAGTACATGGAGATTAAATCGGATGGTAGGGAGGGAGCATTGTGCCGTCGCCGTACAATAACCCAGAATAACCTCGGGGCATGTTTGACCGGGGTTTCACGGTTCTACTAGACTCCCTTCGAGTGGGGTTCTGATGAAACGTATCGCGTGCCTACTGCTGTTTTCCTCTCTTTTTACAATTGCCGCCGCTGCCGACGACGATAAAGATCAGCATCACCACGAAGACCTGACCGTCGCCCAACTCGGTACAGTCAGTTTCCCGGTTTCCTGTGCGCCTTCCGTCGAGAAGCCGTTTGAACGCGGTGTAGCGCTTCTGCATTCGTTCTGGTACGAGGAGGCGGAAAAAGAATTCCAGCAGATCACCAAGGATGATCTCCACTGCGCCATGGCGCATTGGGGCATCGCCATGAGTTTGTGGCACCAGCTCTGGAACAATCCCGATGCCAAGGTCATTCAGCGCGGCCTGGACGAAGTTCACCAGGCGAAGACCACCGACGGCCCTGCCACTCCGCGCGAGAAGGGTTACATCGCGGCCGTGGCCGCCTTCTACGGTGGTTCCAACAAACTAAAGCACGAAGCTCGCGCCAAGGCTTACAGCGACGCGATGAAGAACATCTACGAGACCTACCCTGACGATCACGAAGCCGCCGCCTTTTACGCGCTCTCCCTGCTCGCTTCCGAACCGCACGACGACCCCACCTTCGCCAATCGCAGACATGCGGCGGCGATTCTCGAAAAACTCTTCGCCGTCGACCCCGACCATCCCGGCGTGGCTCACTACCTCATCCACTCTTACGACAAGCCGCAACTCGCGCAACTCGGCTTGCCTGCCGCCCGCCGCTACGCTCAGATTGCGCCCGCCGCTCCGCACGCCTTGCATATGCCATCGCACATTTTCGCCCGCGTCGGCCTATGGCAGGACGACATCAACTCCAACCTTGCCTCCATCGACGCCACCCGCAAGGCGGCCGCCATGCACATGGGCGGTGAAGGCCATCAGTTCCATGCCATGGCTTTTCTCTTCTACGCCTACATGCAAAGCGGACGCGACGCCGACGCCAAGGCGCTGATCGAACAGATCCGCGCCATGCCCGATAAGCACGACGATATGTATGGGAAGGGATACGATCCGCACGCCGCGGCACTGACGCACCTGAGCGCCCTATATCCGATCGAGATGCGCGATTGGTCCACCGCCTCGGCGCTGCCCGCGACCGAGGTTCGAGGCACGGCAGAAAGTTCCGTGACTTACTGGGCGCGCGCGATCGGGTCGGCGCATCTCCGCAAGCCGGACGATGTCCGCAAAGATATTGCCGCGATTGAAAGTGTTCATAAAAGGCTGGTGCGCGAGAAATCGGAATTTGCCGACGCAGTCGAAGACGATCGTAAAGCCGCCCAGGCCTGGCTAGCCTTCGCCGAGGGCAAGATTGACGACGCCGTCGAGGCATTGCGTCCGATCGCCGACAAAGAGGATTCGGCCGGGGGCGAGCCTGAAGGCTCTCCCGCCCGCGAGATGATCGCCGAGATGCTGCTCGAGGCAATGCGTCCGCAGCAGGCGCTGGCCGAATATCAGAGCGACCTGAAGCTCTATCCCAACCGCTTCGACGGCCTCTACGGCGCCGCTCGCGCCGCCGAAGCCGCCGGCAAACAAGACCAGGCCTCAGAGTACTACGCCCAACTGGTGAAGAATTGTGAAGGTTCAAACTCCGAGCGCCCGGAACTCAGCCGGGCCAAAGAGCTGCTGGCCAAGAAATAGTCGGAGAAACGCGCGGACCTCGATCCGCTCCTGACAATCCGGCATCCAGGTCAAGTCCGCTTGGGTCGATGTTCAACGCCCTGGGAAGTCGATATTGTTCGCCCGGCCCACCCTCGGCAAATCACCGTCACAAAAAACTGGCCGGGTAGAACCAGGTGCTCCACGCCGCGCTTCGGCGCTTTTCCACCGTGTTCCCGGTGGAGCATTTCTCGACAATTTCCGCCTACGCACCCGCTTTCTGCAGCCTGAACATCACCGAGCCCCATCCCATTTTTCCCTGCATCTGTAAAGGCATGTGCTCCGCATCGTCGCTGAACCAGACCCATAGCTGCCCTTTGCCCTGAAGTTTCCCGCTGGCAGCTTCCACCGAGACCCGAATCGCAGGAAACGTTCCCGCTGGAACCGTCACGGAATCGCGGCCTTCCACGCGGACCACCGCCACGCTAGTCTTCCCTCCGTCACCGACAGGGAAGTAGGATACGCTTCCGGTTGCGAGCGGAAGAGACGCAACATAAAAAAATGCGCTGACGATGTCGGTTGCGCAAGCCGGGGCGTCACTTTCCTCGTGCTTGGTTTCGCCCGTCTTAAGGTTCTTCTCATCGAGCACGCTCTTGCGCCGTTCATAGTCAACTTGAATATGCACTTCCCGTTTGCGCTGGCCTTCTTCACTATGTTTGAAAACCCGGGTGGAGCAGAAAGTCTTGGGATCGAAGTGAGCTTCAAACCAGTCATGCACGGGAAAGAAAAGATTCACGGCGCCAGCCGAGTTTGCAACCGCACTCAGCTTTTCCGTCGTCCCCTCGGGGCGTAGTTCGATGGTCGCTGTGCCCGCGTTGAAGGCATGCCAGTCAGCGCCGTACACCAGAGTCTTGCTGGCCGGAAAGTGGTAGCTCGGCGACGGTGGAATGATTCGCGCTTCTTCCGAAGCGATTGAGGTAGCGGTGGTTGGCTTCGCAGCGTTATCCGGATTGACTACACCGATCCCGCTACACAGGGCCACCGCCAGCATGAAACCATTCCTCGGAAACTCTGAACCCATATTCATCTTTAGATGCCCGGAAATTAACTTCGGGAGACTGCGGAAGATAACGACTGCAGTTTCACTCTCCCTGACGCCGAAAGCTTCACCTGCGCGCTACCCATACGAGCTTCATGGCAAGCGCCCCCATCATCCCGATGGCACCCAGGAGTGCCTGGTATTCACGGTGCTGGCGGTATAAGTCTGCGGAGAAGGTGCGCGATCTCTGCCGAGCTCCGGGATATCCGAGACCGGGAAACATCCGCGGCACCTGCCGTGCGTACTCGTCGAATTCAGGGAATTTCTGTCGTAGTAATTCTTCTTCGCCACGTATCACGGGAATATAGATGGCGAAGAACATTCCCAGCAGGAGCCAACCAATCCACCAACTGCGCGCCGCCATGGCGAACCCGACCCCGATCAGCAACGATCCCAGATAAAGCGGATTGCGGGTGTAAGCATAGGGGCCGGAAGTAGCCAACACTTCATTTTTCCGCACATGACCAGAGGCCAGGGCACGAATCCATAGTCCGGGCAAAATCACAATCGAACCCGAGACCATGGATCGCCACGTCGGCCGTGCCAAGAACAAATAAAGCGCCGCCAAGAGAAATCCAAGAGGCACGCGGATGCGGCGCGCAATGACCGACCATGCCGGTGAGGGCTGGTTCATCACTTCAAGAGGCCCCTAGCAACTCGCGCGCTGCCGCCACCACCGCGTCAACCCTAATTTCCAACAAGCCCTCATCCGGTCCCGCTCGGCGCTCGTGAGTGGTCGCACTCGCAGGATTGCGCAAGACGATGCTTCGAGTTCGATAAGGTCCATTACGGTCGGGATCGGTCGGGCCAAATACCGCAACCACTGGAATCCCCAGCGCCGCCGCCAGGTGCATGGGACCTGTGTCGCCTCCCATAAACAAGCGCGCCCGCCGCGTCAAAGCTATCAGTTCACTCAACGAACACGGAATGGCCTCGGCCGCACCCCCACTCGCGGACACAGCCGCCCGCGCCAAATCTTTTTCGCCTGGACCATAGTTGAGAATCGGGGCTATGCCCTGGTCTGCCAGGCTGCGAGCTACCTGGCCGTATCGTTCCGCCGGCCATCGCTTTGCGCCCCAACCAGCACCCGGATTCAGAATGACGAATTGGCTGATTCGACGCGCGCTAAGCCGGGCTGCGATTCTCTCCTCCGACTCGGGATCACTGGGAAAATCCACAGGCCGCGGTTCCAAGCGCCGCCCCGCCACAGCTTCTGCCACGGAGAGATTTTGTTCGATGACGTGCCGGCCGCGGGCAATTGGTTTCCGGTCGTACAACAAGCTGGCGGCGGACTCTCGCGGCTCGGCGGCGCCATAGACTACAGGCGCCCCCGACCACCGCGCCAGCACCGCCGAACGCAGCGCTCCCTGCAGATCTACCGCAATATCGTAGTGTGCTCCTCGCACGTCATTCCAAACCGTGGCAATCTGTTGCAACGTAGGCAGCGAAAACAGCGAGTCGCGCCACCCTCTCAAACGCACGGTGTGTACCCAGTCCACCAGCGGCCTCTGCCGAGATCGTGGTCCCCGACGCGACGCTCGCGGCGCACGCAGAAGCTCGGCCCAACGTTCTTCCACCAACCAACCAATCGCCGCCTGGGGAAAGGACTCACGCAGTGCCTGTGTGGCCGGCAAGGTATGGATCACGTCTCCCATCGAGCTGAGCCGCACAATCAGCAGGCGCTGAATCCTGGGCTGCGGCACTTGTAACAAATCGGATGTCTCCCTTGGTACGATGCCCATCACTCGAGCCCCGTTATTTTCGAAGAGACAGTGCGCGACGGAGGAGTCAAGAGCGCCTCGGCGCCCGCTGCGAGCGGATGATTTCGCTGGTGGAATGATTCTTGGCGTCACCAACTATTTCTACGCGTCCTCCGTATTCGGCGACCACATCCCGCTCGGGAACCGATTCCGCTGTGTAGTCAGTGCCCTTGGCCTGTATATCCGGCCGAATCTCGCGAACGATTGTCCGCACATCCATTTCCGGGAAAATGAACACGGCATCGACGTCTGCAAGCGCCGCTACCATCTCAGCCCGTTCTTCCACCGGCATGATGGGACGGCCTTCTCCCTTGAGCGCGCGCACCGATTCGTCGGAATTGATCGCCACCACCAACTTTCCCCCCAGTTGTTTGGCTCCGCGCAAATAACGCACGTGGCCCACGTGCAGCAGATCGAAGCCGCCATTGGCTAATATGATGCGGTGGCCTGCGCGTCGCCATTCTTCCACGCGACGTCGCAGGGGATCGCGTCCCAGGATTTTGCTGTCTACGGTCAATGAGATCTGGTGCTGGGCGGCGTTTGTTCGAGTGCGTTTAACAGCTCTTGTCGAGACACGGTCGCCGTGCCCCGCTTCATCACCACAATTCCGCCTGCGTAGTTGGCCAGCTGCGCCGCTTCTTCAGTGGTTGCTCCAGCGGCCAGGGCCGCGGTGAACGCCGCAATCACGGTATCGCCGGCGCCGGTCACGTCCGCAACTTCGTCAGAGCCAAAAATGGGGATGTCCACAGGCTTGTGCCGATGGTTGAAGGCCACCATGCCGTCGCGGCCGCGTGTGATGACCAGAGATTGCAATTTCATCCGCTCCATGATTTTCTCCCCAGCGGAAACCAGCGTCTCCCAGTTTTGACCGATGCGGCTGCCTAAGGCCTCCTCCACTTCGGGCTCGTTCGGAGTGGCCGCGGTCATGCCGGAGTATTCGAACAAGCGATACCGCGAATCCAGCACGCATGGCACAGTCCCCATCCGGGCTTTTTGCCGCAGGACATTCACGATGGCGGGCGTGGCTGCTCCATAGCCATAATCAGAAACCAGCAACGCGTCCGAAGCCCGCACATACTCCCGCGCGGCCAGAATCAACTCGCGTGTAAGGTGGGAATTGGGAGGCCGCTCGGGCTCGCGGTCCACGCGCACCACCTGCTGGCGCCAAGTGTGCGCCATTCCCGCCAGGATGCGCGTCTTCGTGACCGTGGTGTAGCTCTTGTCTTTCAGCACGCCGCTCGTGGCAATACGCTTGTGCCGAAAATATTTCAGTAGCAGCCGTCCCGGTTCGTCGTCGCCCAGCACTCCTACCGGCAGCACATTCACCCCGAGATCTGCCAGATTGTTGACCGCATTCGCTCCTCCCCCCGGTACCACCGTGCGTTCGCGGTGCTTCAAGATCAGCACCGGAGCTTCGCGCGAAACGCGGGAAATTTCCCCAAAAACGAATTCGTCGGCAACCAGGTCAGCTAAAACGGTGACCGTGATCGTAGGGAAGGCCTCCACAATCTTCCTGAGGCGTTCGCTCTCTTTGGCATGTTTGGTCATTCGAAGCCGTTCATGCGCCGGCATCCTGCCGATGGGGAACGAAGACATCCTCGATCACTGGCAAGCATGCCTTGGCCACGATCACGCCCCGATTCTCTCATGACCCGCGCCTCCGTTCCTCAATCACACGCAGCATGGTATCCACAGCGTCATCTGCATTTTCCAGTTCCATCTTCACCGGCACCACCGCCAGGGGCTCGAGCGCCGACAGGTACCCTCCTAGATTGACCGCGTCTTTCTCGGTGGTGACAAATCCGCCGGCATCGCTCCGCTGCTTGAGTTGAAGGAGTTCGCGCACATCTTTTTCATCGTAACGGTGGTGGTCCCGGAAGAAAGCTTCAGCCACGGGCTCAATGTTGGCCGTGCGCAGTTGCAGCAGAAAATTGTGCGGCCGCGCGATTCCGCAGAACACCACTGGACGGGGCGGAATGTTTCGTGGAGCAATCCCTCTCCGTACACGCCAGGCTCGCTTTCCCTCCAGCGGGAAGTCGTCGTTCGCCGCCCCCCCAGCCAGTACGACCGCGTCCGCTCGCCGCAAAGACTTCAAGGGCTCCCGCAGATGTCCGGATGGAAGCAACTGGTCGCTCGCCTCCTGCGGGGTGACCAAGACAACGTCGAAATCGCGGGCTAGGGCTCGGTGCTGGAAGCCATCGTCGAGCAGGTGCATTTGGGGCCCGAACCGTTCCTCGGCAAACCGTCCAGCTTCGAAGCGATCTTCCCCCACGATCACCGGTACCTGCAGCTTTCTGGCAATCAGCAAAGGCTCGTCGCCGAATTCTTGCGCGCTGCCCGCCGGATCCACCAGCTTCACCCCACCCGTCTTTCGGCCGTAACCGCGCGAGAGCGCGTCAAATTTCACCCCACGTGCCTTGAATAGCTCGCCTAACAGCAGCACAAACGGAGTCTTGCCTGCGCCGCCCACCGACAGATTACCCACGCTGATCACGGGGCCTTGGAGTTTTCGCGCACGAAGCAGTCCGCGATCATGGAGCACATTTCGCACGCCAACCGCGACACCGTAGATGGCCGACAGGGGTTTCATTCCTTCCCGGCGGCTGGCGCTGGTGCGACTGGGATGGGAGCGCCGGGATGTGCTCGGTTTTCCGCGAGCAGCATCTGCAAGGCCTGCGCCGTTCGGGCGGTCGCGCCGGTCTCGGAGCGGATGGTTTCGAGGGCATGCCTTCCCAAGGCTGCGCGGTCGACGTCATTTTCCAGCAATTCCATAAATACCAGAGGCAATTCCGCGGCGCCCACAACCCGTACCGCATCGCGGCTCTGAAACAAGCCGACGATGTCGCGGAAATTTTCGGTGTGGTTGCCCACCACGATGGGGACGCCATGCAGCGCCGGCTCAATAATGTTGTGTCCACCGCGCGGGACAAGACTTCCGCCGACAAAAGCGATGTCGGCCAGCGCGTACAGCGCCGCCAACTCTCCAATCGTATCCACCAGGAACACTCCGCTGGCGACCGGCTCATCCTTCCATCGTGATCGGCGCCAGAAACGTATATTCATTTGCGCCATCAAGGCAGCGACATTATTGAAGCGCTCCGGATGCCGGGGCGCTAAAACCATCACCGCTTGCGGATGTCTGACCAGAATGTTTTCCAACGCCTTCAACAAAAGCGGCTCTTCGCCTTCCACCGTGCTGCCACAGACCAGCACCGGGCCCGCATTCGCCTGTCGCAGGGACTGCCGAAGGCGGTCCACAATGGCAGGCGGCGCCGCCAGAGTCAGGTCAAATTTCAAGTTTCCCGTGACCCTGACCCGCTTCGGCGGAGCGCCCATGGCTATCAAGCGCTCTCCATCCGCCTCGCTTTGAGCCAAAAACAGATCAATATTGGGCAGGACTTTTTTCAGCAGCCACGAAAAGCGATGGTAGTTCGGCCAAGAGCGGTCGGAGATGCGCGCATTCACCACCGCGATCGACGATCCCCGGGCGTGAGCCTGGCGCAAAAAGTTCGGCCAGAATTCCGTCTCCGCCAGGATGATCAATTCAGGACGCAGCGTCTCTAAGTAAGGCCGAATGGCAAACCCGAAGTCCATGGGGAAATAGAAAGCATTGTCTTCGCCGAAATATTTGCGGGCCAGGGCCTGTCCGGTGTCCGTAGTTGTCGTCACCACGACTCGATGTTGGGCAAAGCGCCGCCGAATGTCTTCCACCAGGCCGCGAACCGCCGTCACTTCCCCGACAGAAACCGCATGTACCCAGATCACCGGCCTGAATTGGGGCGCGGGATTCGAGGAAACTGGTGGAGCGGAGGCGGTCTCGCTCGAAGCCGTCGGCAGCCGCACGGGAACGCGGCCCAACCGTTCCCAAATTCCGGCCCGATACTTGCCGTGACGCAGCATCTGGAAGACCCAATAAGGCAGGGTTACGAGCACGGCGATGGCCAGCAGTAGGCTGTAGAGGAAGTACATCAAGCTGAGCCATTCTAAACTTTGACGCGGGAAATCTACCTGGTCATTCTGCTCCCGTTATAATTCGGATCGTATTCCCCGCATCCAAGAAAACATGCTCAACCGTATCTGCCGCCATTTACTGTTCGCCAGTTGCGTCGTATGCCTTTTGGTGCTGTGGGTTGCCGCCAAGAACTTCGTTAAGCCGGCGGCGCGGCCGGCGGACACCTATCCGGCGCACGACGATCATCCCTTGGAAAAACTTGCGATCGCCGCCGATCCGTACGACATGCCCGACAAGGCCAGGATTTTCTCCATTGATTTCCGTGAGCATGGCTTCCTGCCCATCTTCTTCATCGTCACCAATGAGGGCGAGCAGCCCATCTCCATCACCACCATGGAAGTCAAACTCATCACCCTAAACCGATCGAAAATTACCCCCAGCGCTCCCGAGGATATCTATCGCCGCCTATCTAATCCGCAGGCACGCACTTCGAGGGCTCCGCTGCCTTTCCCCATTCCCGGGAAGAAAGTGAAAGGAACGATCAGCCAGAAGGAAATGGACGAGATCGAATCATCGCAGTTTGCGGCCAAAGCGGTGGAGCCGCACACCACGCAGTCCGGGTTTCTGTTTTTCGATGTCGGCGGAATATCCACACCTCTCGCCGGAGCACACATCTACGTAACTGGAGTAAATGACCCGAAGGGTAATGAGCTGATGTATTTCGAGATCGCGATGGAGAAGTATTTGAGCGCACCGTCGAAGGCGAATTAGAGGCTCGACAGTGTCGAGTAAGGCGCCAAGCTTGCTCGTCAGGTGCGATCCGGCCTGCCCTGCCTGCGCGGTTCTGCCCGGATAAATCCCGGCGCTGCCGGGATTTATCCTCGTGAGCGTAAAACCCCGGACTTCAGGGCGGGGATATAAGCGACTTGGCAGCCACGTCACAGGGGAGTCTTTTGCTGCTCAGTGTATGCTTTCAAGATGTTGATTGAGGCGCCCCGACAGACGAACAAGACGAACAACCAAATATTGTTCAGGCAATAGGGATGTGCTAGGTTAAGCTAGGCGAACAAAAGACGAACACAACTGGAGTCCCCCGGATGTCCGCTTTTGGAGAGGAGCGTCCATGCTAAAAGCGTATCGCTACAACCTGGAGCCCACCCAATCCCTCCGCTCTGCCCTG
>Ga0137395_10001757_pt1 | contig 10176 bp, 11 predicted proteins | sample czobulk216metaG_FD_108283 | JGI IMG/M metagenome (GOLD analysis project Ga0137395, IMG submission 108283) | Vadose zone soil microbial communities from Angelo Coast Range Reserve, California, USA - czobulk2.16 metaG | ecosystem: Environmental > Terrestrial > Soil > Vadose zone | place: USA...
CACCGGCATCATGCGGCTCACGCGGCCGCTGTTCAGCCCGTTCGGCCACCCCTTCTCGGGCCGCGACTTGATCCTCCTCTTGGGCGGCCTGTTCCTGCTGTGGAAGAGCACGCGCGAGATTCACGACAAGCTCGAGGGCGAAGAAGGACGCCAGAACGTGAAGGCCGGTGCCACATTCGGCGGCGTCATCGTCCAGATCGCCTTGCGCGACATCGTGTTCTCGCTCGACTCGGTGATTACCGCCGTGGGCATGGTCCGGCAGGTCGGCGTGATGATCGCGGCCATCGTCCTCGCGGTGCTCGTCATGCTCGTGGCGGCGGGCCCGATCAGCGACTTCGTGCACCGTCATCCCACCCTCAAGATGCTCGCGCTGTCCTTCCTCCTCCTCATCGGCGTCACACTCATCGCCGACGGCCTCGGCCAGCACATCCCGAAGGGCTACGTCTACTTCGCGATGGGCTTCTCGGTGTTCGTCGAGTCGCTCAACCTGCGCCTCGCGCGCAAGGCGCCGCCCGTGCACCTGAAAGAGTCGATCACCCCGTGACGCGCGGCTAGGTCGCCCTCAGTCGTGTCCCCCGATATAGAGCCGAATCATCTTTTCCCAGTAGGGCCAGTCGTGCGACCACCCGTCCCAGATCCTCAGCGCGTTCCCGATTCCCTTGCCCCAGAGGGTTCCTGAGAACTGCTGGTTGTTGCTGCAGGCGGGGTCGTCGCGGCCGATCGCCAAGATGATGTCCTGGCGGCGGAACGCCGCGAGCCGCGCGGCGTCGTGTTCGTGGCGCATGAAGTCGAAGGGGTTGCACGCATACACGTTGGCATCGGAATACCCGCCGGTCAGCCGGGTGATGTCGTACAGTCCGGAGAGGCCGATGATGCGGTTCACGAGGTGGGGATTGCGCAGGCCGAAGCACGCGGCGTGGTAGGCCCCGAAGCTCGCGCCCACCGCCATCACGAACGGGTTCGGATTCTCGCCGGCGCTGAACGGGATCACCTCGTCCCCCAAGTAACGATCGTACTGGAGGTGCCGCCAGGCTCGCGCCCCCGGGTGCAAGTGCTCGCCGTACCAGCTCTCCTCGTGCACGTGGTGGAGGCAGAACATCTGGATCCAGCCGTTCTCGAGCTGCTCACCGAGCACGCCCGGCCGATCCATCCGGCGGTCGGTCCACTCGGAATAGCTGCCCAGCGACGTGGGGAACACCAGGACCCGTGCGCCCGCATGTCCCAGCACCTGGAGCTCCATGTCGCGCCGCAGCGCAGGGCTGTACCACTTGTGGTACGCGTGCTTCACGCCGCCGGCTCCCGCAGCAGGAACGGGAGAGCCTCGCGGAAGCGACGGCCCCACGCCGACTCGTGGTGCACGCCGTCCTTGTCCTCCACCCAGCGGAAGTCGCGCCCCGCCTCGTAACCCCTCGCGAGGAGCAGGTCCCGCAGCCGGCGCGCGAGCGCCACGGTCTGCTGGCCCTCGCGCATCCCGACGTCGAGGTACAGCCGGCCCCCGCCCGGCACCCGGGGCGCCCGTGCCACGAGGTCGAGGAGGGCGCCATCGCCAAACCAGAGGGAGGGACTGAGCGCGGCCGCGAAGCCGAAGCTCTCGGCATACCGGAAGAAGGCGTACAGGCTGATTAGCCCGCCCATGGAGGACCCTGCGATCCCAGTGTGCTCCCGATCGGGCAGCGTGGGGAACTGCGCGTCGACGATCGGCTTCACGGTGCGGGTGACGAAGTCCAGATAGCGGTCGCCCGCCTCACCGAATGGGTTGTATTCGACGAGGCGCGCGTCACCCATGTTCGGGATCCCGACGACGATCGCGTCGAGGCCGCGCCGGCTCGCCCACGTGAGCGCCTCGTCCACACCCCACGTTCCGGCGAAGCTCATGGCCGGGTCGAACAGGTTTTGCCCGTCCTGCATGTAGATGACTGGGTAGCGACTGTCTCCTCGGGCGGGGGCGGCGGGGACATATATGGAGAGGTCGCGCCGGTTGTCGAGCTCGGGGCTGTGGACGGAGGGCAGCACGACGAGGCGGCCCTTCCGGGCGTGCCAGCGCCGCAGCAACCGACGGAGAGCGAGCATGGAATCGACAATCTACGAGCCTCCGGTCGCGCTTGTCACCCGTGCCGCCGACGCGCAGTTTCAGCCCCATGAACGCGACAGTGGGTCTCGTCGTCGGTCGGGAGTGGTCGTTCCCACCAAAGTTTATCGAGGAAGTGAACGGTCGCGATCGCGGCGTGGTTGCCGAGTACGCCAAGCTCGGCGCCGAGGCTACGGATGCGCCGAGCGCTTACGCCGTCATCATCGACCGCATCTCGCACGAGGTGCCGTTCTATCGGACGTACTTGAAGCACGCCGCGCTCCAGGGGGTGGCGGTCGTCAACAACCCCTTCATGTGGAGCGCCGACGACAAGTTCTTTGGCGCGACGCTCGCGACCAGGCTCGGGGTGGCGAGCCCCAAGACCGTCGTGTTGCCGAACAAGGAGTACATCCCGGGGATCAGCCACGAGGAGAGTCTCCGCAACCTGGTGTTCCCGCTCGGCTGGGATGCAGTGCTGCGGCACGTCGGGCTTCCCTGCATTCTCAAGGATGCGCACGGCGGTGGCTGGAAGGACGTCTTCGTCTGTAGGACGCCCGAAGAGTTGCTGCACCACTACGATCACTCTGGGCTCCGGACCATGATCGTCCAGGAGTTCATCGAGTGGGACAAGTTCGTACGCTGCCGCTGCATCGGGCAGCGCGACGTCCTGCCGATTCATTACGACCCTGGGGCGCGGAAGTACCACGTGGATCCCGGCTACCTCGATCCCACGCTCCGCGACCGCATCGTGCAGGACTCCCTCACCCTGGTGCGGGCCCTGGGGTACGACATGAACTCGATCGAATGGGCGGTGCGCGCCGGCGTCCCCTACGCCATCGATTTCATGAACCCCGCGCCGGACTTCGACATCAACTCGCTGACCCCCGAGTACTTCGATTGGACGGTGCGACACATGGCCGACCTGGCGATCCGGCTCGCCACGCGTCGGCCGGCGGCGAAGCGCGCGTTTCACTGGCAGGCCTTGTTCAAGGGACGGGCCAACGCCCGGTCGAAATGACCTCGGTCGTGCGGCGGGCGGTGGACCACTATCACGAGCTCTTGAGCGACGAGCTCGCCGCAGAGTCGCAGGCGGCGCTCGACGCGGAGCTGCGGAGCCGGGGCCTGTTCTTCGGGGAGCGGCCGTTGTGCACGGTGCTGCGGCCGCGGTTTCTCGCTCCCCAACACTACCGATTCCTGCGCACCACCGGCGCCGGGCTGCTGCGAGCGTTCGACCGGGCCTACCGCGCGGCGCTGGCCAGCGAGGTCATCCGGCGGCAGTTCGGTCTGGCCGAATGGGAGGAGGACCTGGTCCAGCCGGATCCAGGCTTCTCCGACCCCAGCCCCACCTCGCGGATCGACGCGTTCTATTTCCCGGAGCAAGAGAGCCTTCGCGTCACGGAGTACAACGCGGAGACACCGGCCGGGACAGCCTACAACGATGCGCTGTCGGAGGCGTTTCTCGCCCTTCCCGTCATGCGGCGGTTTCTGCGCCGCTTCGATGTCCGTCCGGTCCCGGCGCGCCATGGGGTGCTCAACGCGTTGTACGAGGCCTACAGCCAGTGGAGCGGAGGAGGTCGGGGGCGCCGGGGGGGCGCCGCGCCACGCATCGGGATCCTCGATTGGCGCGAGGTGCCGACGTACAGCGAGTTCGTCCTGTTCGCGGATTACTTTCGTTCCCACGGCCTCGACGCCGTGATCGCGGATCCGCGCGAAGCGGAGCTGCGCGACGGCGAGCTCCTCTTGGGCGGCGGGCCGGTGGACCTGATCTACAAGCGCGTGCTGCTCGGCGAGCTGGTGGCGCGGTGCGGCCGCGACCATCCCGTGATCCGCGCCGTGCGGTCCGGGGCGGTGTGCATGGTGAACCCGTTCCGGTGCAAGATCCTTCACAAGAAGGCGAGTCTCGCCGTGTTGAGCGATGAGCGGAACGCCGAGCTGTTTTCGGCCGTCGAGCGTCGGGCGATCGGCGCGCATGTCCCCTGGACCCGCACCGTGGCCGAGCAGAAGACGCTGCATGGCGGCCGCAAAGTAGATCTCGTCCCATTCATCCTGGCCACGCGCGAGCGCCTGGTGCTCAAGCCTAATGATGAATACGGCGGGAAAGGCATCGTGCTCGGTTGGGAGGTGGACGACGCGGCGTGGCAGCGTGCGGTGGGTGTAGCGCTGGCCGAGCCGTACGTCGTGCAGGAGCGGGTTCCGATCCCGAGCGAGCCGTTCCCGAGCCTGGTGGACGGGCGCGTCACCTACGCTGACCGCATCTTGGACACGAATCCGTTCGCTTGTCACGGGGCATATGTAGAGGGCTGCCTGTCGCGGCTCTCGACCGCCGCACTCGTCAACGTCACGGCGGGCGGGGGATCGCAGGTTCCGACGTTCTTGGTGGAGGCGCGATGAAGCCACCGTCGCTCACGCTCGGCATCGAAGAAGAGTACCAGATCATCGATCCCACGACGCGCGAGCTCAAATCGTACATCACGGAGCTCCTCGCCGGAGATCATCTGGTGCTGGCCCAGGTGAAGCCCGAGCTGCATCAGTCGATCGTGGAGGTCGGCACCACGGTGTGCCGGACGCCGGCCGAAGTGCGGGCCGAGCTCGTCCGCTTGCGACGGGACATCATGGGGCTCACGGCCAAGAACGGCCTCCGGATCGCCGCGGCGGGCACGCACCCGTTCTCTTCCTGGATGCAACAGGATATCACGCCGCTCGAGCGCTATCTCGGCCTGCGCCAGGACATGGCGGACCTGGCGCAGCGGCTGCTCATCTTCGGCACCCACGTTCACATCGGCATCGAGGACCGCGAGTTCCTGATCGATGCGCTCAACGTGGCGCGCTACGTCCTCCCACACGTCCTCTGCCTGTCCACGAGCTCGCCCTTCTGGATCGGCCGCAAGACAGGTCTCAAGTCGTATCGCAGCGTCGTGTTCCGCGGCTTCCCGCGCACCGGCGTTCCGCGGGCGCTCCGGTCGTGGAGCGAATACACAGAGCTGGTCGACATGCTCACCCGCACCGGGTCCATCCCCGATGGATCCAAGATCTGGTGGGACGTGCGGCCGAATTGGAGCTACCCGACGCTGGAGTTCCGGATCTGCGACGTCTGCACGCGCGTGGACGAAGCCGTCTGCATCGCGGCCATCCTGCAGGCGGTCGTGGCCAAGTTGTGGAAGCTGCGGCGTCAGAACATGACCCTCCGCGTGTACCCGGCGGACTTCATCGAGGAGAACAAATGGCGCGCCGTCCGCTACGGCCTGGACGGCCGGCTCATCGATTTCGGCAAGGGCGTCGAGCTGCCCGCGCGCGACCTCGTGCGGGAGCTCATCGAGTGGTTCATTGGCGACGTCGTGGACGAGCTGGGGAGCCGCAAGGAGGTCGAGTACGCCTACCGGATTCTCGAGGAGGGCTCGAGCGCGGACCGCCAACTCGCCACCTACGAGCGCACCGGCGATCTCAAGGCCGTGGTCGACCAGTTGATCGTCGAGACGGCGGACGGCTTGTAGCGGCACCGGAGCATCGTTAGCGTTGCGGCATGGACAACCGGCCGGTCATCGGCATCACGACGCAGACGCTCGAGGCGATCCCGGACCAGCTGCCTCGCTGCTGGGTGATGAGCCAGCGCTACGTCCAGATGCTCGTGACCGTCGGTGCGGTCCCGTGGGTCATTCCGCTCCTCGAGGGCGATGAGGCCACACTCCGCGGGATCTACGAGCGGATCGACGGTCTGTTCCTGCCCGGCGGCGTGGACGTGGACCCGAGCGCGTACGGCGAGGCGCGCGGCCCGCACTGCCAGCGGACCGACCCGGCGCGCGACTGGACCGAGCTGCTGCTCGTGCGGTGGGCGCTCGCCGAGGGCAAACCGGTACTGGCGGTATGTCGCGGCGCCCAGCTCCTCAACGTGGCCGTGGGCGGCAGTCTCTACCAGGACGTCGGCGCCCAGCACCCGGCGGCGATCAAGCACGACTACTTCCCGATCGGCGGCCGCCGCCGCGACGAGCGCACGCATGACGTGCGGATCGCCGCGGGCTCGCGGCTGGCCCGCCTGCTCGAGACCGAGGCACTCTCGGTGAACAGCATGCACCATCAGGGCATCGCGCGCCTGGCCCCAGGACTCGCGGCGGTCGCGACCTCCCCCGATGGCTTGATCGAGGGCGTCGAGGCCAACGATGCTCCCTTCGTGCTCGGTGTGCAGTGGCACCCCGAAGACCTCGTGGAGGTCGATCCCCGCATGCGCCGACTGTTCGAGGGATTCATCACCGCCGCGGCGCTGTGACGCGCTGCGGGGTCGTGGCCCTGGCCGGGAAACCCAACGTCGGTAAGTCCACGCTCCTGAACGCCCTGGTCGGCGAGCATCTCGCGATCGTCTCCCCCAAGCCCCAGTCCACCCGCCTGCCGGTTGTCGGCCTGCTCACGCGGGACGACACGCAGTTCATCTTCACCGACTCGCCCGGGCTGCTCGAGCCCGAGTACAAGCTGCACGAAACGATGCGCGCCGCCGCGCTGCGGGCAATCGCGGACGCCGAAGTCATCGCGTACCTGCATCCGCTGCCGGAGTTTCCCGCGCCGCCGCTCGCACAAGTGGCCAAACTCGACCGCGCGCCGAGGGCGCCGATCGTCACGGTGTATACGAAGGCCGATCTCGTTCCAACCTCCTCCAACCTCCCCCAACCTCCCCCAACGTCCAGTGTCGTCGTTTCCGCCCTCACCGGGAGCGGTCTCGACCAGCTCCTCGCGGCGCTGCGGGAGCGAGTGCCCGAGGGTCCCTTCCACTACGATCCCGACGCGATGGCGACGCAGCCGATGCGCTTCTTCGCCGCCGAGTTCGTGCGCGAGGCGGCGTTCGAGCTGCTGCACGAAGAGCTGCCTTACAGCGTGGCGGTCGAGATCGACGAGTTCCGAGAAGGTCAGGAGCCGGTGTATATTCGAGCCGTGGTGTACGTCGAGCGCGCCAGCCAGAAGGGCATCGTGATCGGGGAAGGGGGCCGCACCATCAAGGCGATCGGGCAAGCGGCCCGCGGAAAGATCGAAGCGCTGCTCGGGGCACGCGTGTTCCTCGAGCTGCACGCGAAGGTGCTGCCCAAGTGGCGGCGCCAGCTCGCGTCCCTGAAACGGCTGGGGTACGCGGGATGAGTCTCGCGCCAGACCTGCTCGAGATTCTCGTCTGCCCCAAGTGCAAAGGTCCACTCGAGCACCGCACGGCGCCCGCCGAAGCGCTGGTGTGTCACACCTGCCGCCTGATCTACGCCGTCGAAGACGACATCCCCATCATGCTGATCGATGAGGCGAAGCACTTCTAACCGCACCTCAGGGCGGTTGTTTGACAACCCGAGCATACGCGGCCTAAGTTTAGGCGCGCTCGACCCTTACGTGAGGAGGCAGGTGCGGGGCACGCGCCCGACGATACTCTTTTTCTCGGCGGCTGGTCGCACCGTACCTGACTTCCTGGCACGCTGGGTCAACGGCAAGGGACTGACGATCGTACCCGTGCCGGACCCCGCTGACGTGGAGCAGCGCGTGCTCCGGTCGCTGCCACAACTCGTGGTCATCGACGCGGACGGTGGTCCGCAGGGGCTCGCGCTCTGTGCCCGGCTCAAGGCGGACTCCTACTCGGCCATCGTGCCGCTCGCGGTCCTGACGAGCCGGCACACGACGGACCGCGTGCAGGAATGGTTCGCCGCGGGGGCGGACGAGGTGATCAGCCCGCTGTTCGAGCCGACGGAGCAAGCGAGCCGGCTCGACGGGCTCATGACCCGCACCGCGCGCGACGTCGCCGTCAACCCGTCCACCCGCCTGCCGGGGACCACCGAGATCGAGCGCGAGATCCGGCGACGCATGGAAAACGGCGAGCTGTTCGCCGTATGTTACGCCGACCTGGATCATTTCAAGGAGTACAACGATCGCTACAGCTACAACGACGGCGATCGGGTCATCTACATTCTGTCGCGCATCCTCCACGACGTCGTGAAAGGACTGCTCGGCAGCCGCGGGTTCATCGGGCACATCGGCGGGGACGACTTCATCTTCATCATCCCGTTCGACGCGATCCCCGACGTGTGTGGCGAGGTGCTCGAGGTGTTCGACACGTTGATTCCGTACCAGTACAACGAGCAGGACCGCCGGGCCGGGTACTACTTCGGCAAGGATCGGCGCGGTCAGCTGCACCGCGTGCCGCTGATGACCCTGTCGATCGGGATCGTCACCAACCAGCACCGCCGCTTCGCGCACCCGGCGCAGGTGAGCGAGCTGGCGACGGAGATGAAGAGCTACGCGAAAACGCAGCCGGGGTCGGTGTTCGTGGTCGACCGCCGGCACGACCCGGAGCTGGATGACGACGGGGTACGCTAGATGAACGTCACCTGTCCATCGTGCGAGACCGTGTATCGCGTGGACCCGGCCAAGGTCCCGGCCGGGGGCGTGCGCGCACGCTGTGCGGTGTGCAGCAACGTCTTTCCCGTGAATGCATCCGCGGCCGCGGCCACGGCGGCGGTGTCCGCGGGGAGCGGCCCCGCGGTTGCTCCGCGGCCGCCGGCGCCGCCTCCCGCGCCCGCGCTGCCTGCGCCGCCCGCTCCACCCACGCCTGCACCCGCGCCACCGCGGACGCCGGCCATGCCTCGGTTCTCGGGTCCCATCGCGGCCCCGGCGTCTCCACGTGCGCCACCCGCTCCGCCCGCGCCCCCGTCGTCCCCCGCGGCCACGCCCCGCGCCGTGCCTCCTCCCGCGCCACGCGCCGCCCCGCCGCCGGCAGCCCCGGCCATGCGACCCGCTGCACCGCCAGCCGCACCAGCGCCGCGCGCTGCGCCTCCCGCGCCACCTCGCCCCCCTGCGGCGCCGGCGGCGCCGGCCGCTCCGGCCGCACCCGCAGGCGCCGGGCCTGGTCAGCGTATGACCAGCCCGCTCCGCCCCGTGAATCCGTTCATGGTCCAGGATCCGAAGCAGAAGGCGCGCCGGCTCGCGCGGGCGCTGGTGTCGGATCTCGTCGTGTACCATCCGGAGAAGCGTCAGCAGGGACTGCGCGACGGCACGTTGCCGCAGCTCTTCAAGGACGAGATCGAGAAGAGCTGGCAGGAATACGTGGAGCAGGTGGGTGCCGAGCTCGCGAAGACCACCGCGTTCTGGGCCGAAGCGCTGAACGAGATTCTTGCCGGGGGCAATAAAGTCTTCTAGGCTGGTGTGGCGGGGCCTAACCTATTAGCTTGCCAAGTAGTTAGAGCCGCCCTCCGCCCGTCGGCGGGCGGCTCATTTCCTGCTGAGCATGAAACGAGCGCACCGTGGCCCTATCCGATCGTCTTGCCGAATTCGACCGTCGTCTCACCGAACTGCGGAGCTTTCTTTGACATAGCGGGGAAGACCAAGCGTTTGGCGGATCTGGAGCACGCCATGGCCGAGGGCAGCGTCTGGGCCGACCCGGAGAAGTCGCGGCAGGCGGTGCAAGAGATCAAGGAGCTGAAGCGCTGGGTCGACCCGTACCACGCAGTGCGGAAGCGGATTGACGACGCGCGCGCGCTGCTCGAGCTCGCGGAGGGCGAGTCGGACGAGGAGCACGCGGGCCTCGTGGCCGAGATGCTCAAGGGCCGGTCCCTCGAGCAGGAAGCCGAGGGTATCGCCGCACAGCTCGAGGCCCTCGAGCTGCAGAACATGCTGCGCGGCTCCGACGACACGCGCGACGCGCTGCTCACCATCCACTCGGGCGCGGGCGGCACGGAATCCCAGGACTGGGCCGAAATGCTGATGCGGATGTATACCCGGTGGGCGGAGCGCCACGGCTTCAAGGTCGAGGTGCTCGACCTGCTCCAGGGAGAGGAAGCCGGCATCAAGTCGGCGGAGATCCAGATCAGCGGGCAATACGCCTACGGACTCCTGAAGGCGGAGAAAGGCGTCCACCGTCTGGTGCGCATCTCCCCGTTCGACGCGCAGTCCCGCCGGCATACGTCCTTCGCGTCAGTGTTCGTCTATCCGGTGGTCGATGAGGACATCGAAATCGAGATCAACGACGACGATCTGCGGATCGATGTGTACCGGGCTTCGGGGAAGGGCGGGCAGCACGTCAACAAGACGTCCTCCGCGGTCCGAATCACGCACCTCCCGACCAATATCGTGGTGCAGTGCCAGAACGAGCGCAG
>Ga0137395_10001758_pt1 | contig 10175 bp, 7 predicted proteins | sample czobulk216metaG_FD_108283 | JGI IMG/M metagenome (GOLD analysis project Ga0137395, IMG submission 108283) | Vadose zone soil microbial communities from Angelo Coast Range Reserve, California, USA - czobulk2.16 metaG | ecosystem: Environmental > Terrestrial > Soil > Vadose zone | place: USA...
CGGAGACGGGCCGTCTGAGCATGAGGCCGCCCGCTTCACACGACGACAACGCAGGAGCGCTTCGAGTCGCCCTTGTCGGGCCGCAAGGGCACGGGGGCGAAGACATCTATGTGCGGACGCTGCTGGAGCATGCCGCACCGGGCGTGGAATACATCGGCGCAGGCCCGTTCCATCAGGGGGCACCGGGGGCGCCGTGTCGGGTCGTAGAGGAAGTGCTTCTCAATCGGTTCGTTCATCCGTGGCTTATCCCGGACATGGGGTTTCGCTGCCTGGCGCTCCGGGACCGCTTCGACCTGGTCCACGTGCACGCTCACCCCGTCCGTCTCACGGGCCTCGGTGACACGCCGCTGGTCATGAGCGAGGGGTCCTCGTCGGCCGTGTACCTGCAGGACTACTTAAACTGGGACGAGAGAGCGCTTGGCCGCGGATACGCCCGGGCACGCTGGCTCTACGGGCATTTGAGGATCCACGACCGACTCTTGAACCTGCGGCGTGTGTCGCGAGCCTACGTGTTCTCCCGGTGGGCGCGAGACATCAACATCCGCTGGGGGGCCGATCCTGCCAAGATCGACGTGGTATACCCGGGATTCACGACGCCGGCCCCCGTGGACAGGCATAGCAGGACAGCATTCACGTTCCTGTTCGTCGGGACTGACTTCGAGCGGAAGGGAGGATTCGAGGTTGTCGAAGCTTTCGATGCGGTGGCGGCTCGGTATCCGGAAGCACGACTCGTGCTGGTCAGCCCGGATCCGCGGGAACGAAATCCCGACCGTGCCATCCATTCGTGGGTGTCCGCCGCTCAACGCGAGCAGACGTTGAGCCGACTCGAAGTGCTGGAGCGCCGCGGGGTGGTGGAGCGTCACCTGCTTCAGGAAAGGCATCTGCTCTACAAAGAGATCTACCCGATGGCTGACGTGTTCGTGATGCCCAGCCGCGCGGAAGGCTTCGGATTCACGAACATCGAGGCGATGTCGTTCGGGCTGCCCGTGATCTCGTCTCGGGTCGGCGCCATTCCCGAGGTGATTGATGATGGCGTCACGGGTGTCCTCGTGCACGCCGGCGACGTGTCGGCGCTTTCATCGGCGATGGAGCGGCTGATCGCCGACCGACCCCTGGCCCACCGCATGGGAGAGGCCGCTCGGGCGGCATTCCTGGTCCGGTTCACGCTGGAGCGCTTCCGGGCCGAGGTCGGGCGGATCTACCGGGAGGCGATCGAGAGCCGATGCGCCGCCTCCTGATGATCTCGTACTACTTCCCCCCCCTGGGTGGCATCGGCAGTGTGCGGGCGCTGAAGTTCGCGCAGTACCTGCCGGAGTTCGGCTGGGATCCCGTCGTCGTCACGCCGAGGAAGGGCGCGTACTATTCCGACCCGAGCTTGACGTTCGACGAGACGAAGGTGGTACGGACCGCGTCGTTGGAGTTGAGCCGGGCGGGGAAACGGATGATTGGGCGCGGGGGCGTTGACACCCATGCCGCCGGGGGCGGGCCCGTGCTGGGGCGGCTGCGGAGTTTCGCGCACCGGCGGATCTATCGGCCCGACGGGCAAATCGGCTGGTATCCATTTGCGCTCCGCGCGGCGCGCCGGGTCCTTCGCGAGCGGCGGTGCGACGCCATCCTGTCGTCGTCGTTTCCCATTACCGCCCATCTCGTCGCCCGGCGTTTGCATCAGGAGTCCGGAATCCCGTGGGTGGCGGAGTTCCGCGATCTGTGGACAGATCTGGCTCGATACGACAGTCGGAGACGTCAACGACTCGACGAGGCCATGGAGCGCAGGGTGCTTGCGGATGCCACGGAGGTGGTCAGCGTGTCCGACGCGTGGGCCTCGCTCCTGTCGAAGCGCGGTAAGCGGCGGGTAACGGTGATCACCAACGGCTTCGATCCGGCCGACTTCTGCGGAGCGCCGGCCTCCTCCCGGCCGCTGGCGACCTACGTCGGAACATACTACCCGGATCGCCAGGATCTTCGGACGGCGATAGACGCCCTGGGTGAGCTGAACCGATGTGGGGCGCTTCCGGGGTTACGCATTCGATTCGTGGGGGAATTTCCCGCCAGCCTGCGGGCATCTCTGGTCGCGGCAGGACTGGCCGATTCGGCCGAGTGCACAGGGTTTGTCGCTCACAGGGAGGCGCTTGCCCATATGCAGGAGTCGACGGTCCTGCTTCTCGCGGGTCCGGTCTCGAGAGCATTCCCGCAATCGAAAGTCCGCGGCCACATTGCGGCGAAAGTGTTCGAGTATCTGGCCTCGGGACGGCCGATTCTCTATGTGGGCGAGGCCGATTGTGACGTAGAGACCCTCGTCGGGCGGTTCCCAGGCGTCGCATGCGTTCGGCCGGGAGACGCTTTGGGGGCGCGGGAGGCCATCCTGTCCCTCATTCAGCGGGGGTCAGTGGAGCGACAAGGCATGGAGGCCTACGACCGGCGGTCGCTCGCCAGAAGGCTCGCGCAAATCCTCACCGATGAGTGTCGCGGGCCCTCGCGTGAGTAAAGGATGGCTGTGGGCTGGACGCCGCACTCTTCTGCGCTAGGCCCGCCTCAAGTTCACGGAGCGGGATGACCGCGCGTGGCGCTGCGAGCCGCACTGGCCGGAGGGCGGCTCCCTCGGTCAGTATTCGGCGCACCAACTGGTTACCCTCAATCCGGTGTTCATGAAACCGGGGGCGGAACAGACGTCGACTGGTGGGCCCGGCGGTTCCGGTGCAATCCAGAGACGAGTGGTCTGAGAGAAATGCTGAGGCGGTCAATATGGGACTACTACAAGGTGCAGAAGATGGTCGGTTTCTGCGTTCGAAACAATCCGCTACAACTGCGGAGGGTCGCTCTGCGGCGTCGCTCGAAGCCTCTCCTTCATCTTGGATCGGGGCCGAATCTCCTCGAGGGATTCGTCAATCTTGACTACCATTGGTGGCCAAAACTTGATCTGTGCTGGGATTTCAATAGTGGCATCCCACTACGAGATGCGTCTATCGATGGAATTTTTACTGAACACTGTCTCGAGCACATCACCTTCGATCAGTGCCATCGTCTCCTGAGAGAGTGCCAAAGAATATTGAAACCTGGGGCATTAATTCGAGTCGTCGTTCCTGATGCAGAGTATTATCTCAACCTCTACCAGCGCATTCGGAGCGGAGAGAATGTCGAGTTTTATCAGGATGCGAACGACCCGTTCACATTCTTCTCGACTCCAATGACAGAAGTTAACCGCGCTTTCAGGGCATATGGTCATCGCTTCCTGTACGACTATGAAACGATGGCCGAGATGCTTCGATGGTCAGGCTTTGAGAATGTCCGACGAGAGAGCTTCATGAATGGGCAGATTTCGCAGCTTCTAGTTGACTCTCTACGAAGGCAAGGTGGCTCCCTCTACGTCGAGGCGACAAAGGCCCAGCTTTGTTCAACGAGATAAAGTCAGCAACTGGCCACAATCCGGAAATGACCTCAGACGGCCAGGTGCGATTGAGCGAGAGTCCGAGGTGCTGGTTCCATACGGGAGGAACGTGGATACCGCGATGAGGGATATGCTCGCAGCGTACGACAAGGTGTTCTTGCAGCAGGATCCGGAGCTGCGGCAGTTGCGGCGCTGGGCGTATGGGCGCATGCATGCGATGCTTACCACGTCGTTCGTCCGGGCGGGGGAGTATCGCCGGTTCGCGGGGCACTTGGTGGCCAGCGTGGCGGCGCGACGGGGCCAGGTCAGGTGCTTCGCTGGGTATCCGGTACGGGCGCTGCGCCGATGCCTGGCGGGGTCCAAAGTCGGATGAGACGGGCCGCGCTGTACATCTGCTACTACAACATCACGGAGCCACTGGTACAGACGCAGGTCGTGGCATACCTGCGCGAACTGGCCCGCACCGGCTTCGAGATCCACTTGCTGACGTTCGAGAAGGAGCGGCTAACCCGGCCGAACCGGCTGTCGATTCGAGAGAAACTGGGGCGTGAGGGCATTCAATGGTATCCGATGCGGTATCATGCCTGGCCGTCGTTGCCGGCCACTTTGTATGACATTGCTCGCGGTAGCCTCAAGGCAGTGAGCCTCTGCATGAGACACCCAATCCTTCTGGTCCACGGTCGATCTCACGTGGGCGCCGCCATCGCCCTGGTGGTCAAGCTGTTGCGGGGGGTCAAGATGTTGTTCGATGTCCGGGGCCTGCTCGCCGACGAGTACGCGGACGTCGGCCACTGGACTCGAGCGGGTGTCAAGTACCGGCTGACGAAGGCCGCGGAGCGCTTCCTGTTCAGACGGACGGACGGCCTGATCCTGCTAACTGAAGCGATCAAGGTGGATCTCGTGAAGGCAGATCCGATCCTGCGGGAGCGGACGAATGACATCGAGGTGATCCCGTGCTGCGTATCGGTCGAGCGGTTTGCCCACAACGCAGAGGAGCGCCGGGTCGAGAAGCAGAGGCGAGGCTGGAACGGCCGGCGGGTTCTGGCGTATGTAGGCAAGCTGGGGACCTGGTACCTGGTGGAGGAGATGGCCCGGTTCTTCGCAGTGGCCCGCCAGGAGGATAGCCGGTTCTTCTTCCAGGTGCTCACGCAGAGCGAACCGTCCTCCATGCGGCGGGCCTTGGAGAATGCGGGCGTGCCATCGGTGGCTTTCGATATCGCGCACGTGGAGCCCGAGGAGGTGCCGCGCGTGCTCTGTGCCGCCGATGCCGGGATCTCATTCATCCGCAGTTGCTATTCCAAGCGATCGTCCTCCCCGACAAAGGTTGGGGAGTACCTGTCCGCCGGCCTTCCAGTGGTCAGCACGCAGGGGATCGGGGACTGTGACGACATCCTGGCGCGACCGAACCTGGGGGTCGTGGTGGAGCCCCTCGACGAAGCGGAATATCATCGAGCTGCTCGGGCGCTCCTGGGGCTGCTCGACGATCCGGCGACGCCGGCGCTGTGCCGCGAATTCGCCGAGCGGGAGCTGTCCCTCACCCGGATCGGTGGGCCCCGGTACGCAGCGGTCTACGACCGGCTCCTGGCGGGCGCCAGCGAGAAGTCCGTCGTGGCATCACGACGTGGATGAGTATCAAATCTCAGACGCAGGGGCGGGCCCTCGTCCCCCCGACGGCGGGCGCGCCATCGAGCTGATCGCGTTCGTGCCGTACCCGCCCGACACAACACCGAGCCAGCGGTTCCGGATCGAGCAGTGGCGGGGGGTGCTCGACGAGCTAGGGATCCGGGTCCGCCTCGCACCTTTCGCCGATCTTCGCCTGATGTCTCTCCTCTATCAACCCGGCCGAGCCGCACAGAAGATCGCCGGAGTGATCGCCGGGTTCGTGCGACAGGCGAGGAATGTGGCTACGGCGGGGCGGGCCGACGCCATCCTGATTCACCGCGCGGCGTGCCTTGCTGGCCCAGCGCTGCTTGAACACGTCTTGACGCTGTGGCGTAAACCGATTCTGTTCGATTTTGATGACGCGATCTACCTCCGGCATACATCGGGTGCGAACCGGCTGTTCGACTGGCTCAAGTTCCCTGGCAAGACGGCGGCCCTGTGCCGGTTGAGCTCCTTCGTGGTGGCGGGGAACGAGTACCTCGCCGCCTATGCGCGGAAGCATAATCCGCGGGTAGTCGTGGTGCCGACGAGCATCGACACCGATCTGTACACGCCGACGGAGCGCGAGGATTGGTCGGGACGCGTGACGATTGGCTGGACCGGGAGCGCCACGTCCTTGACATATCTAGAGACGTTCGCGCCGGTGCTCCGGGAGCTACTCAGGCGCCGTGACGTGGAGATCCGAGTGCAGTCAAACCGACCGCCCGCACTGTCCGGTGTCCCAGTCGTGTGGCAGCCGTGGTCGCCAGAAACGGAGATCCAGGAGATCCGCCGGTACCACATCGGCATCAAGCCCATGCCGGACGACCCCTGGGCTAGGGGCAAATGCCCGATGAAGGAACTGCAATACATGGCGTTGGGTGTTCCCGCGGTGTGTTCAGCTGTGGGGACCAGCGTGGAGGTGATCCGGGACGGCGAGAACGGCTTTCTTGCTACCAACGGGGATCAGTGGCTGGCGCATTTGACTCGCCTAGTGGACGACGCAGCGCTGCGGAGGACGATCGGGCTCGCCGGCCGGCAGACCGTGGAGGAACGGTACTCTATGAGGAAGTGCGCGAGCCGCTTCGCTGAGGCGCTGAGGAGCGTCGTGGAGAACGGGCATGGCCGCTGAGGAAATCTCCGCGAACGAGAAGACGGGATGATATCGGCTGCTTCACGCCCATATCGAGGGATGTCAGATCCGGAGGGGCGGACTATCCGGCGGCTCTACTGGTGGGCATTCCTCGTACGCGTTCTTATGGGACTCCTCGCGTACACGCTGACGCTATACGCCGATCTGCCCATTGTGGAGGACGCGCAGTTCTACGAAGAAATGGGCCATGAGGTGGCTCAAGATTGGCTGTCGGGAAAGGCCGTTGACTTCGATGCCTTACCGGAAGGTGTTCAGACAGCCCGGTTGCTGGTCACAGCGATCGCCGCCTTCTACTTTCTGATGGGCGGTGTGCGTGCGCTGCCGGTCTTGCTCGTCGCCTATAGCGCGATCACGGCACTTGTTCCCGTCTATGTCTACTGGTTCACGCGAGCGCTAGACGCGCCGGATGGTGTGGCGAGACGAGCAGGATGGCTCGTCGCGCTGTCGCCGGCCTTCGTGTTTTGGTCTGGCAGCCTCTACAAAGAGGGGCTCACGCTGCTGTTTCTGAGCGTCGCGGCGTACCACACGCTCAGGCTGCAGTCGGGGTGGAAAGGGCGGTCGGTGAGCATCCTGGCGCTGTGCGTCATCGCGCTCTGGGGAGTGCGATCCTACCTTGCCATATTGCTGGCTCTTGCCGTGGTGTTGAGCCTGCTCTGGGGGCGCATACCACGGACGGGACAATCCAGGGGCGTGCCCGTGTTTGTGCGGCAAGCAGCAGTCATGTCGGTATTCGCGGGAGTCATCGTTTCCGTGGGACTTTCCGTACGGACGGAGCAGGTGCTGCTGGAGAGTGATGAAGGTGTGCTGGTGAATCTCGACGTGCGCCGAGCCGGGTCGGCGAAAGAGGCCAGGTCTGGTTACCTGCAGGAGGCAAGTGTAGCGACCCCGGAGGAAGCATTGCAGTATTTCCCCGTCGGTCTCTTGTACTTTCTGACGGTGCCATTCCCATGGCAGCTTGGTGCAATCAGGCAGAACTTGATCATCCCGGAGAACGTATTCTGGCTGGGACTCTATCCGCTGATGGTGCTAGGCATCCGCCGAGCGCTCAAGTCCAATCGGCCAGGGACTGTGTTCCTCCTGCTGATGACAGCGGGGATGTGCGTGGTCTACGCGTTGTTGGCGGCGAACGTCGGCACGGCATACCGAATGCGGTCGCAGGTGTGGCTGCTCTGGGCGCCGTTCGCCGCGTGGGGGTGGGAAGTATGGCGCGAGCGTCGGCGCCCGGCGCGACGAGCGCGATTGGCTCGTGGGGGCTCGCGGGCCCTTGGGGCGGGGTGGCGCTAGCAATGTGTGGGATCGCAGGGGTCGTAGATCTCCAGGCCCGCCCGGTGGAGTCGTCATTGGTGCGCCGGCTCTGTAATGTGCTAGCTCACCGTGGCCCGGATGACGAGGGCTACTACATCAAGGGACCGGTGGCCCTGGGCCAGCGCCGCTTGGCCATCCTGGATCTGGCGGGTGGTCGTCAGCCGATGAGCAACGAGGACGGCACGGTCTGGGTCACGTTCAACGGCGAGATCTACAACTTTCGCGAGTTGCGGCCGCGCCTGGAGGGGCTCGGGCACCGATTCGCGACGCGCAGCGACACGGAGGCGATCGTCCACGCCTATGAGCAGTACGGCCCGGCGTGCGTGAAGGAGTTGCGGGGCATGTTCGCCTTCGCGCTGTGGGATCAGCCGAGGCAGACGCTCCTCCTCGCCCGCGATCGCGTGGGCAAGAAGCCGCTGTTCTACGCCGAGATTGACGGGCAGTGGGTGTTCGCCTCCGAGCTCCAGGCGCTGCTCCAGCACCCCGGGCTGACGCGGGAGGTGGACTGGGGCGCGCTGGACGACTACCTGACCTATGGCTACGTACCGGCGCCGAAGACGATCTTCCGCGGTGTGCACAAGCTTCCGCCGGCTCATTGGCTTACGCTCAGGCTGCGCCCGGGTGGGAGCGGCGGCCCGGAGGTCCACGTTGAGCGATACTGGCAGCTGGCCTACGAGCCGAAGGTCAGGCTGAGCGAGGAGGACGCGGCCGACGGATTGCTGGAGGTGCTCAGGGAGGCGGTCCGGCTGCGAATGATCGCCGACGTGCCGCTGGGCGCGCTGCTGAGCGGTGGGATCGACTCGAGCATCGTGGTCGCCCTCATGAGCCAGCTCTCCGACCGCCCGGTCAAGACGTTCTCCATCGGCTTCGACGACCAGGAGTTCAACGAGCTGCCCCACGCCCGCCGTGTCGCCGAGCGATGCGGAACGGAGCATCATGAGCTCATCGTTCGCCCGAAGGCGCTGGAGGTGCTGCCGACCCTGGTGCGGCATTACGGGGAGCCCTACGCTGACTCGTCGGCGATCCCTAGCTACTACGTGGCCAAGCTCACGCGGGAGCACGTCAAGGTCGCCCTCAACGGTGACGGCGGCGACGAGTGCTTTGCGGGATACGAGCGCTACGCGGGAGGGCTGGCGGCTGACCGCTATGGACGCATCCCGGCGGTCGTTCGACGGCTGGCCATTGAGCCGCTCAGCCGACTCATCCCCGCGGGGGCCCCGCGCCGAAGTCGACTGAGGCAGGCTAGGCGGTTTCTGGAGGTGGCGGGTCAGCCCGCATCACAACGCTACATGCGCTGGATCGGCTATGTCCCGACCATTGCGAAGGCAGGTCTCTATTCTCTCGACTTCCGGGAGCAGTTGGCCGGCCATCAAGCGGAATCGTGGCTTCTGGAGATGTGGGAACGGCTCACCGCGGCAGGTCTCGGTCCGCTCGATAGGATGCTGGCCGTGGACGTGGAGTCCTACCTCCCTTACGACCTGCTGGTGAAGATGGATATCGCCACGATGGCGAACTCTCTCGAGGCCCGGTCCCCCTTCCTCGATCACGAGGTGATGGAGTTCTGCGCCCGTCTGCCGGAACGGTACAAGTTGAGTGGGATGCGGCTGAAGCACCTGCTGAAAAAGGCCGGCGCGGGGCTCTTGCCGCCGGAGACGCTGACCCGACGGAAGATGGGGTTCGGGGTGCCCGTCGGAAACTGGATGCGCGGGGAGCTGCGGTCGTGGATGGAGGATCTGCTGCTGTCCCCGAGGGCGCTCAAGCGCGGCTACTTCCTGCCGGAGGCACTCCGCCAGGTCGTTGATCGGCACCTCGAAGGCCGGGAAGACCGGTCCTTCGAGCTCTGGGCCTTGCTCTGGCTCGAGCTCTGGCATCAGGAGTTCATGGATTGAGCGTTGCCCGACCGCAGGGGCACTCCGGAGTAACGGGCAAGTGACTCCGCCCCCTGCGCGGGCGGTCAAGGTGCTCCGGGTGATCGCGCGTCTCAACGTTGGGGGCCCGGCGATCCACGTGATCAACCTCACGCGTGGTCTCGACGCCAAGCGCTTCGACTCGACGCTGGTCACCGGCACGGAGAACCTGGGCGAGGGCTCCATGCTGGACCTCGCCCTCGAGCAAGGGGTGAGGCCCGTGGTGATTCCGGAGATCGTCGGCCAGGCGACGCTCAAGCCGCGGGATCTTAAGGCGTTGATCGCGCTCTACCGGCTGATTCGACGGGAGCGGCCGCAGGTCGTCCACACCCACGCGGCCAAGCCGGGGGTCCTGGGACGAGTCGCCGCTCGGCTCGCGGGGGTGCCGGTGGTCGTCCACACGTTTCACGGCCACATCCTCCACGGCTACTACGGTCCCCGGATGAGCTGGCTTCTCCGCCGGATGGAGCGGACGCTGGCGCATCTCAGCGACCGGATCATCGCAGTGAGCGAGCAGGTCAAGCAGGACCTGGTGCGGTATGGGGTCGCGCCGCCCGAGAAGATCTGTGTGATCCCGCTCGGCCTCGAGCTCGATCCCTTCCTCGACGGCGGTGTCCACCGGGGTACGCTGCGCCGCGAGCTGGGGCTCCCAAGTGACGCCCCAGTCGTGGGCATCGTCGGGCGTATCTTCCCCATCAAGAACCACCGCCTCTTCCTCGAGGCTGCCGCGCTGGTCGCGGCCAAGGAGCCGGGGGCGCGGTTCGTCGTCGTGGGCGACGGCACG